>Ga0233425_10011489_pt1 | contig 10316 bp, 9 predicted proteins | sample Watercolumn_Towu_2_FD_181712 | JGI IMG/M metagenome (GOLD analysis project Ga0233425, IMG submission 181712) | Freshwater microbial communities from Lake Towuti, South Sulawesi, Indonesia - Watercolumn_Towuti2014_140_MG | ecosystem: Environmental > Aquatic > Freshwater > Lake | place: Indonesia... | reverse complement strand
ACTGCATTATGCAGCTGCCAACAATGTGATCCTGCTTGTCCGTCGCGGAGAGCTCATCGAGCTGAGCGGCGACAAGATGCCGGTGGGGAAATCGCCACGCGACCGGGAACCCTTCTCCCTGGGGACTTTCCAGCTCGAGCCAGGCGATTGCCTGTACATGACTACCGACGGTTATCCTGACCAGTTTGGCGGGAAACAGGGCAAAAAGCTCAAGATGAAGGAGGTAAAACACTTGTTGCTGGCGCACGCCGCACAGCCTGTGGAAGAGCAGAAAGAGGCGCTGGACCGCTATTTCGAAAACTGGAAAGGAAAGCTGGAGCAGCTGGACGATGTGCTGGTGGTGGGAATAAGGGTGTAAGCTTTTTCCTCTAGCGGTTCAGGCAGGTGGCGATGATCTCCGCAAGCAGCTGTGGATTCACGGTTTCGATCGGGTGCTTGGTTCGCGGAAGCATATACAGATCTGCCTGCTTCAGGGCTTTGAACACGTGGAGCGTCTCGTCAAGGGACACCATCGTATCATGATCGGCCAGGCCGATCAACACATTCTGCTCTATCAGCGGAAAATCCCCGTCTTTCAGGGCCGGCGCCTCACCGAGGCTAGTCATCATCTCCGCCGTTCTGCGAAGCAGGGTCTGCCATTCGGCGCCATGCCTGGCTTTGAGCGCTTCGGCAAATTTCGGCACCTTTTCCAGGATCGTACCGGCATCCAGCATCTTAATCTCTTTGGCGGCTATTTCGGGAGACCAGGCGAATTTGGTACCCAGACTTATCACGGTGCCTGGGAGCTGCGGTTTTGTTTTCGCGGCATACAGGGCCACATAGCCTCCCATGCTGTACCCAAAGATGGCTGGCTTTTCCAGGCCATGCTTCCGGATGAACTGCTCCAGCTCGTTAGCAAACTGCTCAATCCCAAAGTGCTCCCGGAAAGGCTCGTGACCGTGTCCGGAAAAGCTGAAGCGATGAGCCCTGAACTGCTTGTGTTCCAAAGCAGCTGCCAGCGGCTCCAGCTGATCGGTAGCGCCGATGGCACCATGAAGCAAAACGATGTCTTTCATTTCAATTTGAAGGAGGAGATGGGTAAATTATAATAACAGTTCACGGGCTTTCCGTTCAGCATTCCCGGCTTCCAGAGAGGCATCCGCCTGATGACCGCTTTCACCGAATCGTCAACCGCCAGGTTGCCGGAGCTTCTGGCCGTTTTTACATCGGAAACGGAGCCGTCGGCATTCACCACGAAACGGGTATAGACGCCGGCTTTGGGGGCTTCCTCCATCGGGGGCAGCACCAGGGTCTTCATCACATACTTTTCCATTTCGATGATACCGCCCGGAAACTCGGGCATCTGCGGCACATCCTCATAAATATGCCTGTTCAGCGTATCGGCTTTCACCTGTGAGCATGCCGGCTTACAAAACAGGAGCAGGAGGCCGATGGCGGCGTATGTGTGGCAGCCCCGGATCAATTATGCTTTTTGTTTGAATTTGTTAATGGCGTTCACTGTGAAGTCGGAGAGCACGAGCTTTCCACTCATACCGGCGCGCTCGATGAGCAGGGTATCCCAGTTCTCTGTGCCTTCCCACATCACTTTTTTCAGCATGCTCATCGCTTCAGGGTTACTGCCTGCTAATTTAGCCGCAAGCGTTTCGATCCCTTTATCCATTTCCGCAATAGAAGTGAACACTTCAGCGTATAAGCCTTTTTCTTTTGCCCACTGGGCGCTTTGCCATTCCGTCGCGTTGATGGTAAGCTGGCAAAAGGCCGATGTTCCTACCTTGCGCTCTACCGCCGGACCTACCACAAAAGGACCGATGCCCACTGCCAGCTCGCTCAGCTTTACCGAAGCTGCTTCGGTAGCAAAGGTGTAATCGGCGCTGGCCGCAATGCCCACTCCACCGCCAACGGCTTTGCCCTGCACACGGGCAATGATGAACTTAGGGGCTTTGCGCATGGCGTTGATCACCAGGGCAAAACCGGAAAAGAATTTCAATCCTGTATCAATGTCTTTAATGGAGATCAGCTCATCGAAGCTGGCACCCGCGCAAAAGGTTTTGTCGCCTTCGCTTTGCAGCACGATCACTTTCGCGTGATCGTCTTTTCCTAATTTCTCGATCTCTGCCGCCAGATTGCGTAATTGCGTTCCGGGCATGGAGTTGCTCTGAGGATGAAAAAAGGTGATGGTTCCTATGCCGTTGGCAACTGATGATGTGATGGTTCCTTCCATAGTAGATTCTTTTTTATATTCTGTAAATGTAAAAATTAAAGGTCCTTGATGAAGATTTTTTTATTGTTTTATAATAACTGTGTACAAACCGGATAAGCGATGGCATGCCTGCACCCCTGCCTGTTAGCGGCTCCGCTCCTAATATTTTACGACACGGACCGATTGCTGCATGGCTCCGGTGATGACCTTCATGAAATACACGCCGTCGCTGTATGCACTGAGGTCGATGGCCTGTGTCCCATCCCTTAGCTCTGCTTCCAGGATCACATCGCCCAGCATATTGCAAACCCTCACCTGCGCGGCCTGCTCCAACTCAACGTAAACGATTCCATGGGTTGGATTAGGATACATCCGCACAGGGAAGGAAGCCATGGATAATGTTCCGATCCCCGTACATTGGCTGACGCTGAGGGCCAGGGGCAAGGTGGTCGTGCAGCCATTGCCTGTGCTGGTGCCTGTTACGCTGTAGCTTGTGGTTACCGTAGGCGATACCGCAATGCCGGATGTGGTAGCTCCTGTGCTCCAGCTATAGGTATCGGCGCCTGTTACACTGATAGAAGCTGTTTGACCTGCACAAATGAGCGAATTGCTAAAAGTAGCGCTCAGGGTGGGCGATATGGTATTAGAGCTGATGGCAAGGGTATGGCTATTGACGCAGTTGTTGAGATCTGTGATCGTGCAGGTATAGGTGCCGGCACTCAGGTTATTGGCAATAGAAAAGCCGCCGCCGTTCGGGGTCCAGCTAAAGCTATAGGGCGGCGTCGCGCCCGAAACGGAGATAGAGGCTCTGCCCGGCGTCACGCAGGTCGCATTCGTTTGTGTGGAGGACGCCGTCAGGGAAGACGGCTGTGTCACGCTGATGGTTTGTGTGGCCGTGCAGGTTCCGCCGGCAGTAACCGTAACACTGTACATGCCTGCTGCAAGGTTTGCAGCAACGGAGGATGTGCTGGCCGAGCCTGTCCAGGAATAGGTATAGGGCCCGCTAACGCCGCTCGTGGTAATAGTAGAGGCGCCGGTAGCAGCGCCATAGCAGGAGACGGACGATGTATTTCCCGACAGCACCATTCCACTTCCTATCCTGATCTCATCCCAGGTGGCGGTACTTTGAAAGACATTGTAAAGATGCACTTTGGTAATATCGGATAATGTGCTCGAACGGAAGGGAAAAGCGGTTTGCTGCAACGTATTGTTGATGTATATGTCAAAGGTTCTGGCGACATAATTGATGTTCTTCAATTGAATAAAATACCACTGCCCGGTTGTGCCCGGATACTGAAAGGTAGCCGTCCCGCTGCCCAGGAAGCGGATCCCCATCGGGCTGTTATACCAGTGCGAAAACACCATACAGTCCGTTGCGGTACTCGAGTTGTTGCCTAATACCAGGTAGTTGGTGGCAAACGCCGTTCCCTGCGGGTAAATATACCAACTCACCTCGTTTGGCGTGGAGGCGGGAAAAGTGGAGGAGATCCCATTAAGATGCGCGCTGGCGCCGGTGCTCTCGATCTTATAATTACCTACGGCTGCCATCCCTGCCGTCACGCTGAAATCGGGGAGAGAGGTAACCCAGGCCGGACTATAGCTCCCGGATTCGAAACCGTCGCTTAAAATGGGAGTACATTGAGCCGTCATTGTTTTACTGCCGAACAAAACAGTAAATAACATTAAAACTAACGCTTTTTTCATAGCACAGATTTTTTTTCAAGGTACGAATAAAAAGCTAAACAGATTTCGTTAAACAGGAACTGAGTTTAAATTGCGCGGAAGCCGTGATCATCGTGGAAAAACCAGCTTAGTGTATCCCGATGGCTGCGATAGTCAGACCCTAAGCTTCCGAACCGACCTGATGATCTCAGGGCTCCGGCTACTGTGAAGGGCACGTAAGACCTCTACCTTACCGGCTTTCACACGATAGATAATCAGGTAAGCCCCAGAAATGGTATTCCGGTAATTTGAGTTTTAGCTGGCAGCTGCCGATCAAAGGGCCCTAAAGGTTGAAGGCCCTTTCTCAGCTTCTTTGATCAGGGCTACAAATTCTCCTGCAACATAGGCCCACCCAAGAATAGCTAAATCTCTTATGGGTTTAACTTTCGATGAGCGCACCTTTAAATTTAAGAAGATATTGGCAATGAGCAGCTGTTACACCAGCATGGTCACCGGGTTCTCCATAAAAATTTTCAGCGTCTGCAGGAATGCCGCGCCGGTGGCGCCATCCACCGTGCGGTGATCGCAGGCTAAGGTCAGCATCATCGTGTTTCCGGGAACCACCATGCCATTCTTCACCACCGGCACCTGGCGGATCGCTCCTACTGACAGGATACAGGATTCCGGTGAATTGATGATGGACGTAAAGGATTCGATGCCGAACATGCCCAGGTTGGAAACGGTAAAGGTATTTCCCTCCCAGTCTGCAGGCTGTAATTTTTTATCGCGGGCACGCTTGCCAAGGTCTTTGGCATTGGCAGAGATCTCCGACAGGGTTTTCTGATCAGCAAAACGGATCACCGGCACTACCAGGCCATCCTCGATGGCCACAGCCATCCCGATGTGGATATGAGAATAGGTGCGGATCTTATCGCCCAGCCAGCTGGTGTTCACTTTCGGATGCTTGCGCAAGGCCATTGCACAGGCTTTGATCACAATATCGTTGAAGGAGATCTTTGTTTCGGGAATGGCATTCATGGCTTCACGGGCCGCCATGGCATTGTCCATGTCCACCTCGATGTTGAGCACGAAGCTTGGCGCGCCATTGGTGCTTTCCAGCAAGCGGCGGGCAATGGTTTTACGCATCTGCGATACCGGCTGATCGGTGTAGCCTTCCTGGCCGGATGCTGCACTAACGGTTTGCGCGCTGCCTGTTGCTTTCGCCTGGGAAGGCGTGTAGCTTTCAATATCCTTCTTGGTCACACGGCCGTTATCGCCGGTTCCGTTCACCGCCGCTACGTCGATCCCTTTCTCTTTTGCCAGGGCTCTCGCCAGTGGAGAGGCTTTCACCCTTCCGTCGGCGGACTTGTTGCTTTCTGTCTTTGCCGTAGTCTCCGGGCTTGCCGAAGCGTCTTTTTTCTCAGAGCCCTCCGATTTTTCCTTCGCCGGCTCCGATTTCTTGTCCGATGCCGTGTCCTTCTTTTCCGGGGCCTGTTTTTTGGCGCCGGAGCCCAGCGATTTCAGGATTGCGTCCACATCTTCTCCACCCTTTCCTAAAATAGCCAGCACGCTGTCTACCGCGGCGGCTTTGCCTTCCTCGACACCAATATGGATCAATACGCCATCCTGGAACGATTCGAATTCCATCGTGGCTTTGTCGGTTTCAATATCCGCCAGCAGCTCACCGCTCTTTACCTTATCCCCTACTTTTTTATGCCACTTAGCCACAACGCCTTCAGTCATGGTATCGCTCAGCTTAGGCATACGCACCACTTCCACGCCTTCGGGCACAGAGCCACCGGCACTGCTTGCTTCCGCGGTGTCTTCTTCCTTCGATTCCTCTTTCTTCTCTTTTCCTTCAGACTCTTTGGACTCCTCTTTCCTGACTTCTTTTTTGCTGTCTGAGGCTTCTGTTTTTCCTCCGCCTTTGATCAGATCGCTGATGTCTTCCCCTTCTTTTCCTAAAATAGCGATCACAGAATCCACTGGCACCGGCTGTTTTCCCTCCACGCCAATGTGAAGCAACACGCCATCCTGAAAGGATTCGAACTCCATCGTCGCCTTATCGGTTTCGATGTCCGCCAGCAGCTCTCCGCTCTTTACTTTATCCCCCACTTTTTTGTGCCACTTGGCAATCACGCCTTCCGTCATGGTATCACTCAATTTGGGCATTTTAACGACCTCAGCCATATTCTAAATTTTAAATATTATAGTTCTTAATTTTTTTGTAATCTGAATTCACATTCAAAAAATCTCAACCTCATTCATTGATATACGGATAATCTGCTTCCGCATACACATCCCTGTACAGTTCTTCCGGCTCCGGATAAGGGCTTTCCTCAGCAAACTTCACCGATTCGTCCACCAGGGCCTTCACCCTTTCCTCTACCTCTTCTATGCCTTTCTCGTCGATCCATTTATTATTTTTCAGGGTCAGCAGCACTTTCTCGATCGGATCCTGTGCCTGGTATTCCTTCACTTCATCCTTAGTCCTGTAGGTTTGCGCATCGCTCATCGAGTGGCCTTTGTACCTGTAGGTTTTCATTTCCAGGAAAGTGGGCCCGTCGCCGCGGCGTGCCCTGGCTACAGCTTCTTCGATCGCTTCATGAACCGCTTCCACCGTCAGGCCGTCTACCGGCTTGCTCGGCATATCGTAGGCGAGGCCCAGCTTCCACAGGTCGTGCACGTTGCTGGTCCTTTCCACCGATGTTCCCATCGCATAGCGGTTGTTCTCCACAATGAATATCACCGGCAGCTTCCATGTCATGGCCATGTTGAAGGCCTCGTGCAGGGCTCCCTGCCTCACGGCGCCGTCGCCCATCGAGCATACGCACACGTTGTCTGTTCCTTTGTATTTCTCTGCAAAGGCAATGCCTGCGCCTAATGGCACCTGGCCGCCCACAATACCGTGGCCGCCCACAAAGTTATGCTCCTTGCTGAAAATATGCATCGATCCGCCCTTGCCTTTGCTGCAACCGGTGATCTTGGCGTACATTTCGGCCATCACGTATTTAGGATGCATGCCCAGGCCGATCGGGTGAGCGTGGTCGCGGTATGCGGTAATATGCTTGTCGTCTTTTTTGGTAGCGCTCACAGTGCCCGCTACAATAGCTTCCTGCCCGATATATAAGTGGCAAAACCCCTTGATTTTTTGTTGTACGTACACCTGCCCGGTCTTCTCTTCAAACTTGCGCATCAGCAGCATGCTTTCGTACCATTTGAGGTATTGCTCTTTGGAAAATTTAGTCTTTTTTTCAGCAGTTTTAGCCATAGAAAATGTGATTAATACGTTACAAAAATAAGAGAATTTGTTTAATAGAAAAGCGTTTTAAATCCGCTATTTCAAGTGTTTCTTATTGAATACCAAAGGCAATAAATTTTCGATGCTTTGCGACACATAGACCTTGCCCTTTTCGCCCGACATAATGATGCGGATAGGCGCTCCGTAAAGATTCTCGTATTCGGCAATCACCTGGCGGCAGGAGCCGCAGGGGCTCACCGGCTCCGTGATCACCTGGGTATTTGATTTCACGCTCACCGCGATGGTTTTGACGCCTACATTGGGATAGCTGGCATTGGCATAGAACAGGGCCACACGCTCAGCGCACAACCCCGAAGGATAGGCGGCATTCTCCTGGTTATTGCCGCTCACCACCTTACCGTTGTTCAGCAGAACAGCGGCGCCCACATGGAAGCCCGAATACGGCGCATAGGCCGTTTTCACGGCTTTTCTGGCTTTGGCGAGCAATTCCTGCTCTTCCACGGGAAGGTCCTCTGCGGAGGAATACACTTCAAAACTGGCAGTGATGGTGAGTTTGGTAGCTTTGCCTTTCATAAATTCCGTATCAAAAATGGACAACTAATATAGGCATTTAAGTGCGATTAAATGGAATAATTTAAAGGAGGCGGAAATAATTCCGGACCCGGTACATGCGGATCGTTTTATGCCTTTGGGGCGTCCGGTCCTGAACGTTCCCTGCGCCCCTCTCTGCGTCTTTGCGGTTATCAGAACTATAGTTTTCGCTTGGGATTATCCTTTAAGAAACTATCCCAGCCCGAGTAGGATTTTTTGGCGCCGCTGCCGGCTGCTTTATTCTGGAAATAGTGGCACACTGCCGCTCCCAGGGCATCTGTGGCATCGAGGTATTTCGACTCGTATTTGAAATTGAGCAGGCTCTCCAGCATGGCCGCCACCTGTTCCTTGGAGGCATTCCCGTTTCCGGTGATGCTCAGCTTTATCTTCTTGGGTGAATATTCCGTCATGGGTACCTGCCTGGCCAGCGCCGCGGCAATCGCCACGCCCTGCGCCCTCCCGAGCTTGAGCATCGATTGCACGTTCTTGCCGAAGAAAGGCGCTTCAATGGCCAGCTCATCGGGCTTATACTCTTCGATCAGGCCTGTCACCCGCTCGAAGATCTTCTTCAAGCGGTCGGCATGCTCCTCATACTTATCCAGCTGGATGATCCCCAAAGACAATAAGGCCGGCTTGTTGTTCTGAATATGCACTAGACCGTAGCCCATCACGATCGTTCCCGGATCTATTCCCAGTATTATTCTGTCGTTAATTGCCATTAATGTAGAAGAGCTTATTTAAAATTCATCTAATCATTTGTTTATGCTTATTTTTGGCTGCGGCTTCGTTAAATTTTTGACATAAATCTACATATTATGCCTGCAAAATTTGCCTCGCCTCGCTCAAAAAATAAGCGATAAACAATTTTACAATATAAATTTCAAACAGGCTCTGAATTTAATTTTTTTATTTCTTCCGTTTTGCTCAAACCCAAAAAGATATTAGCCATCAGCATCAAAGTACTGATAGGGCTTGTCAGCTTCTACATCATTTATGCCCGCCTGAGCGCTATTCCGCATATCAAAGAACAATTTTCAGCCTGGCTTCACGAGCCGTCGATCTATGCGGCTTTGCTTGTCACCTTGCTGCTGATGCCCGCTAACTGGGGCCTTGAATGCTTCAAATGGAAGATCATCACCTCCACCGTAGAGCGCGTAAGCTACGGAACAGCCGTCAAATCCATCTTCTCCGGCATTTGCGTGGGCAACCTCGCCCCGGGAAGGGCGATGGAGTTCCTGGCGAAGATCTTTTTCTTTAAAGCGGAGAACAGGCCCGTCATTACGGTGCTCCACTTCATCAACGGCATGTTCCAGATGCTGATCACCGTCACCGCCGGGATCCTTGCGCTTGCCTTCAAGCTGAGCGGCAGCTCCGCTTCCTCCCTGTTCGTATATACCGTATTTGCCTTCGGGATCCTCATGATCGCCTTCTTCTGCCTCGCTATCGGCAACATCGCCTTTATCCAGCGAAAGCTGCAGTTCATCAGATGGTTCAGGAACATCCGCCCGGAGCAGCTCGTGCAGCTCCGGCGGCCGATGATCGTGAAGCTCGTCCTGCTCTCCGTGATCCGCTACCTCGTCTTCACCAGCCAATTCTACATCATCTATCATGCGCTGTCTCCGCAAAGCGATGTCTGGCAAAGCTTTGCGGGTATCGCCGCTTATTTCATGCTCACCAGCCTCATCCCGATGATCAGCGTGATCGAGCCTGCCATCCGCGCTGCCATTGCCTTATTCGTATTCAACGAGGCGGCCGATGCCACGGCCAATGTGGTGCTGGCCTCCACCTGGCTCTGGGTGGTGAACGTGGTGGTCCCCAGCCTGATCGGCTATGGCATTATTCTGAAAGAAAAAGTATATTTCCGCTCCGCCCATGCTGGTTGAACTGTACATATTTTCGTTTGTGATCGTGGCTTACGGAACCTTTACCACGCTGGCGCTCATCGGCATGGGTAAGCTCAGGCGGCAGGTTCCCTCTGCCCCTCATGTGCCGGCACCCTTTATTTCCATCGTCATGTCGATGCGCAACGAGGAGGCCCACATCGAAAGCTGCCTGGAGCAATTCGCCAAGCAAAGCCTTCCTGCTTCTCAATTTGAGCTGATCCTCATCGATGATGCCTCCGAAGATGAGAGCTTCAGGAGGGCGGAGGCTTTTCTGAAAAATGCAGGCATCGGCTACACACTGATCCGGCAGCAGGAGCACCGCGGAAAGAAATACAACATCGCACAAGGGATTCAAACAGCCAAAGGCTCCGTGATCGTGACCAGCGATGCCGATGTGGTCTTCCGCTATTCCACCTGGCTGGCCACTATCGCCAATTACTTCAAGGCTTACCATCCCGACATGCTGGTGATGCCGGTGGATTTCAAGCCGGATGGCAAAGCGCTATCGGCCTTCCAGATCGTTGAGAACATGGCGCTCACGGCGATCACCGCCGGATACGCCGGGCTTCAGAAACCGTTCATGTGCAACGGGGCCAACCTGGCCTTCCGGAAAAGCGCCTACGAAGAGGCCGGAGGCTATCAGTCGCATGCGCACATCGCCTCGGGCGACGACGTCTTTTTGCTGGAAGACCTTAAACGGAAAGACCCGCGCAGGATC
>Ga0233425_10011488_pt1 | contig 10316 bp, 6 predicted proteins | sample Watercolumn_Towu_2_FD_181712 | JGI IMG/M metagenome (GOLD analysis project Ga0233425, IMG submission 181712) | Freshwater microbial communities from Lake Towuti, South Sulawesi, Indonesia - Watercolumn_Towuti2014_140_MG | ecosystem: Environmental > Aquatic > Freshwater > Lake | place: Indonesia... | reverse complement strand
CGTGCGCCCGGCCGTCGTGGACGATGCCGACGGCAAAACCCACGGCGGTCTTGTTCTCGATCAGCGGTTGCGCCAGGGCGTCGATCTTCGACTTCAGCTTGGCCGCGTCGTTGGCCTTCTTGCCCGCCGGCTTGTCCAACGACGGCATACGGAACCCGATGTCGTCGGCGTCCTCCGGTACTTCCTCCTCTTCGCCCGGCGGCGGGTCCATGAACCGGCCGCGGCCGCCGTCGTCCTTGCCGTTCGGGCCGAGGCTGTAGAGCAGATAGCCCGTCCCTTCGCGCTTATACCGGATCGCCGCGCCGCTATACAAATCCTTCGGCATCTCGGCCACATACTTCGGCACCAGTTGCTCCAGCCGCTCCGGATACGCGCCCCGCTCGGCGCGGTAGAGGGCCAGGGCTAGGGCGATGTCGTTTAGCTGTATTGCCGTCGCGGATCGTGCCTCGGCGTCGTGTACCATGGACAATGCGGACAAGATTAGCGCGAAGTACCCTGATCCGATCTCTTCTGATGTTCCGATACGGTGGGGATCGAGACGAAGCGGATTCCTCAGGAATGCGTATCTGGCGAAAGCTCTTCCGCGGACTTCATCAGCCTCCTTCTGCATTTGAGTCATTTGCTCTTTGCGTTTTTCGTAGGACGCCGTGCGTGTGATCCCTTCCAGCCGATCGTAGTACGAGTTCGCTTGTCGCAACATGGCATTCCAGTCCACCGGGCCACAGATCGCCCAATGCTTGAATGCTTCGATGAAACTCTCCTTGCGACCACTACCGTCGTACGTCAACTCCAGGGAGGTTGAGCCGCGTCGAGCCATCCCGCAGATTTCGTCGAGGTAGAAGAAACGCTCCGCAGGCACAAGCTTGTCTAAGAAGCGGGGCATTCGCGCGAGCTTCTCGCGCTCGGTCCGAAAGCTCCGCAGTTGGCTGGCTGTAGGCATTCCCACGTGGAACAAGGCACGTTCTCCACAAAGAGCCTCGCGATCAACCGTTCCCGCGATCAGCAGTTCGATTACGGTTGGCCCCTGACCGATCAACCGAGCCATCCGGCGGCAAGCAAGCAAATCGCGGCAGGCGCCGTCGATATCATTGTGTCCGAGGTGGAGCATCGCGCCAGCTACAAGGGCTTTGGCCAGATATCGTGCAGCATGAACGGCCGACAACGTGTCAAGGAATCCACCTTGGTCGCCGTCGCGCGCCACCATCGGCCGATAGTACTTTGGCCGCGTGCTCGCCTGGACCGCCAGGCTCAAGGGAGCCGCGTTGGCTTTGAGCCACGCCGCTACAAAAGGGCGATCTTTCTCAGTCCAGGGAGCGCGGAGGGCGCCATCTAACTGCTCATCCTGCTCTATGGGTGTTCTTGTGTCGATTTCGGAGTCATCTGGATCGCCGCGAGCCTTCTTCGCGCACTCATCATAGTCGACGAAGTACCGGGCATCCTCTCGAAGCGGAGGTATCCTAAGCTTCGCGTAGAGCGGCTTCCGACAAGCCTCGCTGATTGCCTTCGGCCCGAGTGCTTGCACCAAGAGCACAAAAGCGTTGTTCTCGGGCGTGACGCCGCGCGCGGCCATCGCATCGATCGCGGCGACGTAGTCGGGATAGCCATCGGGCCGCAAGGGCGAGGTGATGTAGGTCGTCTCCTTCGAGATCGTCACCCTCACCGGCTGCTTGACGGCCGGCTTCTCTTCCGGCTTGGGCGACGGCTCCTTCGCGTCTTCTCGCCGGGCGTCTTCCTGGACCTTCTTGAGCACCTTGCCCACCGGCGTGGCCGCGGGCGCGGTTGCCCAAACGGTCAGCACAAGGCCGGAGAACAGGAGCAGCCCGCAGACGAACCGCGTTGATCGCATCGCGCATCCTCCGCACATCGACCCGATCGCACAGGACGGCAGATCGCAGTATAGCAACCGGCAACCGCCGGACACAAGCCCGACGGTGGCCGCGATCTGCCGCTCGATCTGCCGCCGCGAATCCAGGCGTCCTGCCGGGAAAAGCTTGGCACCCGCCGGGCCGCCGACTATACTGGGGCGGTTGCCGATCGTTACCGTACTCACTATTCCTGGGAGCATTAGCCATGAATCGTCGCGAACTGTTGCTGTCTGCCGGGGCCGCGGTGTTGGGGATTTCGGCCTTTCCGATGGGCTGGGTGGCCGCCGCCGACAAAAAGAAGCAGAAGTTGCTCTATTTCACGCGCAGCGCCGGCTTCGAGCACGACGTCGTGAAACGCAAGGGGGATGAACTGAGCTTCTCGGAAAAGACCCTGATCGAGATGGGCAAGCGGGCCGGCTTCGACGTGGAGTGCTCGAAGGACGGCAAGCTCTTCGACGGCGACCTCGCGCAGTACGACTGCATCGCCTTTTACACCTCCGGCGATCTGACCAAGCCCTGCAAGCAGCCCGGAGAGCCGATGTCGGCCGAAGGCAAGAAGAAGCTGCTCGACGCGATCGCTGCCGGGAAGGGCTTCGTCGGCATCCATGCAGCCACCGATTCGTTCCGCAGCGGTGGCGTCGATCCGTACATCGCCATGATCGGCGGCGAGTTCGTCTCGCACGGCCCGCAGCAAGTCGCCAAGCTGACCGTCGCGTCGCCGAAGTTCCCCGGCGTCGGGCAGTACGATTCGCTGTCGATGAACGAGGAGTGGTACGCCGTGTCGAAACTCGCCAAGGACATGCACGTGATCCTGGTGCAAGAGACGGCCGGCATGAAGGGCGACTGCTACAACCGCCCGCCGTTCCCCGCCACGTGGGCCCGCATGCACGAGAAGGGCCGCGTCTTCTACACCTCCTTCGGCCACCGCGACGACGTGTGGACCAATCCCAAGGTACAAGAGATCATGCTCGGCGGCATCGCCTGGACGATGGGCAACGTGCAGGCCGACGTGACGCCGAACATCGACAAGGTCACGCCGAAGGCGAACCAGTTGAAGAATTAGCGCCAGCCGACGTGAAAGTTGGGGCGGCAGTTGCACTGCCGCCCCGGGGATGGAAGTGCAACTTCCACCCCAACGGTGTCCGAGGTGGAAGTGCCACTTCCACCCCAACGAAGAGACGCAGTGAGACTGCGTCCTACGACGCGCGTGCCGCCGCCTCGCGCTGACAATCGCGGCGCCAATGGGCGCTGATGCGCCCGCAGAGATACGTGGCCAGCGTCATCACGGCCAGCACGGCGCCGCACCAACTCCGCGCGCCGGCGCGTACGGCATCGAGCCCGAGCGGCAGCGGCTTGTCGGCCGGCGTGGCGACGGTCACGGCCGTGGCGGCTCCGTAGAACGCGGCCGCGATGGCGAACACCAGCATCACCACCCACACGCTGGCCCAGTCGGGCGCGGCGAGCATCCACGCCACGTAGACCGCTTGCAGCAAGGTCAGCAGCAACACGGCGCGGGCCCAGCCCGGCGCGTCGGCCGGATCCAGGTGCGCGTTCGTCAGCAGCGGCAGCAGACTGAACAGCAACGCCGCGCCCAGCATTGCCGCCAGCCACCTGACCTGCGCGATGTGCCGCGCATCGGGCAGGTAGACGTCGGCCGGAATCCGTTTCCGTCCCGCGGCAGCCCGCCGCTGTGGACGCGGCGCGAGATTCGTGGTTGGTACGAAGGCAAAGGTGTCTGCGCCGGCCGGAGTTGCCGCGCTCGCCGCTTCGCGCTTGCTTGACCGCCGCGGCGCGGCCGGTTCGATGGCCGGCACCGGTGCCGGCAGCGATACGGGCGCCGGCAACACGGGATCGGACCAGGGCGACTCGACCCGCACGGGTGCGGGCGTCGGCGGGACCACGGGCGGCTGCGTCGCGGGCGACTTAGCGGACGACGCCGGCAGCCGCGCGACGGTCACCTCAGGAGTCCGCTGCGATGCCGGCCTGAGCGCCGGCGGTTCCGGCGAGGGCTTGGCGATCGGCGTTGGCGCGATCGCCGGTGTTGGAGCGAGCGCCGGCGCAGGTACGACCGCAGGCGGATCGGCCACCGCGCGGGCCTTCAGAATCGGCGGCGCGCTCGCCGGCGGTCCAAGAACGGCTTTCCACTCTTGTGGTGTAGCCGGCACGCGGGCGACAACCAACGGCGGCGGCAGCGGTTTGGCCGGAAGCGCCGGCGGCCCGTCACTCTGCACGGGCCCCGGCACGATCGCCGTCTCTTGGCACACCGCGCAGCGGACGGACTTCCCCGCGTGGCTCTCGTCCACGCTCAAGTGGTGCCCCGACGGACAGAGAAAGCGAATCGTCATCGTTCCTTCAGTGTGACTCGATCCATTGGCCGGGTCAAGCGCGGCGGAAACGGCGACGATCGGTCTCCCCGTAGGACGGAGTTACACTCCGTCTGTGTCGGGACGGAGTGAAACTCCGTCCTACGTTGGTGCGAAATGCTAACGCCCGGGGCTCGCATCGGCCGGCTGCAAACGGAAGTCCTTGTCGAACTGGAAGACCTCCAGGCTCTTGCCCGCGGGCAGCTTGCGCAGGTTGGCCTCGATCTTCGTCCGATCGCCGACGATGACGATTGCCAGCCGGTCGGGGTGCAGGTACGCCTTGGCCATGCCGAGCACGTCGGCCGCGGTGACCGCGGCGATCCGCGGAATGTAGGTGTTGATGTAGTCGTCGGGCAGGTCGTACTCCACGAGCGTCTCCAACTGCCGCACGATTTGGGAGGGCGTTTCCAGGTCGGCCGGATAGCCCCGCGTCAGGTAGTCCCGCGAGAACTCCAACTCCTTCGCTTCGATCGGCCGGGCGCCGACCATACCATCGAACTCCTTGAGGAACTCGACCAGGGCCGGGGCCGTCACCGCGGTCTGCACGCTGGCGCTCGCCAGGAACGGCCCGGGCTGGCGGATCCGCCAGTCGAACGCCGTGCGGGCGCCGTAAGTGAAGCCTTTCGCCTCGCGCAAGTTCAGGTTCAGCCGGCTGGAAAACTGGCCGCCGAAGATCGTGTTCATCACAGTCAGGGCGTAGTAGTCGGGCGAGTTGCGGGCCGCGCCGATCTGGCAGACGGAAATCACCGACTGCGCCGCGCCCGGCTTGTCGACCAGCACGATCCGCGTGGGCTTTGCCGCGAGCGGCTCGGCCAGCTTCTCTGCCGCGCCGTCGGCGCCGCTCGCCTTCCAACCGGCAAACGCCTTCTCCAATTGCGGCGTCAACTCGGCCAGCGTCGTGTCGCCGACGACGATCAACGTGGCCTGCTCAGGCCGGACCAACCGTTGATAGCACGCGACTAAATCGGCCCGCGAGATCGAACGCAGCGTCGCCTCCGTGCCGCAGAACGGTTGGCCGTAGGGATGTGACGGGCCGTAGAGCGTGGCTGCCACCGCCAGTTGCGCCAGGGCCATCGGCTCCTGGCGGACCTGCATCAGCCGGCTGATCGCCGTGCCGCGCTCGCGCGCGAGTTCCGGCTCGGGGAACGCCGGATTGCGGAGCACGTCGGCGGAGATTTCCAGCGCCGTGGGCAGGTGCCGCTTGAGACTGAACATCCGGGCCGTCGATACGTCCCAGCCGGCGCCGATCGATATGCTCGCGCCGACGCCTGCCAACTCGTCGGCGATTTGCGCGGCGGTACGGCGCTGCGTGCCCTCGGGCCACACGTCGGTCATCAGTTGGACCAACCCGAGTTTGTCGGCGGGGTCCGACGACATGCCGCCGCGCCACACGAGGCTCATGTTGATCGTAGGCAGATCGTGCTTTTCGACGACCAGCACCTTCATGCCGTTCGAGAGCTTCGCCCGCTGGAACGGCCGCAGGGCCACGTTGGGCGCCGGCCCGGGCGCGGGGAGCTTCTTGCGGTCGGCGTCTTCGGGCACTTCGGCCGCCGGCGGCAACGGCGGTTCGGTGAACTTCTTGGCCAGCTTGTCCCGTTCTTCCGCAGCGGGAATCCGCGGGTCGGGCGCGATCTTCGTCTCCGCGCCGGGCGTCACCGTCAAGACGACGCGGCCCGCGCCGAGATACTGCTTCGCCACGCGTTGCACGCCCGCCGGCGTGACCTCCAGGTAGCGCTCGACGTCCTTGGTCAGATAGGCCGGATCGCCGCGGTTGACGTTGTAGTAGTTCAGCCGGTCGGCCCGGCCGCCGAACCCGCCGACGGGCTCGAGCGAGCGGATGAAATGGGACTCGAAGCGGCTGATCGCCCGGCGGACTTCGTCGGCCGCCGGCGGGTCGGCCTGCACGCGTTCGATCTCCTTGAGAATCGCCGCCTCCAACTCGGCCAGCGTGTGTCCCGGCCGGGCAGTCGCGACGATCATCATCGCGCCGGCGAGCGCCTGCGAATGCTGCGAGACGGCGACGTCCTGGGCGATCTGCTTCTCGCGCACGAGCACCTTCTCCAGCCGCGAGGTCTTGCCGGTGGCCAGCACGTCGGCCAACACTTCGAGTTCCGGCTCGGCGGCGGCGAAGTTCGCCACCGTGGGCCAAACCATGTAGAGCCGCGGCAAGCCCACGCGGTCGGTCATCGCAATCCGCTTCTCGTCCGTGAGTTTGACGGGCTGCGCGGCGAGCTTCTCGACCTTCGGCCCCGCCGGGATCGGGCCGAAATACTTCGCCACCAGCCGCTTGGCCTCGGCCGGGTTGAAGTCGCCCGCGATGCACAGGCTGGCGTTGCCCGGGTGATAATAGCGGCGGAAGAAGTCCGACACGTCCTCCCGGCTGGCCTTGGCAAGATCGGCCATCGAGCCGATCGTCGGCCAACTGTAGGGATGCTCGGGCGGATAGGCGGCCGCCAGGATCGTCTCGAAGGCCAGCCCGTACGGCCGGTTCTCGTAGCTCTGCCGCCGCTCGTTGCGGACCACGTCGCGTTGCTTGTCGAGCTTCTCCTGCGTCATGGCCGGCAGCAGGAAACCCATGCGGTCCGATTCCATCCACAGGGCCAACTCCAGATAATTCGCCGGCACGGTCTCCCAATAGTTCGTGCGGTCTTGGCTCGTCGAACCGTTGAGCTTCCCGCCGGCCTCCTGCAACGGGGCGAAATACTCGGCCTGGTGCTTCGAGCCCTGGAACATCATGTGCTCGAACAGGTGGGCGAACCCCGTGCGCCCCGGCCGCTCGTTCTTCGAGCCCACGTCGTACCACACGTTCACCGCCACGATCGGCGTGGCGTGGTCTTCGTGCAAGATCACCTGTAGGCCGTTGGGCAGCGTGTACTTCTCGAACGGAACCGCCGGCAGCGGCACGGCGGCGCGCGCCGGAGCGGCAAAAACCAACAACGCAACGAACGCGACGGACGCGAAACGACGCATGGGTGTTTCTCCGGAAGATGCGAGGGCGTGGGGCAGGTTGCTAACCTGCGTTAGTCGTGGGGCAGGTTGCTAACCTGCCTGAAATCCGGCAGGTTGGCAACCTGCCCCACGCCAGTATAGCGGCAAGCGGCCGGCGGTCAAATACGCCGACGATTCCAGCGTCCTCCCCCCAATGCGCGGTTGACCCGGGGGGCGAGTGCGGTAGACTGGGAGTAGGAGTACGGAGTACGGGAGTACGGAGTACGGAGTACGGGAGTACGGAGTAATCGGGCATGTGGGTCAAACGTCTCGCACGCCGTACTCCGTACTTCCGTACTGCGTACTCGCTCCAGCGTCCCGGCGAAGCTTCCAGCCCGCAGAAACGTAGAGAAGGAGTCCCGCCCATGATTCCCGCCCCGCTTCGCCGGCCGTTGGCGTTTGCAACATTTCTTTTCGCGATCACTTCAGCCGCCGCGGGCTTCGCCGTGGAACTCCTGCGGTTGCATGAGATGGCGCCGGTTATCTACCACCAGTACGGAAATTGGATTGACCGCGTGCTTGATCCCGGGGTATCGGTGAAACTTAGCGGAGGGGCAGTCTATTCGATTGCGCCTGTCCGGTCGACTCCTGAAGAAATTGGTCTGTCCAGCATCCGCCAGGAATACATGGCAGAACTCGCCGATGGGGTGAAGGCATTCGGCCGAGGGAGCGTGGAGAATGCCTATCTGCTGCTCCAGGAGGCCGGCAAACGCCATAACGACCTTCCGCCCGCGCAGGTGCTCATGGCGCAACTCTACTACAAGGCTGCTCAGAAGTGGCCCGCGATCAAGGCGGCGCACGATGCTGCCGGGCCTGATCGCGAAGTCCCGTTCTCAGCTACAGGCCCGATGGAACGCATCGACGGCTCGAAGTTCCGCGAGAAGATGTACGAGTGGCTGGAACGCGCGGTGAAGGAAGTCCCTCGTGACCCCGAAGCCTATGTTATTCTGGGCGAGCTCGACTTGCACGAGCGACGATGGACGCAGGCCGAATTGCTGTTCCGCAAGGCCGAGAGACTGCTGGCGAACTTCAGAGACAAGGAGGTATGGAGACGCAAGGAGGCAATGCAGCCCCGCGTGCTGCTCGGGCTAGCTTCGGTAGCCGAGGCCCGCGATGACTGGCCAGGCGCGGAGAAACACTTGGAGGCGGCGCTGAAGTTGGATCCGAAGAACACAGACATCCTGCAGCGACTAGGGCGCGCTCTGTTCCTTCAGAAGGATATCGAGAAACTCAAGGCAGGCTATGAACGGTTCAAAGAGGCGCGACGAATCGACCAAGAAGTCCTCTTACCCGAGGTTCAATTGGCTTTGCTGTACCAAGCCGCCGGCGAACGGCATAAGGCGTGGCTGTGGATGGACTCAGCCGCCAAGATTGCGGGCAAGAGCGACGTGCCGACGCTTCTGGTTGTCGCCCCATGGGCCGCGGAGAACGGCCGCATCGAGAAGGCCAAAGAATGGTCCGACATCGCCCTGACGGCGGATCCCAAGTCTTTTGAGGCCATCATGGTGCGGGGGATCGTGATGCTGTTCGCCGAGAACGAGCAAGCGGCCGCGAACCACTTCGAGAAGGCCCACCTGATGAAGCCGGCCAGCTTCGCGGCCAGCAACAACCTGGCCATCGCCTTGGCCGAGCAAATGGACGACAAGAAGAAGCGGCAGGCCCTGGAGTTCGCCGAAAACAACCGCAAGCTGCATCCGAAATCCGCCGAAGCGGCCTCAACCTATGGCTGGGCACTCTACCAGAACGGCCGTTTGGACGAGGCGGAGCGCGTCTTGAAGGAGGCGCTCGCCGCGCCGCCGCACAATCCTGATATGTTGTACTACGCGCGCGCGGTAATCGACAACGGTCGGGTCGAGTTCGGCACACGCCTCCTGACGGCCGCACTGGAGAGCAAGGCCCCGTTCGTCAACCGCAACAAGGCCGCGGCTGAATTGGAACGACTGCAGGAGAAGGAGGCGGGCAGACGGATGCGTTGATAGTGAGGTACGTTCCATAGTACCTCGTAGGGATAGACCCACGCATCGCGTCTTGACAGCGCGGTACATCTCGCGTATGGTTGAGCATATGACGACTACAATCTCCCTTGACGACCAGTTGCTCGCGGAAGCTGAACGTGCCGCTGCTAATACCGGCCGGACGTTGAGTGCCGTCGTGGAGGATGCCTTGCGCGAGGCGTTGGCGCGAAGGCCGCGGCCGACGAAGGCCGAGCCGATCCGCTTGCTCACCGACAAAGGCGACGGGCCGTGGCCCGGCGTGAATCTGGACAACACCGCGGAACTGCTGGACCTGATGGAAGGGGGCGATGCTCCTCGTTGACGTCAACGTCCTGGTGTACGCCTTCCGCGAGGAGTCTCCGGACCATACGCGATACGCGGCGTGGCTGGCAGGGGTGGTCAACGGCGATGCGGCATTCGCGATGTCGGACCTCGTCCTCGGCGGATTTGTGCGGATCGTGACGCACCCGAAGGTCTTTCCCACGCCGACCAGCGTAGAACTTGCTTTGGCGTTCGTGGAGCAAGTCCGCACTCGTCCGAATTGTATCCAGATTGTACCCGGTCCGCGTCACTGGGAAATCTTCGCACAATTGTGCCGCTCCGCGGACGCAAAGGGGAATCTCGTCGCGGACGCTTACTTGGCGGCGATGGCGATCGAATCGGACTGCGAGTGGATCACTACAGATCGCGACTATGAACGATTCCCCGGACTTCGCTGGCGGCATCCGCTGAAGTGATCCGCTTCAGACGGGCCTACCCAATCCTCAACCCCTTCGGCAGCGATTCGCCGAAGACGAGGTTTTGCTCTTCGTCGTCGAGGCGGCCGACGTCGCGGACTAGTTCGCTGAAGTGCTGCGGGGCGGCGTCGCGGTCGAGCCAGGCGAGAACCTGACTGCGGAGCTTCTCGCGGACGTCGCGGTAGCGGTCGTCGGTGCGGCGGGCGATCTGCATCACGGCCAGCCAGGCGGCCGCGTCGTGCGGGGCGTCGTTCATCAGGCGCCCGAGCCACTCGGCCGCCGTCTCGGCCGGTACGACCGCGTTGAGCGGCCCGTAGAGCGGCACGCGGGCGCCGATCCGCCCGACGGCCCAGACGATCGCCGGGCGGA
>Ga0233425_10011487_pt1 | contig 10318 bp, 9 predicted proteins | sample Watercolumn_Towu_2_FD_181712 | JGI IMG/M metagenome (GOLD analysis project Ga0233425, IMG submission 181712) | Freshwater microbial communities from Lake Towuti, South Sulawesi, Indonesia - Watercolumn_Towuti2014_140_MG | ecosystem: Environmental > Aquatic > Freshwater > Lake | place: Indonesia... | reverse complement strand
GGTCCGCCATCGCTTTCGATCCTAGCGAGCGCATGGCGCACGCGCTCCCGCCTCGGCGGTAGGATCAGGCACACCCATGTGCTACCCGCCCGAAGCGCGGCCTCCGGACGTCCCTGCCGATCTCCTCCGCGGCGACCGTGCGCTCCTGCCGATCTCCGGCGGCAGCGGTGGCACCGACGTCGTCCTTACGAGCGAGGACGGCGGACGCTTTCGCGCGTACCTCGCGCGCGCGCAGGACGGCGAGGCCGGCGTCGTCATCGCGCCCGACGTGCGCGGGCTGCACCCCTTCTACGAGGAGCTCGCGGAGCGCCTCGCGTCCGCGGGCGTGCACGCGATCGCGTTCGACTACTTCGGCCGCACCGCCGGCGTCGACCGGCGTCCCCCGGACTGGGCGCACCAGGACCACAACGCGAAGAACACCACCGGCCAGATCCACGCCGACCTCACGACCGCGATCGGCCACCTCCGCGGTGCGACCGACGCGCGGAGCATCTACGTGATGGGCTTCTGCAAAGGCGGGCGCGTCGCGTTCAACGCGGCCGCCGAGCACAGCGGCATCTCCGGCGCGATCGGCTTCTACGGCTGGCCGGCGCGCCGCTCCGACGAAGATCCGGCCGCTCCCGTCGACAACGTCGACCGGATGCACGTGCCGGTGCTCGGTCTCTTCGGCGGCGCGGACAAGGGGATCCCGGCCAGCGCCGTCGAGCAGTTCGAGAAGGCGCTCACCGGCCGTGCCGTCCGCCACCACATCCACACGTATCCGGGTGCCCCGCACTCGTTCTTCGACCGCGAGCTCGCCGAGTTCAGGAGCGAGAGCGAGGATTCGTGGCGCCGTGTCCTCGGCTTCATCCGCACAGGGGACCCAACAGCCAAGGCATAGGCGAAGCCGCCCGAGCGCGGGTCTACGACACGCGGCGACGCTTGTTGTCCACGTAGTCGATCAGCACGTACTCCCCGAGGCGCTCCGGCTCGACGTAGAACGCGCGCCCGTGGTTGATCTTCGACATCTGGTTGACGAAGTCGACGAGGTAGTGACCTCTCGCGAGCATGAACGTGTTGATCGTGATGCCCTCGCGCGTGCAGCGCACCACCTCGCGCAGCGTCTCCTCGAACGTACGTCGCGCCGGCGGGTACGAGAACCTGGGCCGGCCGTCCTCGAAGTGCGCCGTCGGCTCGCCGTCGGTGATGAGGATGACCTGCTTGTTCTTGCCGCGCGAGCGCGACAGCAGCGTGCGCGCCGTCTCGAACGCGTGCTGCATGTTCGTGCCGTACACGTACTCGTTCCACGTCAGGCGGGGGAGGTCGGTCGGCTTCAGCCGGGTCGCGTACGCCGAGAACCCGATGATGTAGAGGTCGTCCTTCGGGAAGGTCGACCGGATGAGCGAGTCCAGCGCGAGCGTTACCTTCTTCGCGGCGAGGAAGCACCCGCGGAAGAGCATCGACCGCGAGACGTCGACGAGGATCGCCGTCGCGGACTGCGTCAGGAGCTCGGTCCGGTAGACCGCGAGATCGGTCGGCGCGATCCGGACGGGCGTGCCCGGGCCCGAGCGCAAGACCGCGCTCCGCACCGTGCCCGGGAGGTCGAGGAGGAACGGGTCGCCGAACTCGTAGGTCTTCAGCTCGTCCGTCGGGTCGCCGCCCCGGCCGCGCACGCGCATGCGGTGGCCCCCGAACGCGTCGCGCTTCAGCGTCGCGAAGATCTCCTCGAGCGAGCGCTGTCCGATCTTGCGGATCCCACGGGGTGTGAGCTCGTAGCGCCGCCCGTCCTTGCGGATGAGCCCTGCCTCCTCGAGGAGCTCCCACATGCGCTGGATCTCTTCGAGCGTGCGGCGCGCCTTCTTCCCGGCGAGCCGCTCGACCTCGTTCGCGTCGACGTCCTTGAGGTCCGCCGGTCCGCTCGCGACGCGCAGCTGCCCCTCGAGGTCCGTGAGGCGATCCATCTGCCGCATGAGCTCGAGGGCCTCCGCGAGCGAGAGCGGATCGTCGCCGCTCAGCTCGTAGCCGTGCCCCTCCATCGGCACGAGCTCGGACAGCGTGTCGGCGAGGTCGCTCATCGCCTGCTGCAGCCCGGGGTCCTGGAACGCCGCGCCGAGCAGCTCCTCCAGCTGGTCGCGCATGTCCGACGGCATGCTCTGCCAGAGCGACCGCATCGCCGCCATGCCCGCGGCGATCTGCCGCATGAGGTCGTCCCAGTCCTGCGCGTTGCCGGCGAGCTCCGGATACTCGCGCTGGAACGCCTCGAAGTCCGGCTCGCCGCCCTCCATGCGCTCCCGCAGCGCGCGGTTCAGGTCCTTGATCATGCGTTTCGTGCGCTCGACCTGCTCCGGCGTGAGGTTCCGCAGCGAGTCGCGCATGTTGGAGAAGTACGAGCCGAGCACCTGCTCCTGGAGCATCTCGAGCAGCTCCCGGTACGCCTGCGCCGCCTTGGGCTCGACGAACTCGTAGTCCTTCAGGTCGCGGATCGCGCGTCCGACGTCCTCGGGGAGCGCGTCGAGGCGGTCGATGCGCTCCTGCGCCAGGCGCCGCATCGCCTCGCGCATCTCGGGCGTCGGCGCCTCCGCCTGCATCCGCCGCTCGAGGCCCTCGCGCTCGAGCCGCTTCACCTCGTCGAGCTTCTCGCGCAGCTGGTCGAAGATCTTCGAGAGCCCGTGGCGCTCGGCGCGCCGCTGCCGCGCGGCGCGCATGCGCTCGATGAGGTCCTGCAGGCCCTCCATGCGCCCGGGCATCCCGAAGCGCGCGAGCCGGGCCATCGCCTCCTCGACGTCCGCGCCGGAGAGGAGCTCGTCGGCCATCGCTCCGAGCAGCTCGTCGGCCTCGATCGCGTCGAGGCGCTGCGTGCCGTCCCACCGCCGGTACTTGATCGGCCCAAAGACCTCCGGGAGGGGCGTCTCGCTCATGTCGGTCTCGCCGCCACCACGAGGGATCCCGTCATCCTCGGAAGGTCGAACGCGTCTCGCCCCGCTCCTTGTTGAGCTTGCGGTTGAGGTGCAGCCCTTCGAGGATGAACTCGACCGCGGCGGCGATGGCGGCAGGGTTGCCGGTCGCGCCGAGCTTGGCGACCGCTCCCTTCATCCCCGGGATCTGCAGCGCCTGCTTCACGTACTCCGTGCTCGGCTGCGACGACGAGACGTGCATCGTCGCCCCGCGCTGGAACGCGCCGAGCAGCGCGTCGAACTCGGCGAGCGCGAACGTCCGGTTGAACACGTTGAGCACCGCGCGCTGCGTGAGCCGCTCGATCACCCGCTCCTCGCTCGTCTCGCCGACAGACTCGAGCTCGATCTTGCCGGCCGTCGACGCGGTGACCGCGGGGAGGTCGCTGATGCGCGGCACGACGGCGGTCTCACCGAGGCGCAGCGCGCGCTTCAGCGCGTTCGACACGAGGTTCTCGTAGTTCGAGATCGTCACCCGCACCGACACGCCGGAGCGCTGCGAGATCTCGGGCGAGCGGCGAGCGAGGTGGGAGAGCTCCGCGAGGATCTCCTTCATGTAGCCGGGCACGATCGTCGTGATGCCCTCGTCGACGAACTCGTTCCGCTCCTGCTCCATGATCCCGACCTCGGTCCCGATCTCGTGCGGATAGTGCGTGCGGATCTGCGAGCCGAAGCGGTCCTTCAGCGGCGTGATGATGCGACCGCGGTTCGTGTAGTCCTCCGGGTTCGCCGAGGCGACGACGAACAGGTCGAGCGGGAGACGGACCTTGTAGCCGCGGATCTGGACGTCGCGCTCCTCCATGACGTTGAGGAGCCCGACCTGCACGCGCTCCGCGAGGTCGGGGAGCTCGTTCAGCGTGAACACGCCGCGGTGTGTGCGCGGGACGAGCCCGTAGTGGATCGTCATCTCGTCCGAGAGGTAGCGGCCCTCGGCGATCTTGATCGGGTCGACCTCGCCGATGAGGTCGGCGATCGAGATGTCCGGCGTCGCGAGCTTCTCGCTGTACCGCCGGTCGGGCGTGAGCCACACGAGCTCCACCGCATCGCCGTCGTTCGCGATGCGGTAGCGGCACGAGGCGCAGATCGGGTCGAACGGCTCGTCGTTGATCTCGCATCCGGCGATCGCGGGGACGGCCTCGTCGAGCAGCGCGACGAGCGAGCGCGCGATCCGTGTCTTCGCCTGGCCGCGCTCGCCGAGCAGGATGATGTCCTGACCCGACAGGATCGCGTTCTCGATCTGCGGGATGACCGTGGTCTCGTAGCCGACGATCCCGGGGAACAGCGGCCGGCCTTCGCCCAGCGCGGCGATGAGGTTCGCCCGCATCTCCTCCTTGACGGAGCGCGGCCGGTACCCCGTCTCGCGCAGCACGCCGATGGTCGTCGGACGGTCGTTCATGCACCCCGCTCCGCCACCGCCGCGCGCACGGCGGGGATGGCGAAGACACCGCGGTCCCGCAGGTCGACGAGGTAGGCGGAGCGCACGTCCAGGTCCGCGCGGAGCTCGTCGACGTGGCCGCCGCGCCGTGCGCAGAGCAGCTCGAGCTCGGCGCTTGCGTCGTGCTCGTGCGCGTCCTCGCGCGCGTCCCACTCGACGAGCGGGACGAGCGCCGTTCCGCCGCGCGGGTCGTCGACGATGCGGTGCGCACTCACGACGCGCCGCACGATGGGACCGCACGACGTGCCGACGCGATACATCCGCATGACCAGAAGCAGATCGATGCGCGCGAGATCGGCCGGCTCGACGCCGAGCTCGCCCGTGAGCTGCGTCACCGCCTCCTCCGCGGAGTCGGCGTGCAGCGTCGACGCGATCGCGTACCCCCGCCGGAGCGTCCGGAACACCTCCACCGCCTTCGGTCCCCAGAGGTACACCGGGAGGTGGCTCGAGAGCTCGTTCGCGAGGAGGAGCGTCCTCCGGGGATCCGTCTGCCGCAGGTAGTCGAACGTCTCGGCCCACCCGCGCACGAAGACGCGGCGGACGTCGCGCGGGAGGAGGTCGAGGAAGGCCGTGAGCGTCGTCGTCTTGCCCGAATGGGGCTGCTCCGCCGCGATGAGGATCGACCCGTGTCCCTCGAGGACGGACCAGCAGAGCGCGGCCGTGCGCGGGTCGAGGTCACCCGCGGCGAGCAGCTGCGTGATGGACATCGGGACCGGCGGCTCCCAGTTCCAGCCCCACCATCCGACCGGGACGTCGTAGTCCTCGGATGAGAGCGGCCGTTCGCGGACCCGATACGAACGCGGTGCCTCCACGGATCGAGGCTAGCACCATACTTCGGGTCGATGGCCGAGCAGACGGACGACACGCGGGACGTGAACGATCCCGCGCGGCTCGCCGACGAGGCGCGCGCGCAGGTCGAGAAGCACGCGGCCGAGCTTCGCGCGGCGAACGTCCCGATCGAGACGGAGCCGCCGACGACATACCGGCCGTGACGGCGTTCGCATCGATCGCGGAGCTCGCCGAGGGGCTCCGCTCGCGACGCATGAGCGCCGTCGAGCTCGCGACCGAGACCGTCGATCGGCTGGCGTCGGTCGGCCCGCGGTACAACGCGATCGCTTCCGTCATGCGGTCGCGCGCGCTGCGCGAGGCGGCGGCCGCGGACCGCGCGATCGCGCGCGGGGACGCGCGATCGGCGCTCCTCGGCATCCCGTACGGGGCGAAGGACCTCCTCGCCGCGCGTGGCGCGAAGACGACGTGGGGCGCCGCGCCGTACAAGGACCAGGTCATCAAGGTGGACGCGACCGCCGTCGCGAAGCTGCGACGCGCGGGCGCGGTGCTCGCCGCGAAGCTCGCGATGGTCGAGCTCGCCGGCGGTGGCGGGTACCGCTACCCGAGCGCGTCGCTGCAGGGACCGGGCCTCGATCCGTGGAACACCGGGCGGTGGTCGGGCGGCTCGTCGAGCGGCAGCGCCGCGGCGGTGGCCGCCGGGCTCGTCCCGTTCGCGCTCGGCTCGGAGACGTCGGGGTCGATCGGCACGCCGGCGGCGTACTGCGGGATCACGGGGCTGCGACCGACGTACGGCCTCGTCAGCCGCCACGGCGCGATGGCGCTGTCATGGACGCTCGACAAGGTCGGTCCCATGGCGCGGAGCGCGACCGACTGCGCGCACGTCCTCGCCGCGATCAGCGGACCGGACGTGAACGACCCCACGGTGAGCGGCAAGCGGTTCAGGCCGCTGACGGCCGACGCAGCGCGTGAGGCGGTCGCGCGCGTGCGCGTCGGCTACGCGGGCGAGGAGATCGAGCGGGCCGGCGAGAGCGCTCGACCCTCCCTGCGGCGCGGGATCGAGGAGCTGCGGCGCGTCGCGCCGGCGTTCGTCGAGGCGCGTCTGCCCGAGGACCTCCCGATCGGAGCGATGGTCTCGACGATCATCGGCGCCGAAGCGGCAACGATCTTCGCCGACCTCATCGAGAGCGACCGGCTCGACCTCATGCCGGACGAGAAGCAGAAGGCGGGGCTCCGCGCGGGGATGCGTATCACCGCCCGCGACTACCTGCAGGCGATGCGGCTGCGCACCGTGCTCGCGGCGCGGATGCGCGAGCTATTTCGCTCGTGCGACGTGATCGTGTCGGCGGGCCGGACCGCGACCGCGACGCCGGTCGAGCAGCGGCTCGACGCGGCAACGCTGCCGCCGGGCGCGTCGGCCGCGCGCGACACGGCCGCGGCCGGTCCGCGGCCGGGCAACGTCGGGCTCATCCCGGCCGGCAACCTCGCCGGACTCCCGGCGGTCTTCTTCCCGTGCGGCCTCGGGACGGATGGGCTTCCCGTCGGCCTGCAGCTCGTCGGCCCGCCGCTCTCGGAGCCGCTCCTCGTGGCGCTCGCGGAGGCGTATCAGCGCGAGACGGATCATCATCTGAGGCGGCCGCCCGCGACCTGAGCTTTCCGCTGCGCGGGAAACATCGGTGTGACCGCCTCTCTCGGATCACACTCGGCGCCGATGGATCGAGAGGGGATGACGATGAACAGGATCGTTCCTGCGGTGCTCGCGGTCACGGGCCTGGTGGCGCTCGCCTGCGCCGGCGGCGCGAGCGTCGGACGGTCCACCGAGACGCCCGACCCGGACAGCTACGACGACGCGCCGACCGCGCAGGTCGCGAACGCGGCGATCACGGACAAGGACGGCAAGATCGTCGCGCTCGCATCCTTCCGCGAGACGCGCCTCGGCGTGCGTGTCGAGATCAAGGCGCTCGGCCTCCCGCCCGGGAAGCACGGCACGCACATCCACGGCGTGGGGAAGTGCGACGGGCCCGACTTCGTGTCGGCCGGCGGCCACTTCAACGTGAACGACAAGCAGCACGGCGTGCCCGGCGCGGTCTCCTCGCACGCGGGCGAGCTCCCGAACCTCGAGATCGGCCCGGATGGGAAGGGGAAGCTCCTCTTCTATTCGCCGCACGCCAGCCTGAACAAGGCGGCATCGAACGGCCTCACGTTCGGCGCCGGGACCGCGGTGATCATCCACGCGCAGGAGGACGACTACAAGACGCAACCTGCGGGCAACAGCGGCGCGCGCATCGCGTGCGGGGTGGTGAAGCTGCCCTCGTAGGCGGTCCGACGCCGCGCTCCCTACGGCTCGGCGTCCTCCTCAGCCGTCAAGCGGAAGGCCATGTGGCGGCCGGCGATCGTCAGCGTCGTCAGGATGAACGACGCGAACGGCGCGATCGCCGCGAGCGTGAACGTGCTCACCGCCCCGTTCGCGGTGAGGTCGATGGCCGCGGCGACGACGTACCAGAACGCGAACGTCAGCAGCGTCTCGCGGATGGGGAAGGCGATCGGGCGTCGCGGGATGCGACGCTCGGGTAGTTCGCCGGCCTCGCGTCGGCGGCGGACGTCGCGGCGCATGAGCCAGGCGACGACGAACGACGAGACGATGGCCAGGGCGAGATAGAAGGTCACTCCGTCCGCGCGGCCGAACGAGAACGACGCGACCGCCAGCAGGAACGAGAGCATCGCCAGCGCGCCGAAGACGACGGAGCCTGTCCGGCCGAGGACGACCCTCACGAACCCATCGCCCGGTCGAGCACCTCGACGACGTGCAGCACCGGCATGTCGCTGCCGCGGGCGCGCAGCCCGCTCGCGATCTGCAGCATGCAGCCCGGGTTCGCGCTCACGACGGCGTCCGCGCGCGTCGCGAGTACCGCGGCGACCTTCGACGCCTGGAGCGCGTCGGCGTACTCCGGCTGCGTGAGGTTGTAGGTCCCGGCGCTGCCGCAGCACACGTCCGCCTGCGGCATCTCGATGAGCTCGAGCCCCTCGATCCGCCGCAGGAGCGCGCGCGGCTGTGCCCTGATGCCCTGCGCGTGAGCGAGGTGGCATGCGTCCTGGTAGCTGACCCGCATCGCGAGCCGACCGAGCGTCTCGGGCAGGTCGAGCGTCGCGAGGTGCTCGCTCACGTCGCGCACCTTGGCCGACATCGCGGCGGCGCGGTCGCGCCAGGCGGCGTCGTCCCGCAGGAGCTCGCCCCAGTGCTTCATGTGCGCGCCGCAGCCGGCGGCGTCGGCGATGACGGCGTCGACGTTCGCGCGCTCGAACGCCGCGATGTCGCGCCTGGCGAGGTCGCGCGCCCCCTCGAGGTCGCCGCTGTGCGCGTGCAGCGCGCCGCAGCAGGCCTGGCCGGGCACCGGGACCACCTCCGCGCCGAGACGCGACAGGACGCGCGCGGCGGACGTGTGGACGTCGCCGTACGCCACGCGCATGACGCAGCCGAGGAGGATCGCGACGCGGTGCGTCGGCGCGGCCGGCGCGGCCGGCGCGACGTAGCCCGGGCGTGTGAGCGGCGGGTACAGAGCCTCGAGCCGGCGCACCCCGGCGGGCAGCACGCGCACGAGCCCCGTCGCGTGCAGCGCGCGGCGGATCCCGAGCCGCGCGTACAGCGAGGCGATGCGCGCGACAAGGTCGAGGACCCGCGGGCGCGCGACGACATCTCGCAGGATGACACCGCGCAGCCAGGAGCGGCGCGACCGCGCGACGAGCTCGCCGCGCGCGAGCTCGATGAGCCGGCCGTACGGGACGCCCGAGGGACAGACGGCCTCGCACGCACGGCAGCCGAGGCACCGGTCGAGGTGCGCCGTGAGCGCCTCGGTCGGCGCGAACCGTCCGGTCGCGAGCGCGTCCATCAGATGGATGCGACCGCGCGGCGACTCCGTCTCGAGGCCGGTGAGCAGATACGTCGGGCACGCCTGCAGGCACATGCCGCAGCGGATGCAGCGCTCGGTTCCGACGCTCAGTCGGGCGAAGCCCTCCTGCGCGCCCTGGGGACGGTCGACCGTCGCGCTCATGGCATACGGCCGGGCGCGAGCACCGCGCGCGGGTCGAAGAGCGAGCGCAGCCGCCGCGAGACCTCGGTCGGGACACGCGGGGTGCCCCAGGTCCCGACCTCCCGGCGCAGCGCGCGGGGCGCCCGTTCGACGATGAGCGCGCCCGCCGACGCTTCGGCTGCGCTCCGGAGCTGGCGCACGGCCTCGGCCGTCTGCTCGTCGAGGACATGCATGCTCTCGACGCCGGGGTACCAGACGGAGTCCGTGCCGTACGGCTCGACCGGCTGGCCGGGGGGCCACGTCCCGCGCAGCGACGTCGTCGCGTCGGCAGGCAGGTCCGAGATCCGCTGCCAGACCTCGTGACCGACCTCGACCATCGCGCCGACGCGCCCGAGCGAGGCGCGCACCCTCGCGGCCGCCGGAGCGGTCCCGCCGAGGCGCATGAAGAGCGCCGTCCACGTGTCGCATCCCAGGGCGCCTGCCTGCGCCCCGGTCACGAGCGCGATCGCCTCGAGCGGCGGCCGCTCATGGATGAGCTCGCGGACCACGCGGTACGCGTAGCCGAGCGACGGCAGGTCGGCCCGCAGCGTGACGCGGTGCCGCGGGAGGGGCACGAGCTTGAGGGTGAGCTCCACGACCGCGCAGAGCGTGCCGAACGACCCGCTGTACATGCGCGTGAGGTCGTACCCGGTGACGTTCTTCACGACGCGGCCGCCGGCCTTCGTCAACGTCCCGTCGCCGAGCACCGCGCGCACGCCGATGGCCCAGTCGCGCGGGTGGAAGTAGCGATAGCGCGCGGGCCCGCCGGCCGCGCTGACGAGCGTGCCCGCGACGGTCGCCCGCCCGGGGTGGGCGACCTCGACGGGCCACCACTGGCCGTGCGGTGCGAGCGCCTCCTGCAGCTCGGCGACGGTCGTCCCGCCGCGGACCGTGACGGTGAGGTCCGCCGGCTGATGATCGACGATCCCGCTGACCCCGCGCAGGTCGAGCGCGACGTCGTAGCGCTCGGGCGCGTCGCCGACGTCGATCCGCGTCCCGCCGCCCCAGATCACGATCGCCTCGCCGTCCGCGTTCGCGGACCGGATCGCGTCGACCACATGGGCATCGCTCGTCGCCGCGACGTGCCGGCGCGGGACGAC
>Ga0233425_10011486_pt1 | contig 10318 bp, 9 predicted proteins | sample Watercolumn_Towu_2_FD_181712 | JGI IMG/M metagenome (GOLD analysis project Ga0233425, IMG submission 181712) | Freshwater microbial communities from Lake Towuti, South Sulawesi, Indonesia - Watercolumn_Towuti2014_140_MG | ecosystem: Environmental > Aquatic > Freshwater > Lake | place: Indonesia... | reverse complement strand
ACCACACTTATGTCGGTCGCAATCCTTTATTCATCAAGTCTTAGGTTCTCTCAGAACCTCATTATTTCCTTTTAAATACATCATATTATAACCCGGGTTCCTGTAACCTCTATTTACTGACAACCCAACCTGCTTCGTGAGCTTCCTTTCTACAGTTTTCAAAGATCAAATAATACAATCATTTCAGCAGGTTGTTTTAATTACTGTAACCTGCCTTTTGTTTTGCAAATTTAAAGCGTTGCGTTAACTACTTATAAAATAAAAACTTTTTCATCTTTTGTAATATCGCCGGCCCCAAGAACCGTTATAACATTGCAGCATTTTGCGCACAGGGCATAAATTCTCACGCTGTCTTCATCTGAAATCAGGATATATAGGGACACTTCCCATATATTAATAAGGCAGCAAAAGAAAAGTCGCAATCCTTTATTTATCAAGTCTTAGGTTCTCTCTTTACTCTCACCCTTGTTGATTATCTGGATTATGCGTCGCAATCCTTTATTCATCAAGTCTTAGGTTCTCTCCACGATTTGAAAAAGTTTGCGGAGTTTGTTGTAAAAGAAGTCGCAATCCTTTATTCATCAAGTCTTAGGTTCTCTCATATCAACAGAATATCTCACGGGCAGGAACAAATTACCTGCTGTCGCAATCCTTTATTCATTAAGTCTTAGGTTCTCTCTTAACAACATGTCTCCGGAAGACAAACATCCTTTCGATGTAATTAAGTCGCAATCCTTTATTCATCAAGTCTTCATTCCTCTTAAACGTAGAAGATCATCAGATTAAAGTTACCCCCGGAATATCTCAACACCATATTAATCAGGTCAAATTCATATAAGAAAGTCTTCCTCTTGTTAAAAATCATTTTTAAGATTTATTCAGAAACTGTCACCTTGACCCAGCCCATAGGATACACTCCGTCGGCAAGATTTCGGGATGTCCCCCAAACGGTCTTATTTCCGGGCGGCTTAGGATTGCGATATTTATCGAGCGTCACGCTTTCTACGCCTGAGAAGCGTCCCAAGCGGAATGGGAAAGATTTTTCGTCAAAGGAAGTGTTGAGCAACTGGTCTGAAAATTTTTCAATTTCACTGTTCCTATAAAATTTATTATGCTCCTGTTCCATCTTATCTCTATAAAAGTTCCTGCATGACTTGAACACCTGCTCTATAGTAAATGTTTTACTCAAGTATTTAGTCGAATAAAGTTCATCATCAAAAGACATTTCGGTCTCAAAATTCACTCCCTTCCCTGTTAACTGAGCCTGTATTACCTCGCAAATGATTTGAATGTTGTTCGCCTCCAGACCCCCTTTCTTGCGCGATATATTTTTTACTTCTCTAATTATAGTGTCGTCTCTTTGAAGGGATCTATCTTTTATCTTAATGCCTCTGAATGGGTCGTCTTTTCCATCTTTATACCCAAGAATGGCTGATTCAAATGTATATTCTTCCCTTGCATCCCTCGGTTTTGGCAGGTTGCTGTTCTTTGCCATTTCACTAATAAGGGCAGTCCGAATCGCACCCTTTATGGAACTCCCCGGAATCAGCGGTATAGAATCGCCATTTGTCCTGATAAAGGGATAAATCAAAAGTTGGTTCTGGATATCTGATATCTTAGACTTATAAAGACTTGCGACCTTCGGTGAAACTGCAATGGAAAAGTTAGTATCCTTTTCTTTGTTGATATGTTCAGCCACAAATTTCCTGATCTCAATAAGGTCGCCTTTGTCTATCAGCCCTTCAAATCGCGTTCTTGTTTCGTCACTCATGGCATACACGAACTTATCGAAGGAGACCCCGTACAACCGGCCTGAATCAATAATATAACTCAGAGGATCAATTTCGCCGCCTGAACCGATATGAATAGGGGAAAGGACTTCACAATGTAATTTATATGTCTTCATTATTGTCCTCAATATTGACGTTAATGCCTATTGGAAAAGCATAGGCATAATGACGGATATCTTTATTCTTATGAACGTTCTTCAGTAGAGAACCATAAACCTTGCCGCTTCTGTAATTATCATCAAAGAAAACCGATCCCGCTGAAAACATGATAAGCGGCACTTTGAAAGGATTGCCGAGAGCTTCTTGAGTCCCTTGAGCATAGTGCCCGCCCAGCTTCCCGTATTTATGAACAAGATTGTAGTAGCCCTTCACGGGATCATTTTTGGACGGCACAAAAGAAGATAATGTCATAAATGCATTCGTCTTTTCGGCTTCTATAATCTCAATGCCTTCCTTAATATCAAAGTTAAAAGCCCCTTTGCCTGTTGATTTATCTTTACCAAAACCGTCCCTGCCTATATAGGTAAATATTTTATTAAGATCATCACGGTTAAAATAGTTAGTTCTCAGGTAAACCTCAAAACACCCGGCATCATCTGAAAAGTAGGTTTCTTCCTGAGAAAATAAAGCGCCTTCTCTGACACTACCTTTGATACGGTCAATAGTGTTATGCTGTGTTATTACGCTTTGCTCTTTGGATTTTAAATTAATAATACTATCGTAGACATCTTTCTCATACATAGCCTCAAAGAGTTTAACAGGCGTCATATCTTGCTGAAGCTCTGCAAATGTTTTCCTTGGAATGATCTCCGTTTTCTTAATCGTCTTGATCTTAAATGACTTTTCAATCCTGTTTTCTTTACCTACAATCTTATCCAATTCTTTCTGTGTAACCGGAGGAATCACGGGTTTTGGTAAATAACCTTTTGGAAATCCATTGCTGATGATCAAAGGCGGCGAGCCATTGTCATACTGGCAGAGAAAGTCCGCAAGTTTATTAACGACATCCCAATTCAAATATCTGACAGCCCAGCAGATATGTCCGAAAATGGTATCTGATTGCAAGGGAGTGGCGATAGAGGATTTGAAGTTGATTTCAACAGTATAGTTCATATATTCCATTCACCTTAAACACCCATAATTGTAGGGAATAACCTTGGAATATCTGCGATATTGATCTGAGACAGATGAAGCAATTGGTTCGGGCTATTAGTAACTTCAATCCTAAAATTTACCTGACCGCAACCTCTGCTCCCAGCACCGCCTAAAGCATCTTTCTCAATGAGTTTGAGTCCATCAATTACGTTACTAAAAAGGTTCTCATCAGTTTGGCCATTATCTCCATTCTCAAATACTCTGTAGCTCATCTTGAAGGAGAATTCTACACCTGAGATAACTCTCTCAAAGTTCCTCGGATTCGCTCTTGCAGTGATTCTGTTGATAGTGTTCTCATATTTATCCTCAGTGAGATCAAGCACTGTCCATGCAATATCTTTTTCTTTTTGCTTACTCTTATAGTCATCACTCAGGACAGCATCCCTTATGATTAAACGTGTAGGCCCAAGACCGGCTTCGTCGGCAGACGTTCCAAATATTACACAGATTGGGCAACTCTTATCATTGCACCATTTATGAACATCGCCATATTCCTTAGTTCCTTCCTGTATATTTATTTTGCCGAGTTTCCATTCAAGTAAAGACCTCATCTTACCTTTTAAGGAAGACCCAGGTATGTAAGGCTCTTTTGTAATTGGATGTTTAATCACAGGGTTGTCTTTACCTCCAATCTCAATGACTGAGGTACTGCCCCCGATATGTAATCCCGTTACGACCTCAATAACACCTTCGATATTTTTATATCCTTTTAGTTTCATCTTATCTCCCTCCCTGTCCATAGAAAAATCCAACTACCGACTCAAAGCATAAAGCGAACGCTTTAAAATCCTTCGCGTCGTTGATGTTATCAATCATTTCTTCGATATATTTCCTGAATTCTTCTGGTACTTTTCTTTCCCCCGTAGTCGGGCAAGCATTTGCAACCTTTGATTTCATCATTTTAACAAGCGGTCTGATTTTCAAGAAATTGTCAGTATTCTTTACGCGTTCTTCAAGTTCTTTTGCTTCGTTATGGAATCTTCTCAATTGAGCTGACGTGAGCTTCGGATTCCTTTGCCAGCGTTCTTTGGGAACTCCTGGGCGAATAAAACTATCAGCCCACTTTTTGGCTCTGTCGGTCAATAGCAGTTCCTTGAGTACTTCTTTCTCAGCATCTTCATAGAAATAATTGCTCATGACTACCTCCTATCTTTAAGCTCATTACGTCTTTTAGCACTTCTCTGTAATTTAGCCGGAATCACATGAACTGAATCAAAATATATTTGAAGAAATTCAATAGCGTTCATTACATCGTCTTCCACAATTTGTTTTCCTCTAAATTTGCTAGCGTGAGCACCCCAATTTCCAAACTCGACTACCTCAACCGCAACGTCCTTAAGGTTGTCATCAATAATTTTTCTCTTATGTAATATTTTGATTTTCCTTCGTAAAAACTGCCTGCCTTTTGCACCTTTAAGATGTACACTCTCTTCCAACGCTTTCCGACACATCAACAAACTTGCAGCATATAAATCATAACTGAAACAGATAAGTGCCTCAGTGAATATCGGTCTAATTGTCTCAGGCAATTCGCTATCCACATACTTTTCTATCAACTCCCTAACACCTTCATTTCTTTTGAAATAACTCTTACAAATTTTTGAAAGAATTGACAAAGCATGTTCACGATCATCTATGCGATAAGAAGGTAAAACTACGACAACACCTCTCCCTTGCCTACACTCGTATGCAACACATGCTCTGCTTGTTCTTTTCATTCTTGCTAATGGGACTATATCAATACAATCCTCATGATCCAAATCATAGTCGTAACTCAAATAAGTGGGACCATCTTTATATTGTTGAAAATAGAGACTAATTGGGAATTGAGATACAGAATAAACATGTCTACCAACATCAAATTCTATCCTGTTGCTGCCTGTCGTCAGAGCTTTTAGAAAATCATAAATACCGAATGGCTGCGTTTCAGCATAAATGCTGTCTATAGCTTCTTTTTCTTCCTTGTCTGTTTTCTTTAAAGATTCCGTAGGTGTAGCACAAACGATCACCACTACTAGGTTATTTCTACTTAAGAAGTTTTTCTTTTCAAAGATATCCTTTAGAGTAAAAAGTGACTCAATGATTGCAGGCTTTTTCTTTTCTTGTTCAAATGTCAAATCTACAAGGATGCAATCGTAGCCTCTCATCGCAAGTAAATGCGGCTCACTCCATTTTGCGTAATCGATTGAGTCGCTTTCTATCAGATCATAAAAAATATCTGAAACAACTAAAAGTTTCATGTGGAATAAGCCCGCCTGTTTCTATATAAAGCCCATGAGACTGGAATATTAAGACTATAAATCAATGACGATTTATCAAGTTTAAGGGGAATCAGTTTTTGTAATTCTACATATTCCTTCTGCCCGCGAACAATGTTTCCAGCTTTATCCCACTCGACTATATTTCTGCCAATGTCATAATTCAGGGCCGATATGTACTTAAGACCCTCAACTCTATCATCGTCTAAAAATTCAAGTGCCATCCGATGATACTCAAAAAGTTTGTAAAGAAAAGAAGAATTTATCCTTTTCGAATTAGAATCACAATATTCCTTATTCAAGAATAGAAAGAAATGTATTAGCTGAGGTAATTGATCCCATTTAACAGTCCTGCCGAACAAGGTTATTCTATCCTTGCCATCCATCTTAGACTTATTGAGTAAATCATCAGCCTGTTTAATCGCTGAAGCTATCGGATATTTGGGTTTTACGAAAGCAAGGCCGGCGGATAATGTAATAAACTTGTTATTGCATGTATATTCCCTGAACTGTTGATTGAGAAAAATCGCAAATACAATCATGGTCTCCCATGGCCCTACCAAAACCAAATCATCACCGCCGGAGTAGACGGTATAGATATTCCTGAAATCGATATAGTCGCCTTTCAGATAATCTTTAAACCTGTCCTTATCGATCTCTTTGCACCCCAAAAGCTTCTCTATTATCATGTCCTTGTTATCGCCTGACATTATTTCCTTCATCCAGCCGGAAAAGAATAGCTCAAGCATCCTGCTGAGAGTCAAAAAACGAGAGACGGTCTTTCTATCGATATCTTTTAAACCTTGTTCATAAAGCGCGGGACTTTCAAAACCTTTACTAAATATCAAACCGAGATTATCTATATCAGCCTTAAGAACACCAAGTAAGTTACTTCCAAGCCTTTTATCTTCGTCTTTCCGAATTGATACATCAGCTATATCCCCAAATTCCTTAATATTTCCATCTCTATCTTTCGGCACATAATTCGCTATGAATCTGTTCAGAAAAACCCCTGAGCTCTTATCTTCTTTATCTTCATTCTCGATTTCATAAAGCATGTAATAATCATCATGCTGCTTATATTTCTTTAACAACTCCATGTAATAGAATTCTCTTTTACCATTAATGAGCGCCTTAGATGTTCTTAATACAGGAATCTTATTGGTGTCATCGATACCATCCAAAACTCCTTTTCCAAAGGCAATATATTTTGTCTTAGGCAGTATCTCACCCATGACGTTCCTGTCTATATAGCATTTGCAACAGACTTTCCTATTTCCATCATCTGAATCTTTAAAGAGGGCTGGCCCTCTTCCGCAGACGCTGCAATCGGAATTCCCTTTATATGATTTATACATTTCATCTGCTCTAAAGGTGGAAGAACTCCATGAGCTGTTGTTATTGTAGCCGTTTTTCAGTACCGAGTTAGATTTAACAAGCTTTTCAGTCTCAAGCTTATGAAACATTTTGTCGGCAATTTTAAAGAAATTTTTTATTTTAAAATCCTCTTTGAAATATTTCGTATCAAGCCATGATAAGAGGAATGAGAACTGACTAAAATAATTCTTATGAATGTCTTCATCAATAGCCTTCTGTATTTTTTCTAATTTGGTTATTGTATCGTCCAGATTAGGCACAATAAGGAGAAACTTGCCGCCTGCTGAAAACAGATTACATAAAAATGGAATATCAAAGTCATGTAGTATTCTGTGAATCGTTATTTCTGAAAACAAGGTTATAAATAAAGAACGCGCTCTAAGCCTTTTGGAAATCCCGCCTGTTCCGCTGTCTGCAATATTGAATATATAATCCTGGATTCCCGAAAAGTCTCCGCCTACAAAGACAAACTCATATTGCCTTTGCCATCTTTCTTTATTTGCGTTTATCTCTCCTATGTGATACTTGTATAAACAAGCGGCTGCGGCTGCGGATGTTTTTAAATGATCGAAAAGAGATATATCAGCTACTTCATAGCGTGTGTCACTCGGAACAGCCCAAGTATATTTTTCAAGTAAGTTTAAACACGCATTAACTACTTTTTCAAATTTATCGAGCTCTGAGAAATCAGGGAGATTCTTCTTCAGTTGGTCAACAGTGTCTTCTATCTCTTTATCTGACAATTGATCATCATCCATAGGAAAACTTTTTAGCGGGTCTAACTTTGTGAGATGGTATTTTTTAATATTCTCAACTTCACCTTTTTTAAGCGCAAGATTTACAAATGAAAATACTGAGTCTAAGGGAGCTCTTCTTTTATCTTTATCTCTTTTATTCTGATCATCTATTTCTCTTTCAATGCACGAGTAACTATCAGCATATTGTACAATTCTAATAAGCGCTAATATCCTCTCCTTTTCATTTGACTTCCCGGCGAGATCAAGTGACTTTTCTATTGTGTCTTTGCTGCTATGATGATTAAGAACCAATAATTTAATAAGTTCAACATCGTAAAGGTCGCTTTTACTATTAAAGTTATCCTTTATAAAATCATGAGATGCTTCATAATGTTTTCCTTCATATCCAGGGGTTCTCCTGTGAATCAACTTCCCCACATCATGCAGCAATGCCGCCAGAACAACTGTGTTATATTCTCTCTGATCAAACCCATTCATAAGCTTCTCCCTATAAATAAAATTCAAAATTCAAAATCTAAGATTCAAGAATCGAAAGAAATACAACAGAATTGTATTCCCTTTCGTCTATCTCCATCCCACCTCCGTTATTTCTTTATCTCACAGCATTCATACACAATCTAAACCCCGTCTCCTTCCCCACATCCCCGATGAATCCGGATCTATCGACATACAATAACGCTGCCAGAACTACCGTGTTATATTCCCTCTGATCAAACCCATATAAGCTTCTCCCTATAAAAACAATTCAAAATTCAAAATCTAAGATTCAAGAATCGAAAGAAATACAAAAGATAATTTAATATTTAAAATTCAAGATTAAAAACCTTCATCCTTCCGGGCTGCTTTCTTTGATTCTTGAATGTTGAATATTGAATTGTTTTGTTATTTCATTCACTTCATCTCTGAAACTCTTATATTCCTTTTTAAACTTTTCGCCCTTCAGTCTCGAACCTTTCAGATAATCGATAAAACCGCTCAACTGACCGGAAACGTCTGTACACAGTTTATAGCCGCAGTCATATTCAGCTTTGCCGATATAATCCTGATCGAGCGCGACCAACAACTGTGTCCGGGTCTCACCCGCCGAACCCTTTGAAATATAGAGAAATTGGATAAATTCAGTATTGGAACCGCGTTCAAAGCCTTCGGCGATATTTGACAGGACAGAAACAGACGCCCGGCGTATCTGATCAACAAGGCTGAAATCCTTGCTGAAGACATCCTTTTTCGTAAGATCGTATATGTATTTCACAAGTTCCCTTGCCTTCTGCCATACAGGAAGCTCTTCAAAACTCTTGGGCACTATTACTCCCTTCTAACAATAAATTCAAAGTTCAAGATTTAAAAAAATTCGGAACTTGAGATTCACAAATCCTCATTCTTGAATTATAAATTTTGAATTTTAAATTGGCCAAGGCCAAACCCAGTTCCCTTTCCTACATGCAAAACTTCCCCAGCTTTAATCAGCGGCATAAAAGGTTCAATGTCCCCTTCAAAAGTAATTTCTCCCACAAACCCTCCCATTTTTATCCTTGTCTCCTGTCTGCCTGAATACCGCTCCCAGTCATACCACCTCAAACTCTTCTCCCTGACCTTCACTTCTTTGGCCTTTTCAATGATGCCTTTGAAATCCCATTCCGAAGTGTCTCCGTTGCAGTGGAAATAGTAGAGCAAAGACAACCTTCTCAACAGGTTTCTAATGAAAATATGGAATTCAAGATCGAGGGTGAGAATGCCGTTGTAAAGGATTCTTGTGGGAGTCAGGAAAGAAAGCGATAACCCCTCTTTATCTCCCCTTGGCAAGGGGAGAATTTCTGTTAATGATAAATAAGAAGTTTCAAAAGTCTTAAGGGTTTTTCTTTCCGAATCATAGATTGAATTTCCATTGCAGCTTACATCCTGAAGATGATATTTGGCTTTGCCTTTGCCTATTCCGGTTTTTCCGAGTTCATCGAATGTATATATGAAATAAGGCAGATAATCCAGTGCTCTGCCGATAAGTATGAGGCCGAAGTTTATCTCATCTCCCGGTTTATAGCCTCTTCGTTTTTCCGGCGGCGGTTCAATAACAAAGGGGTGCGGGGCTGCTTTGTATTTCCGCATTATTTTTGTATCGGACGGCGGAGGGGTTTCAAAGACATAAGAATAGACGCACTTTTCTTTAAGCAGGCAATCAGCACAGTCTTTTGCTTTCACGGCACAGACTATGCGCCTGAAAGCATAACCAAAACCGCCCCTGAATGTAGAGCCTTTATAAGAGGGAAGGATAAGGGGCTCTGTCGCGGTCGTTCCAAACAAGAACTGCTGGTATTCGATAGAATACTCCGCCAAGGTTTCTCCCTTAACTCAAATTTGCCAGAATGTTACCATAAAGCAGAATTATAATGCGATATTTTTATAAAGGCAGAAAGCCCCCCTGGGATATTCATTTCATTTTCTCGTAATAATAGTACATGCCTTCAAACGACAACAGCAGCCTGTCCAGCATAAGCAGAACCTCCCGTGTATCAACCCCCCTGACCATGCGCACATACTGTATCGTGCGCATGAGATACCGGATGTTCATTTCGACATCAATGGATGAAGATACCGTCTTCTTCTGAATCTTCCTTATACATCTTATTGCCTGCCTGATTTTTACGGCATCCCTTGCCGGCGCGTTAAGGGCATTCAGGGCGTGAAGTATTTCAATTGACATGGAAGCAGCATCCTTTTCAACTGCGATATCTATTGTACTGCTCTGGTTATGGGAAACGATGAATTCTGCTTTTTCTTTTTCATTTCTCGCAACAGACCGTTCTTTCTCATTCAGATACCGCTGTCCTTTAATCTCGCTGTTCTGAAGAGAGTCAACCCATGCGCGAAGCTGTCTTGAAATGCCCCCGGCATCACTTTTCAAGTTTGAAATTTCAAATTTAATACCCTGAAAAGCAGAAAGCCTTTCGAGAAAGCACACCACCTGAACAAGCTACTTATATTC
>Ga0233425_10011485_pt1 | contig 10318 bp, 7 predicted proteins | sample Watercolumn_Towu_2_FD_181712 | JGI IMG/M metagenome (GOLD analysis project Ga0233425, IMG submission 181712) | Freshwater microbial communities from Lake Towuti, South Sulawesi, Indonesia - Watercolumn_Towuti2014_140_MG | ecosystem: Environmental > Aquatic > Freshwater > Lake | place: Indonesia... | reverse complement strand
ACCAAGCGAAATTGTACGAACGCGCGCAAGACCTGGGTTTGCCGGTGATGATTCACACCGGCACGTCCGTTTTTCCGCGCGCGCGCAACAAGTACGCACAACCGATCTACGCGGACGATTTGATTGTAGATTTTCCGAAATTGCGTATAATCCTCGCGCACGGCGGACGCCCGTTGTGGACGAACGAAGCATTCTTCCTCACGCGCCGCAGTAAAAATGTTTTCCTCGAAATCTCAAACATCCCGCCGCAAAATCTGTTGGATTATTTTCCGCGCCTTGAACAGATCGCGGATCAAACCATGTTCGGATCGGATTGGCCCGGACCGGTCGTCAAGGACATTGGCGCGAACATCGAACGCTTTAAAGAACTGCCCATCTCCGACGACGCAAAACGAAAAATTTTGCGCGATACGGCGTTAAAAGTTTTTGGGTAGGGGCAACCCTTGTGGTTGCCCCATCAACCAGGAGGACACGATGACTGTGCCAGTATTACCGGATCGGTACAACGCGAGTACCACCTTCATTGACGCGAATTTGCAAACCGGGCGCGGATCGAAAACCGCGATTGTGTACGGCGATCAAGCGTTCACGTACAACGATGTCGCCGCAATGGTCAATCGCACCGGCAACGCGCTGATCAAACTGGGCGTGCAGATGGAACAACGCGTGATGTGTCTCTTGTTGGATTCGCCGGAATTTGTCGCGAGTTTTTTCGGCGCGATTCGCATCGGCGCGATTCCGATCCCGACGAACACGTTGTTGAAACCGGCGGATTACGAATACCTCCTCAACGATTCACGCGCGACCGTGTTGATCGTGAGCGAGTCGCTCTACGCGAGCGTCGAACCGGTGCGCGCGAATCTCAATTGGCTCAAGCACATCATCGTTGTTCGCGCTTCGACTTCGCTCAGCGCGAGTTTTCCCGGCACGATCAATTTCGCGGAATGGATCGCGAACGAATCACCCAACCTCGAACCGGCGGACACCGCGCGCGATGACGCGTGCTTTTGGCTTTACAGTTCCGGCACGACCGGTTTCCCCAAAGGCGCGGTGCATTTGCAACACGACATGATTTACTGCGCGGAGAATTACGCGCGCGGCGTGTTGAACATGTCCGAAAATGATCGCACGTTCTCGGTCGCGAAATTATTTTTCGCCTACGGTCTCGGCAACGCGCTGTACTTTCCATTCTATGTCGGCGCGACAACGGTCTTGTATCCGGGTCGCCCCGAACCAAAAGCAATCTATGAAGTCGTAACGAAAACCAGGCCGACACTTTTCTTTTGCGTGCCGACCGCGTACGCCGGGTTGCTCGCGCTCGATGACACGTCCGCGTACGATTTGAGTTCGGTGCGCCAGTGCATCAGCGCGGGCGAGGCACTGCCGAAAGCGTTGTACGACAAGTGGCTCGCGAAATGGAACGTCGAAATTTTGGACGGCATCGGCTCGACCGAAATTTTGCACATTTTCATTTCGAATCGCGCGCACCAGGCGCGACCTGGTTCGTCCGGCAAACTCGTTCCCGGCTACGACGCGAAAATCGCGGACGAGAATGACCAGGAATTGCCGCAAGGCGAAGTCGGCAATCTATTGATTCGCGGCGATTCGATCTGCGCGTTGTATTGGAACAAGCACGCGAAAACGAAAGAGACACTCGTCGGCGAATGGATTCGCACCGGCGACAAGTATTCGATTGACGCGGACGGCTATTTTTGGTATCAAGGCCGCTCGGACGATATGCTCAAAGCCGGCGGCATTTGGGTTTCGCCGGTCGAAGTCGAAGCGACATTGATGTTGCACTCTGCCGTGCTGGAGTGCGCGGTGATCGGTTTGATGGACAAGGACGAACTCATCAAACCGAAAGCATACGTCGTGTTGAAACAAGGATTCGCGTCGTCGCTGGAATTGGACGCGGAATTGAAAACATTCGTCAAAGACAAGATCGCGCCGTACAAATATCCGCGCTGGATTGAATTTGTGAGCGAACTGCCCAAAACCGCGACCGGCAAAATTCAGCGCTTCAAATTGCGCCAACGCGAATCGGAAAAACCGGTGTAATCTCGAAAACCTTGCGAAACCCGCGCAAGGTTTTTTTATCCCCACAAATTCCTCTTGCGTTCTCGTCCTGCTCTCGTATAATCAAAACCAGGTTGACTATGGCGACATTTCACTTGCGCTTGCTCGGCACATTTGAATTACGCGACGGCGACACGCCCGTGTTGACCGTCAACACGACGCGGCTCCAAGCGCTCCTCGCGTACCTCGTCATCCATCGCGATGCGCCGCAATCGCGCCAACGCCTCGCGTACCTCTTTTGGAGCGATTCGACCGAGTCGCAAGCGCGCACGAATCTTCGCAACCTGATTCACCTTTTGCGTCAAGCATTGCCGCCGTTTGATGCGCTCGTGCATGCCGAGCCGCAAACGTTGCAATGGCGCGCCGACGCCGATTTCATTTGCGATGTCGTCGAGTTTGAACGCGCGCTTGCATCGAACGAACTCGAACGCGCGATTGAATTGTACGCCGGCGGTTTTTTGCCGGACAGTTACGACGATTGGGCGCTCGCCGTGCGCGAACGCTTGCGTCAACAATTTTTGCGCGCGCTCGAAAATTTGATTGCGCGCCAACAAACCCAGGGCGATATGCGCGCCGCGATTCGCACCGCCGAATTGTTGCTGGAGCAAGAACCGGTGCAAGAAGAAATTTGGCGCGAGTTGATGACGCTCCACGCGCGCGTCGGCGACCGCATCGGTTTGCGCCGCGTCTACGATGCGTGCGCGGAGGTTTTGCAACGCGAACTGGGCGAAGCGCCGAGCGCACTCACGCGCGAGTTGTACGAAAAATTATCGCGCGCGGAATCGCCACCGCACAAAAATAATTTGCCGACCTTGCTCACCAGTTTTGTCGGACGCGCGCGCGAGATGGCGCAGGTCCAAGAATTGCTCGCGCACTCACGGCTCGTCACACTCATCGGTGCGGGCGGATGCGGCAAAACGCGGCTCGCCCTGCAAACGGCGCATCAGCTCGCCGAAAATTTTCCCGACGGTGTGTGCTGGGTTGACCTCGCCGCGCTGAACGATGCGACACTCGTCGCGCGCACAACCTTGTCCGCGCTCGGCTTGAGCGAGCAATCGAATCGTCCGCCCGAAACGACGCTCGTCGAACATCTGCGCGCGCAACGCATCCTGCTTGTGTTCGACAACTGCGAGCATCTCGTCAGCGTCGTCGCGCGCTTGATTGCGAATTTGCTCGCGGCGTGTCCCGACCTGAAAATTTTGGCGACGAGCCGCGAAGCGTTGCGCGTCGCCGGCGAAACGACCTGGGTCGTGCCATCGCTCGCGCAAACCGAATCGCAAAAATTATTTGTCGAACGCGCGACGATGGCTCTGCCAAATTTCGCATTGATCGCAAACGATGAAACCATCATCGCGCGAATTTGCCAGCGGCTCGACGGCATTCCGCTCGCCATCGAACTTGCCGCCGCGCGTGTGCCGATTTTATCGCTCGCGCAAATCGCCGCGCGTTTGGATGATTGTTTCAACTTGCTCGCGTCCGACCATCGCGCCGCGCTCCCGCGTCATCAAACTCTGCGCGCGACGATGGAGTGGAGTTATGCCCTGCTCGCGCCCGCCGAGCAAAATCTTTTGCGATGCTTGTCCGTGTTCGCCGCGAGTTTCACGCTCGATGCGGTCGAAGCGATCTACCAAGCCGATGCGCTCGATGCGCTCGCGAGTCTCGTCAGCAAATCGCTCGTCGAAATTTTTGAGCACGGCGACCCGGTGCGCTTTCGTTTGCTCGAACTCGTGCGCCAGTACGCGCAAGAAAAATTGCGCGAGCAAAATCACGCGGACGAGGCGCGCGACCGCCATCTCGATTTTTATTTGCAACGCGCGGAAACCATCGAACCCGAATTGCGCGGCACGCATCAAGCCGCGTGGTTCGATTGGCTGGAAAAGGAGCATGATAATTTTCGCGTGGCGTTGACGTGGAGCGAGCAATCGGCGGAGCGCGCGGAAAAAGGGTTGCGGCTCGCGAGTGCGTTATGGTGGTTTTGGCGCGCACGCGGATATTTGCACGAAGGTCACGCGCGACTCACACGCTTGCTCGCGCTCACCGAAAATCGCGCGTGCGTCGCGGCGCGCGTCAAAGCGTTGAACGCCGCCGGCTTTCTCGCGTTGTTTCTGTGCGACTATACGCGCGCGTGCGCGTTGTGCGAACGCGCGTTGATGATTGCAACCGAGTTGAACAATCAACGCGAAATGGCGTTGGCGTTGTTCGTGTTGGGCGACCCGAACGTGCGCGTGCTGAATGCGTTCGACCGCGATTGGCGCGCAGAAAGTTTGGCGTTGTGGCGCGCGGTGGGCGATGCGTGGAGCATCGCGCTCGTGCTCAATTCGTTGGGCGAGGATGCGCGCCGCGAAAAAAATTATGCCAGTGCGCGCACATTCTACGAAGAGAGTTTGGCGATTCGTCAATCGCTCGGCGACCAACGCGGCATTGCCGTTGCCTCTGAAAACCTGGGTTACGTCGCGTTGCATCAAAACGATTTGGCGCGCGCGCGTGAATTATTTGCGAACGCGCTCACGCTCAAACGCGACCTGGGAATTGGGTTGACCGCAACCGAAGCGTTGACCGGACTCGCCGGCATCGCCGCAACGCAAAATGATTCCCAGGAATGGCGACGCGCGGCGCGCATCCTTGGCGCGGTCGCGCAGTTGCTCGCCACCGTGTGCCCGCCGATGATGGACGAAGACCGCATCGAGTCCGCGCACATCGTCGCCAGTTTGCGCGCGCGCATCGGCGCGGATGATTTCGACGAGCAATCGTTTGAACGCGCGTGGGCAGAGGGACGCGCGCTGACGCTGACCCAGGTCATCGAGTACGCGCTGGACGCATGAAACCTGACAGGTTTGGAAAACCTGTCAGGTTTTTTCTTTTCACGAAACGCTTTTGAAACGCTCGGTGTGGTATGCTCTTGCCAATGACACACGCCAACAACCCACTGACCGATTCGCAAATCACGCGGTTTCATCCGCACGCGGAATTGTTCACCGTGCGCGTGTGGCGCGAAGACCTGGGCGCGGGGCGCGTCGAATGGCGCGGCAAGGTGCAGTGCGTCGCGACGGGCGAGGCGCGCTATTTCAACTCGTGGCAAGCGCTCGCGGAATTTATGATTGAAAAAACAGCACGCGATATTTGATTGGAGGAGCCGATGAAATTCAAACTGCTCGCGATTGTTTGGGCAATCCTGGGATTGATTTTGTTCGGCGCGAATCACGTCACCGCGCAAGGTCCCGCGCCGCGTGCGCCGCGCGCCACCGCGCTGGGCACGGGATTCACGTATCAAGGACAATTGAAACAAAACGGGACCGCCGTCAACGGCGCGTGCGATATGTACTTTACGTTGTTCGATACGTTGGCCGCCGGAAATATCATCGGCGCGCAATCTATTCCCAACGTCGCGGTAACGAATGGCTTGTTCACGGTAACACTCAACAGCGGCAATGAATTTGGCGCGAACGCATTTATTGGCGACGCGCGTTGGTTGCAAATCGAAGTGCGTTGTCCGGCGGGAAGCGGCGCGTACACTTTACTCGCGCCGCGCCAACCCATCACTGCCGCGCCATACGCGCTTGGTTTGCGACCCGGCACACTCGTGCGCGCCGCGAGCGCGGACGTCGAGTATCCGCTCTTGCAAGCGGAAAGCACCAACACGACCGGCGGCGTCGGCTTGCGCGGCGATGCCGGGACGCGGCTTGCATTTATTTACGCCGCGCCGATTGGTGTTTTGGGAACCAGCGCGGAAGGCGTGGGCGTCTATGGTAAATCCCAGAATAACACCGGCGTTATGGGCATTAGCAATTCCGGCAATGGTGTTTACGGCGCGAGCCAATCATCAACCGGCGTTGGCGTTCGCGCAGTCGGAAGCGGAATCAACACGAGTACGCAAGGCACTGCACTCGCGATTGATAGCGGCGCAATCCGAGTTAACGGCGCGGGGCAAGCCACGCTGACGCCGGTATTCATTCACATCGCGAGCGCGGGCACAATCACGAGCAACTATACGTGCATTGACCATCCACTGACCAACAATGCTCCGACCGCGATTTTGTTCATCACCCAAAACTATGGTCCGTACTCGGTGTATAACGGCAACCCGGTGGGCGTCTTCTATTCCACCGCGCAATCCAAATGGTGTGTCTTTAACGAAAACCTGGTCGCGATGCCGACCGACGCGGCGTTCAACGTAATGGTAATCAAACCATGAAACGCAAAATCATTTTTAGCATCCTGGGATTGCTCGTGTTGCTTGCCGCATTCCAGGTTCCCCTTGCCGCGCAAACCGGCGGCGCGTACACGTTGACGTGGAGCACGATTGACGGCGGCGGCGCGATGACGAGCGCGGGCGGCGCGTTCACATTGAGCGGCACACTTGGACAACCGGATGCCGGCATAACGAGCGGCGCGACTTTCACACTCGCGAGCGGATTCTGGGCAAGCGCGCTTGCCGATGCAATCAAAGTGTACCTGCCGATGATTTTGAAAACACAATAGTCATCCGCGAATCTCGCGAATAACGCGAATTGAAAAACAAAATTAGCGAAGATTCGCGAGATTCGCGGATAAAATAAAAATCCGCGTTCATCCGCGTTCGTCCGCGTCCAATAAAATGAATTTAGTTTCGGTTTGTCCAAGTAAAAGTTTGGAGAATTCCACTATGCCAAAATTATTTTTACAGCGCACATTTCTGTTTGCGATTCTCTTGTCCGCCATCCTGGGTCTCACATCTCTGCGCGCGCCACTGCCCGCGCACGCGCAAACACGCGCGCCGCGCGATTATGACCCCGGCAATCCCAGTCCCCTCATCGAACTCTGGGTTGACCCGGTGAACGGCAACGATGCGAACGACGGCTTGGCGATTAATCGCGCGGTGCGCGGTTTATTCGCCGCGTGGAATCTCATCCCAGGTTCGCTGACGACGCACGCGTATCGCATCAACATTTTGCCCGGCACGATTCCGTGTTACGGCGATTGCATCAATTGGTTCGGCGACAAGCACGGCACGTACGCGCATCCGCTCATCATTCGCGCGGTCAACGGCGCGGGCACGGTGACGATTCAGGGCGGACTCAATCTCGCGAACGTGGATTATCTTTCTCTGTACGATTTGACGATTCACGCCGGCGGCGCGGCGGGCGCGTTCGCCAACAATGTTTTGCATTGCGACCACTGCACGCATCTTTTATTGCGCGGGCTGACCATCACCGGCTTGACGCCCGGCGATTTTCAAGAAGTGTTCAAGGCGAATCAGTCCGATTACCTCTACGTCGAAAACAGCGACTTGTCCGGCACGTACCAAACCGTGTTGGACTATTTCGCGGTGCGCCACGGACACATTCTCAACAGTCGTCTTCACAATTCAGGCGAGTGGTGTATGTACTTGAAAGGCGGCTCGGCATATTTTCAAATCGAGGGCAACGAATTGTATGATTGCCGTTTCGGATTTTCCGCCGGCGAGGGCTCGAATTTTGAAGTGATGGAGTCGCCCTGGTTGCATTACGAGGCGTATGACATCAAATTCGTCAACAATGTTTTGCACGACATCGTGGGGCTGGGTTTGCGCGCGGCAGGCGGTTATAACATTTTGTTCGCGCACAACACGCTTTATCGCGTCGCGACCGATGCGAGCGTCGGCTATTCGCTTTTTCACGCGACACGCGGCGCGCGCGTGTGCGTAGATTTTTCCGAGAACGGCGTCGGCAACGCGGTCGCGATTTGCAACGGATTTTTGAACGCGGGCGGCTGGGGCACCGCGCTCGAAGGGTACGGCAACGGCGGCGAGTGGATTCCGAATCGCAACGTGTTTGTCTACAACAATATCTTTTACAATCCCGCGCCACTGCAAACGCTCTATTCGCATTTCTACATTCCTGGTTCGATTACGCCGCCCGCACACACGCGCAACATTCCAAATCCATCGCGCGTGGATAACAATCTGCAAATTCGCGGCAACATTATTTGGAATGGTTCAAACGCGATGTCGCTCGGCATCGAAGATTCGTCCCAGGGTTGTCAACCATCGAACGCAACGTGCAATGCGACGCAACTGCGCGCGGACAACGCCATCAACACGATGCAACCCCAACTCATCAGTCCGGCGTCCGGTAATTTTCGTCCAACACCGGGCGGCAATGTGTTCAGCGCGATCACATTCGCGATTCCAAATTTTGTGTGGAGCGACGCTCCGCCCGTGCCGACCGGGAACTTGAGCAATCTCGTTTCGCGCGATCGCGATGGAAATTTGCGCGCGTCGCCCAGCGCCGCCGGCGCGTACACCACGGCAACGACAACCCACTTGAATTTTTTGCCGCTCGCGTCCAAGTAACGCGGGCGGCTCACCCGCCTCACTCCGCCGATTTGTGTTATACTATCCGCGGAGCAAATATGAAAATTCCGAATTTGTGGATCGCGATCCTGGTTTGCGCGATGGGATGCGCCGCGCCGATCACGCCGACGCCCGCGCCATCGCCAACCACCGCGATCAAAGGTCACGTCGTCATCGCGATTTTCGGCGAAAGCGGTGCGGGTGCGATCACGACCGGCATCGGCAACGCGATCACGATCACGATCGCGTTTCGCCTGTTCAAGCAAATTGATCCGGCGATCGAAACCGATTGGAAAGATCACACTGTCGCGGAGATGCGTTACTGTGTCGGCGCGGGACGCGCATGTGATTTGCCCGCGCGATGGATGCCGTTTGCAAACCAGGTGCGCGCGCCGGTGAATGTGGATTGGATCGGTTTGCGCGAGTACGGCGTCACCGCGCAATTTCGCGATGCGCGCGGCGTGATTATTCCGGCGGGAAATAATTTCGCGGAGCGCGCGAGCAATTGGATGACAATCACCGGCACGATTGATGATCGCACGCCGGTCGCATCACATCCGCCGGTGATCCAAACGATCATCGCGAATGCACGCGCGGCATTTCCGATCAGTGGAAAAATTCAAGTGGGCGAGCGACCGATCATCGGCGGCAAAGCCGGGATCGCGCTCGACATCAAGGTCAAATTCGAAGCGACGAGTCCGCGCGCGGCGATCAAGGAGATGCGCGTCAAGATCAGTCCGATGGGACGGTGTTTGACGCCGGACGAAATGATCGACGCGCCCTGGGAAAATTTTGTCGCCGAAAAAATTTATCCCGTGCGCGTTGCGATCAATTGGCAAACGTTCAAAGCGCACGCGCAATATCGCGACGCGCAAGGCAACCTCTCGCCGGTCTATTGCGGCGAGGTGGCAATCGAAGGAATGCCGTAAAAAAATGATCCGCGAATAACGCGAATCTTCGCGAATTATTTTTCATTCGCGAAGATTCGTGTTATTCGCGGATCGTGTTCATTCGTTTGATTCCCAAATTCGTTGTTACCACACCGCGCGATACAACCTCAACCAATTCTCGCCCATAATTTTTTTGACCTCTTGATCGCGATAACCGCGCGCGAGCAATCCTGCTGTAACATTCGCGCACGCGGAGATGGATTCGAATCCCTGGGTCGGTTGCACCGCGCGAAATTTCGCGGCGACTTCGGGCGGCATTCCGCTCAATGCTTTCTCGGAAACTTCCGCAGTCATCTCCTCCATAAAATCGGGACCGATCCCGACGTGATCCACGCCAATCAAATTAACGAGATAATCCACGCGTTGCAGATATTCGTCCAACGTCGCGCTGATCGCGCCGGTGAGCATCGGCGCAAAGACGACGACGCCGACCACGCCGCCTTTTGCCGCGACCGCTTTCAACGCGTCGTCGCTTTTATTGCGCGGGTGTGGACACAACGCGAACGGATTTGTGTGCGTGAACGCGACCGGCTTGGACGACGCTTGAATCGCGTCCCAGGTTGTGCGAACGCCGCAGTGCGACAGATCAACCAGGATACCGAGCCGGTTCATTTCCGCGATTACGTCGCGTCCGAACGCGGTTAGCCCCGCGTCATCCTGAATCAAGTTGCCGCTCCCGACCAGGTTCGTGTGATTGTAAGTCAGTTGAATGATCCGCACGCCGAGCGCGCGATAGATCGCGAGCATTTTCAAATTGTCGCCCAGCGGCGCAGTGTCTTGAAAACCGAAAATGACGCCGAGTTTATTTTCCGCTTTCGCGCGCGGAATGTCGTTCGCATTGCGCACTTGCATCACATCATCGCGCGCTTCGATCAGGTGAAGCATATCCGCGATGATCTTCATCGTCTCCGGTAAATCGTGCCACGCCGCGATCGTCGTATTCGCCGCCGTTACGCCGCCCGCGCGCAAACGATCAAATACG
>Ga0233425_10011484_pt1 | contig 10319 bp, 12 predicted proteins | sample Watercolumn_Towu_2_FD_181712 | JGI IMG/M metagenome (GOLD analysis project Ga0233425, IMG submission 181712) | Freshwater microbial communities from Lake Towuti, South Sulawesi, Indonesia - Watercolumn_Towuti2014_140_MG | ecosystem: Environmental > Aquatic > Freshwater > Lake | place... | reverse complement strand
GGCCAAAAAGGCAAGAACAACGGCGTCATGTTGCTCATCGCGATTCACGAGCGCAAGATGCGAATCGAAGTCGGCTACGGCCTCGAACCGATCCTGACCGACGCGATGGCGGGACGGATCATTGATGGGGAACTCCGTCCGCAATTCCGACAAAATAATTTCCCGGAAGGTTTGCGTCGCGGCGTCGAGCGGATCGCGGTGATCATCGAGCGCGGCGAACCGGCTTCGCGCTCGCAACTGACGTTCAATGGATTCCGACGTGACGAAATACCTTTGCAGATGCAGCTGTTCTTCACGGCGTTGTTTTGTGTGTTCGTGACGATAGGCCTTTTCATGATGGGCAACTCCATAGGAGCGAAGCAAGGCTGCTTACTGGTATTCTTCGTGCCGTTTGGTGCAGGGCCGATGCTGATGGCATTTTTCTTTGTTCCCTTTGCTCTGTTTGTGCTGGTGCCACTGGCGGTTCTGATGTTTTGGCTCGGACTTCGCAGGGGGCGCAGCCACCCTAACGAATATGGTGGTTATCGCCGCAGAGTTCGCGGCGGCGGTTGGGAATGGGTTTCGTCCGGCGACAACTGGAACAGCGGCGGGTTCTCCGACAGCGGCGGCGGCGGCGGATTCGGCGGCGGTGATTCCGGCGGCGGCGGCGCCAGCGGCGGCTGGTGAACAAAAGGAAAAAACAAAATGACACCCGAACAATTTACAGAACAACTCAAACAAGCCCTGCCGGTCGGATTGCGCTCCGTCGTGTTGTACGGCTCCGCCGCCGCGGGCGACCACGTCTCCGGCAAATCCGACTACAACGTCCTCGTCGTCGCCGACCGTCTCGGCGTCGCCGAACTCAACGCGCTCGCGCCCGCCGCCGTCGCGTGGTCCGCCGACGGCAATCGTCCGCCAGTCCTATTCACGCCGACGCAACTCGCAACCTCGGCGGACGCGTTTCCCATCGAGCTGCTCGACATGCAACAGTCGCGTCGAGTTTTATTTGGCGACGATTTACCCGCCGCCATCCAGATCAAACCGGAACAATTGCGCCTCAAACTCGAGCGCGACTGGAAAACAAAACTACTCCAACTCCGCGAGCGCTACCTTCTCACGCGTGGCAAACCGCGCGCTGTCGCCGACCTGATGACCGCGTCGCTCTCCACGATCCTCGTCTTGTGCCGCGCCGCGTTGCGGCTCCATCAAACCGACGTGCCCGCCAACAAACTCGCCGCCGCCCGCGCCCTCGCGCAACGGCTCGGATTCGACGCCGGTATATTCGTCACCGTGCAGGAAATGAAAACCGGACAACGCAAACCAACCAACGAAGAAATCGCCGCGCTCTTCGCAACATACCTGACGACCATCGAACAGATCGAAACGCAACTGACGAAGTAACCGCAACGCATCGCAGCCGAAAAGGTAGGGCGCGGTGTCCCCGCAGCGCCGCAGGGGATGGGGATGACATTGATACAATGAGTTGCCGACAAATTATCATCACACCGGCTCGCAACTTTTCGCCGCCTGCGGTATTTAATCCTCCATGAAAACGTTTCTCGCCTTCCTCTTTGCCGCCACGCTCGCCGCGTACGCCGACGACATTGACTTCAACCGCGCCCGCGAAATCATGCAGCGCAAAAACAACGGCGACACCATCAGCGCCGACGACGAAGCCTACCTCCAGCGCGCCAAGGAAGAACACCGCAAACGGCAAATGCAAAACAACCCGGCGCAAAAACCGTCGGATGCGCCCGCCGCCGGTTCGATTGATTTCAAACGCGCCGGTGAATTGATGCAGCGCAAACGCAGCGGCGAAACACTCTCCGCCGCCGACGAAGCGTTTCTCCAACGCGCCATCGCCGCGCACAACGCCGGTCGCGGCGGCGGCAATCCCGGCGCGCGGCCCGCCGACCAGCGCAAAACGCCCGAACATCTCACCCCGCTCTGCGACATGACCGCCGCCGACCGTTACGAAGGCGAAGACGGCGGCCTGTACGGCGGCGGACAAAACACACCGCCCGACGCGCACCGCAAAGCCGCCCTCGCGCAACTCGCAAAAATCCGTCCGCTCAACGCCGACGGCCAGCCCGACGACAACGGCGTCATCGGCTTCGTCGCCATCAGCATGTCGAACGCAACACAGGAATTTTCCAAGTTCAAACAAATCGCCGACCCATCGCCGCGCAAATCGCCAAAAGTCGCCATCGTTGACTGCGCGCAAGGCGGCCAGGCGATGGCGCAGTGGGTTCCGCCCGATGGCCGCCCGTGGCAGGAAGCGAAACGCCGCCTCAACGCCGCGCGCGTCTCCCCCGCGCAAGTCCAGGCCGCGTGGATCAAACTCGCCAACGTCCGCCCCGGCGGCACGCTCAAAGAACACTGCGGCAAACTCGAAGCCGACACCATCGCCGTCCTCCACAACGCACGCGCCGCGTTCCCGAATCTCCGCCTCGCCTACCTCGGCAGCCGCATCTACGCCGGCTACGCGAAGACGCCGTTAAATCCCGAACCCTACGCCTACGAAGGCGCGTTCGCCGTCCGCTCCTTGATCCAGCGACAAATCAAAGGCGACGCCGACCTCGCCGAAACAAAATCGCCGCTCCTGTTGTGGGGACCGTATCTCTGGGCCGACGGCGCGCGCGGCCGCAAACTCGACAAACTCACCTACGACCCCGGCGACCTCGGCGGCGACGGCACCCATCCGAGCGAGACCGGCCGCCAAAAAGTCGCCGAGCTTCTCTTAAATTTCCTCACCACCGACCCGCTCGCCGCGCCGTGGTTCGCAAAATAATGATGTTCAAATAACAGACTGACAACTGTTGTTGTAGTCGCCCCGCTCTGTCGGGGCGTCCGGGAGAACACGGCGACAGAGCGCCGTGGCTACAGCAATTGTAGGCCGCGTCACCCGACGCGGCGGGACAAGCCCTTCGCCGCGTGAGGTCACGCGGCCTACACCGGAAATAGGATGGAATAAATACCGGTCGCTTTGAAATCCCGGCGTGAAACTCACAAAAAATTCATGTTCCGGCAACGTCGCGTCGTGTTCCGGCGACAAAACTCCATGTTCCGGCCATGTTCCGGAAATGTTCCGGCAAGCTCAACGTCGCGCGGCGTCGCGGATTTCACGTAACGAACGGAGCAGGGCGGGGATGTCGCTCAACGCGATCTGATTCGCCGCGTCGCTCTTCGCTTTGTCGGGCGTCGGATGCGTTTCGATGAAGACGCCGTCGCAGCAACCGGTCGCCACCGCCGCGCGCGCGAGCACCGGCGCCATCCGACGGTCGCCGCCGGTAACTTTCCCCGTCGCGCCGCCGCCCGGCATTTGCACGCTGTGCGTCGCGTCGAACACCACCGGCCAGCCGAACTCGCGCATCATCGCCAGCGAACGCATGTCCACGACGAGATTGCCGTAGCCGAACGACGAGCCGCGCTCGGTGAGAATGATGTTGTCGCCGCCCGCCGCTTCGACTTTCGCGATGGCGTGGCGCATGTCCCACGGCGCGAGAAACTGTCCCTTCTTGATATTGACGCAACGGCCCGTTTTCGCGGCGGCCAGGATCAAATCGGTTTGACGGCAGAGGAACGCGGGAATTTGCAGCACGTCGCAAACTTCGGCGGCCGGTTTGCATTGCGCGGTCTCGTGAACGTCGGTGAGGATCGGAACGCCGAGCCGTCGTTTTACTTTCGCGAGGATCGCGAGGCCGCGTTTGAGTCCGGGTCCGCGGAAGCTGTCGCCCGCGGTGCGGTTTGCTTTGTCGAAGCTCGCTTTGAAAATGTACGGCAACGAAAGTTCCGCGCACGTCGCAGCGAGCGATTCGGCGGTCTTCATCACGAGCGTTTCGTTTTCGATGACGCACGGCCCGGCGATGACAAACAACGGCGCGCCGTCGCCGCCGAGTTTCAGTTTACCGACGCGAATGGTGTTCATGCGTTCGGAGTGTAGCAGAAGCCGCGACGCTGACAAGCCCGCGCCGCTGGTGTATTGTGCCGGCATGAAACCGGAACTGTTATGGCCGCTTGCAATCGTCACGCTGGTTTTATACCTCGTCACGCGGATCCGCTACGTCGTGGACGACGCGCACGTGCGCGTGAAAATTTTTGGCGCGACGCTGCGGAAGATCGCGCTCGCCGACATCGAGTTCGCGGACACGGAGTCGCCGTTTTGGAACGAACACTGGTGTAACACGTACTGGCCGTGGGGCCGCGTCGTGCGTTTGCGGCGCAAGTCCGGTTGGGTTCGTAATTTTATCATCACACCCGCCGACCGAGACGTGTTTCTTTCGACGCTCAACGACAAGCTCAAGGCGCGAGTGGAGATGCCGGTAATGCGTTGAGATTGACTCTTATGGTTCGAGGTGATACGTAAGGTTGCGATGAAGACGACAGTTACATTGAGCGATGCGCAGGCGCAACTGAGTCGTCTGGTGCGTGGGCACCGGATGGTTGCCATCAGCCGTCGCGGACAGACGCAGGCGTTTCTCGTGCCGCGCGAGCGGATGGAGGCGATTCTGGAGACGATGGAGTTATTGGCCAATCCCAAGGCTGTCGCCGCCGTGCGGCGCGACCGATCGGGCAAGGGCAAATACCTGCCGCTGTCGGTTCTTGATGAAGACTAAAATTGAACTTGATCCGCAAGTCGCGGATTTCGTCCGTTCACTGGCCCCCGAACCTCGCCAACGACTCCGCGGCGCCTTGCGCGCCTTGGAAAACAATCAAGGGGACTTGCGTCTCTTGGAAGGCGACCTGACCGGTTACTGGCGTCTGCGCGTCGGAAGCTATCGCGTCGTCATCCGATTTCACACCGACAGAGGCCAACGAATCGCGCGCTGTATTTTTGCCGAGCGCCGCTCCATCGTGTACGAACTGTTCGCCGAATTACTTACCGGCGAGGGAATGTCCTGACATCTCTCGGCTGACGGATTCCCGTTGCGAATATTTTCGTTAGCGTGACACTTTTCGCAGCGCCGCTTCGATGAAACCGCGGAAGAGCGGATGCGCGTCGTACGGTTTGGATTTGAATTCGGGATGGAATTGGCACGCGACGTAATACGGATGCGACGGTATCTCGACCAGTTCGACCAAGTCCTTCTCGGCGTTGAGTCCGGAAATCGCGAGACCGGCCTTGGTGAGTTTGTCGCGGTAGGTGTTGTTGAATTCGTACCGGTGACGGTGCCGTTCGCTGATGAGGGTTTCGCCATACAAGCGGCGCGCGTTTGTGCCGGTGGCGAGCTTGCACGGGAACGCGCCGAGCCGCATCGTGCCGCCTTTGTCGGTGACGGCGCGTTGTTCTTCGAGCAGGCAGATGACGGGATGCGGCGACTTCGGGTCGAACTCGCTGGAGTTCGCGCCTTTCAATTTGCAGACGTTTCGCGCGAACTCGATGACCGCGATCTGCATGCCGAGGCAGATGCCGAAGTACGGAATTTTTTTCTCGCGGGCGTACCGCGCGGCCATGATCTTGCCTTCGATGCCGCGCTCGCCGAAACCGCCGGGCACGAGCACGCCGTGAACGCCGCGCAACTGTTTCGCCGCGCCGTCGCGCTCGATCTCCTCGGCGTCAACGCGCAGAATCTCGACGGCGGAATCGTTCGCCGCCGCGCCGTGCTTGATGGCTTCGTACAAGCTTTTGTAGGCGTCCTGCAGGCCGATGTATTTTCCGACGACGGCGATGCGGGTCGCGTGTTTCGGATGAATCATCCGCTGGAGCATCTTGTTCCAGTCCGTCATCGGCTTGGCGAACGCGAGCAGGCCGAGATAGCGGCAGACGAGTTCGTCGAGATTCTCCGCGCGCAACGCGAGCGGGACTTCGTAAATCGAATTCGCGACGTCGAGCTCCTCGATCACGCATTCGGGCGGGACGTTGCAGAAGAGCGAAATCTTCTGGCGCACGTCGGCGCCGAGCGGTTTCTCGCTGCGGCAAATCAAAATCTGAGGCGTGATGCCGATCTCGCGCAGTTTCGCGACGCTTTGTTGCGTCGGTTTCGTTTTGATTTCGCCCGCGACGCGAATGTATGGCACGAGCGTGACGTGGATGAACAACGCGTTCTTCGGCCCGACTTCGTGCGCGAATTGACGGATCGCCTCGAGAAACGGCAGCCCCTCGATGTCGCCGATGGTGCCGCCGATTTCGATGATCAACACGTCCGCGTCGCTTTGCGAGCCGACGAGTTTGATCCGCTCGATGATCTCGTTCGTCACGTGCGGAATCACCTGCACCGTTTTGCCGAGATAATCGCCGCGCCGTTCCTTCTCGATGATGTTCGCGTACACGCGACCGCTCGTGAGATTGTTCAGGCGCGACAATTTCGCGTGCGTGAACCGCTCGTAATGACCGAGGTCGAGGTCGGTCTCCGCGCCGTCGTCGGTCACGTACACCTCGCCGTGCTGGAACGGACTCATCGTGCCGGGATCCACGTTCAAGTACGGGTCGAACTTCGCCAGCGTCACTTTCAATCCGCGGTTCTCCAACAGCGTGCCAAGCGAGGCCGCCGTGAGACCTTTGCCGAGTGAACTGATGACGCCGCCGGTAACAAAAATATATTTCATGATGCTTTCCCTAAAATTGTTTCCACCACTTTTACGTCTTCCGGAGTGTCAACGCCAACCGAATCGTGCGGCGTGACCAACACCTTGATCGCAAACCCGTTTTCCAGCGCCCGCAACTGTTCCAGCTTCTCCGTCAACTCCAGCCGCGACGGTGGCATCGTGACGAATTTCAACAGGAACTCGCGCCGGTACGCATAAATACCAAGGTGCTTGAAATGTTCCGGCAATGTTCCGGCGGTGTCGCGCACGAACGGAATCGGGTGACGCGAGAAATAAAGCGCGTTGCCGTTGTGCGCGAACACGACTTTCACCGCGTTCGGATTCGCGAGCACGTCCGACGATTCGATCCGACGCGCCAACGTCGCCATCGCGCACTGCGAGTCCGCGACGAGTCCGTCCACGAGTTGGTTGATCATTTCCGGACGCATCAACGGTTCGTCGCCTTGTATATTGACAATGATGTCGCAGTCGCGTTGCCGCGCGACTGCCGCCGCGCGGTCGGTGCCCGACGGACACGTCGGCGATGTCATCGCGACGTCGCCGCCGAATTTGAGGACCGCGTCGGCGATGCGCGCGTCGTCGGTCGCGACGATGACGGCGTCGAGTCGGCTCGCCTTGCGCGCCTGTTCGTAGACGCGCTGGACGAGCGGTTTGCCCGCGATGAGCGCGAGCGGTTTCCCCGGAAACCGTTGCGCGCCGAAGCGGGCGGGTATGACGCCGAGAGTTTTCATCGCCGCGCACTCTAGCAGAAGTGTCGCCGCGATGACAATGATACTGTGATGACGGTTTCATTTTGTGTCGGCGTTCCTGAGCCGGAACGATGCAGTGGGAATGGGGAGCGCAGGCCGCTGGCCTGCGGTGTTCGGCGGCCCGCCGAACACATCCGGCGACACCGATTGGAAAAACCAAACGGTGTTCCTTGCCACACAACCCGATGGTTGTCGCCGAGCCGGCGACGACAGCACGCGAGCCGCGTGCTCTCCCCGGTCAACGGCATCGCTCCGGCTGAGTTGTGTTGCTCGGAATAATTATGTATTGTTCCGCCATGAGCACGAAAGAGCTTGTCATTGAAAGCATCCAGCAGTTGCCCGACGACGCCACGTGGGAGGACGTTCAGGAACGGATCAACTTCATGGCGGGCGTGCGCAAGGGTCTGCGCGAACTCGACGAAGGAAAAGGAATTCCGCACGACCGCGTTCGCGAGGAATTCGCCGCATGGCTTGCCAACTGATCTGCCATGCTGAAACGCACACTCATAATTATATTAACAGCGCAGTTCCTATTGTACGCGTTCCTTGCTTGGTATGAGTTTGAAAATTTTCAAGATGCCAGCACGATGGCGGCGGTGGCCAACTCCACGTTGAGTTACTACATATGTACCCCCGCCTATCAAACTGAACTCGCAACAAAGAAAAATGCTGGAACCAATGTAGTCGTCAGCACTCATGCGGATTTCCAAATTGAGATGAGAGACTGCTGGTGGGTTGATGCCGACCGTCATCGAAAGATCTTCTTCCTCATGTCAGCTTTAAGCGTCATATTCGTGACCGGAACAGTTACGGCTCTGATAAAATTCAAAGGAAGCGCATAGCATACGCGAAAACATGTATCGCTCCATCTTGGTTCATATTTGATTTCTGCTCGACACTGTCGGCAGCGCCTTGTAAATACGACACCAAGAAAGTTGTCACCCATCTTATGAAACAAGCACTTGGACGAGGTTTGGACGCTCTGATCACCGGCGGTGTCGTGCGCAGTGTCGCGGCGGAGTCGCCGCACGTCGCCGCGCCCGTTCCGCCAGCCGCCGGAACAAGCCGAGCGCAGCGAGACGCCGAGGGTCAGGGCGGCAAACCGGAACAAATTCCGACGCCCGCGCCGCCGCGCGGCGACGAAGTTCTCAAGCTCGACATCAATCTGATCGAGCGAAGCCCGTTGCAACCGCGCACGGAATTCGACCCGGAACATTTGAAGGAACTCGCCGACTCGATCAAACAACGCGGCGTCATCCAGCCGTTGCTCGTGCGCGCGCGCCGCGCCGCCGACGGCACGGTGAAATACGAACTCATCGCGGGCGAACGCCGCTGGCGCGCGTCGAAGGACGCGGGGCTGACGACGCTGCCCGCCATCGTGCGGCAGGCGACGGACGAGGAAGTCCTCGAAATGGCGCTCATCGAAAATTTGCAGCGCGAGGATTTGAATCCGATTGAAGAGGCGCGCGCGTACGAGCAACTCGCCGCGCGTTTCAAGCTCACGCAGGAACAGATCGCGTTGAAAGTCGGCAAGAACCGCGCGACCGTCGCGAACGCGATGCGTCTGCTCGCGTTGCCGGACGAAGTGCAATCGTGGCTCGTGAACGGCCAGCTCAGCGTCGGCCACGCGAAAGCGATTCTCGGCCTGACCATCGCCGAGGAACAACGCCTCGTCGCCGAGCGCGTGTTGCGCCGCGGCCTGACGGTGCGCGACACCGAGCAACTCGTCGAGCAACTGAAAGGCGAAGCGAAAAGCCGCGCGGGCGGCGGCGCGGTCGCCGTCAAATCGCCGCACGTCGCCGTCATCGAGGAGCGGTTGCGGCAGAAACTCGGCACGGCGGTCAGTGTCCGTCACGGCAAGAAAAAAGGCCGCATCGAGATCGAGTACTACGGCAACGACGAACTCGCGCGGCTGCTCGGTCTGTTTGGAATCGACGATTTGTGACCGACACCGACCGCCAGCAACGCGCGCGGCGCTACGAAAAGACCCACAACATCCTTTTCGTCGTCGAAACCGTCTACACGCTCGCGCCGCATCCCACGATGGAATTTTTACTACACGATCATCCGTCGCTCGCGCGTCGGATCAACATGGCGGAACAATGGCGCGTCCACTGACCATCGCGCTCGGCATCGCCGCGCTCGCCGCGCTCACCGGTTGCACGCCGAAGACGACGACGGAAATTGACTGGGAGGTATTCAATGGTCGTCGTGCTTTCTCTCACATCGAGACGATTGTCGGGTATGGTCCGCGCCCGACCGCCAGCTCGGAGTTGATCCATTCCGCGACCTATATTTCCACCCAGCTTCAGGAGTGCGGCCTTGACGCCGAGGAACAGGTCTTCATCGCCCGTACGCCACGCGGGCCGCTGCAATTCCGCAACGTCATCGGACGCCCGCGCGCGCGCCGTGGCGCGAGCGAACACATCATCGTCGTCGCGACGCACTACGACACAAAATATTTGCCGAAATCTCGTTTCGTCGGCGCGAACGACGGCGGCTCCGGTGTCGGCGTGCTGCTCGAAATGGCGCGCATCGCTTCTGCCATGCCAAACTTGTGGTACGTGTTTCTCGACGGGGAGGAATGTGTTAACGAATACAGGGAAAACGATGGCCTTTGGGGTAGCACCTACTTCGTGCAAGACCTGAAAGGAAGAAAACAACTCGACCGTATCCAAGCGATGATTCTGCTCGACATGGTTGGCGACAAAGACCTCAACATCGTCATGCCCGCCAACTCGAATCGCGCGCTTGTCCAGCGCGTGTTCGACGCTGCGAAAGCGACGGGACACCGCGACCATTTCAGCTTCGGCGAAATGGCGACGGTTGATGACCATATTCCGTTCCTCAATGCCGGTATCCCCGCCGTTGACATTATTGATTTCCAATTCGGCAGCGCGCCCGGCTTGAACGACTACTGGCACACCGAAAAGGACACGCTCGACAAAATCAGTCCGCGTAGTCTGGAAATTGTCGGCCAGACAACGCTGCGCCTCGTGGATTCGCTCCGTAAAAATCCGAAGCTCGACTATTGATGTTCGTATA
>Ga0233425_10011483_pt1 | contig 10320 bp, 9 predicted proteins | sample Watercolumn_Towu_2_FD_181712 | JGI IMG/M metagenome (GOLD analysis project Ga0233425, IMG submission 181712) | Freshwater microbial communities from Lake Towuti, South Sulawesi, Indonesia - Watercolumn_Towuti2014_140_MG | ecosystem: Environmental > Aquatic > Freshwater > Lake | place: Indonesia... | reverse complement strand
TCTGAACGCGCAGATGCTGGAGGTGGATCTGGCCCGCCTCGACGTGGCGGGTTTCGGCGCGGTGAGCGCAGGCCTGCGCTGGGACCGCGAACGCGGCGAGGCGACCGACTGGGGCTTCATCACCGAGCGCATCGATCTGTCGGTGGCCATGCGCGACTGGCTGCAGCCCTGGCTGGCCACGCTTGGCTTCCCCGAGTGGCAGGCTTCGGGCCATGCGCGCTTCTCCGCCGAGTGGGCCAGCGGGGGGCTGCGTCGTTTCTATGCCGGGCTGGAGAACGCGGCGACGGCCGATGGCACCGGCCATCTCGAGCTGAAAGGCATCAACGCGCGCATCCCCTGGGAGGCGGGGGTGCCGACGGAAGCGGAGATCGGCATCGCCGAAGGGCGCCTCGGCGATCTGCCGCTGGGCGGCTTCGTGCTGCCGCTGAAGATGGACGGCAACGAGGCGAAGGTGGAGGGACTCGTCGCGCCGCTGCTCGACGGCCGGCTGCTCGTGGATGAGTTGCGTCTGGCGAAAAGTCAGTCCGGCTGGCACGCCGAGTTCGAGGGCGGCATCGAGGGTGTTTCCATGCTTAAGCTGTCGCGCGCGCTGCGGCTGCCGGCCATGGCGGGCAGCCTGACGGCGCGCATCCCGCGCATCGCCTACGAGAAGGGCGTGCTCTATCTCGACGGTGCGCTCGGCATCGAGGTCTTCGACGGCGGCATCACGGTGCACCAGCTGCGCCTGACCGATCCCTTCGGCAAGAATCGGCGCTTCATTGCCGACGTTACCGCGCGCAACCTCGACCTCGGCATGCTGACGCGCACCTTTGCCTTCGGCGCCATCGAGGGGCGCTTCGACGCCGACCTGCACGACCTGGAGATGCGGGGCTGGCAGCCGCTGCGTTTCGAGGCGCGCGTCGCCAGCAGCGAAGGAAACTACCCGCGCAGCCTGAGCATCGGCGCGCTGAAGGACATCACCGCGCTGGGCGAGGCAGGCGCGCCGGAGCGTCTGGCGCACCTGCCGGAGCGCTCCGGCTTCAGCTTTGGCTATGCGCGCATCGGTTTCGGCTGCCGGCTCGAAAACGGCGTCTGCCTGCTCGACGGCGTCGAGCGCGAGGGCCGGGGCGTGGTGCTGATGCGCGGGGCCGGCATCCCGGCCGTGAGCATCATCGGCTACAATCGTCATATCGACTGGGAGGCGCTGGTGGCGAGAATCCGCGAGGTGATCGCGGGCCGTCCCGGCGTCGTCATTGAATGATCAACAAACTCCTTTTGCTGGGCGCGGCCGTCTTCCTTGCCGGCTGCGTCAATCTTCACGTTCACTTCCCGGAGGCCTCCGGCAAGGCGACTGAGCCTGCACGGGAATCCGGCGAGAAATCGAAATGACCCCCGTCCTCGCCTTCGACATCGAGACCATCCCCGACGTGGCGGGGATCCGCCGGCTCTATGAGCTTCCCGGCGAGCTGTCTGACGGCGAAGTGGCCGAATTCGCCTTCCAGAAGCGGCGTGCCGCCACCGGCAGCGACTTCCTGCCGCTGCACCTGCAGCGCGTCATCGTCATTTCCTGCGCCTTGCGCGAGGGCGAGCGCTTCACGGTCTGGTCGCTGGCCGAGCCGAAACTGAAGGAGGGCGAGATCGTCCAGCGCTTCTACGACGGCATCGAGAAGTTCACGCCGCAACTGGTCTCCTGGAACGGCGGCGGCTTCGACCTGCCGGTGCTGCACTACCGCGGCCTCATCCACGGCGTTACCGCGCCGCGCTACTGGGACCAGGGCGAGGACGACCGCGATTTCAAGTGGAACAACTACATCAGCCGCTACCATTCGCGCCATCTCGACCTGATGGACCTGCTGGCGATGTACCAGCCGCGCGCCAGCGCGCCGCTCGACGAACTGGCCAAGCTGATGGGCCTGCCCGGCAAGCTCGGCATGGACGGCAGCGCCGTCTGGGGCGCCTGGCAGGAGGGGCGCATCGACGAGATCCGCGACTACTGCGAGACGGATGTCGTGAACACCTTCCTCGTCTACCTGCGCTTCCAGCGCCTGCGCGGCGCGCTGACGGAGAAGGCCTTCGATACGGAAACGAAGGTGGTGCGCGAGGCCCTGCAGGGCCTGAAGCAGCCGCACTGGCAGGCCTTCCTATCGGCCTGGGAGGCGTGATCGCATGCCGCTGACCATCCTTGGCCTCTCCGGCTCGCTCGGCCACGATCCCTCCGCCGCCCTCTACGTCGACGGCAAGCTGGTGGCTGCGGCGGAGGAGGAGCGCTTCATCCGCGACAAGCACGCCAAGAACCGCATGCCTTTCGAGGCGGCGAAGTTCTGCCTCGACTTCGCCGGCATCCGACCGGCCGACGTCGACGCCGTGGCGATCCCCTTCGCGCCGATCAGCCTGCTGGGGCCGGCGCGCTGGCATTACGCCAGGCGCTACTGGTACGCGCCGGACCGTTCGATCGACGCGCTCTTCAACGGCAACCGCCGCTACCGCCGCTACCGTGGACGCATCCTCGACTGCCTGGCGCAGCTCGGCTTCGACCGGGGCAAGGTCGACCTCGTGCCGGTCGAGCACCACCTGACCCACGCCTCCAGCGCCTACCACTGCTCGGGCTTCACCGAGAAGACCGCCATCCTCGGCATCGACGGCAAGGGCGAGTACGCGACCACCTTCTTCGGCTACGGCGAGAACGGCCGCATCCACAAGATCAAGGAGTTCTACGACCCGGATTCGCTCGGCGGCCTCTACGGCGCCATCACCGAATACCTCGGCTTCGAGATGCTCGACGGCGAGTACAAGGTGATGGGCATGGCGCCCTACGGCGATCCGAACAAGTACGACTTCTCGCGCCTGGCGAAATTCGAGAACGGCGAACTAACCATCGACACCGACTACGCCAACGTGATCGGTCTGCGCCGCTACAAGGAGGATGGCAAGGGCTACTACTTCTCGCCCAAGCTGATCGACTGGCTCGGCCCGCGCCGCCAGGGCGACATCGCCGACGATCCCTACATCCACTACGCGGCGAGCATGCAGAAGCTGTTCGAGGACATCGCCCTGCAGATGCTGGAGCACTACCTCGGCGACATCCTGCGCGAGACCGGGCGCCTGGCCTTCGCCGGCGGCGGCGCGCTCAACGTCAAGCTCAACCAGCGCATCATCGCGCGGCCCGACGTGAAGGAGCTGTTCGTGCAGCCGGCCTCCGGCGACTCCGGCACGGCGGTGGGTGCGGCGTCGTACGTCTCGGTGGCGCGCGGCGTGCCGGTGGAGAAGATGGCGCACGTCTACCTCGGCCCGGCCTACACGAACGAGGAAGTCATCGCCGCCTGCGAGCGGCACCCGTCGAAGCCGGCCTCGCAGAAGATCGCCAATGGTGACACTGAGGTGCCGCAGCGCATCGCGCGGATTCTCGCCGACGGCCAGCCGGTGGCCTGGTTCCAGGGCCGCATGGAGTTCGGCCCGCGCGCGCTCGGCGGGCGCTCCATCCTCGGCTGCCCGAGCGTGCCCGGCGTCGCCGACCGCATCAACGAGCAGATCAAGTTCCGCGAGCGCTGGCGGCCGTTCTGCCCCTCGATGCTCGACAGCGTCGGCCCGCAGATGCTGGGCTCCGATCACCCGGCGCCGTTCATGACCTTCACCTTCCCGGTGGCGGAGGGCTGGAAGGCGCGCGTGCCGGAAGTGGTGCACGAGGACGGCACGGCGCGCGCCCAGGTGCTGCGCCGCGAGTTCAATCCGCGCTACTACGACCTGATGCGGGAGATGGAGAAGCTCACCGGCAACGGCGTGGTGCTGAATACCTCGCTCAACCGTCGCGGCGAGCCGATGATCTGCTCGCCGACCGATGCGCTGAACATGTTCTTCGGCTCCGACCTGCGCTATCTGATCATGGAGGACGTGCTGGTCACCAAGTGACCCGCAGCGGGATGGCATGAACTCGAAGGAGATCGCCGCCTACTATGCCGCCGAGCGGCCGGAGCTGGTGGCGTTTCTGCGGCCGCATGGCCCCTTCGACATGGCGCTCGACATCGGCTGCGCCGCCGGCATGCTTGGCGCGGGCCTGCTGCGCCAGGGCATCGTCGGTGCCTGCGACGGCGTCGAGCTGAATTTCGAGGCGGCGCGCCAGGCCGAAACGCGCTTGCGGCAAGTCTGGACGGGGTCGCTCGAATCCGTCGCGGAGGAAATCCCGTGGACGCATTATGACCTTGTCATTCTCGCCGACGTACTCGAGCACCTCGCCGATCCCTGGGCCGCCCTGCGCCTGCTGCATGCGCGCACCGCGCCCGGCTGCCGGCTGCTGCTCTCCGTGCCGAATGTGCGGCACTACAAGGTTTCCCTGCCGCTCGTTCTCAGGGGCGAATTCCGTTATGAGGACGCCGGCATCATGGACCGCACCCACCTGCATTTCTTCACCCGCGGCAGCCTGGAGGATACCGTGCGCGAGTGCGGCTGGGGGCCGCGCGCCCTCGGCAGCCACATGAGGGGGCGCTATCGCCGCTGGTACATGCCGACGCGCCTGCTCGAGCCCTTCGTCGCAGTGCAGACCATGATGCTGGCCGAAAAGCAGTGACACAGCCGCTCGTCAGCGTCGCCATTCCGGCCTACAACCACGCCGCCTACATCGAGGCCTGCCTCGCCTCCGTCTGCGCCCAGACCTACCCCGAACTGGAGCTCGTGCTGATCGACGACGGCTCGCGGGACAACACGCTCGAGGTGGCGCGGCGCTTCCTCGAGTCGCAGCGCGAGCGCTTTCGCCGCATCGTGCTGGAGCGGCAGGAGAACCAGGGCGTCAGCGCCGCCTCGAACGCCGTCATTCAGTCCTGCCGGGGCGAGTGGGTGCATCTGCTCGGCTCGGACGACGTGCTCTATCCGAACAAGGTCGAGCGCATCCAGTTGGCCATTGCGGAATGGAACTGCCCGGATCTGGCACTGGTGCATGCCGATGCCGACCTCATCGACCGGGAGGGCCGCCCGCTGATTCCGCGCCGGCTGGCGCCCCGCCCGGCGCCGGGGCCCGACCGGGAAGCCTGGCGTGCGCTGTTCCTGTCGGACAACTTCATCATCAATCCCACCGTGGCGCTGCGGCGCGAAGCCTTCCTCGCCGTCGGCGGCTTCGACCGGCGCCTGGCGCTGGAGGACATCGACTGCTGGCTGCGCCTGTCGGCGCGGTTTGCCATCGCGCGGGTGCCGGAAGTCCTGGCGAGCTACCGCAAGCATCCGGGCAACACCCTGCGTCGGCGCGTGCGCATGCTCGGCGCGCAATTCCATACCTACGGCAAGTTCCTCGAGGAGCATGAGGGCCTGATCGGCAACGGCGACGTGCGCCGCCATTTCCGCCGCAACCTGAAGCGCTTCTGGCGGCGCATGCGCCTGAAGCAGCCCTGGCTGCTTCCCGTCGTGCTGGTCGCGCTGGCGAAAAGCCTGCTGCGCACGCCGTGCGCCGAGGATTACCGCCGCTTCGGCCGGCTGCTCGACAGGGCGGCGGGCTAAGCCGCTGTCCTTCCTGTATCATTCGCCTTTTTTCGGCACGGCCATGCAGACCCCCCCGTTTTTTTCGATCGTCATCCCCGTCTACAACGAGGCGGAGAACATCGAGCCCATGGTGCGCGAGATCCAGGCCGCCTTCGCCGGCCGGTCCGAAGCGTTTGAAGTGATCTTCGTGGACGACGCCAGCACGGACGACAGCCCCGCCGTGCTGGGGCGGCTGACTTTGGAAACCGGCGGCGTCGTGCGCAGCCTGCGCCACCGCCGCAACTTCGGCCAGAGCGCGGCGGTGGGAACGGGCTTCCGCGCCGCGCGGGGCGAATGGATCGGCACGCTGGACGGCGACGGCCAGAACGATCCGGCCGACCTGCCGCGGATGCTGGACGAGGCGCGGCAACTCGGCGTCGACTGCGTCACCGGCGTGCGCGCCAAGCGACAGGACAATTTCATCCGCAAGCTCTCCTCGCGCGTCGGCAACGGCTTCCGCAACTGGATCACGGGCGACACGGTCAGCGACAGCGGCTGCGGCGTGCGCGTCGTGCGCGCCGCCTGCGTGCGCGAGCTGCCGGTGTTCAACGGCCTGCACCGCTTCATGCCGACGCTGCTTCGGACGAAGGGCTATACCGTCGCCGAGCGCGAGGTCAATCATCGTCCGCGCCTGCGCGGCGTGTCCAAGTACGGCGTGCACAACCGGCTCTGGCGCGGCATCCGCGACTGCTTCGGGGTACGCTGGCTCGCCGCCCGCGCCGTGCCGACGGAGCGGGTGGACAGCGACGCGGAGCAAGGGCAGGGGCGATGACCGAATCCGGGGAGCGCATGGCCGAGGTTCCCGAGGATGAGATCGAAATCGAATCGGTGGCGCCCGGCTTCAACAAGGAGTTGCGCCGCCTGCTGGCCCTGCTCGCCGCGGCGGCCGCCGCCTTCGTCCTGCTCTATTTCACGCCAGTCGGCGCCATCGTCCGCGACATCCATCAATTGCGCGCCTTCCTCGCCGGCGACGACCTGTGGGCCGAGACCGTCTATGTGCTACTCGTCGTCGGCCTGGTCGCCATCGGCGCGCCGCGGCTGATCTTCTACGTCCTTGGCGGGATGGCCTTCGGCTTCTGGCAGGGGCTCCTCCTGGCGCAGGTCGGCGCCGTCATCGGCTCCTGGCTGACCTTCTGGGCGGTGCGCCATGGCGGGCGCGCCTGGGTCGAGCGCCATCTCGGCGGCCACCGTGTTCTCGGTCGCGCCTTCCGCGTGCGCTCCTCGGTGAAGGCCGTGATGCTGATCCGCCAGCTGCCGCTCACCAGCGTCATGATCAACAGCGGGCTGGCGCTCTCCCAGGTCAGCGCGCGCGCCTTCCTCCTCGGTACGTTCCTCGGCTATCTGCCGCAGGGCGTCATCGCCGCGCTGATCGGCAGCGGCGTCGTGGATGAAAAGGCAATGGAAGGGCTGGGCAAGCTGGCAGCCGCGGGCATCGTGCTGCTGATCGGCGCCTTCATGCTCTGGCGCTGGCGCAAGGGGCGCTGATGCAAGGCGGGAAGGGCAGGCTGGCCTGGGGCATCCTGCTCGCCGTGCTGGTGCTGGCCTTCTACGCCATCCGGCTGACGGGGCCCTCCAACCTCGAGGCCGACGCGCAGGACCGCAACGTCGGCTATGTCATGGATGTCGTCTGGCAGGGCCACTGGCTGGTGCAACAGGACATCCGCGGCCGCGTCATGTCGAAGCCGCCGCTGCATACCTGGGCGGCGTCCGCCTTCGCCGAAATCGGCGGAATCAACCGGCTGACGCTGACCCTGCCGTCCATGCTGGCCGTGCTGGCGATGGCGCTGCTGGTGCTGGAGGTCGGGCGCCGGCGCTTTGGCGCCTGGGCCGGCGGGCTGGCCGCGCTGGCCGTCGTGCTGGCGCCGATGATGTCCAAGCACATCGCACTGGTGCGCACCGACGCGCTGTTCGCTTTGGTCATCGCCCTCGGCGCGCTCGCCGCGCAGCGCGCCTGGGAACGCGGCGGTGGTTGGGCGCTGGCCTGGGGCATGGCCGGACTGGCCACCCTGATCAAAGGGCCACTCGGCCTGGTGCTCGTCGCCATGGGCCTATTGGCCTGGTTCTGGGAGCGGCGCAGCGATTCGTCCACGCTGCCGGCCGGCTCGCACTGGGCCGGCATCGGCCTGTTCCTGCTGCTCACGCTGGGCTGGCTGCTGCCGGCCCTCCTCTCTGCTGGCAAGCCGCTCGTGGACAAACTGTTCTTCGAGGAACTGGTGGGGCAGGCGACGGGTGTCGGCAAGGGCGGCTTCCCGGGGCGCAACCTGCCCAAACCGACGCTCTACTTCATCCTGCGCTTCCTGCCCTTCAGCCTGTTCGTGCTCTACGGCCTCTGGCGCATCCTGCGTCATCCCGCCGCGGAGGCGGCGGCGCGGCGCTTCGAGCGTTTCCTCTTCTGCTGGATCGTCGGCGGCATCGTTCTCTTCTCGCTCGCCTCGCACCACCGCGGCGACCTGCTGCTGCCGCTGTGGCCGGCGGCGGCGCTGCTCGCCGGGCGCGAGATGGCGCGACTGTCCGGGCGCATCGGCAGGAAATGGCTGGGCGCCGCGCTGGCGGGACTGACTTTCTTCTTCCTCGCCGCCGCCTGGTGGTCCTACCATCCGCGGCCGGGCAAGGAAGGCGAGGAAATACGCTATACCGCTGCGGCCGAGCAGGCCGCCCGCGCACTGGCGGCAAGCGGTCTCGATCTGGATCGGCTGCAGCATCTCGATACTCCGGTGACGTTGCAACTCGGTCTTGGCACCGCGCGCGTCTGGATTGGCGAAGAGACGGCGCTGCGTCTGGCGAGTGGGCCGGGGCCGCTGCTGCTGGCGGTGGAATCGCCCGAGGAATTTCCGCGGCTGTTCGGTGCCAGCGGTCCGGCTTTGCGCGAGGTGTTCCGCTGGCCGGCCGAAGGCAAGGCCGCAGTGAGGGTGTTCGCCAACGCCGCCGTGCAAAAACCTTAATCCAGGCTTTCGATGACCTGCCGCAGCCGCCCGAACACGGCTTCCACGGAATAGTCGGCTTCCACGCGACGGCGGCCGGCCTCGCCCAGGTGGCGGCGCAGTTCGGCGTCGCCTGCCAGCCGTTCGATGCGCTCGATCCACTCGTCGGGCGTGGCGACGAGAAAGCCCGTTTCCCCCTCGACGATCACTTCGGCGTTGGCGCCGGCATCCGACGACACCACCGGCAGGCCGGCCGCCATGTACTGCAATACCTTGAGGGCGCACTTGCCGCGGCTCCAGTCGTCGTCGCGCATCGGCGCGATGCCTATGTGCGCGGCGGCCAGTTCGCCTGCTTCCGTCTCGGCCCGCCAGGGAATCGGCAGCGTCGCCACGCCGCGGCCGGGCAGGTCGAAATCGGCGACGATCTTCAGGCGCAGCCGCGGCAGGCGCTCGGCCGCCGCGGCGAGCCACGGCATCGCCTCGGCCAGGTATTTGCGCGTCGAGTGGCTGCCGATCCACACCAGGTCCAGCGTGTCCGCCGGCTTCTCCGCCGCGACGCGGTAGCGCGCGGCGTCGACGCAGGTGGGAACGACGGTCACCGCCGGGTTGAGGGCGGCGGCATGCCGGGCGAGGAAGGCGTTGCCGGCGAGGACGTGGTCGCAGGCCCGCGCCATCGCCGCGAAGCGCGCCTGCCGCGTGCGCGAGGGCGTGCCGTCGCTGTTGCGGAAGATGGCGTCGTCGAAATCGAAGACCAGGCGGCGCGACGCCCGCCGCAGCAGCCGCAGCAGCGGCGCCGGGAAGGTCTTGCGCAGCACGACGACGACGTCGGCGCGTTGCGCCTGCCGCAGCATGGCGAGGGTCGGGCCAAGGCCGCCGGAGGCCGTGACGTGGGCGGGTTCGAAGCCGGCGGCGCGCCAGAGCGGAAAGAACTGCAGGGCGCGGTAGCGCGTCGAGGCGGAGTTCTCGCCCTTCGAAACGAAGAGCAACCGGCGGCTCACGGCCGCGCCGCCTGCGGGGCAGGCGTCTCCCGCAGCTGCCGGAACAGCGCGGCGACCACCCGTTCCGAGCTTTCCTCGATCAGGTGGCCGTAGTCGAAGGCCCAGGGCAGCCGCGCGCCGTCCTTCTCGAAAAAGCGCAGGCAGCCGTCGTCGTCGCAGCCCACGGCGATGGGCGAGAAGAATTCCGCCCGCGTGCCGGCGAGCTGACGGATCAGCGCGTCGCGGCCGTACATGTCCCTGTCCAGCCCGCTGCGCGAGCGGGCCTGCTCCTCGCCGACCAGGAAATCGCTGGCCAGCAGCCTCGGCAGGGGCCGGCGCCAGGCCGGCACGCTGCCGACGAGGACGATGCGCGGCCGCCACGAGGGATCGGCCTGCAGCCGGGACAGGGTTTCCGCCAAGCCGCGGCGGATGGCCTTCTCGTCGTGCTTGATCCAGGCGCCGGCCAGGATGAGCACCTCCGGCCGGGTCTCCATGACCTTGCGCAGGATCCACTCGTTGATGGCGGGGCAATGCGGGCGCTTGGCGAAGGTCTCGTTGAGCAGGGGCGGGCAGCCGGAGGCGGTCCATTGCGCCGCCGCGCCGGCCGGCGCCGCCGCCTTCAGGCCGGGCCACAGGTGGGCGGCATGCGAGTCGCCCCACAGCACGATGCGGGCGCGCTGGCCGGCGCACTCCGGCGCGAAGCCGTCGTGGGACTTCTCCGGGATCATGAAGCAGGTGCCCTCGCGGTAGAGAGGCTTGTAGAGCTCGCCGAAGTAGCGCGCCTGCAGGGCCTCCAGCGCCCTGACGTCGGCCAGGCGCGGGTGGTCGCGGAAGCGCAGTTGCGTCAGGCGATCGGTGTTGTAGTGGAAAAGCGCTGCCGCGACGAAGGGCGGGAGGACCATTGCCGCGCAAACGGCTAGGGCCGGAACCACCCGGAAGCG
>Ga0233425_10011482_pt1 | contig 10321 bp, 6 predicted proteins | sample Watercolumn_Towu_2_FD_181712 | JGI IMG/M metagenome (GOLD analysis project Ga0233425, IMG submission 181712) | Freshwater microbial communities from Lake Towuti, South Sulawesi, Indonesia - Watercolumn_Towuti2014_140_MG | ecosystem: Environmental > Aquatic > Freshwater > Lake | place: Indonesia... | reverse complement strand
TGCCCGTGATGTCCTGGGAACATGGCGCAGCGCCGCGACGGCGAGGCAGCGTTGGTTCGGGAATGGGAGCGCGACAACGCGAAAGGGCGAAAGCGCGAAATAGACCACCGCGGAGAAGTAAGGGTTCGGTTGGGGGACGGAAGCAGGGTCTGGTCTCGGTATCTACGATTCCGGCCTTCTTTCGCGTTATCGCGTTTTCGCGATTGCCCGAGATGTCCTGGGAACATGGCGCAGCGCCGCGACGGCGAGGCAGCGTTGGTTCGGGAATGGGAGCACGACAACGCGAAAGGGCGAAAGCGCGAAATAGACCAGCCCGAGGAAACAAGGAAACCGTTGGGGGATGGAAACACGGCTCCGTCTCGGCGTCTGCATTTAGGCCTTCTTTCGCGTTATCGCGTTTTCGCGATTGCCCGTGATGTCCTGGGAACATGGCGCAGCGCCGCGACGGCGACGCAGCGTTGGTTCGGGAATGGGAGCGCGACAACGCGAAGGGGCGAAAGCGCGAATTAGACCACCGCGGAGAAGTAAGGGTTCGGTTGGGGGACGGAAGCAGGGTCTCGTCTCGGTATCTACGATTCCGGCCTTCTTTCGCGTTATCGCGTTTTCGCGATTGCCCGAGATGTTCTGGGAACATGGCGCAACACCGCAACGGCGAGGCAGCGTTGGTTCGGGAATGGGAGCGCGACAACGCGAAAGGGCGAAATCGCGAAATAGACCACCGCGGAGAAGTAAGGGTTCGGTTGGGAGACGGAAGCAGGGTCTCGTCTCGGTATCCACGATTCCGGCCTTCTTTCGCGTTATCGCGTTTTCGCGATTGCCCGTGATGTTCTGGGAACATGGTACAGCACCGCGACGGCGAGGCAGCGCCGCCGATGCGAGTCGTACAACCTCTTCCTGCCATTGCGCTTTGGCGTCAGCCTTGGGAATGATCGTTGCTCAGGAACTCACGCAAAGACGCTAAGACGCTACGTGTGAGTGAACGTATCTCGTCGATCAACCGTTCCGTTTCCACGTCGGTCGACTGTACCCGGACTGCCGAAGGAATGAGCGCGGGCCGCGTCGAATCGTCCTCTCGGCTCGTCTTGTACGCGTGGGTGACGTCGTGAAGGTGGGACAACCGATCGGCACCATCGGACGGCGACCGGTCAACGGCGGCTACAATCCCCATCTGCATTTCGGCGTGCGCCAAGGTCGGCTTGCGGAGGTGGGAATGACTCTCTTCAGTCTGCACGTTGACGACGGAGCCGCGCCGGTCACGCTCGCATCTCTGGGCGAAGAACAAATCCGGATCGAGGCGCCGTACCCCCTATCTGCCAGACTCCGGATCGAGGGGACCGAATACCTGATCACACGACGCGATGACCAATACTTCCTTCCAAGCCACGTGCTGTACAGGTTACCTCTTCGGCCGATCGTCGGATATGACGTGACAACCGAAGGCTGGTACGATCCGATCGCCTTCCTTATGCAGCAACGCGCCCATTCGGCACCGGCTCCCTTGCTCCCTTTGAGCGGCGGACCGCGAAGATGATTCTCCCGCTCAGGAAGAATGCGCAAGAACACCGACGTCGTGGCGATGTCACGTGCAGGTCGCTCGAGAGGGGATGCGCTCGGTGTGATAATGGGCAAGGAATTCAGCAACGGCGTTTCGCAGTGATCGCTCGCCGAAGAAGATCGTTCTTTCGAGATTCTCAAATTACAGGGACAAGAAAAGCCGCTCGAGGTGTGCGCGCCAAGTTACCCTAACTTCCGCGCTGTGTATTCGCGAGACAGACGTGGTCTCAATCAAGACCGTGCGAATCGAATCAGCGGCTTTCGCTTTTTGTTGCCGGCAGCCCCTTCCATCGCTTTCTCCAACCCGTCCTCTTTGCCCACAGACTGTCCCTCCTCCTGTCCGGCAAATCCCGCCTGCGTGCTGGCGGATGCGGGGGTGTGATGGGGCGGCCTGCCAATCGCGTCGGACGAGAGAAGGGCGAACGGGGAACCGCGGCTCTCTCAAATGGGCGTGATTGAAAGACCGAAAACCGCTATTATGCAGAGGTGGCTCGCGTCAACTGGGAAAGTGCATTGGAGCGTCGGTGGACATGAACGCAAAGCATGCGATCCACACTTTGGCCCGCGTCCCTTGCGGGTAACTCCACATGACCGCGCGACTCCTTCTTGAAGTATTGATCCGCGTGCTTGGTTTGTGGTACGTCGTCGCCATGGTCAGCGGTCTGGCGGCAGCCGTCTTCGTGGCCGTTCCAGGATCACGGGATTCGATTCCGCTTCACTGGACCCTTTCGTACGGGGCTGCCATCATTGTGCAGGGAGTTCTCGGCGTGGCACTACTCTTGGGAGCGCCGCGGATCGCGAGGCGGTTCTACGGCCGCAGGACAGAGGACGCAGAGATCCGCCTTGCGGTGGGACCAGGAGACGTCTATCGGATCGCTTGTTTCGTACTTGGAGTCTACTTGCTGGTTCAGACGGCGGAACCGGCTTCTCGATTTGCAGCGGGAGTGACCGAAAGCGTAGTCACCGGGATGCCTTTGAATTGGCAAACAGGTGGAATCGTGCCCTATGCGATCATGACTCTCGTATACGGCGGTGCGGGAGTTGTTCTGGTCTTTGGGTCGGAGCGGTTCGCCAGGTTGTTCTTCGATATGCGCGATCAACCAGGCACAGACCCGAAGATGCAAGCCAGCCAGAAGTTCCTACTGTGGCTCGTGCTGGGTGTCTGTCTGGCACTTGGTGTCGCACGCTGCATGGCACTTCGCGGTCACTAGCTCGCTGAATCGGCCGAGCGTGGGCTGAAGCCCACGTGAAGTGCAACGGCGGCTGAAGCCACCGCTACGTTGAGATCGATCGAAGCGTACATGCTCAAGTGAAGGGTACGCTCAATCGTAGCGCGGGCTTCAGCTCACGTGAAGTGCAACGGCGGCTGAAGCCACCGCTACGTTGAGATCGATCGCAGCGTACACGCTCAAGTGAAGGGCACGCTCAATCGTAGCGCGGGCTTCAGCTCACGTGAAGTGCAACGGCGGCTGAAGCCACCGCTACGTTGAGATCGATCGCAGCGTACATGCTCAAGTGAAGGGCACGCTCAATCGCACCGACATTCGTGGTGACCCTGTGTCCGTCGAATGCTGGCGGCAATCACCGTCGAGCTACGACGACACGCGACATCTCCCGCGATGCGATGTCGGTTCATTTCCCCAATCGCGAAAACGCGAGAAGGACGCGGTATCCCGTGATCTGTCCAATGAGTGCCGTGGCGGTCATACGTCGTTTGATTCCTCATCTGCTTCGGTTCATTTGACTTCAACTTCCCACACCGATCCGCAACGTCACTGGACCGAGCAGGCCGGAGGGCAACAGCGGCGCATCCGGTTGGAAGCCGGTCACGTTCGTCACCGTTCTCCGTTGTTCCCGGGGCAGGCCGGCATCGCCGATCAGCCGGTTTGGCCAGAGGTTGACCACGTCAATCTCCAGCATGTTACCCGATGGCTTGACCGTGTCTGTGATCTCGACGTGCCACGGGGCGGTCCACACGACGCCGAGATCGCGGCCGTTGAGGCGGACGCAAGCGATGTTGTTCACCACACCCAATTCCAGAAAAAGCGACGAGTTGCGAGTGACGGATGACGAGAGGTCGAAGGTTTTGCGGTAGGTAGCCTTGCCGGAGTAGTATTTGATCCCAGTCTCCGGCCGCTTCGTCCAGTCCATCAGCGATTCAAAGGTCACCTGTTCGGGCCCGCCCCACTTCGGATCGAAGGACACTTCCCACGGCCCGCCGAGTTCCGCCAGTGGCTTGAGGTCCGGGAAATTCTCTCCGCCCCGGCCCGCCGCGTTGGCGGCTATCGACCGGAAGACCACGAAGAAACTCTGGCGCGGCTCGAAGCGCAGACCCACGCGCATGCGCCCATCATCCGTCGCGGCAAACTCCGGCAGTTCGCGCATCCGGCCGGTGACGGCGTCCCACAATTCCGGCCGGCGTTCTGCGACGCGGAACGTGAATTCTCCGCCGGCGGCAACGCTGCGCAGGTTGGCGATGAAATACGCTTCCGCTCCGTCGATACGGCGGTGTATCCAGTCGAAGCTGCCGCAGGGATTGGGGATGCCGTTGAGTGTGGATGGGGACAAGGCGCGGCTCGCGGAGTCCTCCCGGATCTCCAGATCGGGGCTCAGTCCGTCAGCCCGGAACACCTCGGCCAGTTCATTGCCCCAGATCACCCGGCCCTTGCCGACCGCGCGCTTGCCGGCGACCGCGGGCTCCAGTCCCCAGATCTCATTCACCAGCCGGACAACTTCCTCGTCGCTTTGCGGGTAATCCGTCAGGCCGATGGCCCGGGCCGGGGGCGGGCCGACGAGGGTCAGACCAGCCTCAACCAGTCCCTTGAGCCGGGCCAGCAACACGGGTGAAACGGCGAGCGGCCGGGATGAATTGCTCCCCGGCGCATCGGGTCGTTTCTGGCCGAGGAACCGCGCCTTCGGATTCACAGTGCGCCAGCGTCCTGCCTGGTTCAGCACGAGGTAGCGGTAGGCCATGCCGCTGGTCAGTGTCAACCGGCCATCCCCAGTCACTCGCGCATGCTCGGTTAGAATCGCGGCGTTCACCGCGTCGCAGTCAAATCCTGCCGGGAGTCCGGGATTCATCGCCCAGCGCGCGGGAATGAAGTTGGGTACCCATTCGCCTTGGAAGTAACAAACATCCGCCACAAAGTCGCCCGCCTGCAGCAGATTCTGGCAGCGCGCCAGGTAAGTCAGCCAGCCGTGGCTGAGCGGCGACCAGGTCACGTGGCGGTCGAATTCATTGCCGACGCCCGGCCACTTGTAACCGGGCTGGCTGGCCTCTTCGGGCTGGTGCACGAACCCGTGCATGACGACTCGGTTCAAGCCGGCGCAGAAGGCTCGGTCGCCGAGGTCCTTGAAGTCGAAGGGAGCCCTGATCCAATTGGGGAAGGTCGTTTTGTTGCGCATCACCGTGAAGGCCTCGGCCTGGACGATGCGCCGTCCGTAGATGTGCGCTGCGGCGGCAGCCGTCTTGATTCCGTCGTGATTGCTCACCAGTGGCTCGGTGAGCTGATGGATGTAATTGTCGCCGGTGTCCGCGCGGCGCTCCCAGAACTCGGACATGCTAATGTCGTTGCATCCCAGCGCGGCCAAGGCGTCCACGCACGGCTTCTGAAATCCGGCCGCTTCGCTGTGTGTCCCCAGGCCGTGGCGCCGCGCCAGTTCGTTCAGCCTCCCGTAGTAGTTTTCCACCATCAGGTCGCCCAGCGTGCGATCGTAATCCTCGTCAAATCGTTCGGTGATTTCCGGGCTGTCCACGACCATCCCCGCCGGGGCGGCCAAGTAAGGCAGCGGATCGTAGCCGCGCCGTTTCCGGAATTCTTCGCGGAAGGCCGGCGTCCAATCGGGCTTGCCGATCTCGCCACTGTCGATGTGTACGAACTGGAATGTCTTGCCAACGTGTTCCCGGACTTCTTCGATCAGGACCCCGGCGGTGGCTGCGAAGTGGCGGTCCATGGTATCCGCCCGCAACGGATCAATCTCCAAAAAGACGCCGCCTCCCGTGCACTTGATGTAGGCACGCGGGCCGACGAAATGGCCGAAACGCACGACAACCCAGTCCCCCGCGGGTGCCTCCCAGGTGAGTTGGTCCCCCTGCATCCGATCCGACAGGTCCACGAACGTGTCCTTCCGGCAAACGACCGTTTTGTTTCTTGCATTCTTCGTGACCCGCCAGGCCACCGTGGCGATGTCGCGGTAATATCCGCCGTCATCCGCGGTGGGCACAGCAGCCGTCACCCCGGCATCGTTTCGAAGTCTGGCGGCGAGATCATCCTTCTTCACCGGTTTGGGCGCGGGGATGGTCAGGGCCACTACCTTCCCGCCGGACACCTCCACGACTTGGAAGCCCAGCGTCTGGACGGCTTCCTCGGGCTGGACCCACGGTCCGCCGGCGTTCCACCCGGAGCACAGGTTCAGCCCGATGACAATCCCGCGCCGGGCCGCCTCTGTGACGGCGAACTTGAACAGATCGCGCCAAGTATCGCTCATAAACTCCACCCGCCATGGCGTCTCACCCTCGCCGGCGTGGAACACCAGTGCCCCGTTGATCCCCTGGCTTTTCATACGGTCCAGGTCCCGGACGATCCCGTCTCTGGTCACGCAGCCGTTAAGCCACCACCAGTAGACCCACGGCTGAACCGAGGCGGGCGGGTTGGCGAATTCTCGCGCAAGTGGATCGCGATCGGCAGCGTGCAGCGCGGCCAGCGGAGCCAGCAGCAGGATTCCGAACAACGCTGCCGTCACTTCGGCTTGAAGCATTTTGCTGTTCATAGTCACCGGGAGAGGAAGAATAGACTCCGTACTTCAGCATTGAGATCCAGTGCGAGATTCGCGACGAGCGATCACTGCATCTCGGGTGGCGCGGGTGGCTTGTCCACCCGTGTGATGCGATGTGACGACGAACGAACACTGGCGGACAAGCCGCCCGAATATGCTCCCAGCTTCGTGGTCAGAAATCAATCAGGCCCTACACAGTGGCTTTCGGAGCAACGCCAACATATCGCCCTTCTCCACGCAGTGGCCTTCCTTGGAGTGGGCCAAGACTTTCATGGGGTCAATTTCCACCTGCAATTCGGCCTTTCCGATTTTTGGTGGCGATCGCGATCAACCCCGCCTTTGAGAACTTTTCACAAAAAGCAGCCGGCTGGGACGAGAAGAAACAGCACGCCAACACTTGGCCCTGGGGTGACACGTGGGACCCGGAGAAGTGCAACCACGCCGAGGATCATAACCCTGCCGCCGGTGGATACAAGGTGAATCAAAGCGCGCCGGTCGGCAGCTATCCAGATGGTGCCAGTCCGTATGGATGCATGGATATGGCCGGAAACGCCTATGAATGGGTCGCCGATTGGTACAAGTGCTACCCAGGCAGTCCCAAGCCCTTGGATCACACGAACGCCTTTCGTGGCGTCAAAGGCGCGTGCTGGGATGACGGTCCCTCCGCAGTCCGATGTGCTTGCCGGATCTGGTATCTTCCCCCGAGCAGCAGCGGTACGGGACCAGGCGACAGCGACTACATTGGGTTCCGTGTGGCTTGCTGAGGCTGGGCCAGGCAGACCTGGTGCCAGCAGGACTCCCGTCAGGCGAGTGATTCCAGTTCCTCCCACCGCGCGTAGGCGGTCTGGAGCTGAAGCTCGAGATCTTTGAGCTGTGCTTGTCCGGCCGCGATCTGACTGCCGGGCTGTTTGAAGTAATCGGGCTGCGCCATGTCCCGATGCAGTCCATCGATAGCCGCTTCCAGCTGTTCGATCCGCGCGGGCAACGCCGCCAGTTCCTGCTGTTCCTTGTAGGTCAGACGACGTCGTGATGCCGCGTTGCTGGGTGGTGGTGGAGTGGGGCGAGCCGATGGCGCCGGACGATTCGCAGTGTCTTCCACGTCGGGAGAGGACGCCCGTTGTCGCAGCCAATCGTCATAGCCACCCACGTATTCTCGGACACCCTCCGATTCGAACACGATGGTGCTGGTGACGACGTTGTTCAGGAACTCACGGTCGTGGCTGATCAGCAGGACAGTCCCTTGGTATTCAACCAATCGTTCTTCCAGCAGTTCGACGGTCTCGGCGTCGAGGTCGTTCGTTGGTTCGTCGAGGACAATGAGGTTGGCGGGTTTGGCGAACAGTTTCGCGAGCAGCAGGCGGTTGCGTTCGCCGCCCGAGAGAAACCGAACCGGAGACCTGGCCCGCTCGGGACTGAACAGGAAGTCCTGCAGGTAACCGATGACATGTTGTTGCTTGCCGCCGATGTGAATGGAGGTGCTACCGTCGTTGACGTTGTCGAGGACTGATTTCTCGTCGTCAAGTTGTTCCCGCAGTTGATCGAAATAGGCGATCTGCAGGTTGGTGCCGTGCCGGACCTGGCCTGTTTGGGGAGGCAGTTGTCCGAGGAGCAGCCGCAACAGGGTCGTCTTGCCGGCGCCGTTGGGGCCCATGAGGCCGACTTTGTCGCCCCGCATAACGGTCGTCGAGAAGTTCTGCACGATGGGGCGACGATCGTAGGCAAACGTCAGTTGTTTGACTTCGGCCACCAACTGGCCGCTGCGTGTGCCTTCGTCGATCTTCAGCGCCACCTGTCCCGAAGCGGACCGGCGATTGGCCCGCTCGCGGCGCATCCGGATCAGGGCCCGCACGCGGCCTTCATTCCGAGTGCGTCGGGCCTCGATGCCCTTGCGGATCCAGACTTCCTCCTGTGCCAGCCGCTTGTCGAAGAGCGCATTCTGCTTCTCTTCGGCATCCAGGAACGCCTGCTTTCGTCGCAGGAACGTGTCATAGTCGCAGGACCAGTCGAAGAGCGTGCCTCGGTCGATCTCGAGGATGCGTGTGGCCACACGGCGCAGGAACATGCGATCGTGTGTCACGAAAATGAGCGTGCCGTCCCAGCGAGTCAGAAACTCCTCCAACCAGACGATCGCCTCGATGTCCATATGGTTGGTTGGTTCGTCGAGGAGCAGCAGGTCGGGCGAATTGACAAGCGACTGGGCCAGCAGCACTCGTCGTTTCATACCGGCCGACAGAGCCTCGAAGGCGAGTGCTCCGTCCAGTTTCAGCCGTGCGAGGACCTGTGCCACGCGCTGCTGGCGCCGCCAATCCGGTTCGGCGTCGCCGTGTTCATCCACGAGGTGTGCAGCTCCGTGTGCGACCACGTCGGCCACGCGTCCCTCGACATCGCGAGGAACATTCTGTGGCAGCAGCGAGACTTTCAGCTGCGGATCCCTTCGCACGGTGCCGCGATCCGGAGCGAGATCGCCCCGCAGGATTCGGAGAAAGGTCGACTTCCCCGCGCCGTTGCGGCCGAGTAGACCGATCCGTTGCCCCGCGTCGACCTGGCAACTGATCGAGTCCAATAGGAGCGGGCCGCGATATCCGATTGTCAGATCGCTCAGCGTGACCAAGGGCATGGAACAGATCACCAACCGATTCGTCATGAGAAGTTGCGGGCGTTGTCCTGTACGACCGCCCCGTCGGGCTGCCGTGAGCCAAGATTATGGCGAACGGGTGCTTGGGACGTAAGGTCTTGCCGGTGCGTGTCACCGACGTACTCTTTCGCGATCACCGAGGGGCGAGCTGGCGCCTTCCGCGCGGTACGCAGGCCGACTTCAAGTGCGAGATGCACTTGCCGGGATTATTCATCGTACGGTGGGACTAGGTCGCGCAAGTGATTGGTGGGCCGTCGCAAGCTGATCTGCTCCGAGATAGACCGGCCGCCGGCGGAGCGACCGACGGTCCACCGCCACTTCGGCTTGCTCGTCCCACCCTACCATCCCATGAATGATCCGGGCCTGGTGAAGCCGAATGATGCAGCGGGAGCAGTTACTCCCAGTCGATTCACCAGAGCACGTGTCGCTCAAGCCAGTGAATTGCCTCTCCAAGCCACCGGTTCGCCGTTTGCGGCGAAAGCAACCAAAGGAGGATGAGACCGAGATACGGACCAACAAAGACCAGCGCCAGTATCATCCAGTCGCGCTTCCTCAACGGCGCTTGCATTGTGGTACACCGTTCGCCGGAGTCAGTTTCGCATATTCAGGTAATCGCGATCAGCGCCCGTTTGCTTCCGAAACGAATTGCGGTGCATGTCATAGTAACCTTGTTGCACCGGCCACCGCACCAGAGAGCCGAAGTGATTCTTGCCGCACAGCGTCACGCCTGTCGCCGTGTGCGCTTTGAGCTGTGCGAAGTTGACCACGTATTCCGCGTCCGCGAAACACTGGGGGACGAAGTCCGGCGAGACATCCTGCGGGCGACAACTCCAATACAGCGGGACGGAAGAGGGCTGGACCGGCAATCGCCCGAATTTGCCCGCGAAATCCCAGTAGGCAACGTCGGGAAACTCGTGAGCGAGCGGCAGGTAGTATTCGTGGACGAGGTACGCCAGGGAATCGCAGACGGAAATATCGCCGGCCCGCACGCCGGCGGCTCCCGTCAACTGCCGCAGCAGGGCAATGATCATGTGCGGCGACGTATTCATGTAGTCCTGCCGCTTGATGAGCGTGTACTGTCCAGGGTCGACCGCTCCTTCGCGCCAGATCATGCCGACCCAATTGGGCTTGATGACGATCTTCTCGCCCGGCGCGTAGGGGACCGGTCCTTTCCCGCGCGCTTGGTTCAGGTAGCGGAACAGCTGGCCCCAGGCGGAGGCGACGGTGGGTTGTCCGGTAAGTTCGCACACGGCGTGGGACATCATCTGATCCGCGCGACCCTGGTTCGTGTATTCCGCCTCGTAGATGCGGCCGTTTCCCGGTCCCTGCCATTGCGACACGCCCGGGTCATGGACC
>Ga0233425_10011481_pt1 | contig 10322 bp, 10 predicted proteins | sample Watercolumn_Towu_2_FD_181712 | JGI IMG/M metagenome (GOLD analysis project Ga0233425, IMG submission 181712) | Freshwater microbial communities from Lake Towuti, South Sulawesi, Indonesia - Watercolumn_Towuti2014_140_MG | ecosystem: Environmental > Aquatic > Freshwater > Lake | place... | reverse complement strand
ACCTTGTAGCGTCCGCCGGACAGGACGTTGAAGACCGCCTGCACTCCGACCATCTGGCTGGTCGGCGTCACGAGCGGCGGGTAGCCGAGGTCCTTGCGCACTTTCGGCACTTCTTCCAGCACTTCCTTCAGCCGGTCCGCAGCCTTCTGCTCCTTCAACTGCGAAACCAGGTTCGACGCCATCCCGCCCGGAATCTGGTGCACAATAACCATCTCGTCCACAATCCGGTCATACTGCACGCAGCGCTCGGTCTTCACCTTGTCGAAGTGCGCAGAGACCTGCTCGATCGCTTCGAGGTTCAGCCCCGGGTCCGCGTCGGTATCACGCAGCATTGCGACGATAGTCTCGACCGCGGGCTGGGACGTCGCAAACGCCAGCGGCGCGTGCGCGGTGTCCAGCACCGCAACTCCGGCATCAATCGCGCGGAGATAGGTCGCCACCGCCATCCCGCTCGACGCATGGCAATGCAGCTGCACCGGCAGCCCGGTCTCCTGGACCAGCGCGGCAATCAGTTCATGGCCGATTTCCGGCGCAAGGATGCCAGCCATGTCCTTGATGCAGATACTGTCAATGCCCAGCGCGGCCTGCTCGCGCGCCCGGGCCACGTAGTACTCCACCGTGTGAATCGGGCTGATAGTATAGCAGAGCGTGCCCTGGGCGTGCTTCTGGTTCTTCTTGGTGAACTCGATCGCCTTCTCGAGATTGCGCACATCGTTCAGCGCATCGAAAATCCGGAACACGTCCATCCCGCGTTCGCTGGCCCTGGTGATGAACGCCTCGAGCACGTCATCCGGGTAGTTGTGATAGCCGACCACGTTCTGGCCGCGCAGCAGCATCTGCAGCCGGGTCTTCTTCACCCGCTTGCGCAGTTCGGACAGGCGCTCCCACGGGTCCTCGTTCAGATAGCGCAGAGCCACGTCGAACGTCGCCCCGCCCCAGACTTCGAGCGACCAGTAGCCGACCTGGTCCAAACGCTCGGCAATCGGCATCATCTCGGACGCCTTCATGCGCGTCGCCCAGAGCGACTGGTGGCCGTCGCGCAGCGTAGTATCAGTTATCTCGACCTTAGTCTTTCTCTCCATAGTGTGCTTTGAGTTCGCGGACGATGACTTCCATGCGGTTCGCCCTTGAACCCTTGACGAGTATTGTATCTCCCGCCTGCGCGGTGTCAACCAGTTTCTCAACGATGTCTCGACTGTCCGGCGCGCAGATAATCGCCTTCGCCTTCAGTCCGGCGACACGGGCGCCGGCCGCCACTTCACGGCAATACTGCCCTTTCACCAGCACCAGGTCTGCAACTTCGCCGGCCTGGCGTCCGACCGTCCGATGCGCTTCGGTCGCGGCCTCGCCCAGCTCCAGCATGTCGCCCAGCACCGCAATCCGGCGGCCCTTCCCGGTCTGAGCCAGAATCGCCAATGCCGCCGACATGGACTGCGGGTTGGCGTTGTAGCAGTCGGCAATCACGCGCAGCCCGGCGAACTGCTCCACTTCAAGTCGCAGCGGCAGCGGACGGTACGCGGTCAGGCCGGCGATGATGTCGGCCAGCCTGAGCCCGGCGACGTGCGCTCCGGCCGCTGCGGCCAGCGCATTGGTCACATTGTGTGCGCCCACCGCCGAGAGGTGAACGTCGGCTGCGCCGTTCAGGCGGAACGTGACACCGTCAAGCCCCTGGTCCCGCACCCGGCTGGCATGAATGTCGGCCTTCTGCTCGACGCCGAACCAGACCTGCTCCCGGGTCGGGAACTTCCGGCCGATTTCCGCGACGCGCGGGTCGTCGGCGTTGAGCACCGCCGTCCCGTTGCCGTTGATGAACTCAATAAGCTCGGACTTCTCCTGCGCCACGCCGTCCCGGTCACGCAGGAATTCCAGATGGGTGTCGCCGATATTGGTGATGATGCCGGTCTGCGGCTGCGCGATTTCGCAAAGGCGCCGGATGCCACCCAGGATGTTCATCTCCATCTCGACGACTGCGGCCTGTGTGTCGGACGTGAGTTCCAGCACAGTCAGCGGCACGCCGATGTCGTTGTTGAAGCTGCTCCTCGGCTTCAGCACGCGCAATCTCTGGCCGAGTATTGCAGCCAGCATCTCCTTGGTCGTGGATTTGCCGTTGCTGCCGGTGATACCGACAACGTGCGGCGCGAAGCGCCGCCGATGAAACGCGGCGATATCGCCCAGTGCCCGCGTGGTATCCGACACTCGAATGACTGCCGCGCCGTGCTTTGCCAGAATCCGCTGGCGGGTCAAGACCGCCTGACTGACCACGACCGCCGGCGCGCCGTTCTTCACGGCCTGCGCCACAAACCGGTGACCGTCCAGGCTCTTGCCGATGATGGCGACGTACAGCTCGCCGCGCTTCATGGTCCGCGTGTCAATCGAGATTCCCCTAACAGTGCGGGCTGCGCCGGCCCGGACCAGCTCCCCGCCGGTCGCCGTCAGGATCTCATCAATCGTGAAGCCGGTAGTCGAGCCGGCCGGTCTGCAGTTCATGCTACACGCTAGCTGATGAACATCGCGTCGCCGAAGCTGAAGAACCGGTAGCGTTCAGCGACCGCATGCTCATAGGCCTTCAGGATAGACTCGCGTCCGGCCAGCGCCGAAACCAGCATCAGCAGTGTCGAGCGGGGCAGATGAAAGTTGGTGAGGAGCGCATCCACAATTCGGAACTGAAATCCCGGTCGGATGAACAGGTCGGTCAGTCCTCGCCCGGGCCGGACCTGCCACGAACCGCTGGCTTCCTCGACGGCCTGGGCCTCAAGCGTCCGTGTCACGGTCGTACCGACAGCAACGATGCGCCGGCCCGCGTGCCGGGCGGCATTCACTCGCTCCGCGGTCTCAGTCGGAAGCTCGAACTCCTCCCGGTACATCCTGTGTTCCTCAACCGTCTCGGCCTTAACCGGCCGGAACGTCCCAAGCCCGGCATGGAGCGTAACATAGGCAGTATCGATGCCTTGCGCGCGCAACTGAGACAGCAGCTCTTCTGTGAAGTGCAGTCCGGCAGTCGGGGCTGCGACCGCGCCGTTCTGTCGGGCATAGACCGTCTGGTATCGGGTATCGTCATCCTGTTTCTGCCTGATGTAGGGCGGCAGCGGCACCTCACCCCTGCGTTCCAGCAGACCGATGACATCAGGAGTGGAGAATCTCACTTTCCGTACGCCCTCCTCGCCCCATTCGAGTATCTCGGCCGAATCCGAACCGTAGCTGAGCTTCGTCCCGACCTTCGCCCGGCGCGAGGGTCGGGAGAGCGCCTCCCACAGTCCGGGCTCAAGCTCGCGCAGCAGCAGCAACTCGACCTTCCTGCCCTGCGGGTCAGTCCCGTAGATGCGCGCGCGAATCACCCGGGTGTCGTTCAACACCAGCAGGTCATTACCGCCCAGCAGCGTCAGAATGTCCCGAAACATCATGTCCCGGATTGTGCCCGTGTTTCGCTCCAGCACCAGCATCCGCGATTCGTCGCGCCTCGCCGCCGGCATCTGAGCAATCAGCTCAGGCGGCAGATGGTAGTCGAAGTCAGCGACCAACACGGCTCAAAATCAATGACGATCTACGAATGACGAATGACGATTTGGCAGTCGTACTTCGTCATTCGTCATTCGTCATTCCTGGCTGAGTTCTTTGCCCGTCAGCTTGCGGTATGCCTCCCGATACCGCTGCCGGGTCCCCTCGATGACCTCGGCCGGCAGCTTCGGCGCTGGCGGCTTCTTGTTCCAGGCAATCCGCTCCAAGTAATCGCGGACGAACTGCTTGTCGAAGCTCTGCGGCGAACCGCCCGGGGCATAGTGCTCCCGGTCCCAGAACCGCGATGAATCGGGCGTGAGCGCCTCATCAATCAGCATCAGCCTGCCGCTGTGCATCCCGAACTCGAACTTGGTATCGGCAATGATGATGCCCCGTGATTCCGCGAACTCCCTTGCCTCAGAGTAGATGCGCAGGCTGACCGCTTCAATCTGGACCGCCAGATACCGGCCGACCAGTTCCTGAAACCGCTCGCCCGTGATATTCTCATCGTGCCCGGCCTCGGCCTTGGTCGAGGGCGTGAAGATGGGCTTCTCCAGTCGCGCCGATTCCTTCAGGCCCTTGGGCAGAGGAATGCCGCAGACCGCCCCGGTGCGAACATAGTCCTTCCAGCCCGAACCGGACAGGTATCCGCGCACGATGCACTCGACCGGCAGCGGCTCCGCCCTGTGGACCAGCATCGCGCGCCCGGCCAGCATTTTGCGGTACGGTTTCAACTCGGCCGGGAACTTCTCCGGGTCAATCGTGATCATGTGATTGGCCACTGCATCCTGGAACCGCTCGAACCAGAACGCCGAAAGCCGGGTCAGTACTTCTCCCTTGTCCGGTATCGGGTCCGGCAGCACGACATCGAATGCCGAGAGCCGGTCGGTCACCACAATCAGCAGCTTATCACCCAGGTCATACACGTCACGGACCTTGCCGGTGCGGAACTTCCGGATTCCGTTCAACTCGGTCCGGTCAATCGCTTCAGTCACTGTCTTCCCTCCCGACCGGCAAAACGTAGACCGGTGCTTCCTTCATCTCCAGTACTCTCTTGACCGCCGCGTCTTCGAATGCGCCAACACACACCATGCCCAATCCCAGCGCAACGCATTCCAGGCAGACGTTCTCGGCCGCATGCCCGGCCTCAAGATAGACATAGCGCTCGGCCCGCTTGCCGTAGCGCTTTGCGGTCCGGCTGAATTCCGCGCCAATCACCAGGCTGAGCGCGGCGCGGCGGACCGCCTGCTGGCCCAGGCAGGCCGCGGCCAGGTCTTCGCGCCGGTCGCCGGTCGTCACCGGCTCCAGTCCGTGCTCACCCGGCAGGTAGCGGTAGATTCCCGGCTCCAGTTCCTCGACGTTTCCGGCCACCAGGTAGACCTCAAGCGGATAGGTCGCGCCGGCCGAGGGCGCAGTCCGGCGGCCCCGTTCTCTGGTCACGCCCTGCGCGGCCCAGAGCAGTTGCCCGGCCTCAGCCAGACTCAGACTGGAATCCGAGAATGCCCGCACCGAGCGGCGCAGTTCGAGCGCCTGCTCCACGCTGACCGGGCCTGAGCGAATCGGCTCCGGCAGGCTGACCGTCTCGGCACGGATTGTCATGCCCAGCGCCAGTACGGCCAGAAAGACACCAGGAAAGAAACCCGGCACCCGTGCGCGAATCGGTGTAGTCGGTGAAATCGGTGAATGAAATCCGATCGCCCTCATCCCTTGCTGTGCAGCTTCCGGTTCGCGGCCAGCACCTTCGCCTTCAGCGCCGCGCGCATCTTCTTGAGCCGCGGACCCAGCGCCGGGCACTTCAACCTGAGGATCTGCATTGCCAGTATTCCCGCGTTCGCGGCCCCGGACTTGCCGATCGCCACAGTCGCCACCGGAATTCCCTTCGGCATCTGGACAATGGAAAGCAGGGAGTCCACGCCCTTCAGCGCCGACTCAATCGGCACGCCGACTACCGGACAGGTAGTATACGCGGCAATCACACCCGGCAGGTGCGCCGCCCCGCCTGCTCCGGCGATGAAGACCTCGACTCCCTTCCGCTCAGCCTGCGCCAGATAGCGCCGCAGCAGGTCCGGGGTCCGGTGCGCCGAGAAGACATTCATCTCATATCCGATGCCGTTCTGCTCCAGCACCGTCGCGGCTTCCTGCATCACCGGCAGGTCCGAATCACTGCCCATGATAATCGCAACAATGGGTTTCATGAGGCTAATATACCGGCATTCGCGGGCGTTGGCAAGAGGGAAGCGCTCATATCCCAGGGGGATTTCAAAGTGCAAGAATCAGAGTGCAGAGCGCAAATCCGGTCGGTATCCGAGTTTCGGCATTCGGATTTCGATTTTCGGATTTCCTCGCTGGCGCTGCGCGCTAGCGAGGCGGTGGTTCGTAGTTCGGCGCTTCTTTGGTAATCGCGATATCGTGCGGATGGCTTTCCCGCAGTCCCGCGCTCGTGACCCGGACGAACTTCGCGCGTTTGCGCAGTTCCGTCAGGGTGCGCGCGCCGCAGTAGCCCATGCCTGATTTCAGCCCGCCGACCAGTTGGAACACCACATCCGCGACCCGGCCGCGATACGGCACCCGTCCGACGATGCCTTCCGGCATCAGCTTGGCCGCTTCCTCCTGGAAATAGCGATCCGCCGAACCTTCCTTCATGGCATCAATCGAGCCCATCCCGCGATAGGTCTTGTACCGTCGGCCTTCAAGCAGGACATCCTCGCCCGGGCTTTCCTCGGTCCCGGCGAACAGGTTGCCAATCATCACCGAATCCGCGCCTGCCGCCAGCGCCTTGACGATATCACCTGAGAAGCGGATGCCGCCGTCGCCAATCAACGGCACGCCGGCGCGCTTCGCCACGGCCGCGCATTCCGCAATTGCCGATAGCTGCGGCACGCCGGCGCCGGACACAACCCGGGTCGTGCAGGTCGAGCCGGGTCCGACCCCGACCTTCACCGCGTCCACGCCCAGCGCGACCAGTTCGCGGGTCGCTTCCGGGGTGGCCACGTTGCCGGCAATCAACTGCACCTTCGGGAACTCCCGGCGCAGCGCCCGGGCCATCTTCATCACGCCCTCGGTGTGGCCGTGCGCGGTATCCACGACCAGGGCATCGGCCCCGGCGGCGAACAGCGCCTCGGCCCGGGTCAGTGTGTCCCGGGCAATCCCGACCGCCGCGGCACAGCGCAGCCGCCCGCGCAGGTCAACCGTAGCGTTCGGATGCTCCAGCTTCTTCAGAATATCCTTGACCGTAATCAGCCCCTTCAGCCGGCCTTCCTTGTCCACTATCGGCAGCTTCTCAATCTTATGCTTCTTCAGAATCTGCCGCGCCTGTTCCAGGGTTGTGCCCTGGCGCGCGGTCACCAGCGGCCCTTTGGTCATCACGTCGCGCAGCTTGCGGGTCAGGTCGTCTTCGAACAGGATGTCGCGCTTGGTCACGATGCCGATCAGGCGCTCATTCTCGTCCACAATCGGCACGCCCGAAACGCCGTTGCGCAGCATCAGGTCACGGGCCTCGCGCAGGAGATTGTGCGCCTTCAGGGTAATCGGGTCCAGAATCATTCCGCTCTCGGCGCGTTTCACCGCGGTCACTTCCCGGGCCTGGGCGTCAATCGAGAGATTCTTGTGAATGACCCCGATTGCGCCGCACTGGGCAAGCGCGATTGCCATCCGGGACTCGGTCACGGTATCCATCGCCGCGCTCACCAGCGGCAGTTCCAGCGTAATCCCGCGCGAATAGCGCGTCCGCGTCGCCGTGTCCCTGGGCAGCACCGAAGACCGGCGCGGCACCAGCAACACATCATCAAACGCCAGACCTTCAGGAAACGTCATCCCGGTCCGCACTCTCTGTTCCCTCATCACTCCTCCAGTGCCGCTTCGTAGCTCACCTTCGGCGCAATCTGCAGTGTCGCCGACACCGAGCAGTACTTATCCCGGGAAAGCTCCAGTGACCGTTGCAGGTCTTCCAGTTTCACTTCCCGATTCGCGCGGAAAGTCACCTTGATATCAGTGAAGCGCTTCGGGTCGGTCTCACTGCGGGTGCCTTCGAGCTCCGCATTCAAACGCCGGACATCCGCCCGCTTCTTCTTCAGTATCGAGACAATATCCATCGCCATGCACCCGGCCAGCGCCATTAGCAGCAACTCCATCGGCTTGATGCCCCGGCCGTCGCCGCCCTGCTCCGGTATCGTATCCAGCACCACCGAATGACCGAGTGAATCGGTGGCGACGAAAGTAAGGTTCTCGACCCAGCGCAGGCTAGCGCGGGCCATCTTTGCCCCCGGTCAGCTTGACGAGCGTGCGTTCCAGCGCCCGCAGCCCTGAGTCCGGGTCGAATCCCGACTCGCGCCAGGCCACCTTGCCGTTCCGGTCCAGCACGACGACCGTCGGCACCGCTTCCACACCCCATGCCTTCGCGACCTTGTCGGTGCCGAACAGCAACTGATAGGAAATCAGCTTCTCCTGCCGGACCCGTTCCATCTCATCCTTGCGGTCATTCAGGGCCACGCCCAGGAACGTCACGCGCTTGCCGAACTTGTCCGAAATCCGCACCATGTCGTTCAGCGCCTTAATGCAGGGCGGACACCACGTACCCCAGAAGTCAATCACCACCGGCTTTCCGCGCAGCGCAGACAGCGTTACCTTGCCGCCGTCCAGGGCGTTCAGCGTGAAGTCCGGTGCGAGGTCGGAACCGCTCGACGTGCGCGCCGTCTTTGACGGACAGGCAAGCAGCAGGACGAGCACGGCGAAGAGAACGGCGGTTCTGCGAGCGAAGCGATTCAGCATCACAGGTCTCCGAACGCCGCCTTCATCTTCTCGACGATGTGTTCTTTCGGGACTGCGCCGACAATCGTGTCCACGACCTTGCCGCCCTTGAACAGCAGCAGGGTGGGGATGCTCATCACGCCGAACTGCCCGGCCAGTTCGTTCTCATTGTCAACGTTAATCTTGCCAATCTTCACCTTGCCCGCGTACTCCGTGGCGAGTTCCTCAATCACCGGCATAATCATCCGGCACGGCATGCACCAGGTTGCCCAGAAGTCAACGATTGCGGGCAAGGGGGAATCGACTACTTCGGATTTGAAATTGCTTTTGGTTAGTTCTGTTGCCATTGTGAATTATATACACGCGGTCGAAGCTGTCAAGAACCAGACTTGCAGACCTTGACAATCGGCGAATCCAGCCTAAGCTCTTGGCGGTCTGAGAATGCGTACAAGGAGGAATCAATGTCCGACGAAGTGAAGACGGAATCGCGCGTCGAGCAGTGCGGTGATGAACATCATCATCATCACCACGGCCACGATGCCCATTGTCACCACAAGCACCAAAGAAACAACGTGGTCGTGGCCGGCCCAATCTGGTGCATCGGCTGGTTGTTCACGCTCGGCTGCCTGCACCCAACGTTCTGGAAGGGTGTGCTCGCTCTCATTCTGTGGCCCTACTATCTCGGCCAGTGGGTCGCAACTCTGCAGGTTCACAACCTGACGACGCTGGTCCGCTAGCCTGGGTTTTCACGGAGGTGACACCCATTCGCCGCGAAGGGGTGTCACCTCGGCTCTTTCACCTGGGCTTCGAGGTTTCGCCCCTCTGAAGCGAAGGGGAAAAACCTCAAAGCGCCGTCCGGCGCCTGCTATTCGCTGAGCTTCTTGGTCAGCAATTCGCTGACCTTCTGCGGCGGGAATCTGCCCCGCGACTTCTTCATCACTGCGCCGACCAGTGCGGCCAGTACGGTCGTCTTACCTGACCGGTACTTCTCTACCATCGCTGATTCGGCGGCAATCACTTCCTCCACCAGCCCGCTCAACAGCGCATCATCCTGCACCAGACCCAGTCCTTTCGCCTCGACAATCGCCAACGGGACGTCGCCGCTCGCGACCATCTCGGCAAAGACCTCTTTGGCTGCCTTGCCGGTGACTTTGCCGTCGCGCACGAGCCGCACGAGTTCCGCAATCGCCTCCGGCTTCACCGGGAAGGCCGCGATGCCGATGCCGCGTTCGTTGAGCGCGCCCGCGACTTCGGTCGTGAGCCAGTTTGCGGCCGGCTTCGGGTCTGCGCCGGCCTTCAGAATCCGCTCATAGTAGTCGGCATACGTTGGGTCCGCGGTAATCACTGAAGCGTCGTACTCCGACAGGCCCAGCTTCGCAGCATAGCGCTCCTTGCGCTGGGCCGGCAGCTCGGGCAGGCTCGCCCTGATTCGCTCAACCTCCTCGAAACTGATAACCAGCGGCGGCAGGTCCGGTTCCGGGAAGTAGCGATAATCCTCCGCGGTTTCCTTACTGCGCATCGGCGCGGTCTCGCCGGTCTTCTCATCCCAGAGCAGGGTCTGCTTCAGCACCGGCTCGCCCCGGCCGTGCAGTTCGATTTGACGCTTTGCCTCGAACTCGATTGCCCCTTTCAGCGCCCGGACTGAATTCAGGTTCTTGACTTCGGTCTGGGTGAAGAACTCCTGACTTCCCTCAGGCCGCACCGAGATATTCAGTTCAGCTCGGAAGTGTCCTTTCTCCATGTCGGCATCCGAGACATCGAGATACTGGAGTATCTGGCGCAGGTTATTAACATAGGCTTCGGCCTCCTCGGCCGTGCGCAGGTCCGGCTCAGTGACAATTTCAATCAGTGGCACCCCGCACCGGTTGAAATCCACCATCGAGCTTGCGCCGGCATGAATCAGCTTGCCCGCATCTTCTTCGATATGGCACCGCCGCACCTTGACCCGCTTGCCCGGAATGTCCAAAATGCCGTCAAAGGCCAGCGGTTCAAGGTACTGGGTTATCTGGTAGCCTTTGGGCAGGTCCGGATAGAAGTAGTGTTTGCGCGCGAACCGGCTGCGCGGGGCAATCGAACAGCCC
>Ga0233425_10011480_pt1 | contig 10323 bp, 4 predicted proteins | sample Watercolumn_Towu_2_FD_181712 | JGI IMG/M metagenome (GOLD analysis project Ga0233425, IMG submission 181712) | Freshwater microbial communities from Lake Towuti, South Sulawesi, Indonesia - Watercolumn_Towuti2014_140_MG | ecosystem: Environmental > Aquatic > Freshwater > Lake | place: Indonesia... | reverse complement strand
GCCGCTTTCCCGTCGTAGGTCACCACTGCATCTTCAACCACAAGATGTGCCGGTCCATGCAGGCAGGTTGGTGATGTGGAGCATCGAGTTATCAATGGCGCAAACTCCAGCAGCACAGAAGCAAGTTAGCCTCACTTCAGAGCATTGACGATAGTCGCGGTATTGTACTTCATCATGTCGACATAGCTTGGTGCCGGACCGGCAGGGTCGCTGATTGAATGTGTGTACAAGCCCGTGGCAACTCTTATCCCCGTTTCAGCCGCCAACTGCCGAGCCAGTTGAGGATTGGTGCCCGTTTCTAGAAATACGGCTCGGGCACCGGTCGCCTTGATTCTGTCGGCAAGCCTTGCCAGTTCCTTGGCTGAAGGGGAGGCCTCGGAACTGGCGCTGGGTACGATCGATCCGACGATCCTGAAACCGTAGCGACCTGCGAAATACCCTAGACTCTCGTGATTGGTCACCAGCAGACGACGATCGGGAGGGATCAAGGCGACCTGGTCGGCAATCCACCGGTCCAGATCCCTAAGCCGATCGATGTATACATCTGCATTGGCAGCATAAATCCTCGCCCCGTCGGGATCTGCCTCGCTCAATCCCCGCTGGATGTTTTGAACATACGCTATCATATGGTTGACATCGAGCCAGAAATGAGGATCTCCCTCATGATGATACTCACCCTCTTCATGTTGGTGTTGTTCCTCGCGAAAGCCGTGATTGGACAGTCCAGCCGATGCATCGATGACTCTGCATGCCCCTCCGGCATTCAGGAGCAGCTTATCCAAAAACACTTCAAAGCCACCTCCGTTGACTATCAGTACGTCACAGTCGGCCACCTTCTTCACATCGCCCGGGGTCGGTTCAAAGCTGTGAGGGTCTGCGCCGAGAGGCATTAGTGCGGTGATTTTGAGACGATCACCTGCAACGTGCTGCGCTGCATCGGCAAGAAAGGTTTCCACGGCAACCACATCCAGTTTGCCTGCACCCATCTTCTTGCTCTCCGTTGCATTGCAGGAACCAGCCATTAGCAGCACGGACGCTATGAGAATGGACAATGCAACAATCATCTTCTTCTTCATGATATCAGCGCTTTTGGAAGATCGGATGATTTCATTGGATCGGCAAGAAAGCGGAGTGTCTTCACGCAGGGTTTCGCTCATTGGCTCCTCTCCTGATACTAAGCCACAACACTGATGGTGCTGGAGCCATCGGGCAGTTTTTCAACCCTTATTTGAGTGGGAATTTCATCGGCCAGCCGCTTGACGTGGGAAATAATACCCACCATCTTCCCATTGGACCGTAGCGCCTTGAGGGCCGCCGTGACCTTGTACAGCATTTCGTCGTCGAGAGCGCCAAACCCTTCGTCAAGGAATAGGGACTCTATTTTTCTATCCCTGCTCGCCATTCCCGACAGGGCGAGAGCCAGGCAAAGACTAGCCAGGAAAGACTCACCGCCGGACAATGTCTTCAGAGACCTGAAAGCATTACCCTGAAGGGCATCCAGAACCTTAATGCCGAGACCTTCTTCTGAAAGCGGCCGAAGGGAATAACGGCCACTCAGCAGTTCCAGATGCTCATTGGCCTTTTGGAGTAGTCGTTCCAGCATGAACCGTCGCAGTCTCGTCATAACTTGGCCCAAATCGCCCGACTGCAGCATGCCCAAGTCGTCCGTCGCCCGTGAACACACCTTCTCCTGCTCTCGAATCGCTTCCAACGTCTCCAGGTATGCGCCCTCAATTTCCCGTTGACGCTCCAGAGTGTAGTAAATGTCCTGGATCTTCGATTGTAGGTGATTCTTCTTCTTGGTGGTCTCGCTGATCCCGTCGTGAATGGTCCCGAGGGATCGGTCCGGGGCCAGCTCCAATTCGGACTGTGCAGTTTCCAATCGCGACCTGGCCTCGGTCAGACAAACCTCGGCAGCCGCGAGCTGCTCATCGAGGTTCCTTTCAGTATCAAGTAGATGAAGGTCCCCTTTCGCTTCATCAAGGGAATGGAAACCCAACGGGGTCAGTCGCTCCATGAGTTCCCGCTCGAAATCTTCGAGGTCCAAATGTGCCTCTCGGGCTACGCCCTCCGCTTGGGGAATGAGAGACTGTTTCTGGGGAAGCCCCTCTCGGATGGAGACCATTTCCCGGTCCAACGACAACTGTTCGGCATCGCGAAGGGATATTTCATTTTCGAAGGTCCGTCGGTCCCCGATGGGATCCAGCTCCCCAAAAAGTTTCACCCGTTCATCCTTCAGGGTTGAAATCCTCTGACTCAGGGCCCGGATCTCCTCAGCGAGACCGCCCTCCCGTTCTTTGGACTGCTCTATTTCATGGGTCAGCGTCTGCCTTCGCTCTTGGAGGGAAGGCAACTGGGTCTCCAAAGCCTCCGAGTCCCGGGACTGCCGGGAATAGTACTCCCGGCGTTCTTTCAATCGATCAAGCAACTCCGCTTCCATTCCCTGTTCGGGCATTGGTTCATGAAGGCTTCCGAGTCTCTGGGCCAAGTCCTCCTGTGCCTCCCGTTCCCCCTGGCGCAGAAACTCCAGCTTGTCCCTGATATCGGCAAGGGTCTTCGCCTCCGACTCGTGTTTGTCCCGGAGCTCGTCCCTCATCTTCTCTCTTTGTGCGCACTTCTCTGACTTCCTCTGGAGACGGCGGTCCGCCAGTTGGACCCACCACGCATGCCATCGAACACCGCGAATTCTGGACCTGAGCCGCCTCAAGGTGACTTTGCAGGATTGGACACCCTCGACGATGTCCTTTTCCTCTGTGATGGCACACTCTAGACCCGCCTTCTCACAAACTCCCTCCCACTCACGGCTGGCCGTCTCCATGGCGCTCATCCTACGCCGAAGCCCTACCGCCTTGTCACCGAGAGCCTTGATCTGTCCTTTCAAGGACTTCACTTGCTCTCGATGTGTCTGAAGGGCCGATGCAGCCCTCGGATCAGGGTCCATCGAGTCCAGTTCCTCCAAACGATGTTCCAATGCCCCGCAGAGCGGACAGGGCTTTCCAGGCTTGAGCAGCGACCTTTCGGAAAGAAAATTCTTCTTCGCTTGATACCATAAGGACTCTCCCTCCAAATCTGAAAGCAGGTCCTCTTCCAGCGCCAGGGACCCAAGCAGCCTTTCCTGTTCCGTAGAAATTTTGGCCAGGGCTTCTGATGGATCACCTCCCAGGGCATTTCTCCGATAATCCCGAGAGATCTTCAGGAGGTTTTGGAATGAAACCAGTCGACTTTTTTCGACCTGGAACTCCTCGATCAAAACATCGAGGGAGGATCCTTCAAGGAGTTCGTCCCTGCGCTCCACGTGACCCGCTTTACGTGACGAGGCTTTCTCCATTCCCTTGAGAGCTTTCATAGCCCTTCTTTCAGCCTTGCCCAGGTCATCGGCAACTTGCTGTTCCTCTCCCAGGGCATCCCTTTCTTGGGTCTGAAAGTCGTCCAGTTCCTGGCGAATTTCTTTCAACCGCGACACGGTCCCTTCGAGCCCGGGTATTTCTGAACCCAGGCTGCGGTCGTCTTCATGCCTTTGAAACCACCCCTGGATTTCCTGTCGAAAATTCTGAATCTCAGCCAGCCGCAACTCTACATCCGACAGCTCCCGAAGCTTCTCCTCTTGAGCTTCTTCCAGCTTGGAGCGCCGGAGCACCGCTCCCCCATAGCTCGCCTCTTCAGCCTCGATTTCCCGGTCCCGGATCAGAGCCGCCTGCAGGACCTCATCCTGGTTTTCAAGGTCCTCACGGGCGCTGTCCAGTTTCCGTCGGCTTTCTTGAAGGTCACCCTCCAAAGTCAGAAGCCGTTCATCATCCCTCTGGATGTCGATTTCCAATTCCTGCAGGGAACTTGCTGCCCCGTCCGCAGCTTCCTTGAGGGCATCATGACGCTTGATGTCTTCACGCAAGGGAAGGGCCTTCTCCGCTCGTTTCACGCGATTCAAGTCAGCCTGCAACTGGGTGAATCGGCCCTCTGCCTGAGCGAGGGTCTCTGCAGCCTCGCGGTGTGATGCCGCCACGAGGTCCTGCCGTTCGTACCATTCTTCATCTCTTTTCAGGGCATCCAGTGCAGTCTCTGTCTCTTCCAATTGGCTCTCTGCCAGGCGGAGGGCATCGCGCAGCCCATCGAGTTGTCCCTTCTCCATGAGCGAAAAGCCGCCGAGAGCTTCATTGAGTTGGAGGAGCCTGGCTGTCCCGGCTTCCAATTCAGCCTGGACGGTTTCCTCGAGTTCCCGGTTCATTTCCGTTCCGACGATTTTTTCCATAATCTCAACCCGCTCATTTTCCAGCGCGTTGAGGAAGGCCAAGAAATCGCCCTGTGCAAGTAGAATGGACCGGCAGAAGCGCTTGAAGTCGAGCCCGGTGAGCTCTGAGACATGGTTACGAACTTTGCCCACTCGATCTTCGAGAAGGGTTTCGCCTTCATCCAGGTTGAAAAGCCGCATTGCGGGACCCACCATCTGGCCGTTGTCCCGATGGATCGCCCATTCAGTTCGGTATTTGGTCCCTCCCACCGAAAAAGCGGCCTCGGCATAAGCATCACTGGCATGCCGGTTCATGATTTCAGACTCTGGGTTTTTCAGACGTGGTGTCTCGCCATAAAGGGCAAGAGTGAGTGCATCCAAAATGCTGCTTTTTCCAGAGCCGTTGGGTCCGACGATGGCGAATATCCCCGTATCGGCCAGTGGAGACCGGTCGAAATGAACTTCAAACTCCCCTTGAAATGTGCTGATGTTCTTGAATCGAACGTTCAATATCTTCATGATTACCCCAGTTTGTTAATATGTCTGTCGACCTTGAAGCCTTGATCTTAGGTCAGGCTTTTGTGACATGAGTTCTTCCGAAGCCCCGCAAACCTTCCCGACGGGACCAATAGGCAACACGATGTCCCGGGAAAGTATGTCCCAAAATTGTTTCCAACTCCTCAGAATTCATTGGCGGTATTTACCTGAAATGCCATCACATCACTGGAGGGTCCGCACCCGACTGAGTTCCCGGCCGTGATGGTCCAATAGTAGTAGAAACCCTCGGCAAGGGCCGTGCCAGGTGTTACGGAACAGACTCCCGTACCTTCGGAGCAACCCGCCGCCGATGCCGAATACCGTGTGGTGCTCCCCGTTCCCTTGTAGTCAGAGATTGACAGCAAGTACTGAGTAGCTTTAGGGACCGCGTTCCAGACGTAGGTGGGGGTATTGGTGATGACAGTCCCGGAAGGTGAAAGAAGGATGGGTTTGCCCGGTCTTATCAGCACTGGCGCCGTAAATGCCAGGCCGTCGCTCCACGGTCCGTAGAAGTTCAGATTGCGGGTTTGTATCCACCACGTGGCTGCCCCTCCCACATCAATATCAGGCTTTACTGAACAGGCTCCCTTGCCGCTGGAACAACCGGCTTGTTCTGCCGAATACCAGGTCTTGATCTTCGTTCCCGTATCGTCATCAACCCAAAGGAAGTACCAGGCGGACTGCGCATCCGCATTCCAGGTATAGACCGGGGTGTTTGTGTTGATGGACTCTGACGGTGATACCAGCGCAACTTTGCCGGGTAAGGCTGGGCCCGGGATGCTGAATGTCATGGCATCGCTCCATGGACCCGAACCGATTGGGTTCCATGTTTGGATCCACCACTTGCCTGAGCCTGCAGCAAGAGTCGTTTCCGGCGTCACTGAACAGATTCCCGTCCCACCGGAGCAGCCTGCTTGGCTTGCCTCGTACCATTGGTCAATCCTGGTGTTTGTGCCGTCGTCAACCCAGAGCAAATACCATGTGGAATTGGACACGGGGTTCCAGATGTAGGTGGGAGTGCTGGTGCTGATGCTTCCCGACGGGGATACAAGTGTTGCCTTGCCTGGCGAAGTCGGAGTAGGCACCGTGAATGTCATGCCATCGCTCCACGGACCGTAGCCAACTGAGTTCCAAGTCTGAACCCACCACTGGGCTGTTCCCTCCACAAGCAGGTCAGGCGTTACAGAACAGGTGCCGCTGCCGCCGGGACAGCCCGCTTGAGAGGCGGTGAACCACTCTTCGCTGGTGTTTCCCGAGCCATTGACAACCCACAGGTAGTACCACGTGGAGTTCGATGCAGCATTCCAGGTATAGGTGGGGATGTTGGTACTGATGTTTCCCGAGGGTGATAAAAGCTCTGCCTTGGCAGGTACCGTTGGGGCCGGCGCCGTAAACGTCATAGGGTCGCTCCAGAGACCGTAGCCGAACGAGTTCCAGGTCTGAATCCACCATTTGACCGCACCCCCTGCAACATTGTCGGGGATAATGGAGCAGAGTCCGCTGCCGCCGGAGCAGCCTGTTTGGGCTGCGGTGTACCATTGAGTGATCATCTTGCCTGTACTGTCAACGACCCACAAGTAGTACCAGGTTGAGTTGGCTACACCTTTCCAGGTGTAGGTGGGTGTGTTGGTGTGTACAACTCCTGACGGCGCGATTAGCGACGGTTCACCGGGCGCTGTTGCTGTGAAAGCCATGCCGTCACTCCATGGACCGAGACCGCTCGAGTTGTAGGCCTGAATCCACCATTTCCCCACCGCTTCGACGAGTAAAGGCTCCGGCGTTACCGAGCACAACCCGGACCCGGCGGGGCAGCCTGCCTGGGCTGCCGAGTACCATTGGTTGATCCTCCTATCTTCGGCGCCGTCAGCAACCCACAACCGGTACTCGCTGGCGTTTGATACCGCATTCCAGGTGTAGGCAGGCTTGTTGGTGCCAAGGATTCCTGACGGAGATATCAGTGAAGCTTTGCCCGGTAAGTCCAATGGAACTACCGTGAAAACCATGGAGGCGCTCCAGAGGCCATACCCATATATGTTCCCGGTCTGGATCCACCACTCCGCTGATCCGTCTGCAAGAGCAGTTTCCGCCCTCACCGCACACATCCCTTTGCCGTTAGCGCACCCCGCCTCGGCTGCCGAGTACCATTGCTTGATCTTCTTTCCTGTACTATCATTGACCCACAGGTAATACTGATCTGCGTCGGAAACCGCATTCCAGGCGAAGTCCGGTGCGTTGGTGGCGATGGCACCTGATGGTGATATCAGGGTTGCTGGTGAAGGGCGGAGTGTTTGCCGGGCAAGAAAGGCGTGCCCATTGCCCAATTTTCCAATGACTACTTTACCGTCGGCTGAGACCCCGCTGGAAGCGGTGAATTGAAGCGTTGAATCGGAGATGCCGAGCCACTGTTTGACTGTCTGAAACCCTTCGGACGCGGTCCAGCGGAACGCACCCACATCGATCAAGGGACATTCTCCCCATCCCTTTCCAACGATGACACTGCCATCCGCTGAGATGCCGTAGGGTTCGCTGAACCACTGAGGAGCGATGTCCCTTCCGCCCTCGGCCTGTGTCCACAGGAATGTCCTGGTTGGACCTCCCTCCATATTGATCCACCACCTTCCAACCACGGCACCGCCATCCGCTGAGACGAAAGAAGCACTGCTGAAATGGGACAGCGGGCTGTTGGGATCCGAACTCTTGAGCCAGACCATCCCTGTACTCTGAGTCCAATAAAACGCAAAACGTCGCTCTACCCAACCGGCCTCTTGACCAGTTCCAATGATTAAAACACCGTCGGCTGAAACGGCTTGAATGTAGGGTGCAAATTCAGGAGGAATTCCGAGGTCAACCATCCCGCTGGGTGCTGTCCAGCGAAAAGCCCTGAGACCGTAATATTCCTTAGAGCTTCCATCTCCGACAACCACATGGCCGTCAGCGGACACGTCTTTAGCGATGAACGTTCCCGTAAGGGTGCTGAGGTCAACCATCCCGCCAGATAAGGTCCACCGAAAAGCCCGACGATTTCCAGCGGCATCCTTTGCACTTCCAACAACCACCAGGCCTTCTGCTGACAAGGCATAGCACTCGGACCAGCCACCGCCAAAAGAACCAAGATCGACAATCCCCCCGGCATCAGTCCAGCGGAAAGCCCGTGAATTACCGCCGGCATCCTTTGCATTTCCGATGATAACCTGGCCATCGGCTGAGATGCCGGTGATATCGGGATCTAATCCTCCCAGCGTGCCAAGGTCAGCCATTCCGCCGGCCTCCGTCCAGCGAAAAGCCCGTGAATGACCTGATAGGTCCTCGGAAATTCCAGCGACTACCTGGCCATCCGCTGAAATTACTTGGGCGGTCGACCAAGCGCCGCCCAGGGTGCCGAGGTCAATCCATTCCCTTCCGGCAAAGGTCGGAGCATTCCAGAACAGATTGAGAGAGACGGCCAAGACCACCGCGCGTGAAAGCAATCTAGCCCTTCGATTCATCATCGGTGTCCTCCTACTGAGATGTTTCACGTCCATATCATAACATTCACAATCGCAATGCACACACTATTGAGGCAGGTTGCCGATGGTTTGGATTGTCTTCCAGAAGATCCTTCACGCTTGGCTGCAATAAGGAAGGGAATGAGGTTTGTGCCACGGCGACTGAATCCTGATTGTGAGTTAAAGCACCCGCCAGGTTATTCCATCATGAAGGTTAGGTAGAAATCGCTTTCTGGCACTTTCCGGTAGCACGCGTTGTGGATAGTGTCAAGGCACATTATTCTGCACTGGAACTCCGATATAAGGAATTGGGCAAGTGGTATCCCCGGGAAGTGGCATCCTAGATTGTCAGTCAGGAGTGATCAGGCCCGTGTAGCGAGTATAGACCTGAGCACGAGAGATTTTGAGCTCTTTTTCGGCATCGTGTACGGGAACCCCTGCGAGGATAAAGACTTCATGTGAGAAGAAGATGCCGAAATGGAGGCCAGCAAAGACGATGAGCTTGTTGCGGTTGAGGGCCTTTAGTTTTCGACGGTACATATTCCAGGTCGTTTCCTCGCCTGCCTCGTGCAGACGCACCTGTTCTTGCTGCCACATGAGGAAGGCGGTGGTGAGCGCTTTCATGGCCATCACTACATAGACTTGTACCCATACGCCTTCTTTGTTTTTCTTCGGTGGGTGCTCAAGGCACCAATTTTGTTTGGTGTCCCGGAACAGATTGTTTTCTATTAGGCTGCGATCATCGTAGCGGTCAAAGGCGATGAAAGGATCTTGAACATCGCCATTGGTTACCAGCACGACCTGCTTATCCAAAGACGGGGTCTTGTTGTCCCAAGTTTTGACTACAACGGCGTTGAGAGGGATGGGCTCAAAGTCTTTCTTGGTAGTGTTGGTTTTGGACCCTTGAGCGTTGAACCAGTCACAGGTTAAAAGACCAGGTACGCCAATGAGCTCCGTGCGGATCTTTTCAGTGTATTTTGTTTTTCCATAGCCATGAACGACAGCCACTTCTCGTGAAGCGTGATAGGATCCGTCGGCTTCCAAGGCGAGTTGGCGGGCATCGACACTGGCTTCCATGTTACTTTTGAGCGGGATGACAAACTCAATGCCTTGTCGATCAATGGCAAAGAGAACTTTACCGTCGAGGAATCCACGATCCACGACCAAGGAGCGGATAGTGCTCCTTTTGCCGATATTCTCTTTGGCCTGTTCCAATACGGCAAGAACATGCAGGTTGTCAGGTTTTTCTATGGTATCAATCTTAATTGCGAGCGGGATGCCGGTATTGAGCTCATAGATAGCCCAGACCTTCCAGCCATAAACCGTCACCTTGACGGCCTTGAGCTCACCGTTTTTCCGGTAACCTTTGGCCTTGACCTTGCGTTCGCGCACTACGGTGCCGCAACCCTTGAACTGTTTGGTGGTTTCAAGGTCTGTGGCATCACAAGCCGCGTGGATATACTTGGGGAAAACGTTGAAGTGGGCCAACTGCTGAATACAACGATTGAAGAAGTTTTCGATGGTCTTGGGAGAAATCTTAACAATTTGGTTGGCCAACGTGTCAACACAAATGGCCCCCCTGATCTCAGGGGCAGGCGTGGTTCGAAGCTTAATCCCTCTTTTGCAACTGCCGTTTCGAACCTGATACCCGTTGAAACCACAGATTCCCATGAGGAGCTCATCGGTGAGAAGGAGTTCGTCTACGGGCTCCATCTTTGGAATGGATCCAATGATTTTCATGAGAAAAAGCAGGATGAATTGAATGAAGGGGATATGCTCTCGTTGCTGGTCCTTGGGGGTGATGCACTCCAGAAGAGGGAAGACCTGAATCTCCCGCAAGTATTGAAAGAAGAAGTCGAAGAGGGTGGCCTCATCGAGTGTGAAGACCGAGTCCATTTCTCTCAGACGAAAGAGGTGGTCAGCTACCTTGGCATCATCTCGCTCTGCGGTATGCCAGAAGAGCCGTTCCAATACGGTCTGCTGCATTTGTTGTCGAGTGGGCACGTCCAAACTCCTGGCCGAAAATGAACAAATCCGATAATCATAGACGTATCCACCCTATTGTGGGGCAAATCG
>Ga0233425_10011479_pt1 | contig 10324 bp, 9 predicted proteins | sample Watercolumn_Towu_2_FD_181712 | JGI IMG/M metagenome (GOLD analysis project Ga0233425, IMG submission 181712) | Freshwater microbial communities from Lake Towuti, South Sulawesi, Indonesia - Watercolumn_Towuti2014_140_MG | ecosystem: Environmental > Aquatic > Freshwater > Lake | place: Indonesia... | reverse complement strand
CAGCGCCCGACCTCCCGCCCCGCGACGTGGTGTCGCGGCTGGGCGAGCGCAGGGCCGAGGCGGAGCGATGGCTCGAGGAGATCTGTGTGAGAGCCATCTCGCGCCTGCGTGTGGTCGCGGCGGAGGAGATCCGCGGGCTCTCTCGACGCGTCGAGAGGATGCACCAGGCACTCGATCAGCTCGAGCAGCGCATCGAGCGACAGCCAGAAGGGGAAAATGAAGGAGGTCGTGATGAACGAGCCGATTGAGGCCGAGCACGAAGTCCAGGTGAGCTCGTCCACGTTTTCGTTCGTTCCCCGATACGTGTTCTTCACGAAGGGCAGGGGCATCCACCGGGAGAAGCTCCAGTCGTTCGAGCTCTCTCTCCGCAACGCCGGGATCGCGTTCCTGAACCTGGTCCGCGTGTCGAGCATCTTCCCGCCCGAGGCGAGGATCATCAGCACGAAGAAAGGGCTCGAGCTGATCAAGCCCGGTCAGATCTCTTATGTGGTCATGAGCCAGGAGCAGACCAACGAGCCGCACCGGCTGGTCGCCGCGTCGATCGGTCTGGCGACTCCGGCTGACAAGAAGCACTACGGCTACCTCAGTGAGCATCACTCGTTCGGACAGACGGCGCAGAAGGCCGGTGACTACGCCGAGGACCTCGCTGCGACCATGCTGGCCACGACGCTCGGTGTCGAGTTCGACCCCGACAAGGCATACGACCAGCGAAAGGAGGTGTACATGATGTCCGGGCGCATCGTGAACACCCGCTCCGTCACCCAGTCCGCCCAGGGACACAAGGGCGGGCTCTGGACCACGGTCGTGGCCGCCGCGGTCCTCGTTCCCTGAATCACGACCGATGACGTTCGAAGCCTATGCCCAGGGATTCGGGTGTCTCCCGCAGGCCACTCCGTACCATGAAGCAACCAGGGTCGTCGTCCCGGTGCCGCTCGACCCCGGGTGCGGCGAGGTGCCGGGGGTCGGGCTCGGCCCGCTCGCCGTCCTCGGCGCGTCTCGTTTCGTCGAGACCTTCGACGCGGACCTCGGTTTCGATCCGCTCGACCGCGGCGTGGCCACCCTCGACCCGCCGGAGCTGTCGTATGACGACCCTGCAACGCCGCTCGAGCAGATCCGGGCGCTCGCGGCAGGGATACTCGGCGACGGGAAGCTCCCCCTGTACATCGGAGGCGAGCGGATCATCGCCCTGCCCGCGGCGCGCGCCGCGTCCGAGCGCCACGGCGACATCGGCGTCGTGCTGGTCGCTCGGCGCCCCGGCTGGCTGGACCGCGACGCCGGACGGGTGGTGACCCCGCTCACCATCGGCAGGAGGCTGTCCGAGCTGTGGCCCACGCTCGTCGTGGGTCCCCGCTGGTGGAACGCCCTGGAAGATGCGGCGCTCGAACGTGTGCCGGGTGCGCGGATGATCCCGGCCCGCGAGGTGCTCGGCGGCATCGGGACGGAACGGCTCAGAGCAGCCGGGCTGCCGGCACGAGCCCATCTCTCGATCGATGTCGGCGTGCTCGACCCGTCGGTCCTGCCCATGCCGGGCAACCTCGAGCCCGGGGGGCTCGGCTGGTACGACCTCGTCGATCTGGTCGATGCCGCGTTCGAGAGCTTCGAGGTGGTCTCGTGCGACGTCAGCGGGTTCGCGCCCTCGTTCGGAAACGCGGCCACGAGCCTGCTGGTCGCTCAGCTCGTGGTGCGGTGCCTGGGTCGGGCGCCGTGAGCGTGGAGCGTCCCACGGACGGGTGGCGCCCGGTCCTGCTCGTGGCGCCGTTCGAGCAGACGTCGAGCTTCATGTCCGGCAGCGCGGAGGGGCCGGAGGCCGTGGCCGAGGAGCTCCGGCGGGTCGAGCTCTTCGATCCCGACGTCCGCCAGGGTTTCGGGCGCGGCGAGCACCTCGAGACGTTCCACGTCCCGGTGGCGTCGAGGAGCCTGTCCGACGTCCTGCGAGACCTGGAGCAACTGGCGGGGAGGTCGATGTCCGAGGGGCGGTTCGTGCTCATGCTCGGAGGCGAGCACACTGTGACCCTGGGGCCGCTGCGGGCCGCGATCGCGCGGTGGGGATCTGTCGGCGTGGTCCAGCTCGATGCCCACGGCGACCTGAGGGATTCCTACGAAGGCCGGAAGACCAGCCACGCCTGCGCGATGCGGCGTGCGCTCGACCTCGGAGTCTCGCTGCTTGGGCTCGGCATCCGCTCGACGTGCCAGGAAGAGGTCGACCTCGCGGCCTGGAGCCCGAGGATCGTGCACCGCACGCCCCGGCAGCTCCGCGACGCGTCGTGCAAGCTGGGGAGCGCTCTGGACCACCTCCCCGAGTGCGTGTACCTCACGGTGGACATGGACGTGTTCGATCCCGCGGTCGCGCCCGGAGTCGGGACCCCGGAGGCCGGTGGCCTCGACTGGCACCAGGTCACGAGTCTCGTCGATGAGGTCGCCATGCGCCGCCGGATCGTCGCGGCCGACGTCATCGAGCTCGCCCCACGCGTGGAGCGAGAGCGCACGGTGCGCCTCGCGGCGCGGGTCGCGGTCAGGGCGCTGCTGAGATCGAGGGATTCGGCGTCGCGCCCGACGTCCGCCCGGATCGCGGACGTGGCTCGCTGACCTCGCCGTCCGGATCTCGTACGATCGTGCCGTATCGCGCCGGCTCGCCCGGGCCGCTCCAGTCGACCCAGAACGCGGGGTGGTCCCTGACGTCGAGGTGGACGAAAGTGCTGTTCGGGTAGTACCCGACGCCGACGTCGCCGAATGATCGGACGAAGTCGCGGAGCTTCGAGTTCGGGATGCCGCTGACCCGGAAGTCGAGGGCCTTGGCCTTGCAGTGACGGCTGCTCGCCCGCTCCCCGACGGGCGGCCGGAAAGCCGAGACGACCTCGATGCGACGGCCGGGGAAGCGATCGACCGTGCGTTGGATCAGCACCAGGAGGCGGGAAGCGAGCATCGGGGCCGTCTTGTCCGGCGTCCGGTCGAGGAACGAGCTGATCTCCTGGCGGCCGGCGTCCCACACCTTCCCGTTGCACTGCGTGAGCACGACGTGGCGGGTCTCGTCGGTGTGGACCTTGTAGATCTCCACCGGGGCGTGCAAGCACGGCTCGGGCCTCCTGGCGGCGATCGGGATGACGCGTTTCGCGCCGGGGATCAGTATCCTCGCTCCGCGGCTCAACAGGTCGGGGTTGCGGACCTTGTTGGCCCGGAGCAGGCGGGGGAGCGACACCCCGTACTCGTGGGCGATCTGCGCCAGCGTGACCCCCTTGCCCACGACGTGGATCACCCCGCGTTTGACCACCTCTCCCTCGGCCTTCGCCAGGACGAGCTCCTGGCCCGGCTCGATGTGGTCCGGGTCTCCGATGCCGCTCGCCTTGACGACCTCGTCAACCGTGATGCCGTGCGCCTCGGCGATCTCTCCGAGGCTGTCTCCCGGCTGCACGATGTACGTCTGCGCGCTGGCCGTCACGGGCCAGAGGAGCACGAGGAGTGCGAGCCACCTCATCGTCCTCCTGGGTACGGGATTCCGGCCTCGGAGGTCAAATTCTGTACACCCGCGTGGGAAGGAGGGTACCCTGTCCCTCGTCTTCCACGGGGAGGAGAGATGACTGTGGTGAAGTCGCGTCTCGTGGTCGTGGCCGCGATCTGCGCGGGATGCGCGTCATCGACTCAGGGGCGGGTCGAGTCGGCGCCAGCGGGGCCGACGCGGGCGGACATGGCGAGGCGGTTCCGGGCACTCGAGGAGGCGGCCCCGGAGCTCGACGCCGCGCAGGTCCCGGGGCTCCCGGACGAGGCCGAGGAAGACCGGTTCTTCCTCCTCGATTCGGTGGTGTCGGCACCGGCGATGGACCAGCAACGCGCGTGCTACGTGGTCCTGCCACCGCAAGAGTGGACCATCGGAACCACGGACGACGGAGAGGAGATCCGGGTGGCGTTCCTCCAGCCTGAAGGCGGGGCCATGACACTGGATCACGAAGGCCCGCTCGAAACGCCCGACGAGGTCACGGTCACGTGGATCGTGCGATACGACCGGAAGAACGTGCTCCTGACCGAGTCCGGCACGGCGGTCTCTGTCCATGTGACCCCCGTCGCGGCGCGGGTGGAGATCCCCGACCACGACGAGCTCTACTGGATCTCGTCCGAAGCGTCCGCGCCGTAGGTTGCGCTGACACGAGCCTCCTCGAGTCGGGATCTACTTCATCAGCTCGCGCTGCCGCGACTCCGTGGCTGCCTGGACCTCCTTGTGGAGGCTGCGCCCGTGGGCGTCCATGGTCACCACGGCCGGGAACCCGGCGACCTCGAGGACCCAGAACGCCTCGGGTGCGCCCAGCTCCTCGAGCAGGCGGACCTCTATGACTCGCTGGACCGTCCGGGCGAGGGAGACCGCGGCGCCGCCAACGGCGTGGAGGTATACGGCGCCGACCCGCTGGCACGCGTCCAGGGTCTTGGGGCCCATGCCGCCCTTGCCGATCACGCCGCGGACCCCGTAATGCTCGAGGACGGCGGCCTGGTATGGCTCCTCGCGGATCGACGTGGTCGGGCCGGCCGAGACGGCTTCCCAGCCGGACTCGACCCGTCGCATCACCGGGCCGCAGTGGTAGATGCATCGCCCCCTGAGGAGCTCGTCGAGCTCCGGTGGCCAGGACTCGATCATCAGCTTGTGCGCCGCGTCGCGCGCGGTCACGATGACGCCGTGGATGGCGACCTCGTCGCCGACCTCGAGCCCGCGCACCGTCTCCTCGGTGATCGGGAGATCGAGCCGCTTCATGCCGCACCTCCCTGGGAATGCGGGGCGTAGGACCGGGCCGTGTGAGCGACCTGACCGAACATCGGCGCGCCCGGGCCGATCTCGAGCGTGGCCCTCCGGCACGCCCAGCACTCGTAGGCGATCGTGACGTAGTACGAGGCCGGGAGGCGGTGGGCCGTCCCGATCTTCACGCCGAGGACGCTCGTCGCGCCTCCGAAGCCCATGGGCCCGACGCCGAGCGAGTTGAGCTCCCTCGTGAGCCGCTCCTCGAGCTCGGCGAGGCGCGGCTCTGGGTTGTGGTCATCGGCGAGCCGGTAGATCATCTCCTTGGCCACGAGGTGGCCCGTGAGCCGGTCGCCGCCCATGCACACCCCGAGGTATCCCGGCGCGCATCCCTTGCCCTGGGCCTTGACCACCGCGTCGATCACGATCCTCCTGACGCCCTCGAGGTCGCGTCCGGCGCCGAGGCCGACGTCGGGCAACGCATACTGCGCCGAGACGTTCTCGCACCCGCCGCCCTTGAGGAGGAGGTCGGCCTGGAGCCGGTCTTTACCCCAGCGCTCGAGGTGGATCACCGGGGCGTGGGCGCCCGTGTTGTCGCCGCTATTGGCGCCGGTGAGGGGGTCCACGGCGTTCGCGCGGAGATACGACCTGCGCGTGGCCTCGCGCGTCGCCTCCACGATTGCTGCGCGGAGGTTGCGCTCGTCGTGGCCTGACGGGTAGTGCACGGTCCAGATGTTGGTGCCGGTGTCCTGACACATCGGCGCCGACCGCTCCCTCGCGAGCGCGACGTTCTCGAGGACCTGGTCCAGGGCGGAGCGGGCGAGGGATCCCTGCTTCTCCCTGTCTCGACCCCGCCGGATCTCGTCCTCGATGTCGCGCGGCAGGTCCGTCGAGGCGCGTCGGATCAACTCGACGAACGGTTCGAGCAACGGGCTCGGCATGCTCACCTCCGTGAATTCCAGCCCACGATCTACCAGCATGGCTCGCCGCGGCGCAAGGTTGAGCTTGCCCGTGATGCGACGTGTCATACAATCGAGCCTCATGAGTCGAGCATTCATGGTCTGTGCGCTCGTTGGCTCGGTGTCGTGCGCGATCGTGGCCCCTGTCGACCCGCATACGACCGACGGTGACGCGGACGTCGACGGCGACACCGATGTCGATGCCGACATCGATGCGGACTCCGACATCGACGCCGACGTTGACGCTGATATCGATGCGGACGTTGATGCCGACATCGACGGCGACGCGGACATCGACGCCGATTCGGATGCCGACACGGACTCCGATGCCGACGTGACGTGCGTGGACGAAGTGTGCGACCTCTGGCCGCAGTGCGGTTGCGCCGACGGCGAGGCGTGCGTGCTTTACGACGACGGGCACCACGACTGCATCGAGGCCGGACCGCTCTCGCACGGCGACGACTGCTCCACCGAGGACTGCCGCGCCGGGACCGTTTGCGTGAACCTGACCGACGGGCTGCCGCCCGCATGCCTCCAGTTCTGCGACGAGCACTCGGACTGCGCCAGCCTCGGCGCCGGGTCGCTCTGTGCGCTCCCGTTCGGGACCGACACGGAGACCTGGGCCGAGGCGTGCACCATCCATTGTGATCCCACGGCGGCGCGGACAGGGTGCCCCGAGGGTATCAGGTGCGGCCTCTTTCAGCTCACGGCCACCGGTGAGAGCCTGACCCACTGCCAGAACGGGCTCGGCACAGGAAGACAGGGCGACCCGTGCGTCGCCCCCGAGGACGACCCGGACCAGGACTGCGCCAGCGGCCACTTCTGCGCCGAGGTGGACCTCGAGTCCCAGTGCATCCAGCTCTGCCGCGTCTCGAGCGGCTCGAGCTGCCCGACCCTGACCATCTGCAACAGCTTCTCGGAGCCGGCCATCATCGGGAGCGTGGAGTACGGGTACTGTCTCTGAGCGGTCCCGGGAGCGCATGGACACGAAGCTCCGCGTCGCGGTCCTGACGGTCGGGTGTCGCAGCAACCAGTCGGACTCCGAGTGGCTCGTCAGGGCGCTGGATCGCGATCGGTTCGAGGTCGTCGATGTCTCGAGCCCAGCCGACGTGACCATCGTCAATTCGTGCGCCGTGACGCAGGCCGCGGTGCACGACGTCGCCAGGGCCGTTCACGGGGTACGGCGCACCAGCAGCGAGGGAGCCAGGGTGCTGCTCACCGGGTGCCTGGTCGGCGCGGACCCGGACGAGGTGCGCCGGCTAAACAGAGAGTTCTGGCGGGCGGTCCCCTCGTGGGAGCGCGACCAGATACCCGCGATCCTGGAGCGGTTGAGGGAGGAGCTTGCCGGGGACGAGGACGACCACGACCACGTGCACGACCACGTGCACGACCACGACCACGACCACGGGAACGACCACGACCACGACTACGAGGGGTTGAGGGCGGCAAAGCTCCTCAGGGCGCGGCCGAACCTCAGGGTGCAGGACGGGTGCGAGCACCGCTGCGCCTACTGCGCCGTGCCGGCCGGACGCGGGCCAGAGCGCAGCATGCCACCGGAGCAGGTCCTCGCGCGGATCGGGCGGCTGGCTTCGCATGGGGCATGCGAGGTCGTGGTCTGCGGGATCAACCTCGGCCGGTGGGGGCGCGACCTCGTCCCGGCGCAGCGGCTCTCGAACCTGGTGTCGATGCTCGATTCGCGAGCGCCGGTCGACCGGATCAGGCTCGCTTCGATCGAGCCCTGGATTGTCGATCGCGACTTCATCGACGCGTTCGCGTCCGCCCACCGCATCGCGCCGCACGTCCATCTCCCGATCCAGAGCGGTGACGACGGCGTGCTCCGGGCGATGCGGCGGCCGTACACCGTCGAGTGGTTCGTGGAGACGGTCTCCCGGTTGATCGCCGCGCGGCCAGGACTTTCCCTGGGCACGGACGTGATCGCGGGGTTCCCGGGCGAGTCCGATGCCGCCTTCGAGCGCACCCTCGCGGTGATCCGCGACCTCCCGGTCACGTATGTCCACGCGTTCGGCTTCTCGCCGAGGCCAGGTACGCCGGCCGCGTCCATGCCGGACCAGGTGCCGAGCGCGGAGATCGGACGCCGGGTCCGCGAGGTCATGCGGATCGGGCTGGGCAAGCGCGTCGACTTCGCCCGCTCGCTCGTGGGAGACGTCGTCCACCCGGTCTTCGCACTGCGCCAGCGCAGGGCCGGGACGCTCGTCGGCGTGGCCGGCCGATACATCACTGTCGTGACCGAGGGACCAGCGACCCTCGCCGGCCGCCTCGCCGCCGTGCGCGTCGAAGGATTCGATGAACACGGGCGGGTGCTCGGCTGTCTCATCGAGCATGGGTGACAGGAACGGGACGGACCGGCTCGTTGACTCGACGTGCCCCGGATACCAGACTACGAGCAGCGGATGACGTGGGAGGTGTCGTGAGGCTGAATCTCTCCGGCGCGATCGCGGCGTGGCTCGTGGCGATGCTCGTCCCGCTCGCGGCCTCGGGCCAGCTCGAGCAGGCGGGAAAGCTCTACCGCGCGGGAGAGTACCGGCGGGCCGAGGAGCTGGCGATCGGGCTGAGCAAGGGTCTTGCCGAGCGGGAGCGCGCCGACGCGCTGCTCCTGCTGGGGCGGATCCAGCTCGAGACCGGGCGCACCACCGAGGCATTGAAGTCGGCCCGGGACGCGGGGCGTTCGTCGAAGTCCGCGGCCCGCGCGTTCGAGCTCGAGGGCGAGGCGCTGCTCAGGACCGGAGGCGACGCGGTCGCTTCCCTCGAGTCGGCGGTGAAGGCCGCGGGCAGCGGCGCGGGCTGGCGCGCCCGCTTGCTCCTGGCCAGGGCCCACCTGCGCCGGGGCGACGTACTCGCCGCGCGGTCACTGCTCGAGGGTCTCGCCGACGCCTACAACGACGGCTCGCTCCCGGAGACCGACGTCGAGGGCATCGCCTCTCTCGCGTCCGCCATGGCGGAGCTCGAGTACTGGCAGGACGCCAACGACATGTTCGCCGAGGCCACCAAGCTGGACCCCGGTCGGGTCGAGACGCAGACCGAGTGGGCCCGGCTCTTCCTCGAGAAGTACGATGCGGGCCACGCCGAGGAGTGCCTGCGCGACGCGCTGAAGGCGAACCCCAACCACGCCGAGGCCCACGTCCTGATGGCCAAGGTCCGCATGGAGCAGGGGTTCGACTTCGTCCAGGCGGGAGAGGAGCTCGACGCCGCGCTCCTGACCGACCCGAACCTGGTCGAGGCCTACGCGTTCAAGGCGACTCTCGAGGCACACGACCGGCTCTGGGAGGATGCGCAGGGGCTCCTCGACAAAGCACTCTCCATCGACCCGAGCGATCCCTACGCTCTGTCGGTCCGCGCCGCGGTGTACTACGTCGCCGACGACCGCCCCAGGTACGAGAAGACCGTGGCCGCGCTCCGCGCGAGGGACCGTCGGTTCACCGGACACCTCGAGGTGATGACCGAGCTCCTCGAGTGGGAGCATCGGTACGCGGAGATCGTCGAGCTCCAGCGCCAGGCGCTCGCGGACGACCCGAGCTCGTGGCCGGCCCACGCGGCCATCGGGATCAACCTGCTCCGCCAGGGCGAGGAAGACGAGGGGCTCCGCGAGCTCCGCGAGAGCTGGAACCACGACCGGTTCAACGTCCTCGTCTACAACATGCTCGAGCTCTACGACGAGGTGCTCACCAAGGAATACCGGTTCGTCAAGCGCGGCCCGATCACCTACCGCTTCCAGCAGGACGAGCAGAAGGTCCTGGAGCGGTACGTGCCCGACCTGCTCGAGCGGGCCTACCGCGAGATGAGCGGGCGCTACGGGATCCGCCCGTCCGAGACCGTGGTCGAGGTCTTCGCGTCGGAGGACCACTTCGCTCGCCGGAGCGTGGGGCTCCCCAGGGTCGGGGTCCAGGGCATCTGCTTCGGCAAGGTCGTGGTCGCCGGCGGCCCGCACGCCGCTCCGGTCAACACCGGCCAGGTGCTCTGGCACGAGCTCGGCCACGTGTTCACGATCCAGCTCTCGAAGTCGCGCGTGCCGCGCTGGCTCACCGAGGGGCTCTCGGTCCGCGAGGAGTCGCTCGGTTCGAGCCACTGGGCCCGCGGGAACGACGGCGCGTTCTACCGATGGGTGAAGGCCGGGCGCATGCCGCCGGTCGCCTCGCTCGACAGGGCGTTCTCGCGGGCGCGCAGCGGCGCCGAGATGGGGCTCGCGTACTACGGGAGCGCCAAGCTGACCGAGTTCATCGAGCAGCGCCACGGGTGGCCGAAGGTGCTCGACATGCTCCGTCTCTACGGCCAGGGCAAGCGGACGCCCGAGGTGGTGAAACGCGTGCTCGGCGTCGAGCCTGCGGACCTCGACCGCGAGTTCCGTGACTTCACGCTGAAGCGGCTCGCGTCGTACGCCGGCAACTTCCAGGTCGACTACGACTGGTACCACGACCTCGACGCGATCCGGGCCGCGGTCGAGAAGAACCCGACCGATGCCGTGGCCCTGGCCGACGCCGCGGTCGCATCCCTGGCGAACCGTGACCGCGAGGGCGCGGAGGGTTTCGCCGCGAAAGCCCTGTCGATCGATCCGGCCGAGCCGCGGGCGCATCACGTGCTCTGCGACGTCGCGGCCGCGACGGAGCGCTTCGATGAGGCGGCCCGGCACTTC
>Ga0233425_10011478_pt1 | contig 10324 bp, 8 predicted proteins | sample Watercolumn_Towu_2_FD_181712 | JGI IMG/M metagenome (GOLD analysis project Ga0233425, IMG submission 181712) | Freshwater microbial communities from Lake Towuti, South Sulawesi, Indonesia - Watercolumn_Towuti2014_140_MG | ecosystem: Environmental > Aquatic > Freshwater > Lake | place: Indonesia... | reverse complement strand
CCATAAGGTCATGGACGGAGAAGCGATCGACGCCGGCAGTCTGAACAAAGAGATGCTCGATTACTATAAGACAGCCAAGGTCATTTTAGGGCATACCCTTTATTCCGATTCCTGGCTGGAAATTTAATTACTTATTCTTTAAACACAGGATAAGGCCATTACCTTAAAAAGGTAGTGGCCTTTTTTGTTGGTGAGCGATTCATTAACGGATAATAGCCGACGCTTGGGGATCGAAAGGATTCTTGCGGATCTCCAGAGAGTATAAGTAGGGGTAATCTTCTTTCAGGTGTTTCAAATAACCCAACCATTCCGAGATCAACAAGCCCAGAGCCCTTTTGATATCCCCCTCAAGATGAACCAGATCGGCCCGGGGAAGGTCGAAGAAAGATGGACGGGAGTTCAATTCATCGGTGACGTGAAAAACCGCCAAGAGAAGATCGGTGAAAGAATCATGTTCCAATAGATTAGGATTTTCCAGAAGGCTGAGCAGAAGGGGACGCTTTTCCAATAAGAAGGATTTCAAATCCAGTAGTGAATCCGGGTCAATCCGGATTTGGTATTCATGGTTCCGATAGGTTTGGGCTTGGGAGGAGAACCGCCTGTCGTTCCAGCTGTTATCAATAGTTAATTCCTTTTTTATTTTCTCGGCATTCGGTTCCAACTTATAAAAATGCCTCAATAGCTCTGTGCCAACCTCGGAAAAATAAACCCCGATAACCATATTTAATTTTTTTATTAAGTTTCGTTTTTCACGGACGGTAAGCATTTGGTTGATGATCAAGGTAACCAGGAGCACTTGGATAGGAACAAAAGCCAGATCTTGGAATAGATAAAAGAAGGTGTCCCGGGGATTTTTAAATATGAGGATCTGAATTAAGAAAAAGAGGGTTGATAGGCCTAAAAAAACCGCCCCCAATAACAGCTCCCATCGCAGTCGTTTCATGTTACACCTCTTATATCGTTATATTTATAGGGTGTTCCCTCCTAAAGGGAGAGAAGGATAAACTATACCTGATTTTAATAAAAAACCATTTAATAAATTGAAAGGGCCGAAAAAATCGGACCAATAGCCTTATCCTTGAACATAAAAACCCACTTACTAAAAAACTTGAAATCAATGGAAAAATTTGATATTATTTATATTTTAACAACAGTAATTTTCCTGATCCCAAGGAGTAACTATGTTTTTAGATCCGTTACTAGGAATATTTTCCAATGATTTGGCCGTTGATTTAGGAACAGCCAATACCCTTATTTATGTTAAAGGCAAAGGGATTGTTTTGAGCGAACCGTCGGTAGTGGCGGTGCGCAAGGATCAAAAAGGCTATAATAAAGTATTAGCCGTGGGCAAAGATGCCAAATTGATGCTGGGAAGGACCCCTGGAAATATTATAGCCATCAGGCCCATGAAGGACGGGGTTATCGCTGATTTTGAGGTAACAGAAGCGATGCTTCGCCATTTTATTCGTAAGGTCCATAACCGGCGGACCTTACTTCGGCCAAGGATAATTATTGCCGTTCCTTCAGGCATTACTCAGGTAGAAAAACGGGCCGTCCGGGAATCCGCTGAATCAGCCGGGGCTCGAGAGGTCTATTTGATTGAAGAACCTATGGCTGCGGCTATCGGGGCAGGATTGCCGATTACCGAACCGACCAGCAATATGGTTGTGGATATCGGGGGCGGGACGACGGAGGTGGCCGTAATATCCCTGGCCGGGATTGTCTATAGTAAATCAGTGAGGGTTGGGGGAGATAAAATAGACGAGGCCATATTACAGTACGTTAAACGAAAATATAACTTATTAATCGGGGAACGGACGGCTGAAGTTATCAAGACAACCATTGGAACGGCTTATCCCCAGGATGAACCGGAATCGATTGAGGTAAAGGGCCGCGATTTGGTTTCCGGAATTCCCAAAACCCTAACGATTGATTCGGAGGAGGTCCGCCTGGCCATCTCAGAACAAATTGATACCATCGTGGAAACGGTTAAAATCGCTTTAGAACAAACCCCACCGGAACTGGCTGCAGATATTGTCGACCGGGGGATATTTTTGACCGGAGGAGGTGCGCTCCTTAAAAACTTAAATCTCCTTTTGCGGGAGGAAACCGGCCTGCCGATCAATATTGCCGATGATCCTCTTTCGGCCGTTGTCTTAGGTTCCGGAATGGCCCTGGAAAAACTGGAGTTGTTAAAGGAGGTTTCTATTTAAGAGGCTTTCCCTTTGAAAGTGATAGGAACATCGATTGGTTATTAAAAAACTTCGACACGTTCTCATTGTCTGGATTACCCTATTAGCCATCCTGGCTGTTCTTTCTTCCTTTACGCAGAACGATCGGGATTATTATCTGGTAGAAAGCTCTCTGGTGGACAGCCTGCTGCCGGTTATCTCGGTTTTTACTTCGATTCAATCCTCCATAGGATCCTGGTGGTCCCAATATCTGTCTTTTCCCGACTCTCAAAAGGAAAAGGATAACATTACCAAACAAGTCAATCAACTAAAACTGGAAAACCTGAAGTTAAGGGAAATGGCTTCCAGTTTTGAACGATTAAAAAAACTCCTTCAACTTAAGAATGAATTGTCCGGGCCCTCTCTGGTAGCCGAAGTCGTTGGAAAAGGCCCCAGCCCCTTTGTGCAGACTTTTTTTATAAATAAAGGGCGAAAAGATGGATTGATTCGGGGGATGCCCGTCCTGGTAAAAGAGGGCGTCGTCGGCCGGTTGGAAAAAACCTCCTCCTATTATTCTCAAGTGATTATGATTATTGACCCGAGCTTTGCCGTGGACTGCCTGATTCAACGATCCAGAGTCCGGGGCATATTGACCGGGATTGCCGGATCAAAAAACTGCCGGATAAATTATGTGGCCCGTACTGAAGATATTCTTCCGGGAGATATCGTTATTACCTCCGGATTGGATCAACTCTATCCGAAAGGCTTGATTCTGGGGAGGGTTCTTAAAATAGATGCCAAAGCGAGAGGCTCTTTTCTTTTTATTGAAGTTGTGCCGGAAGTCAAAATGTCACAGATCGAAGAGGTAATCGTCTTTCAAAAAAGGCCTCCTATACCGGACCAGGAGGAATCGGATGAAGATTAAGGATTTCTTTCTTTTTTTATTCTTAGGTTTGTTTTTTTTGGTCCTCCAATCCACCTGGTTGTCCGGCGAATTAATCCACCCCTATCGACTTGATTTCCTTTTTGTTCTGATTATCTTTTTAGGATCTCTGAACCGATTGGTCCTGGGATTGATTGTTAGTGTCCTTTTAGGGATGATGGTCGATCTTCTATCCTGGGGGGTCCTGGGGCTAGCCGTAATCTTATATCCTCTTATTTTTTGGATTTTTTCATTTATTCATTCCCGCACCAATATCGAATCCTTGGTTTTTCCCGGGATCGCTGTCCTCGTCTTTCAGCTTCTTTACGGCCTGGTGGTTTTTTTCCTGCTTAGCTTCTTCAAAGGATTAGAATTTCCCCAGCACCAGTCCTTGTTAATTTTTGAGCAAGCGATAATCACCGCTTTGCTAAGTGTTCCGGTTCTATATTTTTTAAAGGCCTTTTTGAGAAAAAAGCCTTCCTTGATTTGATGTCTGATTTGAATTTATCCAAGCAAGAAGAACCTGCTGATATCCAAAGACAGTTTCTAGTGGCTACGGCCATTATCTTGGCCGTCTTTTTCGGTCTGGCCAGCCGTTTTTGGTATCTTCAAATTGCCAAGGCCGCTCATTTTAAAAAATTATCGGAACATAACCGTGTCCGCTCCCTGACAATCCCACCATCAAGGGGGATCATTTTCGACCGCCATGGATTAATATTGGTTAATTCCAAGCCCTCTTTTAGTCTTTATGTTATTCCCGATGATGTTCAGAACTGGGAGTTTCTAAAAGAGCAGCTCTGCAAACTGTTAGATTTGGATCGGGAGCTGGTTGAGGAACGGTTGATTCAAAAAAAGGCCAACTCCATTTATCCCATACCGATTAGATTTAATATGAGCCGTGAGGAGGTCGGACTGGTTGAAACATACAAATACCTCATCCCCGGCATCTATCTCGAAGTGAGCCCCCAGAGGAATTATCCTTTGGGACCGGTGGCTCCTCATGTTATCGGCTATCTGGGAGAGATAACTCCCTCCCAGCTTAAAAGCGGCCAATATCCAGACGGCAGGATGGGCGACTTTATCGGCCAATGGGGTCTGGAAAAGCAATGGCAGGCTGATTTAGGGGGGAAAAAAGGCGGTAGATTTTTAGAGGTCAATGTCCTGGGGCAGGAAATCCAGGAACTCGGGATTCGGGAGTCGGTGACAGGTAATAATCTGGTGACCACTCTGGACTGGGAAATTCAAAAAGTGGCCCAAGAGGCCTTGAATAACAAGGCCGGCGCCGTCGCTGTTCTCGATCCGAGGACCGGAGAGGTCCTGGCCATGCATAGTTCCCCGGCGTTTGATCCTTCTTCTTTTTATCGGAAGCTTTCCGGCCGGGAATGGAAGACCCTCCTGTCCGACCCCTTAAAGCCCTTTCAAAACAGGGTGATTCAAGGGCAATACCCACCAGGGTCGACCTATAAAATGATAACCGCCTTAGGCGGGTTGGAAGAAAAGGTCATAACCCCGGAGACCCAATTTTATTGTAACGGAGCCTTCCCCTTTGGAAATCGGGTCTTTCATTGTTGGAGAAAAGGGGGGCACGGCATGGTCAATCTGCATAAGGCCATTGTCCAATCCTGCGATGTCTATTTTTATAATGTTGGAAACCGGCTGGGAGTAGATCGGTTGGCCCGATATGCGCAAGCCTTCGGTTTGGGCAAACCGACCGAAATCGCTTTATTCCCGGAAAAGGGCGGCCTGATTCCCACATCTCTCTGGAAACTAAATCGGTATAAAAGTCCTTGGCACCCCGGAGAGACCTTGTCTTTGGCAATAGGTCAGGGCTACAATTTGACCACACCCTTGCAAATGGCTGCAATGACCGCCGCCATAGCTAATGGGGGTACATTGTTTAAGCCCTATCTGGTTAAACGATTGGTGGCCCCTCAGGGAACGGTTCTAAAGGAGTTCCAACACCAGGCGATGAGCTCGGCTTCCGTAGATCCGAAACATCTCCGCTTGATTCAAGAAGCCATGGCCGGAGTGGTGAATGAAGGGGGCGGAACCGGTGGGGCAGCCCGGCTACCGGGCATTATCGCCGCCGGAAAAACCGGGACCGCCCAAGTGGTCTCTTTAGGAAAGAGAGGGGGTCGGGATCATGCCTGGTTCGTGGCCTTTGCTCCCTTGGAGTCTCCCCAAATTGCCATGGCCGTTTTAATGGAACACGGCGGACATGGGGGTGATGCCGCCGCGCCGGTGGCCCGCAAGATCTTTGAGGCCTATTTCCATTTGCCTCCCAGGGGCTCCGGGGTGGCCGCTAATAAAGATGAAGCGCAGCCATCAGAACAGGCAGGGAACCGTGATTGATCGTAGATTTTTCCAGAATATTAATTGGTCCCTCTTAGGACTGGTCACTATTTTGATTTTTATCGGTGTGGTTAATCTCTATTCGGCTACTTATCAGGCTGAAGAAGAGCAAGCCGGAACAATTTACTTAAAGCAGATCTATTGGGTGGGTATAGGATGTTTCTTTTTGTTGATCATTCTTTTTTTTGATTACCATTTATTGCTTCCCATAGCCTATCCTCTGTATTGGTTCTCTATTTTGCTTTTGCTGGGTGTTTTGCTTTTTGGTCGGAGCATTTCAGGTTCCCAGCGTTGGCTGTCGGTGGCTTCGTTTTCTTTTCAGCCTTCCGAATTGGTTAAAATCTGTCTTGTCCTGGCCCTGGCTAAATATTTTTTCCTAAATGAAATCAATCGGCGCTACGGTTTTCGGGACCTTTATATTCCCTTGGGCATGGCCTTATTACCGGCCTTACTGATAATGAAACAGCCGGACTTAGGAACCGCCCTTTTACTCCTTTTAGTCTGTTTGTCACTCTTTCTTTTTTTAGGAATGGAATGGAAAACCCTGATAATCTCCCTGGGAGGGACAGCACTGTTCCTGCCTTTAAGCTGGTTTCTATTAAAGGATTATCAGAAGAAAAGGCTGCTCATTTTTATTCAGCCGGAATCTGATCCTTTGGGGGCCGGCTATCACATTATTCAGTCGAAAATTGCCGTGGGCTCCGGAGCCTTTTGGGGAAAAGGGTTTTTAAAAGGAACACAGGGCCAGCTTCGATTTTTACCTGAACAGCATACTGATTTTGCCTTTTCCGTCCTGTCGGAAGAATGGGGATTTATCGGGTCCTTGTTGGTAGTGACCCTGTTTTTGCTTTTAATCCTGACGATCTTGAATATTGCCCGGCAGTCCAAAGACCGCTTCGGCATGGTCTTAGCATTTGGGATTGGCGGAATATTTTTCTGGCAGAGCTTAATCAACATGGGGATGGTTGTTGGGCTGGTTCCGGTCGTCGGGGTCCCCTTGCCGTTTATCAGTTATGGGGGTTCTTCAATCATGGCCTGCCTGATCGGAATCGGTTTGCTATTGAATATTCATATGCGACGGTTTATCATCCAATCGTGACGGCGTTATAAAAAGTCCGGATGCTGCGTTGCGCTTCTTCCTTCCCCGCTTTTCAGCGGGGCAGGCTTATTGCGGCGTATTTTTATATACGCCTCACTCCTTAGGCTTTGCGCGCCTTGCCTGCGAACTTTTTACAACGCCGTCAACCTATTAACTTTTGACGATCAAAGTAGTTATGCATCAATCCCCTCCTGCAAAGCCCTTGATTCTGGCCCCGGCTGGTAACAAGGCCGGGTTCCTGGCGGCCCTGGCTGCCGGGGCGGAGGCTATTTATTGCGGATTAAAACAGCTCTCCGCCCGAATGGAGGCTAAAAACTTTACCCTCCAGGAACTTGCCGGGCTGACCGATCTGGCCCATCGCCGGGGAACCAAGGTCTACGTTACCTTGAATACCCTCATCAAACCCGATGAATTGAATCTGGCCGGAAGGCTGATTACAGATTTAAACCGATTTGTCCACCCCGATGCCCTGATTCTTCAAGACCTGGGGATGGTAGAACTGGCCAGGCAGGCCGGATTTTCCGGGGAACTGCATCTTTCCACTCTGGCCAACATCAGTTTCGGCCGGGCTCTTTCCCTGCTTAAGCACCTCCCCGGGGTCAAGCGGGTTATTCTTCCCAGAGAACTCAACATTGACGAGATAAAACAGATTGCTTTGGCTTGTCCCGAGGATATTCATTTGGAGGTCTTCATTCATGGGGCCTTGTGCTATGGAGTTTCCGGCCGGTGCTATTGGAGTAGTTTTTTTGGAGGAAAGAGCAGCCTGCGAGGCCGATGTGTACAACCCTGCCGCAGACTTTATCGGCAGGAGGAGAGGGCCCACCGCTATTTTTCCTGTCAGGACCTGAGCCTGGATACCCTGGTTAAAACCCTTGTATCCATCCCCCAAATCCGGGCCTGGAAAATCGAGGGCCGTAAAAAAAGTCCCTATTATGTCTATAATACCGTCCGGGCCTATCGGTTGTTTCGGGATCATTTTCAGGACCCGGCCCTTCGCAAAGAAGGCCTGAGCCTGCTGGGACGGGCCTTGGGCCGGACCGGTACCCATTATGGGTTTCTTTCCCAACGTCCCCAAAACCCCATCCGGATCGATCAGCAAACCGGCTCGGGACTTCAAGTAGGGGTGGTTTACGGTGATCGCCGACATTCTTTTATCGAATTGAAAGAAGCACTTTTCCCTGATGATCACATTAGGGTGGGGTATGAAGACGAACCAGGGCATCTCCTGATAAAAATCAACCGGCCCTTTGCCCGGAACAGCCGTTATTTTCTACCCCCTGGTTCAAAAGGATCTCCTCCCAAGGGCACCCCGGTTTTCTTGACGGACCGTCGGGATCATGAATTATTTCAAAAGATGTCCTTTCTGGAAGGTGAGATCACCATGCCGGCAGAGGGAAAAGAGGGAGACTATTTTTTTAAGGTGGTACTCCCCCGGCGCTTTTCCTCTAGGGGCCGTCCTGTTGAACAATGGGTATTCCGGCGGCTGGACCCTAAATCCTTTCGTGGACGGGAAGAAATCGGTTTTTGGCTTTCCGAGGAAACGGTTCAGCCTTTTTCGATCAGCACGGCCTCCTGGTACTGGTTTTCCCCGGCCCTTTGGCCCAGTGATGAGGAACAATACGCCGCCTTGATTGATCGTCTGCTTCGAAAAGGATGCCGTCGGTTTGTCCTGAACGCCCCCTGGCAAATCGTGTTTTTTAGGGACCCGAAAAAATTGTCCTTATGGGCCGGCCCCTTTTGTAATTTGAGCAACCCCCTGGCTTTGAATCAGATCAAGGCCTTTGGGTTTTCCGGCGCTATCGTCAGTCCGGAGTTGGGCGTGGAAGATTTTCTGGCCCTGCCGCAACAGAGCCCCTTACCGTTGGGACTGGTCCTTTCCGGTGATTTCCCTTTAAGCATCTCCCGGGTTCTTTCTGATCGGCTGAAGGAAGGGCGGGTCTTTGAAAGTCCCAAAGGAGAGGGGGCTTGGGCCATTCGACACGATTCTAATTACTGGGTTTATCCCAACTGGCGGCTTAATTTGACTCCCTTCCGCCAAAAGCTGGAACAAGCCGGTTACAGACATTTTATTTATCTGAACGAGCCCATCCCGCCTTCAATCAAGATGAAAGAACGCCCGGGAATATGGAATTGGAATCTGGGGTTGCCCTAACAGATTGCTGAAAAAAGCCGATCTACGTTGTTGCCCTCACCCTTCGTCATTGCGACGTATTTTTATATGCGTCTCATTTCTCAGGCTTTCGGGCGCCTTGTATCTGGACTTTTTTGAGCAACCTGTTTGACTTGAATTTTATTGCATACTGCCGACCGATGAAGAAAAAAAAGTGTGTTATTATTACCAGCTACTTTTCCGGCGAGAGCTACGGTCTCTTAGGCCCTCAGATGGCCGCTGCCGTTATTGAAGAGTATACGCCCTATGAATGCCTGGTTCTGGCCCTTGACAAGAAGGATGATAAAACCCAAGTCAAAAAGGCTTTGGCTGATTATTTCCACCGGGATCGCCCGGTCATCGCTTTTTCTTCCCTCAGCGGCCGGGAAGATCTCTTCAATCTAGCCGGAGAATTGAAAGCCGAAGGGGCCTTGACCATTTTGGCCGGGCCCCAGGCCGATGTGGATTTTCGGGGAGAGAAAGGGTGGAAGAAGCATCCTCATCGCTTTGCCGGTGTAAGCAGGCTCTTCAGCCTGGCCCTCTGGGGTCCGGCCGAACAGACCGTTTTTCTTTTGAATCATCTTGACCATCCTGATTATCTGCTAACCCCCGGTCTGCTTTATGCCAATAAACAAGGAATGGTCGTTCAAAATCCTCGGCTGGCCTGGGATAGCCATTTTTTAAGAAAAGTCTGTTGGGAGGGAATCTATCGGCCGGGGGAGAGCGGGCTCTACGAACTGCCGATTTCGACAGCCCAGGTCCTTCAGCAGATCGGCTGTCCACATGCGGCAAAGGGAAAAGAAATCGAAGTGGATTATCCCGCCTTCCTCTCGGAATCACAAACCCCGAAGATCCGATTGAAGGTTAAAGGATGCAGTTTCTGTGATGTGGCCGTAGATAAAGGGTTTCATGGCCTCCTGGATCAGGAAACAGTATTGGCCCAGATCCAAGGGCTGCCGGAATTGGAAGACCAGAGGAAAATTCCCTTTGAACTGATTAATGAAAATCCTTTGCCCGGTCTCCCTCGTCTCTTGAGCGTACTCAGAGAAAAAGAGATCAGCATTTCTCAGATCAACCTGACCCTCCGGGCCGATGGGCTGGTCAAAAACCGGGAACGGCTGGAACAGGCCCTAGGCCTGGCCCGAGCCATGCGGGTACGCATACTGGCGGCCTCTATCGGTTTCGAATCCTTTGATGATCCTATTCTCCAAAATCTGCACAAAGGTGTAGACAGCAGCACAAATCTAAAAGCTATTCAAATCATGCGCCGTCTTAAAGAACGCTTCCCTTTTCAATGGGGCTACAGCCGCCAGGAAGGGGCCGTTCATGGCTTCATTCATCCCACCCCCTGGGATACCCCGGAATCAGAGTCGAAGATCGGTCAGGTGATTAAAGAAAATAATTTGGACCGGGACATCCTGCCCCCGCACAGCACACCGTTGATCATACATCATGCCTCATGTTTGGGAGACTGGATCAGGACAATTGAGATCAGAGAAAACATCTGCTTCCAGCGTTATGTCTCGACTATTGGCTGGTGGCCTGAGGCGATTGTTGGTTGTTGAAACCGCACACTCTCACAAGGGATCGAGAATGATCCGGGTTACAGAGCACCCCGAAAGATAAAAAAA
>Ga0233425_10011477_pt1 | contig 10324 bp, 3 predicted proteins | sample Watercolumn_Towu_2_FD_181712 | JGI IMG/M metagenome (GOLD analysis project Ga0233425, IMG submission 181712) | Freshwater microbial communities from Lake Towuti, South Sulawesi, Indonesia - Watercolumn_Towuti2014_140_MG | ecosystem: Environmental > Aquatic > Freshwater > Lake | place: Indonesia... | reverse complement strand
CGTCGCAGGCCTCGCCCTCGTTCTCGGGCTTGGTGACGCACGCGCCCGTGCTCGCCACGCACGAGACGGCGGCGCACTGGGGCTCGGGCGCGGGCGCGCAGGTGACGACCGTGCCTGGATCGACCACGCACGCGTGCGGGAAGGTCGCCAGGTCGCAGACCAGCGTGCCGTTGCAGCGGTTGCCGTCTTCGTGGGCCTTGCAGTCGGCGTCGCTCTGGCACTGGCACACGTTGCCGCCGCCTTTGCACGCGCCCTGGGCGCAGGTGTCGACCGTGGTGCAGGCGTTGCCGTCGTCGCAGGGGGCGCCGGTCTGGGGAACGAAGGTGCAGCCGGTCACCGGATCGCACGACGCGTCGTGGCAGGCCGGCGCCGGGCACACGCGGGGCTCGCCCACGCACTGCCCCTGCCGGCAGCGCTCGTTCAGGGTGCACTTGTCGGTGTCGGCGCAGGGGCCCTCTTCGTTCAGGGGCACGAGCCCGCAGGACCCGGTGAGCGGGTCGCAGCGGTTGCCCTGGCAGGTGGTGTCGCTGGTGGTGTCGCAGGTGACCATCGTGGCGGGATCGAGCACGCAGGCGTAGGGGAAGCCGGCGGTGTCGCAGCGGGGCGTGCCGTTGCACAGGTCGCCGTCGTCGGGGCAGTCGGCGTCGGCGCGGCAGGCGCAGAGCTGTGCGACCACCAGGCACGCGCCCTCGACGCAGGCCTGGTCGGTGCAGGGGTCGTCGTCGGTCTCGCAGGGCTCGTCGAGCGGCACGGGGCTGCACTCGCCGGTCGCGCCGTCGCACACGGCCTCCTGGCACGGTCCCGGATCGACGCAGTCGGCGGGCGCGCCGCTGCACGAGCCGTCGGCCCGGCAGCGGTCGTCGGTGGTGCACAGGTCGCCGTCGTCGCACGCGGCGCCCTCGGACACCGCGTGCGTGCATTGCCCGGCCGCGCAGTCGTCGACCGTGCACGGGTCGCCGTCGTCGCAGTTCTTCGTGACGCACAGGTCGACCGGTTCGTCGGCCTGCTCGGCTTGCTCGGCCGGCACGTCGGGCGGCGCGATCTCGTCGACCGCCACGTCGACGAGATCCGGATTATCCATTGAGTCCACGTCGTTTTCGGGTTCCTGGGTCGAGCCGCTCCCGCAGGCCAGGAGTCCCATCGCGATCGCCAGCAGCACGGTCCGCCGCATGTCGAGCCCCCAACGTTCGACCATTCGATGGCGGTACTATAGCAAGAACCATGACGCGCGCCTATCACCAAGCGGCTCTGTCGCGGCGCGTCACGGGTTCAGCAGGCGGCGGGTCCAGCCGTTGGGCTCAGAGACCACCTCGACTCGCTCGTGCAGGCGCCCGGTCCCCGCCTGCCACAGCTCGAGGCGGCGGGGTACCAGGCGGTAGCCCCCCCAGTGCGGGGGGCGCGGCACGGGCCCGCCCTCGAAGCGCGCCGCGACCTCGGCCACGCGGGCCTCGAGCAGCTCGCGGGACGAGAGGGGCCGGGACTGCTCCGAGGCCCAGGCGCCCAGCTGGGACAGGCGGGGCCGGTCGGCGAAGTAGGCGTCGCTCTCGGCGTCGGAGACGGGCTCGACCGCCCCCTCGGCCCGCACCTGGCGCCCGAGCTGCGGCCAGAACAGCGCCAGCGCGGCGCGGGGCGTGGCCTGGAGGTCGCGACCCTTGGTCGACCCGCGGTTGGTGTAGAAGGCGAAGCCGCGGGCGTCGACCTGCTTGACCAGCACCACGCGCACCGCAGGCCAGCCTTCCGGTGACACCGTGGCCAGCGACGCGGCGAAGGGCTCGGGCACGCCCGCGGCCTCGGCCTGGACGCGCCAGTCGAGGATCTGCTGCACGGCCTCGACGAAGATCGGATCCATGCCCTCTCCCCTCCCCACTCCCCCGACGCGGGCGGGGGTTCTCTACCAGACGCGCACCACGACCTGATCCTGGAAGCTGACCGCGCCCGCGGCGTCGGTGACCCACAGCCCGAACGCGTAGAGCCCGGCCACGTCGGGGACGAGCTCGGCGGTGACCGAGGGGGACAGCGCCGTGCCGGGCGTCTTGCCGCTGCCGAAGGGCGACGCGTTGATCACCCAGCGGTAGGTGAGCGTGTCGCCGTCGGGATCGAAGCTCTGGCTGCCGTCGAGGGGGATGGCGGGCCCCAGGGCCACGTCGCCCGCCGGGACCAACTGGCCGCCCAGGCGGAAGCGCGCCGCCGCGAAGGGGGCGCCGTTGGCCACGCACACGCCGCCCGCCAGGCACGTCTTGCCTGCCCCGCACTGGGCGGGCGCGGTGCAGGCCGCCCCGCATTTGCCCGTGGTGGCGTCGCACACGTCGCCGGGCTTGGAGCACGGCGTGACGCAGCGGTTGGGCACGCACGCGTCGTTCACGCACATCAGGTTGTAGAACGAGCACTTGCCGTCGGCGTCGCAGGCCTCGGCCGGCTGGCACGCGCCCGCCTGGCAGTACTTGCCCGCGCCGCACGCGGCGTCGGTGGTGCACTCGGGCTCGACGCACTGCCCGTCGCGGCACACCAGGCGCGGGTTCATGCACTCGGGGTCGCCCTGGCACGCGGACGGGCGGCACACGCGCACCACGGGCTCACAGGCTTGGGCCGCGGGGCAGTCGCCGTCCCAGGCGCAGTGCCCGGGATCGAGCTCGCACTGGCCCAGGTCGGTGCGGCACAGCGTGGGCCACGGGCACGCCGACGAGTCGGTGCACGGGACGGCCGCGTCGACCAGCGGGGGCACGCAGCCCCGCACGTCGCCCCCCAGCCACTGGCAGATCAGGCCCCACTCGGCGCATTCGGCGTGCGAGGCGCAGGCGACCGTGCAGCCGGCCGCGGCCGAGGTCGCGAAGCACAGGCCGCTCTGGCAGTCGCCGCCGGTGCTGCAGGGCTCGCCGAAGCCGGCGTCGCCTTTCGGCAGGTCGGCGGGGATGTCGAGCGGTTGCAGGCCGTCCTCAGCCGCGTCGGGCTGGCCGCCCGGATCGCCGGGGCCTGGATCGGCTGCGTTCTGGTCGGCCTGCGGGCCGTCGGCGGCCGTGTCCCACGCGCCGAAGTCGACCCCCGCGTCGGGGAGGCCGACGGTGTCGCGGGAGCCACTGCCCCCGTCCGAGCCGCCGCAGGCCGAGAGGAGCAAGCCCATGAGCGTGAGCGCCAGGGAGATCTTCATGCGGGAACCTCGGGGTCGGCTAGAACGGGAAGTTTATCGCGCACGGGCCGGTATTGCCCGTCCAGTCGGTCACGGTGTTGCCGAGGGGCGTGAGGGCTCCCGACGGCATGTCGACGTCGACCACCTGCCACAGGTCGTTGGTGCTCTGCAGGTTCTGCGGGCCGTAGGTGCCGGCCAGCACGCCCTTCAGGTACACCTTGACGGTGACGTTGGTGTCGGTGCTGCCCGAGCCCTCGTGACTGTCCGCGAAGTAGTGGATGACCACCCGGTACTTGCCGGGCTGGGGCTCCTGCACGTTGATGTTCTCGGGGCCGTAGCCGTCGACGTCGTCGTAGTCGAGGAAGGCGTCGTCGAGGTAGTCGCCCGCCGTGCCCCAGTCGGGGTTGGAGTTGCCGTAGAAGCAGTCGTCGGGGCACTTGAACAGCTGGCCGCCCGGGTACAGCAGGTGCGTGTCGACGTCGCACTGGTCGGCGTCCCAGTCGACCTGGATGTGCAGGGCGATGTCTTCGAGGGGCGGCGGCACGCCCGTGCCCGAGACGTTGACCGCCACCTCGGGCGTGTCGGGGTCGGTGTTCTTCACCAGCCACTTGCCGCTGTCGGGGCCGGCCAGGCCCGGCGAGTAGGTGCTGGTGACCACGAACGAGCCGTTGGGCGGTACGGTCAGGGGGTAGGACGGCACCGGCGTCAGCTGGAACTCGTCGGACAGCGCCCCGCCGAAGAAGCCCGTGCCGCGCGCGATGTTCGACACCACCAGCGGCAGCGATGCGTCGCAGTTGCGGATGGTGAAGGTGAGCGCCTTGGACTGGCCGCGCACCACCGTGCCGTAGTTCAGGGTGGTGGGCAGCACCTGGATGCAGGGCACGGGATCGGGCCCGCTGATCTTGGCGTACGAGTCGAACTTCACCTCGACCCAGGGCTGGGCCGGGTCGTTCGAGTGGATCTGCAGCCAGGCGGGGCCCAGGCTGGCCATCTCGACGAAGCCCACCGTGAAGGTGGCCTGGGCGTAGGCCTCGAGCTTCAGGGGCAGGGGCGGCACCTGGTGCAGCGAGAACGCCGGGTGCGAGCCGGCCTTCCAGTCGATCACGTCGATGACGAGCGTGCCCTGGCCCGCGTTGGTGAGCGTGACCTCCTTGCCCTGGATCTCGGGGTTGCCCTCGATGTAGGTGAAGGTGTAGCTGGGGCTGGGGTCGACGTACAGCGACGGCACCTTGCCGGAGTCGGTGTCGGCCGGCCCCACCAGGTCGTGGCCGCTGTCGGGCGTGGGGATGTCGGGCGTGGGGGTGTCGGGCGCGGGGCTGTCGGGGATCGCCGTGTCGGGGGGCTGGCCGGGGTCGCCCGCAGGGTCGTCGTGGCCCACGGCGTCCTTGTCGAGGCTGTCGAAGAGCGACGTGACGTCCTCTTCGTTCGGGTACCGACAGACGCCGGAGACGCAGGGCGCCCCGCCGCAGTCGGCCGCCGACGTGCACCCGGTGCGGCCGCCGCCCCCCTGATCGGACGACGAGCAGGCGACCAGCGCCAACAGCACCCCGAGCACCGCGACCCGCACGCGCACCATGCTCACCTCCCCAGCGCTCCAAGCCGGCAGCGTAGCGAACTCGCGCCGTCGGCGCCAGCCCGACGTCACGCCTCCACCCGGATGGCGGTGCCCAGCACGTCCTTCAGGCGGCTGAAGGTCGCGGACTCCTGGTAGTACAACAAGTCGGTCACCGCGGCCTCGGCGGTCAGGCCCTCGGCGTAGAAGCCCTCCTCTTTCAGCGTGGCCAGCGCCACCTCGACGTCGTTGGCCACGGCCAGGCCGAAGCGGTTCAGGTTCAGCTCGGTGGCGCGCACCCAGGCCTTGATGTCGATGGTCTCGCCGCGCCCCACGAAGCTGCGCACCACGCCCTGCAGCTCGGCCTTGCGCGCCTCGTCGGGGGCCTGCGCCACCAGCCGCGCGATGCCCTCGACCTGCGCGCGCTCGTCGTCGGGCACCGCCAGCCCCGGGAAGAACGCCACCAGCGCGCCGAGCAGCAGCGCGCGCAGATCCTTCACCGGGTAGACGCGCCAGGCCACGTTCTCCTCGCGGAACGAGGCCAGGTACTTGCCCAGCAGGTAGGCCACCTTCTTGAGGTTCTGCTCGTCGAGCACGCGACGCCCCAGGATCAGCGTGGGCACGTCGAGGCGCTCCTTCCGGCAGAAGAAGTCGCCGGTGGAGGCCGCGAAGGCGATGCGATCGACCCCCAGCACCTCGGCGAGCAGCCCGGCCAGCGCCGTCACGTTGCGGTGCAGGTCGGGTTGCAGCGGGCTCAGGGGATAGCCCAGGGCGGCCGGGTCGCGCTTCTGCAGCTTGTCGCCCAGGAAGCGGTCGACCAGCCCCAGCAGGCGCCCCGTGGCCGAGAGGTCGGCGGTCTCGGGGCGGTACAGGAGCTTCTCGACCACGTCGGCCTCGAGGCGCACCTTCTTCAGCCGGATGGCCTTCTGCACGTAGGCGCGGTGGAACTGCTCCTCCTTCTCGTCGGCCAGCCCCAACAGCCGGATCACGCCGCACACGTTCCACACGCGGTCGTACTGCTTGCGGCGGGTGAAGAAGCCGCGCAGGAACTTCAGGGACTCCTTGCGCGTGGGCAGGATGGCCAGCAGGCGCTCGTGGATGACCGCCTTGCGCTCGTCGTCGGTGGTGAGCTCGACCAGCAGCTCGAGGGGCTCGACCTCGTCGGGGCAGAGCGCCGAGGCCTTCTCGAAGGCGGTGCCGGCCTTCTCGGGGGCGCCCAGGGTGTTCAAGAAGATCTTGCCGAGGTTCAGGTACAATCGGTACTCGAGCGCGGTCTTCTTCGCGCCCCGGATGCGCTGGATCATGCGCTGGTAGGCCTCGACCTGCGCCTCGGGGTCGTTGAGGCGCGCGGCGATCTCCTCGACGGCCGAGAAGGCCTCGAGGCGCTCGGGGTCGAGGTCGAGGCTCTTGTCGAACCACTCCAGGGCCTTGCGCGCCTCGGCGGTGTGGTCGCGGACCAGCACGCCCAGCGAGTACATCGACTGGGCGCGGCGGCGGTCGTCGCGGTCGACCTCGACGAAGCGCTCGAGCAACCGGATGCCGTCCTGGTAGCGGTGCGCCTCCAGGTGCAGCTGCAGCAGCCGGATGGTGGCGTCGGCCTGGGCCGGGTCGGCGTCGACGATGGCCTGGTAGGTCGCGACGGCCGGGTCGAGACGCTGCAGCTTCGAGGCGTACCAGTCGGCCACCTGCAGGCGCAGGCGCAGGCGCTCCTCGTCGAAGGGCGTCTTGTCGACCAGGGTCTTGGCGTAGGCGATGGCCTTCTCCCACGCGCCCTCGGCCTCCAGCGCCTTGATCAGCTCGCGCAGGATCTCGGGATCGTTGGCCTGCTCGGCGGCGGCGCGCTCCAGGAGCGCCACGCGGCCCTCGACCGTGTGCACCTTGAGCGTGAGCTCTTGCAGCTTCTTGTTGACCGCCTGCACGGCCGGCCGGGGCAGCCGCTCGATCTCGTGCTCGAGCAGCTTCTTGAACAGGGCGTGCGACTCGTCGGCGCGGCCCAGGCGCGCCAGGGCGAACCCCAGGCCCATCTGCACCTCGGCGGCGGCCGGGTCGAGCGCCAGCGCCTTCTCGTAGTAGACCACGGCCACGTCGTCCTTGCGCAGCTCTTCGGCCACGCGCCCCAGGCGCTGCAGCAGGGCCACCCGCGGGGCGTCGTCGCCCAGGTCGGCCAGGTGCTCGAGCACGTGCGTGCCCAGTTGGTCGGCGTCGGTCCAGCGGCGCGTGCGCACCAGCAGGTCGAGCAGCGGCGCGACGATCTCGCCGCGCTCGGGCACGTCGGGCGCGGCGGCCGAGCGGGCGGGCAGCCACCCCAGGGCGGCCTGGTACAGCCGGGTGGCGCGCTCGAGGTCGGCGGTCTGGTCGCGGGCGATGGTGGCGGCCTCGATGTACAGGCGCACGCGGGCCGAGTCGGTCGGCACCATCGGGATCTGGCGCTCGAGCAGGTCGAGCACGTCGCGCCAACGGCCCTGGGCCTTGCGGAGCGCCGTGAGCCCTTCGAGCGCCGGCTGGTGGTCGGGCCTGGCCGTGAGGGCGGCCTGCCAGCTGGCCGCGGCGGCCTCGGGATCGCATAGCTTGTCGGCCTGCAACGCGGCGCGCTCGGCCAGCAGCAGCTCGATCTGGGGCAGCGTGCCCAGGCGGATCTGGTCGTTCAGGTTGGTGACGGCCAGCTCCCACAGCTCGTGGGTCAGGCACAGGTCGCGCACGCGGGACAGCAGGCGCACCTGGTCGGGGCCGTCGGCCAGCTCGGCGGCCTGGTTCAACAGCGTGATGGCGGCCAGGGGGTTCGACAGCGACAGCTCGTAGATGTCGGCCATCTTCTCGAGCACCGCGGCGCGCTCGGCGGGCTGCTCGGTCATGGAGAGGAACTGGCGGTAGAAGTGCAGCACGTCGTTCCAGCGGTCGGTGGCCAGGAGCAGCCCCACGATGCGCGTGAGCAGCCCCTCGTTGTGGGGGTCGAAGCCGTACCACTCCACCAGCACGTCGACGGCGGCCTCGCGGTTGGCCAGGATGGTCTCGTAGATGTAGGCCAGGCTCTCGAGGTAGTGGCGGCGCTGCTCCCAGCGCGGAGCGGCCCGCAGCGACTCGTGCAGCGCCGAGGCGATGTTCTGCCACTCCTCGCCGCTCATCTTGCGGTCGAGCAGGTGCTGCAGGCCGTCCTGGCCGGCGCGGCCCGCGCGCACCTCCGCGAGGAAGATGTCGAGGGCGTCCTTCACGCGGCCAAGGCGGGACTCGAGCAGCGCGCCGATGGCCAGGCGCAGCTCGGGGCGGCGCTCGGGGAAGGCCTCGCTCTCCCCCTCGAGGGTGTCGAGCAGGGCGTTCCAGTCCTCCAGGGCCTCGTGGATGGTCTTGAGGTGCGACCAGGCCACCTCGTGGCGCGGATCGTCGGCCAGCACGCGCTTGAAGTAGTCGATGGCGATGTGGATGGTGTCGGGATCGGCCTCGAGATCGGTGCCGAGGGCCACGTAGAGCGCGCGGCGCTCGGCGTCGTCGGGCACGGTGCGCTCGAGGTGCTCGAGCACGCCGCGGGCCTGCTCGAGCTGGCCCGAGCGGGCGAACAGGCGCAACAGGCGCACGAGGCCGGGGCGGCCGATCTGGTCGCGCTGGAGCAGTTCGGCCAGGAGCAGCACCGCGCGCGGCGCGTCGTTCAGCTGGTTCTCGGCGAAGATCGTGGCCTTGAGCACGAGCTCCTGCCCGAAGTCGGCGATGCGCCCGGGCAGGTCGGCCTCGACGCGGTCGACGAAGCGCGCGGCCTGGCCGTGGGCGCGCACCAGGCGCTCCAGCTCGGCCCACAGCATGCGCCGCGACGGCCAGCGCGCCAGGCCCCCCTCGACGATCTCGAACAGGCGCGTCGGCTCGGCGCCGTGGGCTTCCTCGAGCCACAGCCAGTCGAGCACGCGCTGGGGGCCGCTGGTGCCGTCGTCGGCCGCCTCGGCGCGCAGGCGGTAGGCCTCGCGCAGGGCGTCGGCGTCGCGGGCGTTGCGGGCCGCCTGGACCAGGCGCTCGAACAGCCCGGTGTCGGTCGGCGAGATCGCCAGCGCCTTCTGCAGGTGGTACAGGCCGGCGCGAACGTCGCCCAGGCGGTCGAGGTGCAGATTGCCGATCTCGACCAGGATGGCGGTGCGCTCGGCCGGATCGAGGTCGTGCGCCAGCAGGCGCTTGAGGTGCACGACGGCCTCGGCGGCGTGCCCGGTGTCGCGCTCGAGGCACACCAGCTCGCGCAGCACGCGCCGGTCGCCGGGGCTGCGGGCCAGGGCGTCCTCGAGCACGCCGATGGCCTGGTCGCGGGGCGCCTGGCGACGGCGCAGCACGGTGCCCAGCCGCACCAGCACGTCGACGTGCTCGCGCTCCCCGAGGAAGTCGGCCTGCTCGGCCAGCGCCTTGAGCGCGGCCTGGGCGCGCTCGGAGGCCTCGTCGACGGGGATGAGGGCGGCCAGGGCCTTGAGGGTGTCGAGATCGCCCGGCACCTCGCGGAGCAGGCGGCGGGCGAAGCCGATGGCCGCGTCGCGACCGCCCGGGCGCTGCCCGTGCCACGCGATCAGCCCGCGCAGCAACTCGACGCGGCGCTCGACCGCGTCGGCGGGCAGGCGGGCCAGCTCGCGCTCGGCCAGTTGGGCCTCGCGCTGCCGGTCGTCGGCCAGGCGCGCCAGCCGCAGGCGCTCGCGCAGGTTCTCGAGGCTCTCGCCCACCAGCTTCGCGAGCTCCTCGGCGTAGGTCAGCGCCTCGCCCCAGCGGCCCAGGCGGTCGCCCGTGAGGCGCACCAGCGTGTGCAGCACGCGAGCGCGCTCGTGGGGGCTCTCGACCAGCGCCAGGCGGTCGCGCAGCAGGGCGTGGGCGCGGGCGTGGTCGGGCAGCCGCTCATACCAGTCGGCCAGCACGGCCAGGGCTCCCAGGTTGTGGCGGCAGCGGTCGAGGGCCTGCTCGGTGGCGGCCAGCCCGGCGTCGCGGTCGTGGGGCAGGAGCAGCGCGCCCTTGGCCTCGAGGAACATCGAGGCCGGCGGGGCCAGGTCGAAGCGCGCGATGCGCTCCTCGAGCAGGGGCAGCGCGACGTCGCGCTCGCCCAGCTCGAGGGCGTCGCAGAGCAGGGCGGCGTCGAAGGCGGGGCCCGTGGGCGCGGACTCGAAGGCCAGGGCGCGCAGGCGGGCCAGCACGGCGTCGGCCTCGGGGGCCACGGCCGACGCCAGCTCGCAGCCGGCGATGAGGTCGGCGCCGAGGGCCGACAGCGTGTCGGCGGTGGTACCGGCCAGCGCGTCGAGCCCTGCCACCCGGGGCAACTCGGTCAGAAGCTTCGCCAGCGCGGTCAGCGCGGGGGGTTCGGACCAGGCCTCGGGGTCGGCCGGGGGCAGCCACTTCCAATGCCCGTCGGCGCCGAGCGCGACGGAGCGCGCCGAGAGGTCGGCCGCGCCCACGTTGGCGGCGCGGGCCCCATCGGTGGCCGTCAGCGCGGCCAGGGCGATGCGGGCCACGGCGGCCGCGGGCAGGTCGGGGCACCACTCCAGCAGGGGCTCGAGCGAGGGCAGCGCCAGGGGCTCGCTCACGAAGACGGGGCGCCCGTAGCGCACGTGCGCGGGCAGGGCTTCGAAGCGCACCAGGTGCGGCGTGTCGGGGCACACCAGGCGCTCGACCAGGCGACGTGCGCGGTCGGTGGCCGGGGC
>Ga0233425_10011476_pt1 | contig 10325 bp, 8 predicted proteins | sample Watercolumn_Towu_2_FD_181712 | JGI IMG/M metagenome (GOLD analysis project Ga0233425, IMG submission 181712) | Freshwater microbial communities from Lake Towuti, South Sulawesi, Indonesia - Watercolumn_Towuti2014_140_MG | ecosystem: Environmental > Aquatic > Freshwater > Lake | place: Indonesia... | reverse complement strand
AAAGGCTGAACCAGACCATCGACATGGCAGAGATATTGAGGCCAAAGGCAATTGTATGCCACTCAGGCTACGAAAAGTGGAGATATGCGCTCAAGCCTGACTGGTGGGTTGAACAGAGCCTTAGGACCTGGTCAGAAATAAACGACAGGGCATTCAGGACAGGTGCAAAGATAGCAATAGAGAACATCTTCGAGGACGAACCCTCAAACCTGACAACGCTTATGGAGAGGATGGACTCTGAGAATTTCGGGATATGCTTTGATACGGGCCATTTCAACCTCTTCTCATCATTACGCATCGAAGAATGGATGGATGCCCTGAACCCCTATATAATTGAACTTCATCTGCATGACAATGACAGGTCAGCAGACCAGCACCTCCCGATCGGAGAAGGCACATTCGATTTCGGCCGTTTCTTCAGCCTTCTTCTTAACAGGAAGTGCATACACACGATCGAGGCTCACTCTCCGGACAGGATACTGCGCAGCATAGAGAACATCAAACGCTTTATAGGAACCTGAGCTGGTTTCTCATCGAGAAACCCTTAAGCAGTGGCATACCCTCACCCTTGTACTGGATCATGACCTTATGTGAATCCCCAAGCCCCTGCGGCAAGAACAGTTTTTTTATCCTGGCCAGTTCAAAGACATAGCTATCTGACTTCTCAGCAATTCCTGCTATCTCCCTGTCAATTCCGGATGCAATAAGAAATGTACCTTGGCTGCAGTAACCGATGCTCCTGATCCCTGCATCTTCACCGCATCTCTTCAGGTATGAGAAATTGACATGACTGGTAATGTCCTGCTCACCCGGATATAAATATGGATCTTCGCTCACCTGGTGCTTCCTGTAGCAGATGAGTGTGCCCCTGTTGCGGTCTTCGCTGTAGTATTCCTCTGCAGGATGGCCGTAATCTATAGTGAAGATAAAACCATGCTGAAGAGCAGCCTCTGCATCCGCGATCCAGTCACAAATGCAGAGGTTTGCCTCTGTAACATATCCGCGTTCGAGCGCAGGGGCATATTCAAGGAAATAATCCGAAAGTGCGGAAGACGAGAGCGGCCCGTCAAGTTCTATAAATTTATCTCCATTATGTCCAATATATATCTCCCTGAGCTCTTCATCCATTCTGACCATATGGACCGGAAACGCATCGAGCAGCTCATTCGAAAATATGCAGCCCCTGAATCTGCCGGCGGGTTCAAGGCTGTCAGCCCATTCAACATTTTCCATATGTTCAGCAAGACGCTCCTGCTGAATTTCCCGCTGAAAACGGCTCCTCTCAATTATGAGATAGCGCAGGGAACCAAGAAAGGCTTCTCTTTTCTGTCTGTCATCATTGCCGGTGCCCTTCAGGAAATCAAGGATGTCCCTGCAGAGGTACCCCTCACCAGCACCCATCTCAATAATGGTGAAATCAGAAGGACAGCCCATGAACTCCCACATCTCGATGATCTGCCTGCATATCATTATGCCGAATACGGGATGCAGATGTGAGCTGGTATAAAAGTCGCCTTCGCGGCCTATACGCCTCACCCCTGACATGTAGTAACCGTATTCCCTGTCATAGAGAGCCATATCCATGAATCTTTCGAATGTGATGGGGCCTTCATCATTGATGCTTCGGATGATCTTCTGTTCGAGCAGGTTCATTCTGTTTAAGGCTGGATATACAGTTGGTCTATTTGATTTCGAGCATCCTGTCAAGGGCCTGTTTGGCAGGGACCCTTATGCTCTCAGGGACCTTCACAATATGCGTATTCTCCCTGAATGCCCTCAATACGCTCTGCAGAGTGGTCTTCTTCATGTTAGGGCAGATCATGTCCCGTCTCAGCGGATGGAATACCTTGTCAGGATTTTCCTTCTTCAGCCTGTGCATGAGGCCTATTTCTGTGCCAACAATGAATTCCTTTTCGGCAGATGCCGTTGCATATCTGAGCATGCCTGAGGTGCTTGTAACATGGTCTGCAATATCAAGGACCTCTATCCTGCATTCGGGATGGGCCATGACAACAGCTCCGGGATGTTCCCTTCTGGCCTGAATCACATCCTCCGCCGTCACTCGCTCGTGGACATTGCAGTATCCGTCCCAGGCTATCACCTTCTTCTTCGTATTCCTTGCAGCCCACATCGACAGGTTCTTGTCAGGTATGCATATCACGGAATCTCCCGGAAGGGACTCTATCACCTTTACCACATTCGCGGATGTGCAGCATATGTCGCTCTCTGCCTTGACCTCTGCGGTGGTATTGACATAGGCGACAACAGGCACTCCGGGATGCTGTCTCTTTATGTCCCTCAGCGTGAACTCAGGCGGGAATACATATGCAGGAGGGTTTTCAAACCCGGGGAAGCTTCTTCTGACAGGCCTCGGTGAATCGACCCTTATCATGTCTGCCATTGGGCAGCCTGCAGCCGGTTCCGGAAGCAGTACGGTCTTTTCCGGGGAGAGAATAGAGGCACTCTCGGCCATGAAGTGCACGCCGCAGAAGACTATCATGTCGCAATCCTTTGTTGCGGCAATCCTGGAGAGCTCAAGCGAATCTCCCACAAAATCTGCGATCTCCTGCACCTCGTCCCTCTGGTAATTATGGGAAAGTATGATGGCGCGCTTCTCTTCCTTGAGCGTCAGGATCTCATCACGGAGGGCAGACAGGTCAGAACTCATTTACAACCTGGTTTTACCGTTCTTTTCCAGAGTGGCATTAGTGAAAAGAATTGTTCCGTCTTCGAGCACTACCCTGTATATCGGAGCGGGTTTAGCCTTCGGGCTTTCAGTCACTACGGAAGGGACAAAGTATTTATTGCCGTTGTACATTGAGTATATCCTCTTCACATACTGTCTTGTCTCATCGATAGGCGGGACATTGCCATACTTCTCAACAGTTTTGGGCCCGGAATTATATGCGGCAAGAGCAAGAGTAACATTGCCGTTGAACCTTTCAAGCAGATACTTAAGATACCTGCTTCCGCCCTCAATGTTCTCTTCAGGATTGAATGGGTTCGAGACATTCATGTCATTTGCAGTGGAGGGCATCAGCTGCATCAGACCCATGGCGCCTTTTCTCGACACAGCACGGTGGTTCCCATTCGATTCTGTCTTTATAACAGCCTTTATCAGCTCAGGTTCGAGGTTATATTTGGCAGCAGACTTGTGGATATAATTACTGTAGTCCCTCTGCATAGTTATGGGGGCCTTTGCAGTCTCTGAAGGAGCCGGGGTGCTGCCTTTTATTACCTGCTGGGGCTTCTTGCCAAAAGGGGCATCTGTATAGCAGATCACTCCGTTCTCATCAACATATTTGTAAATGTCGGCTGATGCGATCGGCAGGGCCACAAAAAGGGAACAACAGACCAGCAACATTTTAAGCATGTTATCATCTTACCATGTAAGAGATACTTAGTCAATATTACTGTTTTATCAATCGGTTACATCATATTTAATCCATCTCACTTTAAGTATTGCAAACTCTCGACCATCAGTTTAATGTTAAAATTCATCATGCATTATGAAGGAAATGACATGGAAGAGATATTCGATATTGTCGATCCCGGCGGCAGGATCATCGGCAAGGCAAGCCGCAGAGAGGTCCATAGCAACCCGGACCTGATACACAGGGTGGTACATCTGCTTGTCTTCAACAATAAAGGTGAACTTCTGCTCCAGAAGAGGTCCATGAACAAGGACATAGCCCCTGGAAAATGGGATACTTCTGTCGGCGGCCATGTCAATTCAGGGGAAGACATACAGAAAGCACTTAAACGGGAGGCAGAGGAAGAACTCGGCATCGGCAGATGCCATGCTGAATTTCTCTACACATACCTGTTCAAAAACCACAGGGAATCTGAGCTCGTAAGCACATTCAGGACTGTCCATGAAGGGGAGTTCCGTTTCGATCGCAGAGAGATAGAGTCAATAAGGTTCTGGAGCATAAACGAGATAAAGGAAAATCTCGGCAACGGCATATTAAGCAACTATTTCGAGAAGGAGTTCAGCACCTTCCTCAATAAAGGTCTCATCCCTTAAGCATCTCAGGGTCTGTATGAGGTATGAACATGGCCCCCTGAAGTATGTTCAGAAGATCCGGATCCTCAGCCATCTCCCTGTAGGTTATGAGCGATGCAAGATGATCTACCGTCTGTATCAGGGAGCTGTCGTTAAGAAGCATGACAGCGCCCTTCAGTGATGAATTGCCGACCGGGACTATCCTGTCTCTCTGAATGTCAGGAAGCATTCCTATTTTTACGGCACTCTCGATATTGATGCCGCATCCAAGCGCACCCGAAACATATACCTTCTCAATGTCCTGTATCCTCATCCCTACGGATCGGAGAAAGACATAAAGGAATGCAAACATGGCTGCCTTTGACCTAAGGAAGTTCTGAAGTTCACGCTCCTTAAGGACCAGTTCTTTTTGTCCGCCTGAATGAAGCATATACGCAGGTTCTCCGTCCCTCATGACAACGCCGCTCCTGTTGGGATCGAAACGGCCTGCCTGATCAATTATGCCAATCTCATAGAGCATTGAGACGAGATCTATAAGGCCGGACCCGCAGATGCCTGAAGGCTCAGTATTACCTATCACGGAGAATACCGGCCATTCTGTATCTGCATCAAAGCTGACACTGCTTATTGTGCCCTTCTCAGCCTTTCTTCCTATATCTGCAACCCCTCCCTCAAGGGCCGGGCCTGCTGCCCCTGCTCCGACCATGATCCAGTCCCTGCAGCCGAGAGTCACCTCAACATTTGTTCCGACATCCATGAAAAGCACAGGGGTATCCTTTTTATGCATCTCCATGCATAACATGCCGCTGATTATATCACCGCCCACATAGCTTCCTGCATTCGGGAAGAGATAAACAACAGCGTCAGGGAATATGCAGAGCCCGACATCCGAAGCCCTGCAGAAGACGGCCTCGCTCAGAACAGGTATATTTGGAGTTACAGGGATATTGCTCACATCAAGGCCAAGGAAGAAATGAGACATGACAGTATTGCCTGCAACGGTCACTGCATAGACATTGGAAGCACTGATTTCATTCTCTACGCATACGGCTGCGATGAGGCAGTTCAGCCCTGACCGCAGAGCATCGGCAAGCATCCCGCCCTGCCCTGACATTGAGAGATGTATTCGCGACAGCACATCAGCACCTGAAGAGACCTGCGGGTTGCTGATACTGTATGAACCTGCCCTTTTGCCAGTGCCGAGCTCAAAAAGTTCACATTCGATCGTCGTTGTGCCTATATCAAGGGCAATGCCATATACAGGCCCGGAACTGATATCAAGGATCCTGAATCTGCCTGATTCACGACCGACAACAAGACTTACAGAAAAGCCGTTCTTTCTCAGCTCACCAGGCAGTCTTACCGCAACAGGCAGAGGGATATCCACCGGAGATATTCCAATATCCCTGAGTGCATCTCTAAGGCGAAGCAGATCCGCCCTCTTGTCCTCAGTTGACGGAAACGAGAGTTCTACAGCACAAGTAAAGACAAGTGGTTCAGACCTCATGCACCACTTGTCCGCAGTCAGAAAGATCATACCCCCCAAGCCTTGCAGCCATTGACCTGAACTCCATGTCGTTCCTGATGATATCTATCAGTACGGATATCTTTTCCAGCTGAAGGAATTCGGCAGGTATTGCAAGGTCATATCTCTCTTTTGCAACCGGAATGAAATCGAGTCCGAGCGCATTTGCTGCTGCAAGTATCCCCATGCCGGTGTCTGCAATGCCTGTAAGCACTGCAGATGCAACTCCCATATGCGTATACTCGTCGCGCTCATATCCCCTGATCCTTTCGTGAGGTATCGAGCTCTTCTTCAGATGCTTGTCTGTCAGGAGCCTTGTGCCTGAGCCGGACTGCCTGTTTATAAAGGTGATATCGTCTCTGATCAGGTCTTCAAACCCCTTAATATTCTTGGGATTGCCTCTCAGCACCATCAGGCCCTGCTCGCGATAGACGAGATTTATCAGCACGATGCGCCTGCCTCCAAGCAGCTTCCTGATGATAGGGATATTGTATTCTCCTGTCTCCTCGTCAAGAAGGTGTGTCCCTGCAATATGGGCCTCACCCTTCTTAAGCGCAATGAGCCCGCCCATTGATCCCACATGGGCAGATGAGAGTGAGATATGCGGGTGGCTCTTTTTGATCAGGTTAGCGAGCAGGTCAAGCGCATTATCATGGCTTCCTATGCAGACTATGGTATTCTCTATGTCCCTGCTGTCCCTCATCATCTCAACGGGCACCTCTGTGCCTGCGCCATATCCTTCAGACATGGAGGGAATGCGGAGAAATCCGTCTGCTCTCACAAGCGACATAAGAACACCGGCGCCCCTGCTTACAGGCGTTGCAATAAGGTTCTCGCCAACCCTTCCGAGCTTAACCCTGACGAACTCCTCCTGCCCGATAGAAGATGCCACCTGCCGTGATAGTTTTGCATTGATCCTTTCCGGTTCAGGGGCTGCCAGTCCCTGCAGCATGTAAACAGCCTCCCTGCCGAAGAGACTGAAGGTTATATATGCAGAGACGGGATATCCGGGTATGCCGAGGACAGGTCTTGATGCAACTTCACCGAGAATGACCGGCTTGCCAGGCTTGATGTCAACGCCATGAAGCATGACCCTGCCGAGGGACGATATCACCCCAGCAGTGTAGTCCTCGGACCCTGCAGAAGAGCCTGCATTGACGACAACAATGTCATACAGTTCAGCAGCCTTCTTAACAGCCTCTGCGATCTTCTCCTGATCATCAGGAACCGGGCTGAACCGTACAGGATGGCCTCCCCATTGTTCTGCCATTGCAGAGAGCATTCTGGAGTTATACTCGATAATATCACCCTTCTTAAGCTGCGTTCCCGGCTCTACAAGCTCAGTTCCTGTGGGTATGACGGCTATACTCGGCCTCTTTCTTACAGCTATCTCCCGATGGCCGCCTGCGATTATCGCTCCAATGTCAGCCGGTCTTATGACATGGTTCTCCGGAATTATCAGTTCTGTCCCGACTATGTCCTCGCCTATCACCCTCACATGCTGCCATGGAGTTGCAGGGGCCATGACCTCTATATATTCTCCATCATCTTCTGTGACCTTACTCACATCCTCTATCATTATCACAGCATCAAATCCGTCAGGAAGCGGGTCTCCTGTATCTACATAAACTGCCATATCCGGGAGGCTTAAGGCCTTTGGCATGGACTCTGTCGCACCGATCGTATCTATGAACCTGACCGCATACCCGTCCATTGCAGAAGAATGATAGAAAGGTGACGATATTTCGGCATAGACAGGCTCCGCAGTTATTCTGCCGAGCAGTTCACTGACATGGACTATCTCCTGATGCAGAGGCCTGCGTATCAGTGCTGCAAGCTCCTCCCTCCACATTTTCAATGCCTTATCAAGAGGAGTATTTTCGATGTAGATGCCTTTTTTCATTTATCAACCCCTGTTATTTGATGAACAGCAGAAAATATTATCGGTCAACCACTGTATTAAATCAATAAAATGAACTTTATTTCATTGGAATATAGGTCATTCCATAGCTCATAATAATCAGGATGGGCAAAAAAATATCAGTAATTGTTCCCAATCATAACGGCAGCAGTACGATAGGCGCCTGCCTCGAAGCAGTGCAGGGCTCCGGGCATAAGGATTTTGAGGCAATAATCGTTGATGACTGCTCCTCAGACGGGTCTGCTGAAATTATCAGCAGGTTTCCTTTCAGGCTGATAAAGCTTTCTGAACATGGAGGGGCGTCAAGGGCAAGGAATGAAGGGGCTGCCGCCGCATCCGGTGAGATACTCTTCTTTATTGATGCTGACTGCGTTCTGTTCAGTGACACCCTTGAGAAGGTCGAGACCGCTTTCAGGCAGGATCCGGGAACAGTTATCGGAGGGAGCTATGCTCCAACAGCACATGACGACACCTTCTTCAGCACCTTCCAGTCAATATTCATAAACTATTCAGAGCTGAGGAAAAAGGAGCCTGACTACATCGCATCGCACGCAATGGTCGTATCAAGAGAACTGTTCATGAACAGCGGGGGGTTTCCGGAGGATTTCATGCCGATCATCGAGGATGTGGAATTCAGCCACAGGCTCAGAAGGAACGGCATAAAACTGATAATGGACAGCAATATCCTCGTCAGGCATATATTCAATTTCAATATTTTCAGATCACTTAAGAACGCATACAGAAAATCAAGGTACTGGACAGCCTACCTGCTCGACAACAAAGGCATCCTGTCTGATTCAGGCACAGCATCTGTTGAACTCAAATTCAGCGTGCTCTCTGCCATAATCATATGGATATTCGTCGCCTGCTTCATACTCTTCCCTGACAGGTTCTATATAGAAAGCGCTGTATTGATATTCCTGTTCAGCATGGCTGTCAGCAGGGGAGTTATCAGCGCATTCTACAGGACAAAGGGCATCTGGTTCACTGTAAGAGCTGCGGCATACTACGGTCTGGTCTATCCTTTTGCTGTCGCAGCAGGGGGTGCATCAGGCATGCTGCTGCATCTTTATGGAAACAGGAAGAGATGATGTATTCACCTTTCAGGCATATCGGATCCATCCTCGGCAAGAAACGGCCAATACATCTGACATTCTTTGTTACACGCAAGTGCAACTCAAAATGCCCATTCTGTTTCTATCTTAAGGCTGCTGACAGGCAGCAGTCAGGGCAGGAGCTCACACTGCAGGAGATAAGCAGGATCTCCAGGTCCTTCGGCAGCCTTTTGTGGCTTGCATTTTCGGGCGGAGAGATATTCCTGCGTGAGGACCTGCCGGAGATAGCCGAGATTTTTTACAGACAGAACAGGCCTGCAATAATACTGCTGCCTACCAACGGCCTCCTGCCCGGCCGCATCAGAGAGATGACAGAGCAGGTGCTGAAGCATTGTCCTAAAAGCATCATCGCACTGAAACTCTCTGTTGACGGCATCGGAGACGAGCACGACAGGTTCAGGAACACCCCCGGAAGTTTTAATAAGACCGTAGAAACTTATGATCTACTCAAACCGCTGCTCGACAGGTACCAGAACTTTGAGCTTGGAGTGAACACGGTATTTTCTGCATTCAACCAGGACAGCATGGACAGGATAATTGACCATGTCAGTTCCATGGACAGGATAAAGACGCACACGATCTCTCTGATAAGGGGAAACCTTTCTGACGGGTCCTTTGCAGCAGTTGACATGCAGAAGTATCGCCATGCAATTGAGCGGCTCGAAGAGAACCTCAAGAACGCAGAGACATCGAAGAGATACCGTTTCAGGGGTGCCCGGATAAAGGCAGCACAGGACATCATACAGAGAAACCTTATCTTCAGGACTGCGGAAGAAGAGAGAAGGCTCATCGACTGTTATGCAGGTGAACTGAATGTGGTCATTACCGAGGACGGAGAGGTCTATCCCTGCGAGATCGTGACACAGAGCCTCGGCAATATGCGTGATTACGGATACAACATCCTCAAGCTCCTCCATTCGGACCTTGCCAGGTCAGTCTTAAAGGGCATCAAGGACAGCAGGTGCTACTGCACGCACGAATGCTACATGATGACAAACATACTCTTTAACCCCGCGCTTTATCCATCAATAGCAAAGGAATACCTCAAGATCAGCTGAATGAGGACAGACCTGCTTATCATAGGTGCAGGCGCATCAGGCCTTATATGCGGCATCACTGCAGGCAGGAGAGGAAGGTCTGTCATGATCCTTGACCATTCGCAGAGGACAGGGAACAAGATCAGGATCTCAGGAGGAGGACGGTGCAATTTTACGAACCTCTCGATATCGCCTTCAAACTATATATCAGCAAATCCGGACTTCTGCAGGTCAGCGCTTTCGAGATTCGGTCCTGATAATATCATTGAGATGCTTAAACAGCATGGGATAACCTTCAGGGAGAAGGAGAGCGGACAGCTGTTCTGCGAAAGGTCCTCATCATTGATAACAGGGATGCTTGAAGAGGAATGCAGGTCTGAAGATATCAGCATCGCATTCAAGGTCAGGATAAATGAGATAAGCAAAAAGGAGAGATTCAGCGTGACCACGGACAGCGGCACATATGAAGCAGATTCACTCGTGATCGCTACCGGAGGGCTCTCCTACCCGAATCTCGGAGCTTCTGACCTTGGGCTCAGGATCGCCAGGAATTTCGGACTGAGCGTGATAGCCCCGAGGCCAGGCCTCGTGCCGCTCACACTTGGCAGTAGCGACCTTGCCGGATTCAGAGACCTGAGCGGTGTCTCAATAGATGCAGAGGTGAAATGCGGAAAGAGATCTTTCAGGGGCGGAGTGCTGTTCACCCATCGGGGTCTCAGCG
>Ga0233425_10011475_pt1 | contig 10325 bp, 6 predicted proteins | sample Watercolumn_Towu_2_FD_181712 | JGI IMG/M metagenome (GOLD analysis project Ga0233425, IMG submission 181712) | Freshwater microbial communities from Lake Towuti, South Sulawesi, Indonesia - Watercolumn_Towuti2014_140_MG | ecosystem: Environmental > Aquatic > Freshwater > Lake | place: Indonesia... | reverse complement strand
CGGATCACTTCCTCGATGGTGGTGATGCCGTTGTAGACTTTTTCCATCCCCGACTCGCGCAGCGGGATCATGCCCGTTTGCAGGGCGATGTCGCGGATCTTCTCGGTCGACGCCCCCTGGTTGATGAGCTCGCGGACGCGGTCGTTGATGGGCATGTACTCGAACAGGCCGCTGCGGCCCTTGAAGCCCGTGTTGTTGCAGGACGGGCAGCCCTTACCGCGGAAGAACCGCTTGCCCAGCACGTCGTCGGGCGTGAGATTCAACTGCGCCAGCGTGTCGGTGCTGGGCATGGTCGGCTCGCGGCAGTCGCGGCAGATTTTCCGCACCAGCCGCTGCGCCAAGATCGCCTCGAGCGTGGCCGTGATGAGGAACGGCGGCACGCCCATGTCGCGCAACCGCGTGACCGTGCTGGGGGCGTCGTTGGTGTGCAGCGTACTGAACACCATGTGCCCGGTCAGCGACGCCTGCACGGCGATCTCGGCCGTCTCCAAATCGCGGATCTCGCCCACCAGGATCTTGTCCGGGTCTTGCCGGAGGATCGAGCGCAGGCAGTGGGCGAAGGTGTTGCCGATGCCGGCGTCGATGGGAATCTGCACGATGCCGTCGATGTCGTATTCGACCGGGTCTTCGGTGGTGATCAGCTTGTCTTCGACCACGTTCAATTCGTTCAGCGCGCCGTAGAGCGTGGTGGTCTTGCCCGAGCCGGTGGGCCCGGTCACCAGCACGATGCCGTTGGGGCGGCGGATGACTTCGCGGAAGGCGGCCAGGATGTTTGGCGGCATGCCCACGGCGTTCAAATCGAGCATCACCACCGAGCGGTCGAGGATCCGCATGACCACGCTTTCGCCGAACATCGTGGGCAGGACGCTGATGCGGAGGTCGACGGGATGCCCGCCCACGGTCAAGCGGATGCGGCCGTCCTGCGGCAGGCGCCGCTCGGCGATGTCCAGGTCGGACATCACCTTGATGCGCGTGGTGATGGCGAAGGCCAGGTGCCGCGGCGGCGGGACCATCTCGTAGAGGATGCCGTCGGCCCGGATGCGGATCTTGAATTCGTTCTCGAAGGGCTCGAAGTGCAAGTCGCTGGCGTGGTCCTTGATGCCCATCAGGAGCACCATGTTCAGCAGCTTGCGGACCGGGGCGCTGTCGGCCAGGGCCTCGACGCTGGTCAGGTCGAGCGTGCCGTCGTGCTCGATCTTCTTCACGGCGGCCATCAGTTCCTCGTCCTGCTCCAGGCCGGCGATCAACGTCTCCACGCTCTCGCCGCCCACGGCGTAGTAGCGGTCGAGGGCTTTGAGGATCTCCCGCTCGGTGCAGACCATCGGCCGGATGTTGTAGCCCAACATCGTCCGCAACTCGTCGACGATCGAGAGCTTCTGCGGATCGCACATGGCGATCGTCAGTTCGCCGTCCTCGAAGCCGATGGGGATGACGCGGTAGAGCTGCGCCATGGGCTCGGTGATGTGCTTCAAGACATCGGTGGGGATCATCAGGTCGGCCAGCGTGACGACCTGCATGCCCATCTGCTCGGCCAGGGCCTGGGCCAGTTGCTCGTCGGTCACGAGGCCCATGCTCATGGCGATCTGCCCGAGCATCTCGCCGGGGCGCTGCTGCTGCTCTTCGAGCAACATCTCCAGCCGTTCCTCGGTGAGGAAGCCCAAGTCGACCAGGATCTGACCGATGCGCCGGATTGCCATGGTTGCGTCGCTCCGCTGGATGCTGTTTCCCGTGCCCGCTTGTTAGGGTTCAGGGTTCAGGGTTCAGGGGCCAGTACGCGCACACGAGCGGTCTTGTACCTTCTCATCCTTCATCCTTCATCCTTCATCCCTTACCCCTCATCCCTCACGCCGCGTCTTGGTCCTCGTCCTTCACCCTTCTCCGCGCCTCGTCCTCGTCCTCGAACAGGCCGCGTTCCGCGCGGCCGATCTTGATCATCAATTCCTCGGGATTGTTGGCCTTCATCAGCACGTCGCGCTTGTCGACGATCTTCTCGCGCCACAGGCGGAACATGTGGTCGTCCAACAACTGCATGCCCAGCTTGGCCCCGGTCTGGATCGTGGACGTGATGCGGTACGTCTTGCTCTCGCGGATCAGGTTGGCGATGGCCGGCGTGACGACCAGCATTTCGTAGGCCGCCACGCGCCCCCCGCCGATCTTCGGCAGCAGCGTTTGCGAGAGCACGCCGATCACGGCCGTGGACAACTGCGTGCGGATCTGTTCCTGCTGGCTGGTAGGGAAGACGTCGATGATGCGGTTGATCGTTCCCTGGGCGCCGGTGGTGTGCAGCGTGCCGAACACCACGTGGCCCGTCTCGGCCGCGGTGATCGCCGTTTCGATGGTCTCCAGGTCGCGCAATTCACCGACCATGATTACATCGGGATCTTGCCGCAGGCCGCGGCGAATGGCCTCCGAGAAACTCGGCACGTCGACCCCCAACTCGCGCTGGTTGATCGTCGATTTCTTGTGCGTGTGGAAGAACTCGATCGGGTCTTCGACCGTGATGATGTGATGATCGAAGTTCTGGTTGATGTAGTCGACCATCGCGGCCAGCGTGGTGGTCTTGCCCGAACCGGTCGGCCCGGTTACCAGGATCAGTCCGCGGGGCCGCTCGCAGAGCTTGGCCAGCACGGGCGGGGTGCCCAGGTCGGTGAAGTCCATGAGCTTGTTGGGGATCTGCCGGGCGACCATCCCCACGTAGCCCTTCTGCTTGAAGATCGAGACGCGGAAGCGGGCCTGGTCGCCGAAAGCGAAACCGAAGTCGGCCCCGCCCACCTCCTGAAGTTCCTGCTGGCACCGCTCGGGCGCGATGCTCTTGACCAGGGCCACGGTGTCCTCGGGCTCGAGCACCTTGGTCTCCAGCCGCTTGAGGTGGCCGTCTACGCGGATCACGGGCGGCTGGCCCACGGCAAGGTGCAAGTCGCTGGCCTTGCGGTTGACCACGGTTTGGAGCAGTTTATCGATTAGAATAGTAGCCATCGCAGATCATCTTCCACGAAGAAGCCGGGCCTGAGAGTCCAGGCCGATAAGCCGTGAACCGGAGAAAAAGGGGACAGTCCCCATTTGCCGGAACGGCCCGAAGGGTGCTTCGCACAAATGGGGACTGTCCCCTTCTTCTCCTTGCAGCGACGGAGGGAATCCTCCGGCTGGCCCGCCAGATGCGCCCGCCATCGATGAAATTGCCGCTGCCCTTGCGTTAGGATTGTTCGCAAAATACCGAAAAGTTCAAGTAATTCCCGCACTGAGGGAAGGGATTCTGTTATTCGGCCTCCGAACGCTTGGCCACGCGGAGCACTTCCTCGAGGGTGGTAACGCCGCGCAGCACCTTGTCGATGCCGTCCCAATAGAGCGTCTTCATGCCCTCGCCCATGGCCGCCTTGCGGATCTGGTCGGTCGGGGACTCGGAAAAGGTCAACTCCCGAACCTTCGACGACATGAGCATCAACTCGAAGATGCCGAGCCGTCCGCGGAAGCCGCCTCCCTGGCAATTCCCGCAGCCGCGACCCTTGGAGAAGTTGGCCCGGGCGGCCATTTCGGGCGTGATTCCGGCGGCTTCGATCAGGGCCTCGTTGGGGCTGTACGGGGCTTTGCATTTCTGGCAAACGACGCGGACGAGGCGTTGGGCCATGACGGCGACGACGCTGCTTGCCACCAGATAGGAGGGAACTCCCATGTCGATCAGGCGTGTAATAGCACTGGGCGCATCGTTCGTATGTAGTGTACTGAAAACCAAGTGTCCAGTCAGAGATGCTTGAATTCCCATCTGGGCGGTCTCAACGTCACGCATCTCACCCACCAGGATGATGTTCGGCGCTTGACGCAACATCGCACGAATCACGCGCGCAAAGTCGAGCCCAATGTCGTGCCGAATCTCGACTTGGTTAACCCCCTGCAAGTAGTATTCCACCGGGTCTTCGGCCGTGATGATCTTCCGATCGGGCGTGTTCAGTTCATTGAGCGCGGCGTACAGCGATGTCGTCTTGCCCGAGCCCGTCGGACCCGTCACCAGGATGATACCGTTCGGCCGGAGGATCAGGTTCTTGATCTTCTGGTAGTCGTCTTCCGAGAACCCCAATTGGCGGAGGCCGACCTTAATACTGTCTTTATCCAGAATACGCATTACCACGGATTGGCCGTGGTTGGTCGGGATGACACTCACGCGGAGGTCGAGTTCCTTTTCGCCCACGGTCACCTTGATGCGGCCGTCCTGCGTGCGGCGGCGCTCGGCAATGTCCAGTCGGGAGAGAATCTTGATGCGCGAAAGCAGGGCGCCCAGCAACCGGCGGGGGGGGCTGTCCCGCTCGACCAGCACACCGTCGATCCGATACCGCACGCGGATGCGGTCCTCGAACGGCTCGACGTGGATGTCCGACGCCCGCAGTTGCACTGCCTCGGTGATGATCAATTGCACGAGGCGGACGATCGGGGCGCTGCTCTCGTCGACATCCTGTTCGCCGCTGACGGCCTCGTCTTCGGTCTCGGTGAAGTCGATGGCCGTGTCGGTGAACTCCTGGAGCATCGAGTCGGCGCTCTCGCCCACGGTCTGGCCGTAATGCCGGTTGATGGCCTCCAAAATGGCCTCGCGCGGTGCCAATACGGGCGTGATCGTGCGATTAAGAATGAACCGCAACTTGTCGAAGGTCTCGTAATCCAGCGGATCGTGGACGATGACCTTCAACTCGCCGTCGGCCTCGGCCAACGGCAGGATGGCATTTTCGCGCGCGACCGACTCGGGCACGAGTTCGACCACCGACGGCGGAATCGCCACCTCGTGCAGGTTCACGTACTCCAGGCCGTGCTGCTCGGCGATTGCCCGAGCCACGTCCTCGCCCGAGGCGTATTCGAGCTTCACCACCGCCTCGGGCAGCTTCACCCCGGTTTCGACGGCCATTTGCTTGGCTTCGGCCAATTGCTCGGGACTGATGGCCTTCTGGCGGAGGAGGATTTCAGTCCAGTCAGCCCTCTTCTTGGTGGCCATAGACAGCTCCGGAGTACGATCTACAAGACGTGCGTACGCGACGAGGAGGAAGGCGGCGCCGGCGAACGCCGTACGAACACCCCCGCCCAAAGAAACCAATCCCCATATCTTACCACGTTTTAGCCTAACGAGGCGTGCGGCGGTTGTCAACTTAATCGTCGAATTGCGAGAAACCTATGTGCCACGGCCGTGCCGGCCGTGCAAAGCGCGTTCGATTCTCCACACGGCCGAAACGGCCGTGGCACACGTCGGCTACGGGGAGTTGGCCGACTGGAACCAGAGCAGCGCCAGGCTCGTGGCGTTGAGCATGGCGTGGGCGACCATCGCCGGCACGCCGCGGTGCGTGCGGTGGTAGAGCGTTCCCAACAGCAGGGCGAAGAGGAACAATGTGAGCGGATCGGGAGCCAGGTACTTCGGCAGCGCCATCGCAAGACCGATTTGCACGATGAACAACGGCGCGGCCACGGCCAGATAGGCGACAACGCCCGTCCGCACGTCGCCCCAGAACCGCTGCGGCGCCCAGCCCAGATCGGCGGCCGTGGCCTTCACGCGCCACCGCAACCACAACACGGCGAACGTCATGCTCAGCAGGCTTGTTGCCGAGGTGGCCAGCATCATGCCCAGGTGAAAGTGCGGATGCCGCGGGGGCGCGTCGACGCGGAAGTGGATGATGGCGAAGAGAAACGACGCGACGACCATCGGCCCCACGGCGCCGGGCGCCAGCCGCCGCAACGTGGGCAGCTTCCGTTTCCACGACGCACGCCGCGACTCCAGCCAGCCCTGCAACAACACGCGGAACAAGAACTCCTCGACGATCGGCGCCACGACCACGACCGACAGCCCGCAGAGGACATACATCCAAGGCGGTGCGTCCTGCAGCATCTTGGCAACGCTGTGTGCGGCGCTGGTCTCGCCGACATTGACCATAGCGGGTGGGCGTGTAATCTCCGGTCCCATGATCCGGAGGGCGTCTTCCTGACAGCGCCAAAGCGTCACCACGTACACCACCACAATCACCAGCAGGTCGATCCCCTGCCAGGGCACTTGTCGCCGCGGCTGGTAGCGGAGCACGGGCCGTCCCCGCCACATCCGCACGGCAATTGCCAGCCCGATCGCCGCACTCAGCCAGCAGGCAATCGCCATTGCCGCGAGAAACCAGGCTGGTGTGGTGGGTTCGGGCATCGCACGGCTCGCGTTCCTGTCGTACTCCTCACGCTCCGCGTGAGGCAGCCCTCACGCGGAGCGTGAGGAGTACGTTTGTCGCCTTTCGCTCCGCGAAAGCTGCGCTGCCTTCGCGGAGCGAAAGGCGACATTCGCTAGTCATCCCCGCGGATCAGACGCACGGCTACGAAAATGTAGATCACGCCCGAATACACGGTGATCGCCACGGTTCCCCAGACGGAGCCCACCATCAGCCACCACGACCACGCGGGTGCTGCGGCGGCGTCCGAGTACGAGAGGAAGTACAGGCAGGCCGGGGCAGCCACGCATTGCAGCACCATCTTCAGTTTACCGGAAACATTGGCCGAGAAGTCGGAGCCGCGGTCCTCGATAAAGCTCCGCAGCGCCGTGACCAGCAACTCGCGGCCCACGATCACCACGACCATCCACGGCTTCAGTCCCCACGGCTGCGCAGCCATTGCCGGGACCGCGGCCAGGAAGATGAACGTGCCGCAGACGATCACCTTGTCGGCGAACGGATCGAGAATCCGGCCCAGCGTGGTGATCTGCTGGTACTTGCGGGCCCAGTAGCCGTCGAGCCAGTCGGTGGCCGCCGCCACCAGGAACAACACCATCGCCGTGATGTAGTGCTCGCCGGAAATGAAGCCGAAGAGGAACACCGACAGAATCAGCCGCATGGTGGTCAACTGGTTCGGGACGTTGAACACCTTGAGCTTCAGACGGTGGCGGCGGGTGGTGTCGGACAATATACGGCTCCTGCTCGTTGGGAACTTCCATTGGGGCGGCAGTCGCCCTTTCGTTGGGGCGGCAGTTCAACTGCCGCCCCAACGCGACACTCACGGGCTGGCAACGCCTATTAAATCATAATCGCGAGTTGTGACAATCTCACATGGCACAATCTGCCCGGGCCCGAGACCCTGGCCGGTGACGTAGACCGCGCCGTCGATCTCCGGGGCGTCGGCCCAGGTCCGACCGACATAGGCGTTTTTTTCGCCCGGAATATCACTATCGATGAGCACGTCCAGCCGCCGGCCGACCTGCGCGCGGTTCCAGGCGAAGGCGATTTCCTGCTGCGCGGCCAGCAAAGCGTCCCGCCGGGCCTGCTTGACCGGCTCGGGCACTTTGCCTTCCAATCCCTCGGCCGGGGTGTTCGGCTCGTCGGAGTAGACGAAGGCCCCGAGCCGCTCGAACCGCCGCTGCCGGACGAACGCCAGCAACTCGGCGAACTGCTCCTCGGTCTCGCCCGGGAAGCCGGCGATGAAGGTCGTGCGGAGCACCAACCGGGGCACCCTGGCGCGAACGCGGTCGAGCAGGGCCTCTGTTTCCGCCCGGGTGACGCGGCGCCGCATCCCTTCGAGCACCTCGTCGTTGATGTGTTGCAGCGGCAAGTCGAGATACGGCAAAATCCGCCGACCGCCGGCGATTACCTCCAGCAGTTCGTCGGTGATGTGCATCGGGTAGAGGTACATCAGGCGGATCCAGGCCAGCCCTTCGATGCGGTCCAATTGCCGCAGCAGTTCGGCCAGCAGCGGCCGGCCGCCGAGGTCGATGCCGTAGAAGCTCGTGTCCTGGGCCACGAGGATCAACTCCCGCGTTCCGTCGCGGGCGAGTTGTTGGGCCTCGGCCACCACCTGCTCGATCGGCTTGCTCTGGTAGGGGCCGCGGATTTGCGGGATCGTGCAGAAGCCGCACAGCCGGTTACAGCCTTCGGCGATCTTCAGATACGCCACGTGCCGCGGCGTGATCCGCAGCCGCCGGTCGTCGGCCAGCGGCCGGCTGGGGACCGGGCGGAAGACGGTCCGCTGTTCATGTAACCCGCCGAGCAGTCGGTCGGCCGCCGCCGTGATCTCGTCGCGCGCGAAGACGCCGAGGAGTTGATCGACATCCGGAAAGCGAGCGAGCAAGCCCTCTTTGTCGCGCTGCGACAGGCAGCCGGCCACGATCACTCCGTGGAGCTGCCCGCGCCGCTTGAGCGCCAGCATTTCCTCGATCACCCGATACGATTCCTCGCGCGCGTCGCCGATGAAGCCGCAGGTGTTGACCACCACGAAATCGGCCCCCTCCGGCTCGCGGACCAACCGGTAGCCCTCCAATTGCAGCCGCCCGGCCATGCACTCGCTATCGACGAGGTTTTTCGGACAGCCGAGGCTGATCAGCGCGTAAGTGGGGCTGGCGGGAGACGGCACACGCGATCTGGGGATTTGGAGATTTAGGGATTTGGGGGAGACGATGGGCGTTGCAGCGGCGCGTGACGGCATGACCCCATCCTACCCGAATCGGCCGGCGACCGTAAGGTTCCCCGTGGGGCAGGTTGCCAACCTGCCGGAACCACGGCAGGTTGGCAACCTGTCCCACGATAGACCCTCTCCGTACTCCGTACTCCGTACTGCGTGCTTTGGCCCAATCCACCCCGTTGCCAAGCCCGCGGAGCGGTGATATAGTGTACGTCCGTATCGTATTTCTCGCGCTCCGCGTGATGGAAACCGCACGCGGAGCGTGAGGAGTACAACGGTTTCCAACCGTGCTTCGGGAGGTTCCCATGCTGGCCGAATTCCCCCGCGAAGAACTGGCGGCCGGACTGGACGCGGTGGTGGCGGAAATCCTGGCGCTGGCCGGGGTCGAACGGCCGCCGGTGGATGCGTTCGCCGTGGCCCGGGCGTTGGACATCACAGTGGCTGCCGACGACTGCCAGGACGGCCGGGCACGCTACGTGCGGCGCAAGGGACGTTCTCGGCCGGCGGCGACAATTCTGCTGAAGGCCGATCCCCGCGCCGAGCGGCGGCAATGGGCCGTGGCCCACGAAATCGGCGAGCACGCGACCCAGCGGGCGTTTGCCGTCTGGGGCGTCGATCCGCGGGAGACGCCGCCCAACGCCCGCGAGGCCGTGGCCAGTCACCTGGCCGGCCGACTGTTACTGCCGACGGCCTGGTTCGCGGCCGACGCGGCGGAGTGCGGCTGGGATCTGCTCGCGCTCAAAACTCGCTACGCCTCGGCCAGCCACGAGTTGATCGCCCGCCGGATGCTCGAATGCCGACCGCCGGTGATCATCACGATCTTCGACCAGCGGGCGATGCACTTCCGCCGCAGCAACCTGCCCGGCCGGATCCCGCCGCCGTCGCCGGCCGAACTGGCCTGCTGGCGCGCGGTCCACCACGGGAACCGCGCGCAGACGGCGGCCGAAGGCCCCTGCACCGTCCAGGGCTGGCCCGTCCACGAAGACGGCTGGCAGCGGGAAATTCTTCGCACCGAGATCGACGAATATGGGTTGGAGGGATAGGCGGCGAGCCCAGAACATTGTCCGGGCTGTTGCATGTCGTCCCTCCGCGACTACTTTGCCGCCAGCGCCTTTTCGGCCGCGTCGCGGATGTAACGTTCCGAGGGATCGCTGCGCGTCTTCTGCAGGTGCGCGTAGATCTTCTGCGACTCGGCCTTCTTGCCGGCGGCCAGGAGCCGTTCGGCCAACAGCAGACAGGCCTTAGTGTGCTGGATCCGTTCCCAGCCTTGGGCCTTGTCGGAGGCGGCCAGCAGCAAGTCGGCCGCCGTGCCGTCGCCAATATTGCCGAGCCCCCACGCGGCGATGATCCGCGTATCGGTGTCGGTGTCGGAAACCGCCTGCTTCAGGGCGTCGGCCGATTTCGCGTCGCGCAGCACGCCCAGGCTTTGCAGGCACATCAGCCGGCATTTTTCTTTAGTCTTTGGTAGTGCAGCCCGAAACTGCTCGGCCGCGCCTTCGCCGATGGCCGTCAGCGCCATCGCCGCCGGGGCGCAGAGTTCCTCGTCGGCCAGCAGCTTGCCCAGCGCGGGCGCGGCTTCCTTCTGGCCGGCGGTCTGCAACTCCTGGCAGAGATACGCCTGCACGCCTTTCGGCCGCGCACCGCCGAGTTGCGCGGCCAGCACTTCGGAGAACTCGCGGCGGTGCTTCTTGTCCGGGAGTTGGCACGTATACACGCCCACGCAATGCAGCGCGTAGTGCGGCTTCACGTCGTCGCCTTCGCTGGGCGACACGAGCATCTCGATCAGCCCCAGGATGTTCTCCTTGCCGCCCTGCTGGATTTGGGCGACCGCCTTCTCGATCTTCTCTTTGTCGATGTCGGTGCAGTACATGCCCCGGGCGTCCGGGTTCGGCATCTCATCGACCAACGCTTTCAGCTTCTCGGATATGGCCATA
>Ga0233425_10011474_pt1 | contig 10326 bp, 7 predicted proteins | sample Watercolumn_Towu_2_FD_181712 | JGI IMG/M metagenome (GOLD analysis project Ga0233425, IMG submission 181712) | Freshwater microbial communities from Lake Towuti, South Sulawesi, Indonesia - Watercolumn_Towuti2014_140_MG | ecosystem: Environmental > Aquatic > Freshwater > Lake | place: Indonesia... | reverse complement strand
GCGCCGTCGCCTCGGCGCGTGCGAGGACCGCCGCGCAGCTCTCGAGGTCTCCGAGCGCGAGGAGCAGCGACGCGAAGTCGTACAGCGCGCCAGCGAGCTCGCCGGACCGGCCCACGCCGGCGAGGGTCGCCACGGCTCGGCGGAGGGGTTCGAGCGCCGCCCCGAGCTCCCCTCGCTCCAGACGCGCCGACGCCAGGTTGATACCGCAGGTCGCGGCGGTGTGCACGTGTCCCGCGGTGCGCGCCAGCTCCCCGGCCGTCTGGAAGTCCAGCACGGCAGCAGCCCAGTCCTCTCGATGGTGCGCCTCCATCCCGAGCAGGGCGTGAGCGCGCGCGAGCAGCACGGTCGAGTCGTCGCCAGCGGCTTCCCGGGCGAGACGCAGGCACTCCGCGAAGTGGGCCCGCGCCTCGGTGTGCTGGCCGAGGGCCAGCCGGGCCAGGCCCGCGACCTCCTCGAGCGCCGCCGCGTCGTCTCCGGCGGCGCCCCCGGGCACGAGCAGGCCCGTGGTCTCCAGGGCCCGTCGCGCCGCCCCCCGGTCGAGCTCGAGCCTGGCCAGCACGGCGCGAGCCCCCACCGTGTCCACGGGACTCCGCAGCGCGCGCTCCGCCTCGTCCCGCGCGGCCTCGACCTGACCCGCGAGACGTAATGTGCGGGCGAGCTCGACGCGCGCCCCCGGGTGTCCGGCCTCGGCGAGCGGGCGCGTCATCTCGACTGCCTCTGTGTACCGTCCCGCCGCGAGCAGGGCTCGCCGCCAGATGTCGCGGGTCCTGGGGACGAGGCCGGGAGATCCGAGCGTGGCCGCGGCTTCGAGGAAGCGGCACGCTCCCGCCGCGTCGCCGGCTGCCAGCAGGCTCCGTCCGGCCTCGAGGCCGAGCTCCGCCGCCTCTCGTGGCATCCCGGCGGCTCGCGCGTGCTCGGCCCGGGCCGCGAGCTCCCCTGGTGCGGCGCGGGCCAGCAGGTCCACGGCGCGCCGATGCACCGCGGACACCCAGTCGGATCCGAGGGTCCGGGCAAAGGAGACGAGGTCTGCCGCACGCGTCCGAGCCCTGTCGTCGGAGTCGACCTCGACCCAGCCGAGCTTCCAGAGGCGTCCGAGCGATGACGCCATCTCGGGCTCGGTCCCATCCACGAGCTCCGCGAGGTCGCGGGCCGTCGCCGGCAGCCCGAACACCGCCAGGGCGAGGAGCGGGCGTCGGAGGTCGTCGGGCACGGCGCCGACGGCGCTGGCCAGCGCGTCCGCCACGTCGGGCGAAAGGTCGAGAGTCGCCAGGACCTTCTCGTCCAGATGCTCGGGATGTCCCGCTGCGAGCGCCCGCGAGAGGAACGCGCCGAGGAGAAGGGGACGGCCGCGAGCCGCCGCCACGGCCGCCTTCCGGAACGGCTCCGGAGGCGAGCGGCCCAGCCGGTCGGCCAGCACCTCCGCGATCGTGTCGTCGGTCAAGGTCCGGAGCGTCACCGTCGCGAGCTCGCCGGGCAGCGGCGAGACCTGGTCCGGCTCGACTCTGACCTCGGCCAGCACGGCCAGGGTGGCCTGCGGCGAGCTCCCCGGGAGGCCATCGACCAGCGCGCTCCGGTGGAGGTATGCCAGCAGGTGCCCGGCGAGGTCCGAGGTGTCACCGTCGAGGTGCACGACGAGCGGGTGTCGGTCCGCTGCTCCCCTCAACAGGGCCGCGATCTCCTCGCACAGTGCCGTCGGGTCCGGGACCTCGCCCGACGCCGGTCCGTGCCCGAGCCACGCGGCGAGCCGCGGGATGTTCCCCGCGTCCGGCCCTCCGGCCCGGGTGGCGAGCGCGCGGACCACGTGGCCAAGGGAGCCTCTGATGCGGTCCGGGGTCCGGCGACCGGCCGCCGCCGCGCGGAGCTGCAGCCGCTGGATCACCTCGCCCACGACGGCCGACTTGCCCACGCCGGCCGGACCGGCCAGCACGATCACGGGCGAGCCGCCGTCCTGTCGGTACGAGGGCTCGAGCCGTTCCTCGATCGCCCGGCAGAGGCGGTCCGCGACGTCGTCACGACCGATGAGCGGACCTTCCAGGGACAGCCTGGCGATCGGCGCCGTCAGCTCCTCTTCGAGCGACACCACGTCCGCCACGCCCCCCGGGGCGGCTCCGAGACCCACGACCTCCGGACCGGCGATCCGCGAGAGGTCGAGCAACACCGACGCCGCGCTGGCCGGACGAGCCATCGGGTCGGGACGCAGAAGGGCGGCGACGAGCCTGTCGAGGCCGGGCGAGACCCAGGGCGCGACCCGGACGAGCGGGACGTGATCACCGGTCATGATGGCCCGGATCGTTCCCGCGACGTCACCCGGGTCGCCGAACGGGAGGCTCCCCGCGAGGAGGTGGTACAGCGTGGCCCCGAGCGCGAACAGGTCGCTCCGGGTCTCGGCCGCGCCGGCCAAGGCCTCGGGGGCCATGTAACCGACCGACCCCGACGCGAGGCTCGAGCCTCGGCCGAGCATCGAGAGCCCGAGGTCGATGAGGCGCGCGTCGCCCGGGACGTCGTCGACCACGATGTTGCCGGGCTTGACGTCGCGGTGGACGACTCCGCGTGCGTGGACGTACCGCAGCGCCCGGCACGCCGCCCCGGCGACAGCGACGGCCCAGACCTCGAGCGCCCTCGGGTCGGCTCGCCGCTCGGCCGCGGAGAGGTCCGACGCCCGCCCAGGCACGAGGTCCTGCGTGAGGAACAGCGCACCCTCGGGAATGGTCGCGCTCTCGTGCGCGGCATCGGACCGCGCGGACTCCTGGCCAGATGGCTCGACCCGTGCGACGACTCCGAGGTCGTGGACCCTGGCGAGGTTGGGATGCACCAGGCCACGGAGCTGAGCGAACTCCCACTGGAGCAGGTGGCTCGTCCGGGCGTCGAGGTGGACCTTCAGCGCCAGATGCACCCCGTCGTGCAGGAGGTCCTCGACCTCGAGCACGATCGTGTGGGCTCCGTGGCCCAGCGACCGGACAATGCGGTACTGTTGGTTGACGATCGGCACTGTCAACGGAGTTTACATCCCATGTCAACCAGCTTCAATTGCGCCAATCAAGTTGGCGCAGAGAACGCTTGCGCCGGAATCCCCTTGGAGTAGCATCGGGGAAGCTCAAGGAGGCGCTCCAACCATGTCGGTCTTCGATCCTTGCTCGAAGCCCGGGTGCCCCGGCGTCATCGGCTCGGACCTGACGTGCAGCGTCTGCGGGGGCTCGGCGGAGGACGAGCCGCCGGATGACCTCGGACCCGAGGCTCAAGACCCGGAGTCGGAGAACGGCCACGCCGAAGATGACGACGACGGCGAGGAAGATCCGGGCGCGGAAGACGACTGGGACGAAGAGGAGGACCCAGACGAGGAGGACGACCCAGGCGAGGAGGACCCGGGCGACGAGGACGACTGGGACCAGGACGAGGACCCGGACGAGGACGACGACTGGGACGACGAGCAGCAGGATGACGAAGCCGACGAGGAGCTCGAAGAGGACGACCAGGACATCGAGGACGACGACGAAGACCGGATGCCGTGTCCCGATGGCGCGTGCATCGGCGTGATCGGCCCCGACGGCCTGTGTACCGAGTGCGGCCGCCCGGCTGACGACGACGGTCCGGAGGACGAGGAGGAGATCGACGACTCGGACGAGGCGCGGGAAGAGGAAGGGGCTGGAGGACAGGATCATGTGGCGGATCAGGACGAACGCATCCCGTGCCCGGACGGAGCATGCATCGGTATCCTCGGACCCGACGGAACGTGTTGCGAGTGCGGCCGTCGGGGTACGTGAGGATGGCGGGGGTCCTCGTCTCCGTCCTCATCCTCGCCCTCGGCTGCTCAGGGTCGTCCACATACCCGCCACCAACGAGCACCGGACCGGCGAACCGGCCCGATCCGAGCTCGGCGAGCACCTCTGAGCCCGTCCTTGCCGAAGCCAGCATCCCTCGAGAGGAGCCGGTCGAGGCTCCGACACCGGCGGAGCCCGGAGCGGACGCCCCGGTCGCGGTCGAGGATCGAGGTGGCCGCGAGCAGGACGGAGCGGCGGACCTCGTGGTCGTCGAGTCCGACCGGAGCGAGATCGTCATGCTCCGCCATGACCGCGAGATCGGCCGCTTCCCCGTCGCCCTCGGCCGCGGCGGCGTGGGCAAGCGGCGCCGCGGCGACGAGATGACGCCGCGCGGCCGGTACCGGCTGCTCGAGCCGACCCAGTCGCGTCGGTTCCGCCACTTCATCCCCATCTCCTATCCCAACGCAGACGACATCCGGCGCGGGCTCGACCGTGAGTTCATCACACAGGCCGAGCACGACCGGATGCTGGCGGTGATCCGTGCCGAGGGCCTCGCACCGCAGGACTCGAACCTTGGTGGAAACGTCGGGATCCACGCTCCCGTAGCGCCGCACGTCGGGACGGCCGAGCCGACCGGTGGAGGACCCGACCCGCTCGAGAGGACCGGCGGGTGCATCGTCATGCGGGCCGCGGACCTCGAGGCGTTCCTCGAACGCATCGAGCCGGGGACGCCGATCGAGATCCGGTGACCCCTGTTGCCGTGGATTCGTGCCGCCACGACGAGGTCGCCGGGATACAATGACGACGATGCTCGGATCGCACCGACGGCAGAGGCTCCGCACCGTGCTCCTCAGCGGTGCCGTCCTGGTGATGGGCGCACTGTTCTGCGTCCCGGCGGCTCTGGCGACCATCGGCGAGCAACGCGCGCGCCTGCCGCCGCCCGCGACCTGCGAGGACCCGGTCGAAGGGGTCTGGAAGTCCCACCAGTACGTGCCCTTCCTGGGCTACTGGATGATCTTCCAGCTCGAGGTCCGTCGGGTCCCCGGGACGAAGAACGCGCTGCGCGGCACGATCAGCAACGAGACCTGGCTCGGCAGCCCGGCGGACGAGGAGCCGGGCGAGTGCGCGGGGAACGAGCACTGGCTGGTGTCCTTCGACGGGCAGGGCTCGATCCAGGGGAGCAAGATCTTCTTCGGCGGCGTCGGGGCGTGGCGGCTCGACAGGGTGATCTGCGCCCACGGCCCCGGTGGCTACAACCTCGACAACTTCTCTGGCGAGATCGACCCCGACCTGCAAGAGTTCCAGTCCGTCAACAACGACGGCGGCCTCGCGGTGAACGTGCCGACGGTGTTCCGCCGCATCCGCTGCTTCGATGCCGACAGCCCTCCGCACGTGGAGGTCACGCCGCCGCCGTTCCAGCCCTCGAGGAACAAGGGCTGTAGCTGTCGCTGATCAGAGCCCGAAGAGGCACTCGAGCCAGCAGTCGCCGATGTCCAGGCAGTCCACGAGCCAGTCGCCGTCGTTGTCTATGCCGTCGGAACAGTTCTCCGAGCCGCCACCGCCGCCACCACCCGGGTCGGTCGTGCACGACGGGTCGCCCGCGCAGTCCGGGTCCATGCAGTCCGCCACACCGTCGTGGTCGTTGTCGCGACCGTCGCCGCAGACCTCGTCCGGCTCGCACGCCGGGTTGCCGGCGCAGTCGCCGTCGGCGCAGTCGGTCCGGCCGTCGCGGTCATCGTCGACCCCGTTGGAGCAGTTCTCGTCGGGGATGCAGGCCGGATCGGCGGCGCAGTCCGTATCGGCGCAGTCGGTCCGGCCGTCGCGGTCGTCGTCGGCGCCGTTGCCGCAGACCTCGTCCGGGGCACAGGCCGGGTCGGCGGAGCAGTCGGTGTCGGCGCAATCGGTCCGGCCGTCCCGGTCGTCGTCGGCGCCGTTGCCACAGATCTCGGCGTCCGGAGCGCAGGAGGGGTTGCTCGCGCAGTCCGCGTCGTCGCAGTCCACGGCGCCGTCGCCGTCGTCGTCGCCGCCGTTGCCGCAGTCCTCGGCACCCGGAGCGCAGGAGGGGGTGCCCGCGCAGTCCGCGTCGTCGCAGTCCACGGCGCCGTCGCCGTCGTCGTCGCCGCCGTTGCCGCAGTCTTCGAGCCCGGGGGAGCCGTCGCACCAGGGATTGCTGGCGCACTGCGGGTCCTCGCAGTCGACGAGCCCTTCGCCGGTATCGTCTCGTCCGTTGCCGCAGTCCTCGATCGCGACGTCGCGGCAGTCGGTGAAGGCCACGCAGTCGGGGTCGACGCAGTCGATCTGGCCGTCGCCGTCGTCGTCGATGCCGTTGTCGCAGTACTCGCCGCCACCGACCGGGCTGCATGACGAGTGTCCGACGCACGCGGGGTCGTCGCAGTCGGTCCGGGTGTTGAAGTCGTCATCGACCCCGTTGGTGCAGTCCTCGAAGGCGTAGCTGTCGAGCCCGCCCGTGCCGCACGAGAGCGACGGGATGGCCGTCGCCGCCAGTATCGCGGCGAGGAGGAACCCCCTGATCTGCCGGGTCGTGTCCACGTCCGCTCCCTTGGGCTCGCTCGTGACCTCGATGTGATTGTAGCCCGTTTTCGCACCGAATTCTTTCGCGGCGTGGCGAGTGCCCGTCTTTTGACACCTGGAGATCACCCATGCTCTCATCGGGTCTCGTGTCTTCCCGTCGCGCATTCCGGCTCCTCTTCGCGGGCGCGTACGGCATCGAGAGCGCGGGAGACGACCTGCCGCTGCTCGTGATGGCCGACCTGCTCCGCGCCCGGCGGCCCGGCGTGGATCTCGACCTGCGCGTGCTCTCGCGCCACCCGGACAACGGCGACGCGGAACGGTTAGGTGTCACGACGGTCCAGAACCTCGAGCACGCCTCGCGCGAGGCGGCGCGAGGCCGGTGGTTCAACGGGCTCAACCCGGGCGACGACACGGCCGCGCTCGAGCGAGTCACGGCCGAGGTCCGGGCGTGCGACGCATTCGTCCTGGGCGCGGGCAACTGGATGATCGACCTCGACATCGGCCTGCTCCGCGGCCCGGTCCCGCTCCTCGCGCTCTACACGTTCCTCGCGCGCCTCTTCCACCGTCCGGTGTTCCTGTACGGGATGAGCGCCGGCCCGCTTCGCACCGACCGGGGGCGCGACCTGTGCCGCTGGGTCGTCGAGGAAGCCGACGTGGTCACGGTGCGCGACCGGTCGTCACGAGACCTGCTCGCGTCGCTCCTCGCCGAGCCGCGCGAGATCGCGCTCCTGCCCGACGTCACCCTCGCGGCGCGACCGAGCCCGCCGGAGCGCGCGGTCGAGGTCCTGGCCCGCGAGGGCATCGAGAAACGGCCCGGCGCGCGGTGGCTCGCACTGGGACTGCGCGACCTGTCCGTCGCGCTCGCCGGCGATGCCCTCGAGAACGCCTGGCGGGAGCTCGCGGCGTTTTGCGAGCGCGCGTCGGCGGAGCACGAGGTCCTGTTCGTGCCTCAATGTACCTACCGGGACGACGACGACCGCGCCACGGCCCGCCGGTTCGCCACGCGTCTCGGCCGCGGCGTCCGGTGCCACTTCGTCGAGGAGCGCCTCCACCCCGCCGACGTCGCCGGGCTCTACGGCCTGTGCGACGCGGCCGTGGCCGTACGCCTCCACGCCGCGGTGTTCGCCGTCCTCGCCCGGGTCCCCGTGGCGGCCATCGAGTACCTGCCCAAGGTGCGGGGGTTCATGGAGTCCGTGGGGCTCGGCGACCAGGTCGTCGGCGTCGAGCGGCTCGACCAGATCGAGGCGGCGCTCGACCGCGCCAGGAGCCGCGCGGGCGACGGGACGCTCGATGCGCGCCTCGGCGAGGCCGCGCGCGAGGCCGGGCGGTACGCCGATCTGCTGCTCGACCTCCTCAAGCGGAGCCCGGGATCTGGTGAGACGCCCGGTGTGAAGGAGTCGTGAGATGCGCCTGAAGGACAAGGTGGCCCTGATCACCGGCGCCAGCCGCGGCATCGGACGCGAGATCGCGCTCGCCTTCGCCCGCGAGGGTGCGGACGTCGTGGTGAACTTCAAGATCCGGCGCGACGCGGCCGAGGACGTGGTCCGCGCGGTCGAGGCGCTGGGGCGGCGGGCCGTCGCTCACGAGGCCGACGTCTCGGACCGGCTCGCGGTCCGGACCATGGTCGGAGCGGCCGTGGGCCGGTTCGGGCGGATCGACGTGCTCGTGAACAACGCGGGCATCAACCGCCAGTGCTTCTTCGAAGAGGCGACCGACGAGGACTGGGACGCGATCATGGCCGTCAACCTGAAGGGGCCGTTCATCTGCATACAGGAGGTCTTCCCGCACATGAAGGCGGCTGGAGGCGGGCGGATCATCAACGTCTCGTCGGTCGCGGGGCAGTACCACGGGCCCAAGACGGTGCACTACGCCGTGTCCAAGGCAGGGCTCAACAGCCTGACGAGGGTCGTGGCCCGGTACGGCGCGCCGCACGGGATCCTCGTCAACGCCGTGGCGCCGGGCATCATCCGGACCGACATGACCGCCGGGGAGCTCGACAGCCCGGCCGGCGCGAGGATCGTGGAGATGACCCTGCTCAAGCGCGCGGGGTCGCTCGGCGACGTGACCTCGGCGTGCGTTTTCCTGGCCAGCGACGAGCAGTGTTACATGACCGGCCAGGTGCTCTCCGTGGCCGGCGGCGCGTACCTGGGGTGATCCCCGTCACTTCGGCGGTGAGATGCCCTTGTTGACGAAGGCCGTGAACCACTCGAGCGGCAGCGGGAAGACCACGGTCGAGTTGTTCTCCGTCGCGATCTCGGAGAGGGTCTGGAGGTAGCGGAGCTGCACGGTGACCGGGTGCTTCTCCATGACCCGTGCGGCCTCGGCGAGCTTCTCCGCGGCCTGCTCCTCGCCCTGAGCGTGAATCACCTTCGCGCGCCGCTCGCGCTCGGCCTCCGCCTGCTTCGCCATGGCTCGTTGCATCTCGTGCGGGAGGTCGATCTGCTTCACCTCGACCAGGTTGACCTTCACCCCCCACGGGTCGGTGTGCCGGTCCAGGATCTCCTGGATGGTCGAGTTCAACCGCTCGCGCTCCGTGAGCAGGGAGTCGAGCTCCTCCTGGCCGCAGACCGAGCGGAGCGTGGTCTGGGCGAGCTGGGCCGTGGCGTACAGGTAGTCCGACACCTCGAGGATGGCGCGCCGCGCATCGACCACCTGGAAGTAGACCACGGCGTTGACCTTGACCGAGACGTTGTCCCGCGTGATGACGTCCTGCGCAGGCACGTCGTAGGTCACGACCCGCAGGTCGACCTTCACCATCCGGTCGATCCCAAACGGGATGATCAGCGTCGGCCCGGGACCCTTCTGGTCCTTGAGGCAGTTGCCGAGTCGGAACACGACCCCTCGCTGGAACTCCTGCAAGATCCTGATCCCCGAGAAGATCGCGATCAGGACCAGCAGCGCGATCGCACCATAGACCGGCTCCATGACACTCCTCCTCTTCCGGCTGCCAGCGCACCGCGCTCAGCCGTCGCTCTCGACCTTCTCGACCTTCACCCGCGTCCCGTCCACGCAGACCACCCGCACCGTGGTCCCGGGCTCCAGCACATCGTCGGCCGTGGCCCGCCAGTAGGCGCCCCGGAACCGCACCTGTCCTGGGTGGAACCGCGTGATGCGCTTGTAGACCTCGGCCGTCTCGCCGGGGAGCGACTCCACGCCCGTCGTGGCGCCCTGCCGCTTGGCCCTGACGAGCAGGAACCCGACGACCAGCAGCAGCGCCGCGAACGTCAGCCCGATCCCCCAGATCATCTGCGGGTCCACTCGCATGCTCGAACCCTCCACATCGAAGAGCACGTAGGACCCCACGATCAGGCAGGCCAGCCCTGCCGCGGCGAGGAGCCCGAAGCTCGTCACGTATATCTCCGCCACGAAGAGCGCCACGGCGCCGAGGATCAGGATCACGCCGATCCAGTTGAGCGGCAGCACCTGGACGCCGAGGACGAGGACCACGAGCAGCACGCCCACCACGCCCGGCACGATCAGACCGGGGTTCTTGAATTCGATGAACAGGAGGAACAGGCCGACCAGGAGCATGATGTACAGGAGGTTCGGGTCCGCCAGCACGCTCACGAGCCGTTGCCGGCCACTCATCTCGAGCCGCTCGACCCGTGCGCCGGCCGTGGCGATGACCCGGTCCTGTCCGTCCACCTTCGTCGTCCGCCCCTGGATCTGCCTCAGGAGGTCCGGGAGGTCCTCGGCCATGAGGTCCACCACCTTCTCGCGCACCGCGTCGGCGGACGACAGCGACGCCGACTCCCGCACCGCCTTCTCCGCCCACTCGACGTTGCGTCCGCGGGTCTGGGCGAGCGACACGGCCCAGGCCACGGTGTCGTTCTCGATCTTGCGCGACATGGTGTCGTCGATGTCGCCGCCGAAGAGCCCGACCGGGTGGGCCGCGCCGATGTTCGTCGTCGGCGCCATGGCGGCGACGTTGGCCGCGAGCGTGAGGAAGACGCCGGCAGACCCGGCGCGCGCGCCCTGCGGTGTGACGTACACGACCACCGGCGCGTCGGCGGCGAGCATGGCTCGCACGACGTCC
>Ga0233425_10011473_pt1 | contig 10326 bp, 6 predicted proteins | sample Watercolumn_Towu_2_FD_181712 | JGI IMG/M metagenome (GOLD analysis project Ga0233425, IMG submission 181712) | Freshwater microbial communities from Lake Towuti, South Sulawesi, Indonesia - Watercolumn_Towuti2014_140_MG | ecosystem: Environmental > Aquatic > Freshwater > Lake | place: Indonesia... | reverse complement strand
TAACTTATTTAAAGCTGTCCGGTAACCGGCTTGGGCTGCTGATAAACTTTAATGTTACATTACTGAAAGATGGTATCAAGCGTCTTGTATTATAACTTTGTGCCCTCTGTGCAAATACCTTTGTGTCCTTTGTGGTAAAAACTAATTATGAAATTCAGAAACTTCAAAATGGTGGGCTATGTGGTCTATGGCCGTGGTTGTTTTGATCAACTGGACGAGATCATTGCTCCGCACAGAAAGAACGGAAGCCCGATGATTTTTTTGGTTGACCATTTTTTTACCGGGAAACCGCTGGTTGAACGCATACCTCTGCGGGGAAACGACAAAATAATCTTTGCTGATGTTACTTACGAACCAAAGACAACCTATGTTGATTCTTTGGCAAAACAAATCAAAGATGAATTTGGAACAGTAAGCGGCATTATAGGTATTGGCGGTGGCTCTACGATGGATCTTGCCAAAGCAGCTTCATTGATGATGAGCAATCCGGGTTCTTCGGCGGACTACCAGGGCTGGGACCTTGTGAAACATCCCGGAGTGTATAAAGTGGGCATTCCCACACTCAGCGGAACAGGAGCCGAGGTTTCCAGGACAACCGTATTAACGGGCCCAACAAAAAAACTGGGAATGAACTCCGATTTCACTCCTTTTGACCAAATTGTACTTGACCCCCAGCTAACTGCCAATGCTCCTGTCAACCAGCGATTCTATACCGGCATGGACTGCTATATCCATTGCATTGAAAGTTTGGAGGGAACCTATTTGAATGAGTTCAGCAAAAGCTATGGCGCTATGGCGTTGGAGCTTTGCCGTGATGTGTTTGTACGCAGTGCTGAATGGAATGACGGTTGCGATGAGAAGCTGATGATGGCCTCCTATGCCGGCGGCATGAGCATTGCCTACAGCCAGGTGGGTGTGGCGCATGCCGTAAGCTATGGCCTCAGCTATTTACTCGGCACCAAACACGGTGTTGGAAATTGTATTGTGATGAACCATTTGGAAGAGTACTATCCTGCCGGTGTAAAGGAGTTTAAACAAATGGTGGAAAAAAACAAGATTGATATACCTGCCGGTATCTGCAAAGGATTGAGCAATAAACAGTTTGATACCATGATCAATGTTTCCCTCGGCATGAAACCGCTTTGGGAAAATGCATTGGGAAAAGACTGGGAAAAGATAATGACAAGGGAGAAGCTACGGGGCTTGTATGAGAAGTTGTAATTAAAAAGGCAGGGGTGGTTCGTTTATCAATATGTTTTTTTTGATCAATCCTTTTTTAAGCTGTTGATAGCTGATCCGGGTGGCGCTGCCCCTTTTTCTGAAAACCAGCATTCCTTTATACACTTCTGTATAGAGCTTCTCTGGATATTCGCCGGTAAATAACCAGGCTTCCCGCCAGTTGGCAAGCCCGATCTTTAACCGGGGGTGAAATAGCTTTATGTACTTTGCTTGTTCCAATTTACATTGAAAATTAAGTTAATTTGGAACAAGACATTACAGCAATTATAGAGTTAGCGGTCATGATTAACAAATACTAAAGACATGAACATAAGAAATCTATTAAAAAAATACCTATCGAAAAGAAGCGATAAGGAAATTTCCAATGAAGATATAGATGCATTGGCTGATATGATTAGAAATAATCGGTCACAAATGAGTGATTGGGATAAAATGTTTGGAATACTCTGTTACAATATTTGGCACAATTCCAGTCAAGACTTTCAAAGAAGCCATGATATTCAAGACATTGAAATTCCATTTTTATGTGCAATTGGAGTATTTCAAAATTTGAATAATATGGAGTTTACAAAGAAATTTGAGTATACAATATTAGCTAAACTGGCACCTAAAAATGTTCAAAATAGCAAAGAAGAGCTTATAAAGCAATTGCCATCCATTAAACAAACACTTCAGCGAATAACAACTTCAAATAATATTGAATTAATCAAGCCATTTACAACCGTTTTTGCCCAAGGTTTTTTAACGGACTTTAAGAAAAATTATTCAGGAGATAATCCATTGGATTACTTTCAAAAAGGGATCGAAGTTTTGTATCTATTTATCAATGAAATACGTGAAGCTGATAAATCTTTTTTTAAAGAATTATCTGATTACGGTGAATATGAAACAGATATTGATTTAATAATTGAAGATCTTAATGCAGCAATCTAAATAAACACGAACCGCTAACACGGGTTTTGCGTCAGGCGGGCTGACGTGCAAACTTGAAGCTTTGTGCATCTATGGAAATTTAGTGCTAAATTGAAACTTTGTGCTCCTATACCCGCCCGAACGCAAAGCCCGAAACCGTTATCTGCAACGGCTGGGCGACCTGCAAACTTGAAACTTTACCACTTTGATTGAACCTTGAGAAATGAAAAAAATATATCGGACGGACACAGCATTGAATCAACAGGCAACGCTTCGTTTTTAATTTTTTTTGCCCACGCTTCAATTTTTTTAATTCAATTTTTATTGCCAACGCACAAGTGGCACATTTGCCTTTGCCTGCAACCGCACCAAGTCGACACAAAAGCCAAAACCAAGAGAGCCACTTTTCCCAACGCTTTATTAAAAACCGTATCTTAGAAAACTATCTTTGAGAACTTTTTGCAAATCAATATTTGAACTTTAAATGGCAATTAAAAAATCTGAATTATACAGTTCCCTTTGGGCAAGCTGCGATGAGCTGAGAGGCAGCATGGATGCAAGCCAATACAAGGATTATGTATTGGTAATGTTGTTTGTGAAATACATCAGCGACCGCTATGCCGGACAACCTTTTGCACCAATTAAGATTCCGACAGGTGCAACATTTGCTGACATGGTGGCTTTGAAAAACAAACCCACCATTGGTGACGACATCAACAAAAAAATTATCGGACCCATTGCAGAAGCCAACAAACTTTCTGAAATGCCCGACTTCAACAATCCTGAAAAGTTGGGCACGGGTGCCGACATGGTGAAGAAACTCACCAACCTCATTGCCATTTTTGAAAACCCTTCTCTTGATTTTAAAAGCAACCGTGCCGAAGGTGACGACATTCTTGGCGATGCATACGAATATTTGATGCGGCACTTCGCAACTGAGAGCGGCAAAAGCAAAGGACAATTTTACACACCTGCCGAAGTGAGCCGGGTGATGGCAAAAATTATTGGCATCAACGCAAAGAACACAACAAGTGAAACTTCGGTGTATGACCCAACTTGCGGCAGTGGTTCTTTGCTGTTAAAGGTTGCTGACGAAGCGGAAAAACTGATTTCTGTTTTCGGGCAGGAGAATGATACAACTACAGCAGGACTTGCACGAATGAATATGATTTTGCACAACAACCCAACGGCTGTAATCAAGCAAGGAAACACTTTGAGTAATCCGCTTTTCTTAGACAACAATTCACGATTGAAAACTTTTGACTTTGTTGTTGCTAATCCGCCTTTCAGTTTTAAGAGTTGGAGCAATGGTGTAAATATTCCCGAAGAACAAAAAGAAACGGGATTGCATGGAAGGTTTTACGGTTACGGTGTGCCGCCTGCAAAAAATGGCGACTATGCTTTTCTGTTGCACATTCTAAAATCATTGAAGAGCAAAGGCAAAGCCGCAGTAATTCTTCCTCACGGTGTTTTGTTTCGTGGAAATGCTGAAGCAGGAATAAGGCAAAACTTAATTCGCAAAGGCGTTATTAAAGGCATCATTGGTTTGCCTGCCAATTTATTTTACGGCACCGGTATTCCTGCATGCCTCATCATTATTGATAAAGAAAATGCAGGCAACCGAAAAGGAATTTTTATGATGGATGCAGGCAAAGGTTTTGTGAAAGACGGAAACAAAAACCGGCTTCGTGAGCAAGACATTCACAAGATTGTGGACACCTTTAACAAGCTGGATGAAAGCAATCCGAAGTATGCACGAATGGTGAGTGTTACCGAGATTGAAGAAAAGGAATTTAACCTGAACATTCCGCGATACATTGACAGCACCGAACCCGAAGACCTGCAAAACATTGAAGCTCATTTGCAGGGTGATATTCCTGCCGAAGATGTATCGGCATTAAGCAATTACTGGGAAGTGTATCCATCACTGCAAAAAAAATTATTTGAAAACAGTAACCGTCAAAATTTTCGCAAACTGAAAATTGCCAAAGAAGAAATCAAACAAAATATTTTTTCTCACGCTGAATTTGTTGCTTACAGCAACAAGGTGAACGAAGTGTTTACCAACTGGAAGAACAAAAACACTCCCGTTTGTAAAAACATAAACACCGATACCAAGCCGAAAAAATTCGGACACTTACTCAGCGAAGATTTACTTACAGCATTTGCCAACCTGAAACTGATTGACAAATACGATGTGTATCAGCACATGATGACTTACTGGATGGAAACCATGCAGGACGATTGCTATATCATTACTTCTGTTGGTTGGACTGATGGAGCAAGATGCCGTGAACTGCAAAAGGTGGAAGACAAAAACAAAAAATTGATTTGGGCTGAGGAACATGATGTGGAAATTGGAAGCCGCAGGTTTAAAAGTGATTTACTGCCAAGAATATTTTTGATAGAAGAATATTTTGCTGCCGAACAAAAAAACATTGAAGTATTGGAAACCGAAGCAGATGCCATAGCGGCAACTTTGGAAGAACTGACAGAAAAAACAAATGAGGATGGTGAATTAATTTTTGAAGATGCTAAAAACGATAAGGATAAAATTACAGCTGCCAGTGTAAAAGACAGATTGAAGAAAATAAAAAATGACAAAGATGCAGGTGAAGAAATAAAAGAACTGAATGCTTACTTAAAACTTAGCGAAGAACAAACCGAAGCCAACAAAAAAATAAAAGCAGCCAAAGCTGAATTAGAAAAATTACTGCTGGCGAAATATGCAGCACTTACCGAAACCGAAATAAAAAATTTGGTCGTAGATGATAAATGGATGGCAACGCTGGAGCACAGCGTAAAAAACGAAATGCAACGCATAAGCCAACGCCTTACACAACGAATAAAGGAATTAGCCGAACGTTACGAAACACCAATGTCTTCATTGATGCTTGAAGTAAACCAATGGGAAGAAAAAGTAAATACTCACCTTACTAAAATGGGTTTTGCATGGAGCTAGCTATTGAAAATAAATTCAAGCAAACTGATATTGGTTTGATTCCAAGTGATTGGGAGGTGAAGCTTTTAAAGAATGTTGCCCAATTTGAGAATGGCAAAGCTCACGAAACTTTTATTGATGACAACGGAGATTTTGTTGTCGTAAATTCTAAGTTCATTTCAAGCGAAGGAAAAGAATCTAAACATTCAAGTATCGCATTTTCTCCTTTGGATTTTGGCGACATTGTAATGGTAATGAGTGATATTCCAAATGGCAAAGCTTTGGCTAAATGTTATTTTATTGAGAAGGATAGAAAATACACTTTGAACCAACGGATTTGTTCATTTAAAACAGAGACATGTGACAATCATTTTCTATTTAGAATTCTAAATCGCAACAAATATTTTCTTGCTTTTGATAGTGGCACCGGACAAACCAATTTAAAAAAGCAGGAGGTGTTGGATTGTCCAATCCCTCTCCCACCCACCAAGGCCGAACAAACCGCCATAGCCACCGCCCTCTCCGATGCCGATAATTACATCAGCAGCATTGAAAACCTCATTGCAAAAAAGCAAAACATCAAACAAGGTGCCATGCAAAAATTGCTTGCTCCTAAAAAAGATTGGGTGGTGAAGAAGTTGGGGGAAGTATTTTCTATTTCTTCTGCATCATCAAAAAGTAGGTACATTACTGAAGGTGGCAAATATGTAATAATGGATATGGGTTCAGTTTCATCTGATGGTAGTATTTTGAAAAATAAGTTTACGAATAATTCGGATGATTTATTAAGTATAGGTGATTTAGTAATGCCAAAAGATGATATTGGTGGTGGCAAAATAATTGGTAAAGTCGGATACATTGACACAAAAAATTCATTTGTCTTGGGTGACCATGTATACAAACTCAAGTGCACAAGCAGTTTTTCAAACTCACTCTTTTTTTCTTATTTAATTAACAGTGCTTTTGTGAATAGACATTTTAGAATGAAAGCAAGTGGTTCTGCTCAAATTGGTATTGGTAAATCTATTGTGGTTAATCAGGAAGTTATAGTTCCAAATAATATTGAAGAACAAATCCACATTGCCACCATCCTCAGCGATATGGATGCAGAGATAGCTGCATTAGAAAAACAATTAGCCAAAGCCCGTAACATAAAGCAAGGCATGATGCAAAATTTATTAACGGGGAAAATAAGATTGATATGATAGGTCAACCCGAACGCCATACACAAAACCGCATTGTGAAATTGTTCACCGAACAACTGGGTTACGATTACCTCGGTAATTGGGAAGAACGAAACGGCAACAGCAATATTGAAGAAAATTATCTCCGTGCTTTTTTGCAACGGCAGGGCAACAGCGATGTGCTGATAAACCGTGCCCTTGATAAACTGCGGACTGCTGCCAACAATTACAACGAAAGTTTATACACCAACAACAAAAACACTTACAGTTTGCTTCGCTACGGTGTGCAGGTGCAACCCGATGCAGGAGAGAATAATGAAACAGTGCATTTGATTGACTGGAAAAATCCCGAAGCAAATCATTTTGCCATTGCCGAAGAAGTAACAGTTTTCGGCAACCGTGAAAAGCGGCCCGACATTGTTCTTTACATCAATGGAATTGCTGTTGGAGTTTTGGAATTAAAACGCAGCACGGTTTCCATTGGCGATGGCATAAGGCAAAACATAACTAACCAACAAAAAGAATTTATTCAATCGTTTTTCAGCACCGTTCAATTTGTGTTTGCAGGTAACGACAGCGAAGGTTTGCGTTACGGAACAATTGGCACAGGTGAAAAATATTTTTTGCAATGGAAAGAAGATGTTGACGACAACAGCACCTACCAGTTGGATAAATACCTCACAAAAATGTGCAATAAGCAACGCTTCATGGAATTGCTTTTTGACTTTGTGTTATTTGATGGCGGTGTAAAAAAACTGCCGCGGGTGCATCAGTATTTCAGCATAAAAGCAGCACAGGAAAGTGTTCGCAAAAAAGAAGGCGGAATTATCTGGCACACACAAGGAAGCGGAAAAAGTATTGTAATGGTGTTGCTTGCAAAATGGATTTTAGAAAATAATCCGAACGCAAGAGTTGCCATCATTACCGACCGTGATGAATTGGATAAACAAATTAAAAGAGTGTTTGAAGATGCAGGCGAAGAAATTTACCGAACCACCAGTGGCAGAGATTTAATGAGCCAACTCAACCAGGCAAAGCCACGGCTGTTGTGTTCACTGGTTCACAAGTTTGGAAAACGGGATGTAGAAAATTTTGACGAGTTTATTGAAGAATTGCGAAACAGCCCTTCGCAAGTGAAAGGCGAATTGTTTGTGTTTGTAGATGAATGTCACCGGACACAAAGCGGTAAACTTCACAAGGTGATGAAAGCCATGCTGCCCAATTCGGTGTTCATCGGTTTTACAGGCACCCCGCTTTTGAAAAAAGACAAGCAAACCAGTTTGGAAGTTTTCGGGCAATACATTCACACTTACAAATTCAAGGAAGCCGTTGACGACAAAGTGATTTTGGATTTGATGTATGAAGCCCGTGACATTGAGCAAAGAATAAATCAACAGGATAAAATTGATGAATGGTTTGAAAGCCGCACAAGAGGATTGAATGATTTTCAGCGAAGCGAACTGAAAAAGAAATGGGGAACGATGCAGCAAGTGTTGAGCAGCAGAAACCGAATGCAGCAAATTGTAAATGATGTGGTGTTTGATTTTTCAGTGAAGCCACGATTGAGCAGCAGCACGGGAAATGCAATTCTTGTGGCAGGAAGTATTTATGAAGCATGCAGGTATTATGAGTTATTTCAAATGACAGAATTCAGAAACAGATGTGCATTGATTACTTCTTACAATCCTTCGCACCGTGATGTAGTAACGGAAGACACAGGGGCAAACACCGAAACCGATAAGCAATACATCTACAATCTTTACACAACGCTTTTGCAAAATGTAAATGCAGATGCAAACAAAACCAAATCGGAAACTTATGAAGACAGAGCCAAACTTTTGTTTGTAGAACAACCTGCCAACATGAAACTGCTGATAGTGGTTGATAAACTGCTCACAGGTTTTGATGCACCTGCATGCACCTACTTATACATAGACAAGAGCATGCAAGACCACGGATTGTTTCAGGCAATTTGCCGTGTTAATCGCTTGGACACTGACGATAAAGAATTTGGTTACATCGTTGACTACAAAGATTTGTTTACGAAAGTAGAGAACGCAGTTTCAGTTTACACATCAGAACTCGATTACGACAATTTCAAACCTGAAGATTGTGTCATTTTACTTGAAGACCGTTTAACAAAAGCAAAAGAAAGGTTGGAAAACGCGTTGGAAGAAATCCGTTTAGTGGTAGAACATGTGCCGACACCAAAATCAGATTTGGATTACATCCGCTACTTCTGTGGCAATCCTGAAAATGCTGACGACTTAAAAGCAAGTGAAGTAAAACGCACCGCACTTTACAAGCACACCGTTGCACTCATTCGTGCCTATGCAAACATTGCAGCTGAAATGCAGGAAGCAGGATATAGCGAAGCTGAAACGGAAGCGATAAAAAAAGAGTTGGATAATTATTTACGATTGAGAGAAATCATTCGCAAAGTAAGTGGCGAAACGCTTGACATGAAAGCCTATGAAGCCGATATGCGTTTTCTCATTGACAATTACATTCAGGCAGACCCAAGCAAACGCATTGACCCGTTTGAAAATCAAACGCTGCTTGACTTGATTGTGAATACAGGCATTGCAGATGCAATCAATCAATTGCCTGATGGAATTAAGAGCAGTAAAGAAGCAGTTGCAGAAACGATTGAAAACAATGTGAGGCAAAAAATTATTAAAGAACATTTGATTGACCCTGCCTTCTTTGAAGAAATGAGCAGGTTGCTCAAAACTATTATTGAAGAATTGCGGCAGAAGAAAATTTCTTACGAAGATTATCTGAAAAAAATGGCGGAGCTTGCTAGGCGGGTAATGCATGGTGGTGGTGACGATTTGCCGAAAACAATTAAGACACCTGCACAACGGGCTTTGTTCAATAACCTGAACAAAAACGAAGCGCTTGCACTAAAAATTGATGAAGCAGTAAAGCGGGTAAAGCAGGTTGATTTCAGAGGCGATGAAAGAAAAGAGAACATCATCAAGTATGAAATATTTCAGATTGTGAAAGATGAAAAAGAAGCGGAAAGAATTTTTGCAATCATAAAAGAGCAAAGAGAATATTAAGATGCCAACAATTGACTTAGGAAAATTTACGGCTGATGTAAAATTGAAAGACATCAAGAATATTCACCTGAGCGTTTATCCGCCAACAGGCAGGGTAAGAATTGCAGCACCTTCAAGATTGGATTTGGAAACGATACGAATGTTTGCCATTTCAAAATTGAGTTGGATAAAAAAGCAGCAGACAAAACTTCGTAATCAGGAAAGAGAAGCCCCACGGGAATTTAAAACAAGAGAAAGTCATTACTATTTAGGCAAACGCTATTTGCTTCAAGTATTGGAAACGGAAAACAAGCCAAGTGTTTCAATAAAGCATAACAAACTTTTGTTACAGGTAAAACCAAATACTGATTTGCAAAACAAACAAGTTCTTTTGCAAGAGTGGTATCGTGAACAACTGAAAAATCTTGTTCCGAAATACATCAGTAAGTGGGAAGAAAAAATGCAGGTGAAGGTTTCTGAGTTTGGAATTAAGAAAATGAAAACCAAGTGGGGAACTTGTAACAGAGAAGCAAAACGCATTTGGATAAATCTTGAATTGGCAAAAAAACCGTTGGAGTGTTTGGAATATATCGTGGTGCATGAAATGGTTCACTTGCTTGAACGCAATCACAACGACAGGTTCATTTCATACATGAATAAGTTTTTACCTCAATGGCGACATTACAAAGAAGAATTAAATCGCTTGCCAGTCAGCCATGTGGATTGGAAATATTGAAAATATGAAAAGACCACGCAGCAGTCACACACATTTGCAAGCCGCTACAAGCCCATGCACAGACCAACAAGACAAAGACAATGACAGTAAAACTCAACAACGAAAATGATTTACAGACACGGTGGACAAGAACGCCAGCTGGCAACATGCATTTGGCGTCATGCGGGGTGAAGTGCTTAAATTCAAGTTCAGTTTTTCAAATCAACTTTAGTGCTGGGTTGACAATTTGGTTCTCCGAAATCCCGCCCGAACGCCAAGCGCAAAAACGTT
>Ga0233425_10011472_pt1 | contig 10326 bp, 10 predicted proteins | sample Watercolumn_Towu_2_FD_181712 | JGI IMG/M metagenome (GOLD analysis project Ga0233425, IMG submission 181712) | Freshwater microbial communities from Lake Towuti, South Sulawesi, Indonesia - Watercolumn_Towuti2014_140_MG | ecosystem: Environmental > Aquatic > Freshwater > Lake | place... | reverse complement strand
GTTTATTTTGCTACAATAAGGTACTTGAATTTGCAGGCATTCGGTTCAGCAGGCGATAAGTTTGATGGGCTTTCGCGGCGCAATGGGACTCGGCGGGGGATGAATTGCCGTTTCATCGGTGGTCGCGGCGCAACGGGATTTGGCGGGGGATTGAAATCCCCGCCTCAGTACATGGAAGTCGGTTGAAACCGACTCGTCGCGCCAGCCCCGTAGGGGCTTCCATGAACTGAGCAGGCGGCTCTGCGAAGCGCCCTGTGGGTCAGCCCCGCTCGACGACAATCATCATGCGCCATCCTCTTCTTCGTCAATTCTCTCATACACATCAATCACCTTTCCATCTCGATGATGTTCCTTTTGCCTTGCCGCGTATTCTTTGACTGTTTCCAGCGAGCGTTCGCCGATGCTCAACGCGCCGTAACCTTCCTGCCATTTGAATTGACCGTCGCTTCCTGGCATGTGATTGATCGAGAACGAACTCGCGCCTTTGAGGTGACGAACACATTCAGCCACGGAAAGTTTTGGCGGAATGGAAGCAACCACATGGGCATGATCTTCCACGTTCCCTGCCGCGTGAATTTTTACGCCCAATTCCTTTGCCTTGTTATAAAGCACGCCATAAAACATCTTTTCACGTTCGGGCGTGAGGGTCGGTTCGCGCTGGAAGGTTGCCCAGATGATGTGGTAGTGAAGTCGCCAGTAGGTCATTTCGGAATTCCTTTCACAGCATAGGTTGGGTCTGCGAAGATTCGGCGCAAAAACCGACTCCACGCGGACGCCCGCTTCGATGGGCGCTCGCGGCGCAACGGGATTCGGCGGGATTGAAATCCCCGCCTCAGCGCATGGAAGTCGGTTGAAACCGACTCCGCGTGCCAGCCCACAGGGCTTCCACGAACTGAGCAGGAGGCTCTGCGAAGCGCCCTGTGGGTCAGCCCCGCTCAATCCAGATCCCACGCGGACGCCCGCTTCGATGGGCGCTCGCGGCGCAACGGGATTCGGCGGGATTGAAATCCCCGCCTCAGGACATGGAAGTCGGTTGAAACCGACTCCGCGTGCCAGCCCGCAGGGCTTCCATGAACTGAGCAGGCGGCTTCAGCCCCGCTCAATCCCAATTCCGCCGCGCCTCACCATCAAAGCAAAATCGCAAACCCATTATCCTCTCATCATCAATCAATACACCTCAAACAATTGACCTTCAACTCTTTGATTCTTTCTCTATATTTTTCTGCCGCCGCTTCGCCTGTGACAAGGTGGCTGGATTCTGCTACGAGATTCGTTGGTCTCACTTTGACGAGCCAGCCAGCGGTGTACGGCTCTTTATTCGTGATCAAAATATCTTTAGCAAATCCTGCTTCATTCGTTTCTACGATCTCACACGAAAACGGTGCAGGGAACGGTCCCACCCACTTGGCGGACTCAATCGTCGCCAGCGCTTTACCTTGCGCGACCTTCTTGCCGACTTCCCGAAAACTGAGCGCGGCGAACTTTCCGCAACGAGTCTGCGCAACATCGGTCATGCCGAGCGTGGCGATCTCGCCATCAAAGCGGATCCACACATCGCGTTCGATGTCGTAGGTCAGGTCTTCGGGGATGTCGCAGGCGTAGAAGATCATTTCAAAAGGTTATAACCACAAAGTCCATAGGATATACAAGGGCTTCACTTTTCTAACTGCCATATCTGTTCAAATTCTGGTCCTTGATAACTTTCAACACGTAACGTGGTCTCACTCAAAACTATGCCAGCAGGCACTTCAAAAACAATCCAGCCTTCATCGGAATATCCGCCATAAAGTTGGTTGCAACCTCCTCCAATCCAACTTTCTCGTTGTGGATGCAAATCGCCTTGACTGTGATACCAAAGTGAATCTTTTTCTTCACCATGATAGAGCAGATGAAACCAAAAACACGAGTAGATTTGCAAATCTGATGAATTGCCGCGATTTTCGCGTTTGAAGTGTAACCAAAGAAAAGATGCTCCAGCAGTTGGGCAAATCTCGTTGTTATATTTGCTTACATAACAACCTTCCAAACTGTGCTCTATCAAAGTAATAGCCAAGTCGTCAACTACAAACGTTTTGCCTTCCCGTAAAAACGATGGCGTTGGAGTCGGCTCAGGCGTGTTTGTTTCTTGTACTGACGTTTCTGTTAGTGCGGGCGTTGTATTTAGCAAACCACACGAAAAAGATATTGCAGCGAGCAAGAATGCCAAAGCAACGCGAAAATGAGATTGCTTAAACCTTCTCAATTTTTCTCCATGCACTCTGTGTTCTCTGTGGTGAGAATTACTCAAAATTCAAATTCTGTTCTTCCATGAATTTCTGATACGCCGCCACAGCCGCGTCACCTGTGACAAGGGAAGCGGACTCGCCCGCCCAATCGGTGGGTTTCACTTTGACGAACCAACCCTCGCCATACGGATCGGAGTTGATGAGCGAAGGTTTGCCTTTCATTGCTTCATTCACTTCCACGATCTCCCCTGTCACTGGCGATGTCACAGGTCCCACCCACTTGCCGCTTTCCAACGTCCCCGCCGATTTGCCTTTTTGCACGGTGCGTCCCGCTTCCTTCGGCGTGGCGTTGACAATGCCTTTCGCCAAATTCTGCGCCACGTCGGTGATTCCAATTTTCACCGTGCCATCGTCCATGGGCAATGCCCAGGCGTGCTTCTCCACCCAGTAGTAGAGATTTTCAGGAATGTTACATCCGCGAACTGTTGCCATTTTGTTTCTCCTTGATTTTTGTAGCGCGACTTTTAAGTCGCGGTTGGCTACAGAACTATTCGACTACGCAACTACTTGACTAACTTCTTCCACACCGACGGCTTCCGCCACCAACTGAATGATGTCGCGGACTTCGATCTTGCCTTCGTTGCCAGTGGTCTTGACCGCGTCGGAGTACATGATCATATCTTTGGGACAGGTGACGATAAAGAGTTGGATCTTGTCATTCGCGCCTTCGCCAAAGGTGGACAATGCTTCCTTAATTCGGTTCTCGGCGGGACGTTCGCCTGGAGCAACCTTGCCCATCCAAATTTGACCGCCGCCCGCGCCGCAGCAGAATGAGTTCTCGCAGTTGCGCGGCATTTCGACGAATTCCACGCCGAGCAGTTCAAGCAACTTGCGCGGAGCGGTAAATCCGCCATTGTAGCGTCCGAGATAACACGGGTCATGGAAGGTGACTTTGTAATTCGTCAACTTGTTCTTGATCGTAAGTTTGCCTTCTTCGATTAACTTGAGCAACGTCACGGTGTAATGCTTCACTTCAAACGTCCCGCCGAATTGCGGATACTCGTTCTTGAGCGTGTTGAACGAGTGCGGGTCGGTGGTGACGATCTGCTTGAATTGCGCTTTGCCAAACGCCGCCATGTTCTGCTCAACGAGTTGCTCGAACAGACCTTCTTCGCCCACGCGGCGCACATCGTTGCCAGAGTTGGATTCGTTCTGGTACATAATGCCGAAGTCCAAGCCGCCTTGATTGAATAGCCGCGCCACCATTTTTGTATTTGGAATAACGCGCTCATCGAACGAAGCAGTATCGCCGACAAACCACAAATGCTCCACGGGTTCTTCGGTCGCATTCTTGACAGGGAACTCCATCTCCTTCGCCCAACGTCCGCGCAGACGTTTGCCTTTGCTCATCCAGTTGCCGTTGGTGGCGAGAGATTGAAGCGCGTTCTGCACGCCGCTGTCAATTTCGTAGCCGTCAATCAACATGCGGCGGCGGATGTCCACGATATCTGCCATCGGTTCGTTGCCGACGGGACACACGCGGACACACGCGTAACAGGTTGTGCAAGACCAAACAGCCTCAGGGGAGATCACACTTTCAGTAAGCGGAACCAGCAATCGGTCGGGGTGAGAACCGAAGGTCGCTTCCTTAAGAAGATAACGCTTGTTGACTTCCAATGCCGAAGGGGAGAGCGGTCGCCCGTAAAAGTTGGCAGGGCAGACATCCTGACAGCGATTGCATTGGACGCAGGCGTAGGAATCCAAAACGCGCTTCCACGAAAGGTCGTGCAAAAATTTTGCGCCAGGATCGGTCTTCGCGGGCGTGTCGAGTTGACCGCGCGGATTCTGCTTTGCCAAACCGAGATTGATGGGCGCGACCGAAAAATGCGTGTGCTTGCTGCGCGTGATGTAGGGGACGATGAACATCACCCAGCCAATGCTGATCCACCATGCAACATGAACGCCCGTTTGCGACGCGCCGAAGAGACCGTTGATAGCGCTCGCAATCGGCATGAACGGATCAGCGCCCGCGTCAAGACGAAACGCTTGACTCGAAAGCCGCGCAATGACATGCATGATGACGAAGACATCCACGATCAGTGAATCTCTTGCCTGCCCGCTTTTCACTTTGGGATTGAGCAAGACGTTATCGCGATAGGTGAGCGCTTTATCTTTGACGAAGAATCGCCGCACCAGCATGAACGTGATACTGAACAGCAGCGCGCCGCTCATCAGGTCGGCGATGATGTTGAAAATGTTGATGATGGGCGCGTTCAAAAACGCGAACGAGAGATGTCTGCCGCCATAGACGAGATCAAAACCTGGGATGAGTCCTTCGAGCACGTCCACGAGATTGACGAACGCGTACGTGATGAGACCGAAGAACAATCCCATGTGAATCGTGCTGATCCATTTGCGGGCTTTGAAGATGGGCTGCTGGAACAAAACTTTCACGCCCGCGTTGAGCAAACTCGCAGGAATGTTCTTCAACTCAGGCGCGGGTCGTCCTTTGCGGATGGAATCCACAATAGTTTTGACGCCGTGAAAAAAGAACCCCGCCGCCACCAGCGCCAGCGCAATGAAGATGATTTTTTCAATCGTAGTGAGCAACGTACCCTCCCGAAAAGAAAGTAATTGGAGATTGGTAATTAGAGATTGGTGAAACGCGGTGGTCTTGGTTTTTGCTGGTCAACCATCCACGAATGTGACCACGAATTCACGAACGAGTTGCGCAAATTCGGGTATTCGTTAAATATTCGTGGACGGTTCTCCCAAACAATCTCCAATCTCTAATCTCCAATTACTATTTACCACTTACCATTTACAGCAACTCAAGCATCGCCTCAGCCACTTCAAACAGATCCGCCGTCGCGCCGTAATGCGCCACGTTGAAGATCGGGGCTTTCTTATCGGTGTTGACCGCGATGATCAACTCGGCGCTCTTCATGCCTTCGAGATGTTCGGGCGCGCCAGAGATTCCGAGCATGAGATACAACTTCGGCTTGACCTTGAGTCCAGACTTGCCAACTTGCCTTGTGCGCGGCAGCCAGCCCGCGTCAACAACAGGACGCGAACAGGAAACAGTTGCGCCAATCTTCCCCGCGAGTTCTTCGGCGAGTTCCACATTGTCTTTGCTTCCGATACCGCGTCCAATCGAAACCAGTTTGACCTGCGACGTAATGTCCACGTCGCCGCCCGCGGGTTCGATCGCCTCAACAAACTTCACTTTCAATCCATCCAACGAAACAGGCGAAGCCATCGTCGTTGCCGCCGTTGAGCCTTGACCCGCTTCAACGGGGAACGAGCCAGCCAGCACAGCCGCAATTGCCATGTCGCCTTCGGGCGCAACGTCCGCGATCATCTTGCCGCCATACGCCTGGCAGCTCATCGTCAAGTCCGCGCCGATATTTTTCACATACGCCGCGCACGGTTTGCCGAGTCGCGCTGACAGCCACGCCGCCAAATCCATCCCCGACGCCGTCCAGCCGAACATTACCAACTTCGGCGACTTCTCCTTGACCAACGCCTCAATCACTTTTCCATACGCTTCGGGATTGAATTGACTCAACGCCGCGTCGTCAATGTGGATGGTCGAATCAGACGCGAACACATTGGAAGAAACCCCGCCTCCGACTACGACCGCAGCGGCTTGCCCACCCCAAGCCGACGCCAACTCTTTGGCTTTTCCTACCATTTCAAACGACACATCCGAAAATTTTCCATCCATGTGTTCGGTGATTACAAAGACATCGTTGCTCATGTTATCTCCTGTATGCGTAGTCGGTGTTCTCTAACGTCCACGCTCGGCGTTAGAGAACACCGACTACGCCAAGCCTTTACTCTTCAACAACTCCACGATCTTCGCCGCGACTTCCTTCGACGAGCCTTCGATCATCTCGGCATGACCTGTCGCCACAGGCGGAGCCATCTTCTTGAACGCGAGTCCCGCGCTGGCTTCACCCGTCGGCGCGACCTTCTCAATCGTCGCGGTCTGCGCGATTTGTCTCACTTTACTCACAGGCGCATAACGCGGCGGCTTGACAGACGCTTGTACGCCAACCACCATCGGCAGGCTCACGGAATATTTTGCGCCGACCCCGCCCGCGAATTCTTTGTTGACCGTCACGGTGTGGTCAGAGACTTCCACCGAACTGACTCCGCCAATGTACGGCATATCGAGATACGCGGCGATCATCGCCCCAACTTGACCGTCCAGGTCGTTGGAGGCTTGCACGCCCGCGAAGATAATATCCGCCGACATGCCTTTGATTGCCTCTGCCAACCACTTGGCTTGCATGTGCGAATCCGCCGCGGGATTATCGCCTGTGATCTTGACAGCCTTATCCGCGCCTTTGGCAAGCGCAAGATGAAGCACGTTATCCAGTTCCCCAATCAAGTCCACCCCGACGACCGTCACCGTCCCACCGACGGCTTCCTTCACCAGCGCCGCCTGCTCAATGGACTGCTCGTCGAATTCGTTGAGCACAAAATCCACCGAGTCGAAGTCCACGTTGTTGCCTTTAACGGGCAGGTCATCGGCAATGCTGGGGATGTGTTTGATGGCTACTACAATGTTCATCTATTCTTTCTCCTTATTTTTCTGATTGACGCTCATTCTCAAAAGTGCTAGAATAATTGCGAGCGGTATCGTAACGCCTGGTGACTTCGGTCACTCGTAGAGTGTCCTAGCCTTTCCTGAAATGGAACGGGACAAACTGAAATCAGAGCCCAGGGTGAGCCGCTCCCGCGAAATCCCTTGCAAAAGGGATTTTCGTTTTAATCATCCAACAATTCCTTTCCATTTGCAACATCTTCGATGACAACCTTTGAAGCGATAATGTCGTAAAAACGCGGGTCATCCCGTTCGTACTTCTGGAAGAAAGCCCAGGCAATTGCGTCTGCGGCTTGCAATTCCTTTCGCTCAGACGAATTTTCCTGCGAGATCAACACCACTTGCGGAAGGTCTGCGATCTCTTCGCGGATGGCTTTCTCCAACAAATGACGCTGGCGTTCGCTCGTGTAGCGTTTATCGAGACAAATCTCCACACGCGGCGACCTCTCGACAAGATGGCGGACTGCCCGCGCTGTCACGCGCCAATAAATTTCTTCCACGTGCTTTGGCTCACGGCGGATCGTGTACTGATCCAGAATAACAGCCATGACCGTAATGTCTTCCTTCGCCAACGCTCCCAACAAGCGGATGATGGCGGCTTCCTCAAAGTCCGCGGCTTTGATCTCGCCCGAAGCGATTTTTGCGCCATATTTCTTGACAGCCCTGCGGATGGTCAACTCAAGGACGCGGGGCTGGTTCACACTCAAAACGACCACGATCAGAAAGCGCGTGCCTGTCTTTGCACCGACGGTTCCCGATTCATCAATGAAGGCATAAACGCTTTCGATTTCCATAATTACGTTCCGCGTACTCGGCGTTCTCTAACGCCGTTGGACGCTAGAGAGCGTCTACTACGCGTCTCCACGCATGGACTTATCCAACAACTCCAAAATATCCAACACATCCACATGCTCATTGCCCGTAGACTTGACCGCGTCGGCGAAGCGCGAGACTTCAAACGGACAAGCAACAGCCAACACATCCGCGCCCGTGGACGCGGCTTCCATTGCGCGTTTTTCGGAGAGACGCATGGTGGTGTGCTTGGCGGTGAACGAGTCCATCCACATGCCGCCGCCACCGCCGCCGCAGCAATAACCGTTCTCGCGGTTGCGTCCCATTTCAACTAACTCCACGCCAGGGATGGCTTCGAGCAGTTTACGCGGCGCTTCGTATTCGCCATTGTGTCGCCCCAAGTAGCAGGGATCGTGATAGGTGATCTTCTTGTTGACGGGGTGTTTGAGCATGGGCTTGAGTTGGTCAAGGTGACGCGCAAGGAAGGTGGTGTAGTGAACGACGGGGCGTTCAAATCCATACTTCGGGTACACGTTCTTGAATGCGTTCAATTCATGCGGACCTGTGACCACGAGTTCCTTCCACTCGTACTTGTTGAAGGTCTCGATGTTGTACTCGGTCATCATCTCAAACAGACCCTTCTCGCCAGCGAGACGCTGCGAGTCGGCGTCGTCTTTTTCTTCCTTGCCGAGAACGGCGAAGTCAATGCCGAGCGCATTGAAGATTCGCGCCGCCGCCGCCGCCGCGTCAATGCCGCGTGGGTGATAGGACGGATACGAGCCGACATACCAAAGCACATCCACAGGGCGCGCTACATCTTTGATGATTGGCACTGGCACGCCCGCGGACTGAATCCACGCGTCACGTTTGCGCTGAGGCTGTCCAAGCGGGTTGCCAGATTTGGCAGTGTTCTCAAATGCTTGCTGTAATTCAGCAGGGACAAATTTTCCGTCAAGGATCGCCTGCTCGCGCGCGGCGGGCATGATCTTGACCATGTTCACTTCTTTGGGGCACACGCGTAGACAGTTGGCACAGGTGGTGCAAAGCCACAATTCGGGCGCTTCGGTCAAGTCCATGCCAGTTTGGGCGTAGCGATACAACTTGCGCGGACCGTAATTCCCAACCACATCCACAGGGCAGACGGCGACACACTTGGCGCATTGATAACAATTCGCAAATGATTCCGCGTTGGGGATGTCTGCGATCTTTTCGATCAGTTCGGGCGTGTACTCGAAGATCACCCGCTGTTCGAACATGCGGTTCCAATGACCCGAAACGTCAATGCCATCTACAACAACGTGTTCTTTTTCGATTGCTTTTGCTTTTTCAAACTTAGGTGCCATGAAGGATGGTCTCCTGTTTTATTTTTGCGTAGGGGACGTTCTCTAACGTCCCCGTCGGCGTGAGAGGACGCCGACTACGCACCGCTCTTCTTCAATCCCAACAACCGTCTCGCCATATTCGGCAGGGTGGGCAACAAACCGTTGAACTCTCGGCTCAATCGCCAACTCGTCGTGCCGTACAAGTACACACTATAAGCGCAAGCCAGAAAAGCGCTATTCGCAAACGGAGCTCGTTTCTCATTGCTCGTCAACTCATCTACGAACAAGCCTGTCCCTTCGCCGAACTTGACGCTCATTGCCGTTACCGCGCCGACACGGGCGTATCCATCCGCGAGATTTTCGGCGGTGAGGTTGTGCGTACTGCCCGCCAACAATGGCAGAATACCCGTGCCAACGGTGGGATCCCACAGCCAGCGAGTCCACAGCCAGTGTTGGGAGGGGAAGGTGTTGTGTAAAAGTCCAGTAGCGAGTTCGAGAGCGAGACGAGTATCGAGCGCGTTCAACTTTTCAACGAAGGTTGCCACTCGCACAGAGGCGGGCGCTTCATCACTTAGTAATTGCTCAAAGATGGTGAAGTCGCCTTGCGAAAAGTAATTGGTAATTGTGCGAGCATTCGCTTTGGTGTGCGTGACAGCGGAAGCGATGTCAGCGAAGGAAGAGGCTAGAGAGGTCGCACCCGCTCGAAGTCCAAGAAAGAGGCGTTGATGTCGCTCGGCAAGTTCATCCGCAATCGCGATCACATCCTCAGGCGCGACTTGTCCCAACGCTTCCTGCAAATTAGTTTGCAGTTCGGGGTCGTCGGGTCCCGTCTTTTGCTTGATGATGTGACTCTGCCGCTGAGGGAGCATGGTAATTCGTTATTGGAGATTGGTAATTACTAATCTCCAATCTCCATTTATGCCTTCACCAACGACATCGCGCGGGCAACAGCCAACCCCGCCATCGAAATCGAATCGTTAAGATCAGCAGGACCCGCCGCCGCGCCTGCGACGAAAATTCCAGGCACAGACGTTGCGACGGTGTCAAGACCGCCCGCGCCGCCCGCTTCGATGAAGCCATATTTATTTTGTTGCACGCCCATCAGTTGCGCCACCGCGCGCGTGCCAGCGCTCGGCTCCATGCCGACCGACAGCACAACCATGTCCATCGTCACTTCCATCGGGCGGCTCATCGTCGTGTCTTCGCCGCGAATCAAAAGTTGATCGCCTTTCTTTAACACTTCGCTGATGACGCCCTTCACGTAATTGACTTTGTGTTGCTCCTGCGCCTTCCAATAAATTTCATTTTCCCAATAGCCGTACATTCTCATGTCAATGTAAAAAATCATCACCTTGCTATCGGGCAACTGCTCGCG
>Ga0233425_10011471_pt1 | contig 10327 bp, 4 predicted proteins | sample Watercolumn_Towu_2_FD_181712 | JGI IMG/M metagenome (GOLD analysis project Ga0233425, IMG submission 181712) | Freshwater microbial communities from Lake Towuti, South Sulawesi, Indonesia - Watercolumn_Towuti2014_140_MG | ecosystem: Environmental > Aquatic > Freshwater > Lake | place: Indonesia... | reverse complement strand
AGAGCAGGACCGGGCTCGACGTCGCGGTGGACGACCTGCACTGGACTCCGGAGCTGGCGTGGGCGTGCATCCGCTCCCGCTGCGCCTACGACCAGGGACCCGCGGAAGGATCCGGGGTGACCGCGCTGCTGCGCGCACTGCTGGCGGTGACGCGGGGCGACCTTGCCCTTGCGCGGCAGGTCCTCGCCCCGGACGGCGGGGTCGCGGGCGGAGCCCTTGCCGGCATGGTGCGCGTGGCGCTGGGGCTCGCCGCGATCGACACCCCCGGGGCCACCAGCTGCCCGGAACCGGAAGCAGCCGACTTCCGGCTCCAGGAAGCGCTGTTCCGACTGCCCGCGACCGCGGGCTGGCTTGCCGACTGCGGCCCTTCCCTGGCCGGGGCCGCACCGCCCCTGGTCGCGATGCTGCGTGCGTCGCAGGGCCTGCCGCGGGACGCTGCGCAGGCGGCAGACGGGCGCCGCGAGCTGGGCCTGCTGCTGGATGCGTTGTCCTTGAGAGGACAGCCTCCGGAGCGCGTCGCATCTGCGTTCGAGGCGGCCGCGGTGGCGTGGCCCGGGTCCGCTCCGGTCAACCTCGACTGCGCGGCAGCCTGGCTGGCCGCCGGGAATACCGACCGGGCCGGCAGGTGCATCGAGCGGGCCCGTCTCAGCGCCCCCTCCTCGGACATCCCGGTGGTCCTCGATGCCCTGGTGCGTCTCATGGAAGGCGACCCGGAGGGCTTCCGCACCCGCGTGGAGTCCGTCAGGGGACAGCTCCCGCCCTCCTGGCATGAGTTCCTCGCCCGCTTGCAGTAGTTTCGCGGCATCAATGCGAAGTTGACTTTGGTGCCCGCTGCCTGCAAAATCTAGCGAGCTATGAGGGATATGAAAATGAGATTGCTGGGCCTCTCTTCCCGAACGGTGCTGATGGTGCTCGTCGCGTTGTCTGCCGTCGTCCTTTCCGCATGCGGCGGAAACGACGGTCCGCCCGCGTCTCTCGGCGAGGTGGACGGCTCGGGCTTCGACGGGCAAACGACCGTCGAGGTGGTCGAGACGGTGGACGTGGTCGAAGACACCGGGGACCTGCTGGACATCGGCGCTCCCGACGTCGGCGCGTTCGGCGCACCCTGCACTGCAGACTCCGAATGTGCGGCCGGAGTGTGTGTGGGGGACGCGGACGGCCCGGTGTGCACGCAGGAGTGCGGGGCAGGAAGCCCATGCCCTCCCGGCTGGAGCTGCAAGTGCCATGGCGATGGCTGTCCCGCTCAGTTCTGCAAGCCCATCTATGCCTACCTGTGCTCGCCGTGCGGCAAGGAGGATGACTGCGACGTGACCCAGGGCAACCGCTGCCTGGACTTCGGAGAGATCGGCAGCTACTGCGGAGGGTTCTGCAGCGACATGGCGGAGTGCCCTGACGGCTACGTGTGCCAGTCCGCCAAGACGGTCACGGGCGGGTCGGTGAAGCAATGCGTTCCTTCTTCCGGCCAGTGCGAGTGCTCCAAGCTGGCCATCTCCGAGGAAGCCTCGACGACCTGCTACGCCCAGAACTCGGAAGGCAAGTGCACAGGCTTCCGGATGTGCACGGGCGTGGGGCTCACGACGTGCGACGCACCGGTCCCTGCTGCCGAGTCCTGCAACGGAATCGACGACGACTGCGACGGGCAGACGGACGAGGGATTCGGCACCACCACGTGCGGGATCGGCCAGTGCGAGCACACGGTGGACAACTGCTTCGAGGGGGAAGCGCAGCTTTGCGACCCCATGGAGGGCGAAGCCGCGGAATCCTGCGACGCGGCAGACAACGACTGTGACGGAGAGGCGGACGAGGGGTTCCCCGACCAGGATGGCAACGGCTTCCCCGACTGCCTGGCATCGGACGCTGACGAAGACGGCGTGCCGGACGGAACGGACAACTGCCCGGACGTCCAGAACCAGGGCCAGGAGAACGCGGACGACGACCCGGCCGGCGATGCGTGTGACGACGACGACGACGACGACGGAACGCCGGATGCCGACGACTGCCAGCCGCTGGAAGCTTCCATTCACCCCGGGGCAGACGAAGCGTGCAACGGCGACGATGACGACTGTGACGAGCAGACGGACGAGGATCTGGGCGATACAACCTGCGGGCTCGGCCTGTGCCTGCACGCCACGCAGAATTGCGTGGACGGCGTCGAGCAGATCTGCGACCCGCTGGAGGGCAAGGAAGCCGAATCGTGCGATGACGCGGACAATGACTGCGACGGCGAGGTGGACGAAGGCTTCCCGAACACCGACAAGGACGAGGTGGCCGACTGCATCGACTCGGACGACGACAACGACGGCGTTCCGGACGAGACGGACAACTGCCCCCTGGAAGCCAATCCGCTCCAGGAGGACGTGGACAAGGACGGCTTCGGCGACGTGTGCGACCTCGGCTGCTTCCTGGGGGGGGCCGACGGCTGGGAGCCGGATTGCGATGGGATCCCGGACTCCGTGGACAACTGCCCCACGGTCCCGAACAAGGACCAGGCCAACTCCGACGACGACGCGCAGGGTGACGCGTGCGACCCGGACGACGACAACGACACCAATCTGGATGAGGACGACAACTGCCCGCTGGTGCCGAACCCCCTGCAGGAGGACTTGGACAAGGACGGGTTCGGCGACGTGTGCGACAAGGACGTCGACGGAGACAAGGTCCTCAACGGAACGGACAACTGCCCCCAGGTGTTCAACCCGGACCAGGCGGACACGGACAAGGATGGTCTCGGGAACCTCTGCGACCCGGACGACGACAACGACGGCACGCCCGATTCGGAGGACTGCGCTCCGCTGGAAGCCACGGTCTACCCCGGCGCTCCGGAGTACTGCAACGGCAAGGACGACGACTGCGACTCGGTGAAGGATGAGAAGGACGCGGTGGACTGCAAGCCGTTCTACGTCGACCCGGACGCGGACAAGTACGGAGTCGAAGGGGACAGCCAGTGCCTCTGCTCCAAGTCCGCACCCTACGTGACCACCCTCCTGGGCGACTGCCGGCCCGAGGACCCGGCCTCCTACCCCGGGGCCGACGAGGTGTGCGATGGAAACGACAACGACTGTGACTCGGAAGTGGACGAGGGATTCCTGGATACCGATGCGGACTTGCTGGCGGACTGCGTGGACCCGGACGACGACGGCGACCTGGTGAACGACGCAAAGGACAACTGCCCGCTGGTGGGGAACCCCTGGCAGGAGGACTCCGATGGCGACAACCTCGGCGATGCGTGCGATCCGGATGACGACAACGACGGCTCCCCCGACGAGCTGGACTGCGCGCCCGCGGACCCTGTGCGCTTCCCGGGCAACGTCGAGTCGTGCGACGGCGTCGACAACGACTGCGACTACCAGGTGGACGAAGGCCTTGGATCGACGACCTGCGGGGCCGGCGTCTGTATCCACACCGCGGCCAACTGCGTGAATGGCGTGGTGCAGGTTTGCGACCCCCTGCAGGGAAGCGGTCCGGAGGCCTGCGACGGCAAGGACAACGACTGCGACGGCCAGGTGGACGAGGACCTGGGACAGACCACCTGCGGCCAGGGCGTCTGCACTCACACCGTGAACAACTGCCTCAACGGCGTGCCCCAGTCCTGCGACCCCTTCCTCGGCGCTGCGGTCGAGACGTGCGACGGCAAGGACAACGACTGCGACGGCAAGACCGACGAGGACCTGGGCAAGACCACCTGCGGCAAGGGCGTGTGCAACCACACCGTGGACAACTGCCTCAACGGCCAGAAGCAGGTGTGCAACCCCCTGGAAGGAGCGGCCCAGGAGACGTGCGACGGCAAGGACAACGATTGCGACGGGCCCGTGGACGAAGAGCTGGGCTCGACGACATGCGGCAAGGGGCTCTGTCTCCACACGGTGAACAACTGCGTCAACGGCCAGCCCGTCGTGTGCGACCCCCTGGCAGGCTCCTCCACGGAGGTCTGTGACGGCAAGGACAACGACTGCGATGGCTCGACGGACGAAGGGTTCCCGGACACCGACAAGGACGGGAACCCGGACTGCACCGACCCGGACGACGACAACGACGGCACGCCCGACGGCTCGGACTGCGGCCCGCTGGATGCCAGCATCCACCCCGGTGCGCCCGAGGTCTGCAACAACGTGGACGACAACTGCAACGGGGCCGCGGACGAAGGCTGCCCCGGCGTGGTGTCCGGCACGTCGTGCAAGGACATCCACACCAAGTACCCCGCGTTTGCCACCGGCAAGTACACCGTGGACCCGGACGGCAACGGCGTGCTCCCCGCGGTGGAGGTATACTGCGACATGACCACCGCGGGCGGCGGTTGGATGCGCCTGCTGGACCTCGACACCACGAAGAACGCGTGTCCGTCCGGCTGGATCCAGATCAACCAGCCTACGCTGCTGTGTGCGGGACAGCTGGGCTCCGGCGGCTGCAAGAGCGCGTTCTTCGACAACTCCGGCATCAAGTACCAGGAGGTGCGCGGGTACGTCCGCGCGTACCAGTACTACGCGACCGATGCGTTCCATGGAGGAACGGGAGCCATCGACTCCACCTACGTCGACGGCGTGTCTCTCACCTACGGGGCCAACCCGCGGGCCCACATCTGGACCTGGGCCGTGGGGCAGAGCGACGACTACAACTACGGAAACTCCGACTGCCCCTGCGCCAAGTACCCCGGGGCGTCTCCCGCGTTTGTTGGAACCAACTACTACTGCGAGTCCGGGAACACGGGGGTCATCGAGAACACGTGGTACACGGGAGACCCGCTGTTCGACGGGCTGGGGTGTCCGTCTGGGGACAACTGCTGCACCAACCCCTCGCTCCCCTGGTTCCAGAGGGACCTTGGCATCCAGGTCAGCTCCAAGCCCGAGGCGCGCATCTGCATGGACGAGAACCTCAACAACGAGGACATCGGCATCTACCGCATGGAGCTGTGGCTCCGCTGACGGTTCCGGCAGCAGAAATAAGTTGACCCTTCAATAAGGATCTTGTATATGAAGTCGCCTTTGACTTGGTGGAGGGGACCGTGATCGGAATGTACAGGATTCTCCTGCTGGCCCAGGCCAATCTGGAGCCCGCTGCCCAGGGTTCAGCCCCGGCAGCGGCCCCGGCCCCGGCAGCGGCCCCGGCAGCTCAGGAAGCCGCGGGGCGGGCCGCTTGCGGCCAGGGGGACATGCTCACCATGATCCTCTGGATGGTGCTCTTCGTCGGCCTGATGTACTTCCTCCTCATCCGACCCCAGAAGAAGCAGCGGCAGGAGCACGAGAAGTTCCTCTCGGGCCTGAAGAAGGGGGACCGGGTCGTGACGTCGGGCGGGATCCTGGGGACCATCAAGGGCATCACGAGCACCGTGGTGACTCTGGACCTTGGGGAAGGCGTCTCGATGCGGGTCCGCAAGGAAGGCGTTACCGGGTTGCAGACCGAGCCTGCTGGCGAGGCTGCCAAGTCTGAGAGCAAGGAGAACTAGCCGGCTGCGTGCAAGCCCGGCTTGGACACTTCGGCCTGATGGAGTGTGTCGATGGACAAGAAGCGTTTTTGGTTCATGTTGTTCGTAGCCCTGCTGACTATCTGGTCCGCACTGTACTTGCTGCCCACGGTCTTGCCGGACGGGAGCCTGCCCGGCTGGTATCCCTTCGACCGGAAGCTCAACTTCGGCCTGGACCTCAAGGGCGGACTGGAGTTGAAGTACACGGTGGATTACAAGAAGGCCATCCTCGAGAACTCCCGCGACCTGATGTTCCGGCTGCAGGAGTTCGTGGCGCGAGAGACCCTGAAGGTCCCGCTGGATGAGAAGGTGAGCCGGGAGCAGGTCGAGGCGATCAAGAAGAGGGCAACGTTCTCCGTCCCGGTGTTCAACACCGTGGTGGTCGAGACCGACGATCAGGAGATCCGTGACCTCCTTTCCGGGGACACCATCAAGGAGCGGGTGGACGTCCGCTACCGCCGGTTCGAGGAAGGAAACAGGATCGTGCTCCAGATGAGCACCCTGGACATCGACCGGATCAAGACCGAGGTGGTGGACCAGACGCTGCAGATCATCCGCAAGAGGATCGACGCGTTCGGCCTGGTGGAGCCCGACGTCCGCACCAGCGGCGACTCGGACATCGACGTCCAGCTCCCGGGCGTGAGCAAGGAGCAGATGGACGTGGTGCGCGAGCGCATCGGCCAGACTGCGCGCCTGACCTTCCGCATCGTGGACAACAAGTCGGACTTCTTCGCAGACGCCCGGGAGGACCTGGCGGCATTCAAGGCTTCCAACCCGGAGAAGGGCAAGACCATCGAGATCACCCGGTTCAGCGACAGGTACCAGGCCAAGTCGGAGAAGAAGAGCCACCTCGTGGGGTTCATCCACTACCTCCAGACCATCAAGAAGATCCCGGACGACCACGTCGTCGGGTTCTACTACGTCGAGGAGCAGCAGGCGGGCCGCGTGGCGAAGTCGTACTACCGGACCGAGTACCTGTTCGCGGACGTGCGGGTGTCGGGCGAGCACGTGGCAAGGTCCCGCGTGTTCTACCAGAGCAGCGGTCAGCCCTACGTCAGCCTCACGTTCACGAGCCGCGGCGGCATCGCGTTCGGAGACCTGACGCGGGAGCACGTGGGCGACTACCTGGCCATCATGCTGGACGACGACGTCAACTCCGCGCCGGTGATCAAGGAAGAGATCGCCGGGGGCTCTGCACAGATCACGCTGGGCGGCAACCGCTCCATGCAGGAGACTCTGCGTGAGGCCCAGTCCCTGGTCACGGTGCTCACCCACGGAGCGTACAAGGCGCCGGTGCACAAGGTGCAGGACAACGAGGTGGGCCCGTCGTTGGGCAAGGACTCCATCGAAGCGGGTTTCCTGTCCTTCATCATCTCCATGGCCTTCGTCTTCCTGTTCATGATCGGCTACTACCGCTTCTCCGGGTTACTCGCCTCGCTTGCGGTGGTGCTGAACATCCTCTTCATCTTCGCCGTCCTCGTGGCCTTCAACTCCGCGCTCAGCATGCCGGGCCTGGCCGGCATCGTGCTGACCGTGGCCATGTCGGTGGACGCCAACGTGATCATCTACGAGAGAATCCGGGAGGAGCTACGTGCCGGGAAATCCGCGCGACAATCGGTGGACCTCGGGTTCGAAAGGGCGTTCTGGACCATCTTCGACTCGCAGCTCACGACCGCGCTGGCGGGCGTGATCCTGATGAACTTCACGACAGGCCCGGTGTACGGGTTCGCGGTCACGCTGATCATCGGTATCGTCACATCGGTCTTCACGGCCCTGTACATCGTCAAGTCGATGTTCTACTGGCTGCTGGACCACAAGTTCATCAAAGAAACCGTCAGCATCTGAGCCGGATGGGAGGAAGCCATGCCGTTCGAGATTATCAAGCCTGGAACCAAGATCGAGTTCATGGGATCTCGCAGGATATGGATTGGGATTTCACTGGGCTTGGCCGCTCTGTCCGCACTCTCCCTGATGACGCGGGGGTTGAACCTCGGCATCGACTTCAGAGGCGGCACCAAGGTCGTGGTTGCGTTCAAGGGTACCGAGCCTGTTGACCGCGAGGGGATCCGGCAGTCTGTGGCGGCCAAGTTCTCCGAGCTCATGCAGGCCGGTGACGTGCCCCAGGTCGAGGTCCAGGACTTCGTGGCAAAGGCCACGGGGAACGAGGTGAGCCGGTACGTCATCTACACGGAAGCGGTGTCCCTCCTGACCGACGCGCAGAAGGAAGCCATCGCCAAGTCGTTCTCCGCCACGTTCGGAGAGGACACCACCATCACTCCGCCTTCAGAAGGTGGTGACCAGTTCTTCGCGACGTTCTCGGCAGAGGCTCCGATTGCAGAGCGCACGAAGCAGATGCAGGGCATCTTTGCGGCCAACGGCGTCAACCGGGTGGTCGTCACGTCGGATCGCGTCCGGGACATGAACCTCGAGTTCTTCAAGGAAAGCAACCTGGCCCAGGCCGAGGGAGACTCGCCCGAGCGGATGATGGAAGCCATCGAGGCCGAAGAAGCGTTCAAGGCCAGGGTCGCGGAGTTCGAGAAGAGCGGCAGCGATAGTTCCTTCACGCTCCGCGTCGAGGAAGTAAAGACCAAGATGGAGGAAGCCATCCAGGGGATCCCGGACCTCCAGGCCCGCTTCCTGACCGTCGAGTCGTCCACGTCCATCAGCCCCTCGGTCGGGTCGGATCTGCTCCAGACGGCACTGCTCGCGATCCTCTACGGCTGCATCGGAATCCTTATCTACCTGGCGCTGCGGTTCGACTTCAAGTTCGGTTTCGGTGCGGTCATTGCGTTGGCGCACGACCCCTTCATCACCATGGGCCTGATGTCCGTCACGCAGATCCCGTTCACGCTGCCCCAGGTGGCCGTGCTGCTGACGATCATCGGGTACAGCGTCAACGACACCATCGTGGTGTACGACCGTATCCGGGAGAATCTCCCGCGGCTCAAGGGGATGCCGTTCGACCGGATCGCCAACATCAGCGTGAACGAGACGCTCTCACGCACCATCCTGACGGGTGTTACCACGTTGTTTGCCCTTGCAGCCATCTACGTGTTTGGCGGCGGGCTCATCAGCGACTTCGCGCTCACGCTCCTGTTCGGTGTCGTCATCGGGACGTACTCCTCCATCTTCGTCGCCACGCCCGTGGTGCTCTGGCTCGACGGCCTCACGAAGAAGCGCGAAGCCGCCAGGCTGGCGTAGGCAGCGGCCGCCCCCACTTTCCAGGTCAGACTCATGCGGTGGCGCATCGCGCAGACGGATCCGGTGGCAGCGGGTCGGCTGGCTCGTGAGCTGGGTCTCTCCCCGTTCCTGGCCGGCATTCTTGCCTCCCGGGGCCAGGTCGAGCCTGCGGACGTGGAGCGCATGCTCTCCCCGCGGCTGGCCGACGTCGCCAATCCGTTGGACCTCCCCGCGGTGCGAGTGGCTGCAGAGCGTGTCTGCCGGGCGGTCTCGGCCCGGGAGCGCATCGTGGTGTATGGCGACTATGACGTGGACGGCGTGACTGCGGTCAGCCTCCTGCTCTCGTTCTTCCGGGACATCGGAGTGTCTGCGCAATACGCAATTCCCAGCCGCTTCGTGGACGGGTACGGACTGAACATGGAGCGCTCGCGGGAGATCGCAGCAGGCGGCCCGGGGCTCGTGATCACCGTGGACTGCGGAAGCACGAGCGTCGACGAGGTGGACTTCCTCGCGGGGCAGGGCGTGGACGTGATCGTCACGGACCACCATCGGCTCCAGGAGACCAGGCCCCGATGCGTGGTCCTGGTGAACCCCCAGGCGTGGGACGGCTCACCTTATGTCGTGCTGGCCGGAGTCGGGGTCGCGTTCCTCCTCGTGTCCGCGGTGTGCGTGCTCCTTCGCCAGGCCGGGCATTCCGGGGCCGCTCAGGTGGACCTGAGGCGCTACCTGGACATCGTGACCATCGGCACGGTGGCGGACATGGTGCCCCTGACCGGCGTCAACCGGCCGCTGGTGGTCAGCGGCTTGAAGTTGATGGGTGCGGAGCCGACGCGGCCCGGCGTGGTTGCGCTCAAGGAGGTCTGCGGCATGGCGGCCCGGCCGCTGGAAGCAGGCACCATCGCGTTCCACCTGGCGCCCCGGCTCAATGCTGCCGGAAGGCTCGGAAGCGCGCAGACAGGCATCGAGCTGCTCATGGCCCCGGGGTACGCCCAGGCCCTTCCCCTGGCCCGCAAGCTGGACGAGGACAACCGCCAGAGGCAGCAGATCGAGGCTGCGGTCGTCAAGATGGCGGACGACCTGGCTCGGGATCCTGCCACGGGCAACGCGCCGCCTGCGCTGGTGCTGGCGTCGCCGCAGTGGCACATCGGCGTGCTTGGCATCGTCGCATCCCGGCTCGTGGAGAAGCACTACCGGCCCACGGTGTTGCTCAACGTCGAAGGGGACGAGGCCTGCGGATCGGCCCGCTCCATTCCGGGGTTCAACATCGGCGGCGCGCTGGAGTCCTGCTCCAGCCTGCTCATGCGCCACGGCGGGCATGCCATGGCCGCGGGCCTGAGCCTTGCCACCGCCAACATCGATGCGCTGAGGGAGCGCCTGCAGCACCTGGTGGCGTCCACGCTTTCGCCCGAGGACATGACGCCGGTGCTCAAGGTGGACGCGGTGCTGCCACTGCGCTGCGTGACGTCCGAGACCCTCTCGGACATGGAGCGCCTGGCCCCGTTCGGCATGGGCAACCCGGAGCCCGTGCTCGCATCGCCGGACCTTCGCGTGATCCAGAAGAAGCTGGTGGGAAGCGGCGAGCACCTGAAGCTCGTGGTGGAATCGGAAGGGCGCAGGGTCGAGGCCATCGGATACCGGCTCTCTCGCCTCCCCGTCGAAGTCGGAGACGTCGTGGAAGCAGCGTTCATC
>Ga0233425_10011470_pt1 | contig 10328 bp, 7 predicted proteins | sample Watercolumn_Towu_2_FD_181712 | JGI IMG/M metagenome (GOLD analysis project Ga0233425, IMG submission 181712) | Freshwater microbial communities from Lake Towuti, South Sulawesi, Indonesia - Watercolumn_Towuti2014_140_MG | ecosystem: Environmental > Aquatic > Freshwater > Lake | place: Indonesia... | reverse complement strand
ACTCGTTACCCGTTACTCATTACTCATTACTTTGTCTGTAGTTGCTTCGGTTGACAAACAAAAGAATTTTTCATTTTCAAAAACAGCCTCCATTCGGACGGGCTCTATGATAACGTTCATCCATTCGAATTTGCCAAAGGCAACTAACTTTTACTCGTTACTCTTTACCCTTTACTCATTACTTTGTCTGTAGTTGTACTGAGTATCAAGTAACAATAAAATATTCATTTTCAAAAAATGCCTCCATTCGGCCTCTAACCTACTCTATGTCCCGCTTCATCTATTTTATCGCGCTTCTTTTTGTCTCGATCATTCGAGCGCTTCCACTGCGTTGCTGTTTTCGCTGCGGTCAAGGACTTGGTTTGATAGCTTGGTTGTTCCTGTCTCAGTATCGGCGTTTAGCTCAGCGGAACTTGCAAATTGCCTTTGCTTCAGAAGCTCCTCCTTCTCAAGTGCAGCGCTGGACACGTCAAAGCTTGATGATGCTGGGAGCCAATATCCTCTCTTCTTTAAAAATGCCTGCCATGAAGAGAGAGGCTGTGCATCAGACTTTCACTATCGAAGGGGAAGAATATTGGAAACAATTTATTAATTGTAACGATCATGGCGGCACAGTTGCTGCGTTAAATCATTTTGGAAATTGGGAGCTAAATGCTCAAGCAGTTGTCTGCCTCCAAGGGCGCGCTGCAGGTACCGTCTATCAGCCTCTTCGTAATCGTTTCATCGATGACTTTATCAATCGCGATCGGCGCAGTCGTGGCGTTGCGACTTTTGATCGACGAAAAGATCTCTCTGCTGCGACTTCGCTGCTGCGACAAGGTGGGTTGTTGGGAATTTTGACAGATCAACATGCCGGCGACGCTGGAATCTGGGTGCCGTTTTTTAATAAGCTTGCTTCGACTTCGCCGCTCGCTGCAACGCTTGCTCAAAAAACAGGCTCTGCTCTTGTTCCCATCACCATTCGCACTGTTGGAGTAGCTCGCTGGATTATTCGTATTCATCCTCCTATTGCAACAAAAGATCGCGCCATTGGTGCCATTACTTATGATTTGGGAGAAGCCTTAGCACAAGAAATTCGTCGCTCTCCGACCGATTGGTTCTGGGTTCATAATCGTTGGAAACTGCCAAAGCCTGCTTTTTTGTTGGGTCGCACACGTCGCGGATTTTTTCTCCCATCAACCATGGAGTCGCAACAGCTGCAGAAATTAAAACTCCTTGTTCGCTCCCCCAACTGGCTTGGAGATGCCTGCATGGCGCTTCCCGCCATTCGCTCACTCAAAGCGGGCCGTCCCGATCTTCATCTCAGTATCTTGACGCCTGCTAAGCTTGCTGACCTTTGGAACATCATTCCAGAAGTTGATGAGGTCATCACCATTCCACCAAAAGCTTCGCCGTGGCAAGTTGCAAAACTATTACGACAAAAAAAATCTTCGCCGCTCCTTCCTGCTTTTGATGTAGCACTCCTCTTACCCAATTCCGTGCGGTCTGCTTTGGAGGTCTGGCTCGCCAAAATTCCCCGTCGCATCGGTCGCGTAGGAAAAAAAGGGAAAGGGCGCGCTTGGCTTATCAACCAACCTTTTCCCGATGCAATCGAACAACTGACTCACGAACGAGAACAATACTTGGCCGTGGCTCGTTGGTTGGGAGCGTCGGAGTCATCGCAAAGCGATGAGAGTTGTCAGTTGTCAGTTGCCAGTTCCCAGTTATTAGGCCATCGCAAAGCGATGTCAATTAGGATTGCCATTGCTCCCGGCGCTGAATACGGCCCTGCCAAGCGCTGGCCAGCCGATCGCTTTCGTAATGTCATGGATCTACTTTCTGTCAAACACAAAATTGAGTGGGTCCTCGTAGGCACGCCTGCAGAGCGTCCGATTGGCAAAGAAATTTTGTCTAAAATTTTTTATGGTCATGTTGAAAACAAAATGGGAGAGACTTCGCTTGCTCAACTCATCGAGCTTTTAAAAACTTGTGACCTTCTCCTCACTAACGACACCGGTACCATGCACTTGGCCGACGTGCTTGGCATTCCTACTGTTGCTATTTTCGGTTCGACAGATCCAACGCGTACGGGGCTTCAAGGTTCACACCATCATGTGTTGCAACACCCTGTCTCTTGTAGCCCCTGTTTCCTGCGCGAGTGTCCAATCGATTTCCGCTGCATGCTCGGAGTCGCTCCAGAGGCTGTTGTCAAGGCGATTGAGGAAAGTTTGGTAACTGCCAACGTACCGTTGGCAGTTGGGTTAAGAGTTTAAAGGTTTAAGAGAACTATTCTGTTCAAAAATTCATTTAACTCATTGCTGTTTTGCTTTGCTTGATGATTTCATGAATGAGAGTTGATGAGAAGGCTTGTCAAACGCTTCAACTCTTAAACACTACCAATGACATTTTATTTCGAAGAAATAAAGTGACGTAGTAACAAAGTTTGAATGTTTAACGAGCTGCTTTAGCAGCGCGATAGAGATAAAAGCTGACTCCACATTTGGAGAGAAAATCAGCAACGGAAGCGCCCACCAAAAAAGTCACCATTCCCTTTTCTCCCAGGCCGTGACTGCAAAGTGTCACGAAACTTGCCACCGGATAGAAAGCCCATGACACAAGGAAAAGATTGCGTGCTCTCAAACAGAATGTTGCTCCTGGAACCATTTGTTGCAAGGTCTCGCGCGAAACTTCCTGAATAAGAATCCGCGCCAAGTAGAGAAAAGGAATGAAACTCAGCACCCAATAGCTCCAATTCGACAGTAGGCTATGCTCCCCAAGACTGCTGCCACCGAGATAAGTAAAAAAAATCGCTACCAAGGCTGCGCCAATGAGTCGCCTGAGTAGTGACGTTGCTTTTTCATGAGGCAATCCCAAAATCAATATCATTTCGACCAGCAGTAATGGCATCGTCAAGGCCCAATCGCTATAACGATAAAGCTCATGGAAAAAATGTCCGGAGGCTGCATAAGAATTCCCGGCAAGCTCGAAAGCCTCATTCCAACTATGAAAAAGCCGTATGGCATGATAACAGCCGATTGCAGTAATGATTCCTGCTAGAAGCAATAACGACTGAAACCGCTCTGCAACTTGCTTCCCAGAGATGAGAAAAAAAAGTGTCGAAGCTCCCATCGCCGCAATTAACAGTGAGAGTACATCGTGAACGAGTTCAAACTCGCCGACAGTTAGGGTTAGAATTGTCTTCATGGGTCATCATTGTTCTGATGCTCTGTCAAAAATGGCAATATTATTTTCAAAAATAGTTTTTATTTTTTGTGTTTCTTTGTGTTCTTTGTGGCTATTCTTTCGTCATCATGAACAACACTCTCCGCATTCTTCTCATAACGCTGGCCTTAATCGTCGTACTTTTTATAGGGGCCGCTGCCTTTGTTGCCGGCATCTACAATGGTCTTGTACAGACTTCGCAGGCTGTTGATGCTTCGTGGGCTCAAGTACAAAATGTTTATCAGCGTCGTGCTGACTTAATTCCCAACCTTGTTCAGACTGTTGCAGGCTCTGCCAATTTCGAAAAATCGACGATGATCGCGGTCACCGAAGCGCGCGCCTCGATTGGCAAAATCAATATCAGCTCCACGCAGGCTCCCAATGATGCTGCGCAGTTAGCCGCTTTTCAAAAAGCACAAGGTCAATTGGGAAGCGCACTTTCTCGATTGCTAGTCGTGAGTGAAAATTATCCTGACCTAAAATCGAATGCTAACTTCCGCGATCTGCAAGCACAGTTGGAGGGAACGGAAAACCGCATCGCTGTCGAGCGCGAACGTTTCAACGCCGCCGTTCAAATTTACAATACCAAAGTTCGCTCTTTTCCTGTTGTGATCTTAGCAGGAATGATGGGATACGCTCCGAAGCCTTATTTTACAGCCGAAGCGGGGGCAAGTGCTGTGCCAGCGGTAAAGTTTGATTTTGGTGGAAAAAACAACTAAATCATTAACCACAAGGAACGCAAAGAAAGAAAAAAGATTTTTTTCTCCTTTCTTTTCTGCTATGCGTTCTTTGTGGTTCATTCTTTTATTTTTATTACTAGGAGCTGTTATCCAAGCACAGGAAAAGCTACCTCCTCCTCCCACGCACTACTTCAATGATGCTGCTGGGATTGTCTCTCCACAAGTGGCTTTCCAGCTTAATGGGGAGCTTGCTGATTTTGATCGAAAGACTTCTAACCAGATTGTCGTTGCTATCTATCCTCAATCGTGGAGCAAGAGTTCTCCCGAAGATATTGCTCAAAAACTTTACACTGCCTGGCATCCCGGAACAAAAAAAAATAGCAATGGTGTTCTCGTCCTCGTTTTTCAAAAAGAACATCAAGTGCGTATTCAGACAGGTTACGGCTTGGAGGGAGCATTGCCAGACGCGCTTTGCAAGCGGATCATCGATGACATCATGACGCCAGCCTTTCAACGTGGTGATTACAATGATGGCTTCACGGCAGGTCTCGCAGCCATCATGAAGGCAACGCTTGGAGAATATCATGCCGGACCAGCAAAAAAGAAACCACTCTCGTGGCAACGAATTCTTTTTTCTCCGTTGGGATTTTTTCTACTCCTGATGCTCCTGTCCTTTCTTTTTAACAGACGTCGCTCCAGAAGCGGCCTAGAACCTGATATTCGAGGCGGTGGAGGTTGGTGGATTGGTGGTGGAGGATTTGGAAGTGGCGGCGGATTCGGAGGAGGAGATGGTGGCGGTGGATTTTTTGGTGGCGGCGGTGACAGTGGAGGTGGTGGCGCTGGAGGAAATTGGTGACTAATCTATTCCAAACTTTTTCATGCACCAAACGTTCACTTTATGTGTGATCGTGGCGTAACAGAGCAAGAAGCCTGCCACCCAAGCCCAGTAAATAGGCGGAAGCGGGACCATTTCAAAATAGGCGCCAAGTGGTGTGTAGGGAATCACACCGCCCACCATCATGATCAAGAAAGTCATGCTTAAGAGGAAAGGGCTGGCAATGCTCTGAAAGAATGGAATTTTCGCGGTGCGAATGATGTGAACAATGAGTGTTTGCGTGAGGATCGATTCAACAAACCATCCCGTGTGGAAAAGTTTTTCGTAATAAGTTTTCATCTCAGGGCTCGTTCCAGTGTGCGTAAAAAGATGACAATGGAAAAAATAGAGCATTAAGAAAAATGTTGCGTAATCAAAAATAGAACTCAGCGGGCCAATGAATGCCATGTAGCGGCCGATGTTGCCGATGTTCCATTGACGAGGTTTTTGTAAATATTCCGCGTCGACATGATCGGAAGGAATGCCAATTTGAGAAATGTCGTAGAGGAGATTATTGACGAGGACTTGAATTGGAGCCATTGGCAGGAATGGCAGGAAACAAGCGCCTCCCAGGACGCTGAACATATTTCCAAAATTAGAACTCGCTCCCATGCGAATGTATTTGATGATATTGCCAAAAACTTTTCTTCCTTCAAGGAGGCCATCTTCTAAAACCATGAGGCTCTTTTCGAGAAGAATGATGTCAGCCGATTCCTTGGCAATATCAACGGCAGTGTCAACGGAAATGCCGACATCAGCAACGCGCATCGAGAGTGCATCATTGATCCCATCTCCCATGTAGCCTACAACGTGACCACGCTGTTGTAGTGCAAGAATAAGGCGCTCTTTTTGTGCGGGGGAGAGGCGCGCAAAGACATTGTGCTTTTCTGCGAGATCTCCCATTTCTGGATCGGTGAGCGACAAGAGTTGATCGCCGGTAATGACTTCTCCTGCCTCGATGCCGACGTCTTTACAAATTTTTCGTGTCACAAGCGCGTTGTCGCCTGTTAGAATCTTGGTTTCAACGCCATAACTTTTTAACGAAGCAATCGCTTTGAGAGCTGACTCCTTGGGTGGATCGAGAAAAGCGATATAGCCTAACAAAATCAATTTGCTCTCATCAGCAATAGAAAAGGTCGTTTTTGTTTGAGGAAATTCTCGGTAAGCAATGCCAAGAACACGGTAGCCATCGCAGCTCAACTTTTCATATTCTTCGAGAAGATCATTTTTGATGAGATCAATCATCATGTAAACTTCATCATCGACTTGATAGTGCGTACAGGCTTTGTAGATGTCCTCAACAGCACCCTTACAAACAAGGACGTGATCTCCTTCATAATCGACAACGACCGACATACGTTTGCGATGAAAGTCAAAAGGAATTTCATCGACCTTGCGACAGTCACGGTCGACATCAAGATCGGTGTGAGAGAGAACCGAAGCATCTAATAAATTGCGCAAGCCTGTTTGATAGTAGCTGTTCATGTAGGCGTAGCGCAGAACGTCTTCGCTAGGGCGATTAGTGACATCAACGTGTTTTTCCAAAAGGACGCGATCCTGAGTGAGCGTTCCTGTTTTATCAGTGCACAAAATATCGATCGCGCCAAAATTTTGAATCGCATTGAGTCGCTTCACGATGACTTTTTTGCGAGACATGGCAATTGCTCCCTTAGAAAGATTGACGACAACAATCATCGGAAGCATCTCAGGAGTGAGGCCTACAGCGACGGAAAGACCGAAGAGTAACGCTTGTCCCCAGCTGTGATCCTTGAGACCGACGATCAAGAAAACAATGCTGACCATCACCACCATAAAACGAATCATCAACCAGGTGAATCCTGCAATGCCGCGATCAAAGCTTGTGAGTACGGCAGCGCCAGCTAATTTCTGAGCAATGGCTCCAAAGTGAGTACTCATGCCGGTGTTAACAACAACGCCCTTAGCGCTGCCACTTACCACGTTGCTTCCTTGAAAAATGGCGTTGGGTAATTCGATGATCATCCTCTTTTTGCTCTCCTCAGGGGTTCTTGCCTCCACCGTTTTTTCAACCGGCATCGATTCTCCTGTGAGAGAGGATTGACTGACAAAAAAATCCTTGCAGGCAATGATCCGAATATCTGCGGGAATGAGAGATCCAGCTTGCAGAGAGACGATATCGCCAGGCACGATTTGCGCCATTGGAATTTCTATTTCTTTTCCGTCGCGCAACACATGGCAATTGGTTTGCACCATGGCGCGCAATTTTTCAACAGCCTTACTGGAACGATGTTCTTGGCAATAAGAAAAACCAACACTCAAGATGACCATGAATCCAACAATCGTCGCTGACTGAGGATCTCCCATGAGAATCGAAGCGACGCAGATCACTAAGAGCTGAATCACAAGAGGATTTTTGCAGCGAATGAAAATTTCTTTAAAAAATCCTTGATGCTTTTTTTTCCCGAGATCATTGGGTCCCCACGTGATGAAGTGCTCTTCTGCTTGGGCTGTGGTGAGACCGTGTTCTGAACTGTTGAGAGCCTCCAGAGCTTGATCTGGAGAGAGAGAGCAAACATCTAAAAATTTTTGTTCCTGTTCCGACAATGGTTCAACGGTATTGGAACTTTTGCGTGAGACAAAAGTTGGAACTGTTTTTTTGAAGGCAGAAAAAAGGCTCACGGGAATAGTACTAAGTTAAGAACATCTTAGAGTGAAAATCATTCGTAAAAGGTATAGAATCGAAGTTCAGTAGACGCTTTGAGTGTTTGTAGTTTGAGTTTGCGTTAAATAGGTGCTTTGCACTTTTCTTATAACCATGCGCGAAGCGCGAAGCTAACTCAAACTCAAACTTCTAGCACTCAAACTTTCCTAATGCCCCAACGCCATCGGTCCTACCCATTCTTGAACCCGATCATTCCATTCTGGAGGGCTCGTGATTTCTAAGAGAGCATTATTGATCTCTCTTTTTTGAGGAAGATTCGGACGCAATCCAAAGGAACGATAGATCGTGCCAGAGGGAATAGAAGCCAGTCGTAACCGGTTAGGATAGTCGTGTGAGACCAGGTACTGGAGGCTAATACTGTCGCCCACGAAGGCGTCGATCTGTTTGTTGCAGAGTGCGTCCAAGCCTTCTTTGAGATTCTCAAATTTTTTTGTAGGAATTCCTTTGAGCTTGAGTGTCCTTGCAGCATAGCTATTGCGAAAGACACCGTTCTTGTAGCGCGCAAGATCCTCGATGTGTCGCACGGAACTATGATCTGCAGCGATGGTCAAGGAAGAGATGACTGTTCCCGTCAAGAGCGCAATAAAGATCATCCCTGCAAGCATCCAGATGAAGGTGATTGAACGTCCCCAAAAAGTGACAGGAACTTTATCTCCGTAACCATTGGTCGTCATCGTGACAGCTCCAAACCAAAAAGCAGAGCCGATGCCATGAGGGACCAAGTTATCAAAATGATTTTTATTATTTTTTCGCTCTGCTAACCAAAGAAGAATACTGAAAATTAAAAGTCCTAGCATCATGAAGAAAAAAATTTCCAGAAAGCCATTATTTTTTAATGATGATGAGAACTCTGCGATTTCCTGAGTAATCACAAAATTGCGTAACGCAACAAGCAAACGACTCGCTAGGTAGGGTTCTGAAAAATCAATGAGACTTTTTGCTTCAATTGACGGAGCCATTTCTGCGATACAGAGGTCGCATTTGCCCGTGTGAAGGGCCTCCATGACTTCGTGAGGAGCGAGCTTGACGTAGTCATAGCGATAGTTCAGCTTTTTTGCAATTTGTTCCCAAAGATCCACCGTCAATCCAGTCCATTTGCCCGAAGCCTCTTCGTAGGCGTAGGGAGGCGATTCACTGACAGCGACGTGGAAGAAGGGCGCTGTTTCCTCCGCTATGGCAATTCTATTAAAGCAGAGGAGCAGGCACAAGAAGGTGAAAAAAAACTTCATAAGACTAGAAGAAACTTCTTTGTGTTCTTTGCGCTCTTTTGCGGGTATTAATTTTTTATTTCAACGCTTGCAAAATCGGCATCGGATAGACTCCCAAAATCAAAATCGCAGCAACAAGAATTCCGATGAGCCACTTCGTTGTTCCTGTTACAAAAATAATGGAAGCTCCCTCAGCTGGTTGTTGCCAGTACATGGCACGAATGATTTTGAGATAGTAATAAAAACCAGCGACGACGCTGAGAGAGGCAACCACGAGAAGCCCGTAGTGAGCCTGTTGGAAGGCGACTAAGAAAATAAAAAATTTTCCAAAAAATCCAGCTGATAGCGGGAGCCCTGCCATCGAGAGCATCGCTATGGTCATTCCAACAGCGAGAAACGGAGAGCGTTGATAGAGCCCTTGAAAGCGATAGATCTCTTCTCCGCCCGAAGCCTCTGCTACGACCAAAAGAATGATGAATGCCAATGAAGACATGAGTAAATAAGCCACGAGATAAAATCCTATCGCAGGACCAGCCAAAATATTACCGAGGCTCGCAACGCTCATGAGAAGATATCCCGTGTGCGCGACGCTCGAGTAGGCCAAAAGCCGTTTCATATTAGTCTGAGCTAGGGCTGCGAGATTTCCAAAAATCAACGTTGCGATTGCCAAGAGCGTGATGATAGCGATCATTTTTTTGGACACTACAGAAACAGTCATCAATTGTTCCAAGAGACGCAGCAAAACAACAAAACCAGCAGCCTTAGAAGCTGTTGAAAGATAAGCAGTCACTGGCGTTGGCGCACCTTGATAAACATCGGGCAGCCAGAACTGAAAAGGAAAAGCGCCGATTTTAAAAGCAAATGCAACCAGGCAGAGAGCGACACCGAAGAGCAGTGGACGAAGTAAATTGAGTGATAATCCTATTAGGAAATGAGAGAGCTGAGCAATGCTCGTCGTTCCTGTAATTCCAAAAATCCATGTGATGCCGTAAATGAGAAAAGCAGCGGAGAGAGCGCTTAAAATGAGATATTTTGTGCCCGCCTCCAAACTCAATGAGTTTTTCCGAAGATAAGAAATTAAAATATAAAGCGCCACCGACATCAGTTCCAGTGAAACAAAGAGCATGATAAAATCAATTGCTGAAACCAACCACATCAAACCAGCGCAGGCAAAGATGGGGAGAATAAAAAATTCTCCGACACCTCCGCCTCGCCGCTCGCTTGGAACAAGGCGTTCTATTGTTGGAAGAAAATCAAGTGACATCAACACTGTGATGATGGTTGTGACGAGCATGAAGCGTTTAAAAAAGAGCGCCAGCGTGTCAGTCGCATAAAAAACGGAGCTTGGTCCCTGCAATGGATGGAGGGGTAAAAATGTGAGGAAGAACACGCCAGCAAGTCCCAATGCGCCTGCGTAGGCGATACATCTTTTAGGGACGTTGGGAAGAAACGCCTCTCCCATCAAGAGGAGAATACCTAAGACAACAACGAGAGTTTCAAGATAGAGTGGATTCATGAAAAAAAAGAAATAGCCGCAAAAGAACGCAAAGAACGCAAAAAATGAATTAACCCGGATATTTCACCATGGACAAAAAAATCGCAATAAAATTTTGTGTTGAGAAAAAAATTTATTTTTTAACGAAAACTGGCCGCTTTGGCACTGA
>Ga0233425_10011469_pt1 | contig 10329 bp, 8 predicted proteins | sample Watercolumn_Towu_2_FD_181712 | JGI IMG/M metagenome (GOLD analysis project Ga0233425, IMG submission 181712) | Freshwater microbial communities from Lake Towuti, South Sulawesi, Indonesia - Watercolumn_Towuti2014_140_MG | ecosystem: Environmental > Aquatic > Freshwater > Lake | place: Indonesia... | reverse complement strand
GCGATTTCGAGCTGGCCGTTGGCGACGCTGTCGGAGGCGTGGACGATGTTCTTCATCGTGTCGGTGCCGAAATCGCCGCGGATCGTGCCCTTGGCGGCCTTGCGTGAGTCGGTGGGGCCGAGCAGGTCGCGCACGCGTTGCACGGCGTTTTCACCCTCAAGCGCCATCATGATCACCGGGCTCGATGACATGAACGCCTCGATTTCCGGGTAAAAGGGCCGGTCGGCAACATGCGCGTAATGGACGCGAAGCACGCCGGGGGTGAGCCGGGCCATTTTGCAGCCGATGACCGTGAACCCCGCCGCCTCGAAGCGGCTGAGGACGGTGCCGACCAGGCGTTTGCCCATGGCATCGGGTTTGAAGATGATGAAGGTTCTTTCCATACGAAGGGGCGAACGTAGTCCCCGCGCCGCGGTTGGAAAGCCTAACCTGAAGATTTCGCACCCACGGTGCGAAATCCTCCGACTACCGCTTCTTCATGGTCAGACTCATGCCGGAAGACTCGAGGTTGAGATAAACGGTCTCGAGCGTGGGATTGGTCGTGATCGCCTTGATGTAAGCGGGGTCGGCCTGCCGCTGGTTGATGTTGTGCGCCACGATCAAGCCGCCCGGCCGCACCAGGGGCAGCAGCTTGTTGAGGTAATCGACGTAGCCCTCCTTGTCGGCATCGAGGAAGAGCAGGTCGATCGAATCCTTCACGGTGGCGACCGTCTGGTGAGCGTCGCCCATGACGAGAGTTACGCGCCCCTCGACGCCGGCACGCTGGAAGTTCTTCCTGGCCTGGGCGGCCCGCCCCTCGTCGATTTCGAACGTGGTGAGTTTGCCCCCGGTTTTTTCAAGGGCGAGGCAGAACCAGGTGGCTGAGTAGCCGACGGAGGTGCCGAGCTCGACGATGTGCTTCGCGCCGAGTGACTCCGCCAGCACGCGGAGGATGCGGCCGTCGTCGTCGGGCACGCTCATGCTGCCGCGGCGCTGGTTGGCCGAGATGTCGGCGAGCACGTCGAGGATCTTCTTCTCGGCGGCGTCCTTGGCGAGGATGGGGGCGGTGAATTTGGCGGTGCCCATGCCACCTGGGCCGCCCTTGGCGCCGGGCCCGCCTTTGCTCCCGGGGCCGGCTTGGCGCGGGGGAGGGCCGTCGCCGGGGGCGGGGGCCTGGCCCGAGGGCTGGGCGGAGGCGAGCGTGGAGAGGAACGCGAAGGCAAACGCGGCAACTGGGAGGTGGAGGCGGGTTTTCATGGTAGGGAGGGAAGGAACGAGTCGGCGGTCACCGAAGTGGGACGCACCCGCCGGCAGGTTGTTACGCGACCTGGCCCCGGCGAGGGCACCGCGCGGTGCCCTGAGGGTGGCGGCGTTTCAGGTTGCGCGGCGCGTGGGAGGATGCGATTGCCTGCTCGGCAGCCGTCGGGCACGCTACCTGGAGAGCAAGTCCGACGGTGGCCAGCCAAACACACAACCGGAGGAAGAGCAATGAACGCAGCGACGATGAGCAGGGGAAGGTTTCTAAAAACCTCGACGGCGGCCACCGCGGGGCTGGCGTGGTCCGCCTTGACGGCAAGATCGTATGGTCGGGTGAAGGGGGCGAACGAACGGCTCAACCTCGGTCTCGTCGGTTGTTCGGAGCGCGCGCGGGGGGCATTGCTGCCGGCGCTCTTCAAGGTCGAGAAAGCCATGAATGCCGAACTGACGGCGGTCTGCGACATCTGGAGCGTAAACCTGGAGAAGGGGGCGCAACTGGTGAAAGACCGGACTGGTCGCGCCCCCACGGCCTATCGCCACCTGGATGAGATGCTGCGGGCCGATCTCGACGGCGTGATTGTGGCGACGGGGGATCCGCAGCATGCTCCGTTGCTGGCCCGCGTGGTGAAGGCGGGAAAGGACTGTTATTGTGAAAAGCCGATGGCGATCAATGTGGCGATGGCGCGGGAGGCGGTGCAGGCGGCAAGGAGTTCGGGGAGCATCGTACAGATCGGCACGCAGGGCTTGAGCGATCCGAAGCTGTGGGGGCTGAAGAAGTTCATCGCCGCGGGGACGCTCGGGAAGGTCAGCCACGTCGAGAACGTGCAGAGCTACTGGGGACCGCGCTGGCGCGGTCGGGACGAGCCGCGCCTGCTTCAGGAAAAGGATACGAATTGGAAGGAATGGCTCGGAGGGTACCCGCCCCGGGCTTTCGATCCGAAGCTGTACTTCGAGTACCGGGTCTACCGGGATTTTTCCACGGGGATTGCCGGGCAGTGGATGAGCCATCAGGTGGCGGCGACGGCATTGGCGATGGGCGAGACGTTTCCCCACAGTGTGAGTGCGGAGGGCGGGAACTTTGTCTGGCAGGATGGGCGGGAAACGCCAGACATGCTCGCCGCGCATGTGGTGTATCCCTCGGGATGGATGTACACGTATCTCTGCAATTTCGGCACGGACTATCCGCCGCATGAGCGCTACTACGGGATCAACGGCACGATCGAAGAGACCAAGGAAGGCTATGTGGCGAGCGGGCTCGGCGGAGGCGGTGACGACACTGCGCAGAATCGCGATCGCGCGAAGCGCCAGCGGAACACCGCGGCCGGTTTCCGGATCAACCCCAGCAAACTGAAGGAACGGATCAAGATCCCGGCAGAGGGTGGGACGCCGGGCGAGAGCGTCGCGGCGCATGTCCAGAATTGGCTCGAGTGCATGCGCAGCCGGAAGGCGCCGCACGCCGACGTGATGACGGGGTATTATCACTCCGTGGCCTGCATCATGGCGCATCAGTCGGCCTACGCGGGCAAGCGGCTCTACTGGGATCGGCGGCGGGAGGCGATTACGGAGGCGCCGCCGGCATAGGAGATTTCGCACCCGCGGGTGTGAAATCTCCACTACGCGCGCACGGTGCGGCGGGCGTGGGCGTAGGCGGCGTTGAGATCGGCGCGGGGAGTAGAGCGGTATTTCTCGGGGAGAAAGCGGCGGTCGGAGCAGGCGAGCACAGCGGCGAGTTCCTGCAGGGCGAGCAGGTCGGGATCGAGGGGGTCGATGAAGGAGTCGACCGCCTCGCGCAGATCGGCGAGCTGCACATCGGAATCGCGCGCGGCCAGGACGGCGCGCTCCTTGGCGCGGACGAGGATGGCCTCGACGTCGCTGCCCGTGAGCGGCCGCGCGCCGAGTTCGGCGCGCACGTAGGCGAGGATCTCGTCGTTGAGCGCGACTTTCTTCACGCGGGCGATGACCGTGAAAAGCTCGGCCACCTCGTCCGCATTCTGCGCGGGGAAGAGCGGCACGCAGAGGCCGAAGCGGCCCTGGCGCTTGAGGTCGATCGCCATCAGATCGGGGCGCGAAGTCATGGCGATCCAGAGCTCGCGGCCGCGCAGCGACGAGTCGCCGAGGTGGGCGGCGAAGGCGGCGAAGACGCGGCTGGAGACGCCGCTGTCGCCGTCGGCGGCGCGGTTGCCAAAGACGGCGTCGGCTTCGTCGACGACGACGATCACCGGGCCGAGCGCGCGGATCGTCAGAAGGATGCGGGCCTGCTGGCGCTCGGTTTCGCCGACCCATTTCGAGCGGAACTCGCCGATCTCGAGGACGGGCAGGCCGCATTCGGAGGCGAAGCAGTCGATGAGGAAGGACTTGCCGACCCCGACGCGGCCGGGCACGAGGACGCCGCGCTCGAGGACGTCGTCCTTCTGCTGGCGGATGAGCCAGGCGAGTTCGCGGAGGCGGGCTTTGGCGGCGGCGTGGGTGGCGACGTGGTCGAGCGAGACGCCCGGGCGGGGGTCCTTGAAGCGGACGAGGCCCTGGCAGTATTCCTCGATCAGGCGGCGTTTGCCGGCGCTGACGAGCTCGACGGTGAGTTTCTCGCCGGCGCGGAGGGCGGTGACGGCGAGTTGTTCGACGCGCAGAAGGGAGAGGCCGGAGGTGCGGCGGGCGAGGTCGTCGGCCGGAAGATTCCCAGGGTCGGCGAGCCGCGGGCCGCGGGCCTGGCGGTCGATCCAGCCCGAGTCGAGGAATTGGCGGCGCTGGGCGAGATCGGGGAGGGGGATGCGGACGCTGGCGATCTGGGGATGTTGGACGAGATCGGTGTGGAGTTCGGCGGCGGTCTCGGTGACGAGCACGACGCCGACATCGCCGAGCTGGAGGTCGGGCGCCGCCGCCCACTTGAGGAGGGTGACGAGGGCCATGCGTTCGTCGACGCTGGCGCCGGACTCCTCGGTGGCGGGGACGAGTTTCTCGGGGAAGTTGAGAACGAGCGTGATGCCGCGGTCGCTGGCGTTCTTCTCGTCAGCGGCGTGAAGAAAGAACCGCCGGAGCAGCGGGGCGAGCTGGCCGAACGCGCGCGGCGGACCCTGTTGGTGGAAATCGGAGTGTTCGACCTCGTCGTAGATGCGCAGCCATTCGAAGAAGCGCGTCTGCATGGCGGGCGTGGCGAAAGTGAGGCCTTCACCGATGTCGAAGAACATGAGGCAGCCGCGGTCGGGAAAAAGGCGGCGGGCGAGGAAGGTGTTGAGCGAGGCGTATTCGGGCCGTTCGCCGAGGCGCACGGGGAACAGGTCGAAGATGTTTCCGTGCAGGAGAAAGAGGCTGTGGGCGCCGCCGTTCCAGAGGCGGGCGAGCTCGTTGGCCCAAGCGGGTAGCGGGGCGCGGGCGGCTGGAGTTGAGGAAGACATCGCGAACGGGGAGGAGTCGGAAACGGCAAAAGAGGAACTGGGAAAAGAAGAAGCCGGGGAAAAGGGGAGACCGGGTCTGCAAGCGGGCGCAGGCGGCCTCAGGACCCGGAGGTGCGCTCGGAGGAGGGCGCGCGGCGCGAGGTTGCGGTTGGCGTGGCTGGTTGGGACGGTTGGGGCGGGAGTTGGGCGGTGACGTCGCGGAATTCGGCGAGTTCCGAAAGCCACTGGTTGGTCGAGGCGAGGTGTTCGATGCTGAGATCGATGCGGGCGGCAAGGGTGTCGGCGTTCTTCGCGGCGATGGCGTCGGCCCGGATGAGTTTCACCTGCTCGACCAGGCGCTCCTGCTCGGAGAGGACGAGGTCGTGGTTGTTGTGCGCCTGCTCGACGCGGGCGACGCGCTGTTTGAGCGCCTCGAGCCGCTCGAGGTTGGAAGTGAGCAGGCGCTCCTTGCCGGCGATGATCGACGGCTTGGCGCCGGATTGCCTGAGGGAGGCAAGCTCGGCAGCGCGGGCCTGGGTTTCGGTTTCGAGGGCGGCGAGCACGACCGGCAGCCGATCTTTGCGCTCGGTTTCAAGGTAGACTTCGAGCGTCTGTTCGACGGACAGCATGCGCAGGAAGGTCCAGGCGAGTTCATCGAGCTTCTGTTTGCGCGTGGCGGTGGCGAGTTCGGTGGGGGCCTGGGCTTCGGCGGTGGCGGCCTCGATGTCGGCGCACACGGCGACGAGCTGCCGGTAGCGCGCGCGGCGGCCGGCGGAGAGGCGTTCGAGGAGGGCCTCCTGCTGTTGCCGGAAGGAAGCGAACTGGGCGGCGGCGTCGGAGTCGCGGGCGGCGGCTTCGCGGGCGTCGACGGCCCGGCGGAAGAACGCGGCATCAGGCAAGTAAACAATGCCGAGCGCGTAGGCGGTGGCGCCGACGATCAGCCCGAGGGGATGGCCGGTCGCGAAGCCGAGGCCGAGCGTGAGCAGGGCGAGCCACAAGTGCTGGCGGCTCTTCCAGAAGGCACGGCGATAATTGGGAGAGGGCGACATGACCGAGGCACCTGGATCAAACGCGGATCGATGCCCGCCGCCACCCCGAAATCGGCCGGAAGCCTCCGGCGGCCACCCGGTTCATTCCACCATGAACCACTGCACCTCGACGCGGCGGTTCTTTTCGGCGTCGGTGCCGGCGGGCTCCTCCCAGCCCCGGCCGACCGTCTCGAGGCGGGCGGCGGGGACCGCGAGGCGAGAGACGAGGACGGAGCGGATCTCGATCGCCCGGTTCTTCGAGAGTTCCATCGCCTTGAGGGCCATTTGCCGGACAAAGGACTCGCCGCCCTGTTTGCGGAAGGAGTCGACCATGGCGTTGTCGACATGGCCGCGGAGCAGAATGGTCGAGCCGGGGCTGACCTGGAGGAGGCGCTTGATGGACTCGAGTGCGGCGAGGTTGGCCTGGTGGTTCATGTCGAGCTTCGCGGAGTTGGGCTCGAAGAGGAAGCGAATGTCCTTGGTGAGCAGCGGATCGCCCTCGAGGGCGCCGCGGGTGCTGCTGCGGATCGGGGCGATGGCCACCTGCTGGCCGGCGAAGGCACCCGCCGCCTGCAGCGCCTTGAGGTGCGAGGAATCCATGTAGCGGTCGGCGTCGACCGGCAGGTCGATGAGTGAACCATAGGCGAGCATCGCGGAGGAATAGATGCCGGCGAAGCTGCCGGCTTCGTCGATCGCGCCGGAGTAGAAGGCGAGGTTTTCGGGCAGATTGGAGAGATGCACCTTGGCGAGTTCGGCTTGGGCCTTGGTGCGATCCCATTTGAAGGCGCGGGCGATCACCTCGAGGTGCGCGGAGGGGTTGTCGCGGACCAGGCGGTTGCCCTCGAGAATGCCCTCGACGAGGCCGGCGACCAATTTCGGATTGGCCTGAGCGAAGCCCTTGTTCACCACGAGCACATCGGCCACGATGAGGAGGTTTCGGTTGGTGGTCAGGAGCACGGCGGCGCCGTTGCTGGCGGCAACGATGTCGGTGGTCTTGGGGGCCCAGGAGACACAGCCGGCGAGGCGCGTGCCGCCCGACTTGAGTTCCTTCAGGAAGAGATCACCGGCGGCGAAGGCGTCGGCGGCGAAAAGCAGGTTGACCTTGTCGGGCGCGGGGCGTTCGGCGGGACCGCCGAGCATGTGCACGGCGAGGCCGGCTTCCTGCGTGAGATAGCGGATGAAGAAATCCGACTCGGTGAACTGGGCGGTGACGAGGGTGCGCCCCTTGAGATCGTTGATGCGGCGGATGTCGCGGCGGACGACGATGCCATCGGCGCCGCGCGAGTAGCCGATCTGGAGCGGGGCGAGCACCTGGAAGTTGCGGCAATGGGCGGTGAGAACGTCGACGGTGGTGGCGGAGGCGGCGATGCGGCCGGCGTTGAGCGCGGGCCAGCTTTCCTCCTCGCTCAGCTTGAGGCGGAGTTTGAAGCCGTGCTTGCGGAAAAAATGGGAGTTCTCGCTGGGATCGAGTCCGCCGTTGGCCACGACGATGCCGGCGTAGCCCGGGTACTCGCTCAATTCGAGATCGAGAACGTTATCTTTCGGCAGGTAGGTCGCGGCGGGCGGCAGCAGCGGGCAGGCCGTCTGCGGGGCGACGAAATCCGCGACATCCAGCTTGGTGGCCTTGGCGGCAGCGGGACCGCCTGGGGCGCCGCTCGATTTTGGGGCGGGGGAGGTCGCGGCGGCGGGGGCGGCGGCGGGGGCGGGCTTTTGCCCCGGCATGTACGGCAGCAACCACCGATAAATGCCAACTCCGGCGATCGCGAGGATGAGGACAGTGAGGACAAACTTTCCGCGGGCGGTCATGGGAGAAGAGGGACGACAGGACTAAAGGACGGTGGGACGGTGGCCAGGAGAGGCGGCAGGAGCAGCGTAACAGCACGAATGCGGGGCGATGACTGGCATCGGGAGAACGAGGGCTGAGCGCCGCGCGCCTCGCGTACGCCGCCTCGGCGTCCACAGCCTCACTCGGCGATCTTCTGTCGTTCGGGTGGAGCGGCGGTGGGCGTGGCCGCGGTCGGTTGAACCATGCCCATTTTCTTCTGGTATTCCTTGAAGAGCATGGCGCCGCGCGCCTTGCGCATCTCCTGCTGGCGTTGGATATTCGAGCCCATTTCCTTGGCGAGATCGAGGGTGGCGCGCATCTGGCCCTCGCCGCCGGCGGCGGCTTGCCGAAGCTGTTGCATCGACTGGCCCATTTCGCCGCCCATCATCCCCTGCAATTCGGTGATGGAGCCCTTCATCATCCCCGCGAGGTTTTCGAGCGAGCGGCCGACGGCGACCCGGGCCTTGACCGCCTCGAACTCGCGTTGGAACTTCTGAATCTCGCGCAGGCTGTTGGCGATGATTTCGGTGTTTTGCTTGTAGAGCGTCTCGAGGTTTTCGAGCTGGGACTTGTTTTCGGTGATCTCGCCCTCGACGGCGGCGAGTTCCTCGGCGAAATGCGAGCCGTTGGCCTCGTCGTTGCTGGCGGCGGCGGCCTGGAGGAGACCTTGGAGCTCATCGCGCTGCCGCTCCTGCCGTTTCACCTGATCCTTGAGGAGGGCGATCTGGCCGGCGAGCTGGCCGTTGGCGTAATGCGCCTTTTCGGCCTTGGCCTTGGCATCGCGGATGCCGCGTTCGACGACGGCCTGGTTGATGGCGTCGGTTTCGGTGGCCTTTTCGGCCATGAGTCCGAGGTAGACAAAGATGCGTTTGAAGGCGCGGAAGAAGCCGAGGTCCATGGAGTGAGGCGGTTGAGGGTTGCGTTGCAGGAAATTCAGCGGGGGGCCTCGACGAGAATCTTCTCTTCGAGGATGAAATCAAACTGGGAGTTGAGCTGCGTTTCATCGATTGCGCCGATCAGCGTCGCGCCCAGGCGCTTGAGCGCGGAGAAGACCTCGGGCTTGATGTCGAGCGCGATGACGTGGGTGAAGATCGGCACCTCTTTGCGCGTGCAGGCCTCGGCAATCTGGGCGAGCACTTTCTCCGGGGTCGGGCCCATCGTGTTGGCGCCGTCCGTCAGGACGAGGAGGTGCCGCGACCCAGCCGGGGCGGAGAGCAGATCGCGAGCGGCCGAAAACAGCGCGGCGCCGAGTGGCGTGGGACCGTCGGGGCGCAGGTTGGCCAGCCAGTGACGGAGCTGGGCGGCGTTGAAAGGACGGAGTGGGTGGGCGGTGCGCGCCTCGCCGCCGGCAAAGACATAAGTCCCGACGAGCAGTGGTCGTGCTCCGGGCGCTTTCACGAAAGCGTCGAGTCGATCGATCACCTTGCCGAAGGCGCGCTGCGCGATGCGCACCTTGCTGTCGGGGGGCGAGCCGGGTTTCGTCGGAATCGGCTGATTCATGCTGCCCGAAGTGTCGAATACCACGGCGAGCGCGATCGCATCGCGGGGGGCGGGATCCGCGGAGGATGCTGCCACGAGGAGGGTGGTGGAGACCAGCAACCCCATGGAGTCGGATACCCAGCGGAGGAAGGAAGTGCGTGGCTGCGGCGGCATCGAGATGGCTGGACGACGGCGGGTCTTGTACCACCGATTGCGGCGCACGCAAATTACATTTCAGTGTGCCAATCCCAAGGCGCGGCTGGCGGCGCGCCGGCACTGCCAGCGGGACTTCTCGCGCAAGCGGCGGCGACGAAGCCCGTTCGACCCGCCGTTTCGCCGAGCTCGAGGCTCCGAGCCTGTCGGAGGGCCTGCCGAGAGGCGCATCCTTCCAAGGGGGAGTGATGGAGTCGAAACGGTGGAATTCGAACGGCGGGGGAAACGGGCGGTCCCACGTCGGGCTTGCGCAGTCCCGCCGGCCTGGCACTTGCTTGGAGGGTGCTGCCACTCGCTGACACTGCGAAACAAAAGGGGCCCGCGGCCGTGACGAAGCTGCTGATCGCGGCGGACGTCGCGGTCTTCGGGTGGCAGGTGTGGCTGTCGTGGCAGGGCGGCGGGCGGGCGCTGGCGGGCTTTGTGGGCGAGCATGCGTTGGTGGCGCGGCGGATCGTCGAGCATCCGCTGGCGGGCGAGCAGTGGCGCACGGTTTTCACGCACATGTTCCTGCACGGCGGAGTGCTGCACCTGCTGGGAAACGTGTGGTTCCTCTGGATTTTCGGGGGCAACGTCGAGGACCGGCTCGGGTCGCTGCGCTTTTTGGCCTTTTATGTTGCGACGGGGATGGCGGCCGGGGCGGCGCAGATCGCGGCGGGACCGTCGTCGGCGCTGCCCATGGTGGGGGCGAGCGGGGCGATCTCGGGGGTGCTCGGGGCGTACCTCCTCCTCTTCCCGACGGCGTTGGTCTGGACATTGGTGCCGTGGATTGTGCCGATCCTGCCGGTGCCGGCCGTGGTCTTCCTTGTATTGTGGTTTGTGTTACAGGCCTACAACGGCGTGGGCTCGCTGCTGGAGAAGACGGCCGAGAACGGCGGCGTGGCCTGGTGGGCGCACGCCGGCGGGTTTGTCGCCGGCGCGGGGTTGACCTGGTGGGCGAAGGGCCGCGGGTGGGCGCGGCGGCGGTGAGGGCGGGTGACGGAAGGCGGGAGGCCGGAGGGGCAGAGGTTCGGAGGAACGGAGGCCGGATGACGGAGGGCGGATGACGGAAGCTCAGTGGCCGCCGTCGAGGTCGCCGGGCTTGAGGAGCGGGGCGAAGGTCGCTTTGATCGCGGCTTTCATGTAGGCTTCCTTGGCCTCGATCGTGCCGTCCTTGACGCGGTTCATCAGGCTGTTGTCC
>Ga0233425_10011468_pt1 | contig 10333 bp, 9 predicted proteins | sample Watercolumn_Towu_2_FD_181712 | JGI IMG/M metagenome (GOLD analysis project Ga0233425, IMG submission 181712) | Freshwater microbial communities from Lake Towuti, South Sulawesi, Indonesia - Watercolumn_Towuti2014_140_MG | ecosystem: Environmental > Aquatic > Freshwater > Lake | place: Indonesia... | reverse complement strand
GTTCTGCCTGAATCTGCTACGCCGCAATCAGCAATACAACGTTGGCATCCGAGCCAAGCAAAAAGCCGCCAGTTGGTCACACCAATACCGCCTCTCTCTCCTTAACTTCTAAATGCGTTCACCGTGGGGCAAGTCGCAAGCTTTGCCGGCGTACTGAAGCAGTTTCTGCCCCAAGGACGACACTCCGGCCGACGGAGCTACTTCGACCGACACCTCAGTGCCTTCCGGCAACTGCGTCGGTTCGTCCAACACCACCTGACCAGATTTTACGTGACCGCGATACGTCATAGTTTCACCTTCGCCGGGATTCTACCGCTGCCCGGTGGCCTCCGCAAGTCCCGTCTCTCAGCGCGCCAACATCACAACACGCAAGCCGAAGTTGAAGCTGCGGTACGCTGACCGAAGGTCTGACGGTCAGGCCAGCGGAATCAAGCACCGTCAAAATCGGCACATTCCCGTCCAAGCCAGAATAATCTCGTCGAAAAACGTCCGGTTTCGACAGAAAATCTCGCGCTTCGTCGAAAAACATCAGGGTTTGTCGAAAAACTTCACGCTTCGACGAACAACGTCCGGATTTGACGAAAAACGCCCGGATTTGTCGAAAGAACATCCGGTTTCGACAAAGAACTTCGCGCTTCGACGAAGAACGTCAGGATTTGTCGAAAGACTCCCGGTTTCGACAAAAAACTCGGCGCTTCGACGAAAAACGGCCGGATTTGACGAAACCGGTCACGATTTGACGAAAAATTGCGTCTTTTGGCGGGTTTTGCGGCTGATCTTGCTGTTCGGCAGACCTGCGCTGAACACAGGATTGCAGTCAAACCCTCAGCGCGCCAACATCACCACCCGCAAGCCGAAGTCGCTGTAGCGAAGCGAAGCGACGTAGTTGAAGCGGAACGCTGACCGGGAACACATGGCATTGCGTTCCCACGAACCGCCGCGCAACACACGATTCGACCCGGTCGCGGGACCGGTCGGGTCAGTAGCGGACTTCGCACTGTATTCTCCATGCCAATCCTGACACCATTCCCGAACATTGCCGTGCATGTCGTACAAATCCCAAGGATTTGGTTTCTTCTGTCCGACAGGATGAGTTTGTTCCTGACTGTTGTCCTTGAACCAAGCGTAGTCGCCCAATTTGTCAGGGCTGTCGCCATAGGAATACTCGGTCTTGGACCGGGCACGACACGCATATTCCCACTCCGCTTCCGTCGGCAGACGGAATGTCTGACTTGGCACTTTCTCTTTCAACGCCTCCAGAAACTTCTGGCAGTCTTCCCAACTCACCTGTTCCACCGGATTCTTGGCACCTTTGAACTTGCTCGGATTGTTACCCATGACTTTCTCCCACTGCTCCTGTGTCACCTCGAACTTGCCGAAGTAGAACGACTTGGTAATCGTCACCCGATGAGCCGGCTTCGCATTATCCAGTTTGTCCGACCCCATCATAAATGAGCCATTGGGAATCAGAATGAATTCCATCTTCACACCGTCGCCAAGGTCAATGGCCATTTCCTTCAACCCCGACACTTGTGTCGGAGCGCTGACGGTCGCTTTGGGCGCGACAACCGGCTTGCCCGGTGACGCTGTGTTGAAGAACGCGATGGCCATCAGGTCGTTGATCTTCGTCAGCGTCTTGATCTCGCGCAACACGGCGATGTTCTGCGCTCCCACCGCGGCGTCACAACGCAACTCCTGTAGCGGCGCGCCTTTCAGCGGACTCAGGTCGTTGACGCGCGTGTTCTGACACCAAAACACTTTGAGCGGCATTCCTTCCAGCGGTTTGAGATCGCCGACTGCCGTGTCGTTGCAACCCAGCACGGTCAGCTTCATTCCTTCCAACGGCGAGAGATCGCTGACAAGCGTCCCGCCGATGCTCAACTCCGACAACGGCATCCCCGACAGCGGCGAGAGGTCTTTCACCGGATTGTTCAGACAATACAGGCTCTTAAGCGGCAATCCTTTCAATGCCGACAAATCGCTCAACACACCTTTCCGGTCCGCTGTCCACGGCGTCAGCGTCAGCTTCTTCAACCACGGCAACATGCCAATCGGCGTCAGGTCGGTGACGCCATCCGTGGAGAGTGTCAATTCCGTGACCGCGCCCGCTTCGATCTTGTGGGAGCACTTTCCATCGAAACCCCGATTGAGTTCACTGAGTTTGATCAGGAAGGGGTCAAATGGTTTCTCCGCCGCACCGGCTGCCAGCGCAGCGAACATCAAGACACCAAGAACACAGCGCGGCAGAGCCGCAACCAAAACAGACTTGATAGCCACGAAGAACACGAAAAGGCACGAAAAGATATTTCTCTTTTTGTGGGTTGTTGTGTTTTTGGTGGCCAATAAGAATCTTGGCAGGAAAACAAGAAGTTGGCGGATAGTAGAACGTATGGTTCTCATATCACTCGTCCGCATAATAGGGAAGCGCCCCGGCTCGGCACAAGGCAAAAAGGAACGCCGCCGGGACGGCGGCGTTCCTGTCCAAAGGTTTGAAGTGCATACAGGCAGTACCGTTTCGTGGTTGCAAACCGGCCCCGTATGGACAAGATTGACGCGATGAAATTCTCCTCGGCAGTAACAACCAGCGCGGACTGGATGGAGGCCGTCGAGGGCCTGACGCGCGAGGCGCGCGCCCGCCTTCCCAATGGCCGCGCGGATCTTGTGTTGTTGTTCCTGCATCCGCGGTTTGCGCCGCACGCGCAGTCACTGGCCGAACAGTTGCGGATCAATCTCGCCGCGCGGCATCTGGTGGGTTGCACCGGCGCCGGTATCATCGGCGGCAGCATCGAGGTGGAGAATCTGCCTGCGATTTCGCTGCTGGCCGCGGAATTGCCGGACGTGGATGTCGCGCCGTTTCGCGTGACACAGGAGGAAATGGACGAAACCAACGAGCCGTCGTTCTGGCATTATCAACTGGAAGTCCCGCCGGCGCGGAACCCGAACCTGTTGTTGTTCGCGGATCCGTTCTCGATCCCTTCGATCCCGTTGGTGCAGGCGCTGTCGGAGGCTTATCCAAACGCGCCGTTGATCGGCGGCCTCGCCAGCGGCGCGCAACAACCCGGCGAGAACCGTTTGTTGCTCGATGGCGACGTCTTCGAGGATGGCGCCATCGGCGTGGCGTTGTCGGGACGGATCGCGTTGCGCACCGTCGTGTCGCAGGGGTGCCGTCCGATCGGCGAACCGTTCACGGTGACGCGGGCAGAGAAGAACATCGTGTTCGAGTTGGGGGGGCGTCCGCCACTGGCGGTATTGCAAACGATGTTGCCATCGCTGCCTCTGGGCGACCAACAACTGGCGCGCACCTCGCTGCTGATTGGGCGGGTGATCAACGAATACAAGGAAGACTTCCACCGCGGCGATTTTCTCGTGCGCACACTGATCGGGCACGACCCGCAGTCCGGCGCGGTGGCCGTCGGTGACTTGATGCGGACGGGACAGACCGTGCAGTTCCAAGTGCGCGACGGCAAGTCGGCCGACGAGGACATGCGTGCGTTGCTGGCCAAGGAGTCGTTGCTGCCCGACGCGGCCAAGGTGCGCGGGGCGGTGTTGTTCAGTTGTCTGGGACGCGGCGAGGGGATGTACGGCACACGCAGCCATGACATCAAGATGTTGCATGAGTATTTTGGCACGTTGCCGACGACCGGTTTCTTCTGCAATGGCGAGATCGGGCCGGTGGGTGGCCGCGCGTTTGTGCACGGGTTTACGAGCGTGGTTGGTTTGTTTGTCGAGCGGTAACGGACTTTATCTTGCCATTCCCCGGCGACTGGACTAAGCTCCGTGGCGCAATGAAAACACAAAAGCGAGGTGAATGATCATGTTCGGTTTCGGCTCAGAACCGGCCTCAGCTTCGGAGTCGCCCCAGAAACGAATCCGCGTGCTGGTCATTGATGACAATGCCGAGTTTCGCCAACTCATCAAGGACATGCTGGATCACAACCGCTTTTCCATCCTCGCGATGGGCAGCCCGGTCAACGCGCTGGAGTTGTTCGCGCGGGAGAAGGACAGTTTCGACCTGATTCTGCTGGACTACTACATGCCGCACCTCGATGGGGCGAAGACCTTCGGGTGGCTGCGCAAACTCAACCCGAAGATCAAAGTCATCATCTGCTCCGGCGCCGACGAGTTGGTCCTTCGTCAAATCGCCACCCAGCACGACGTCAACGGTTTCATCCGAAAACCGTTCCACGTGAGCGAGGTCATCGAACTGATCGAGAAGACCGTGGCTGAACCATCCCATGCGGCCTAGCGTTTCATCAAACTTGAATGTAACGGTTGTAGTCGCGGCGCTCTGTCGCCGCGTCCGTCGTTCCCCGCACGCCGGCGGAGCGGCGTGGCTACAACAACACCCTTCGAATGAAGTTTGATGAAGCACTAGCGCTTCACAAGCCGCGGACAAAATCCCGCCATGGGGACGGCTGCTTGAGGAAGGCAAAGCTCTCCAATACACGGAAGTCCCGGCGCACACTCTTGACCGTCTCAGCAAGCTGATGGATCCGCCCCGCGTTGATCGTGCCGCCGTGCGCCAACATCAGGTTCAGGTAAACCACGGACTCTGGATACAGCCCCATCACCCGCGTCGCCGTCGCGTCCACGGCGGTGAGGTTGTCGCCCATGATCAACACGCCGGCGTTGACTGTTTCGCCGCGCAACGGGCCGTCGCCTTCCATCCCTTCGATGCCATCCACGATGGCAAAGCCCGGCTTCAACGCCACGGCGATGTCCACGATGCTCTCGTGAATCCCGCGCCAATGCAGCACGTTCTTCGGCCAGCCGTACTTCACGCCGGGGACAACGCCGAACATGTTCTTCAACGACAACGTCACGCCGGCCCAGTGATGCGTCTTCAATTTCGGCAGCGACACGATGAGGTCAGCGGCAAGCACAGCCGCGGGAAAAAACATCCGTCCTAGCCGCGTGTAGTTTGAGGGGAGCGTGACTGGATGAATCGAATCCAGATTCAGATCAACAAACCCCGTCTTCTCGCTCCGCAACACCTCGCCCAATCCACTTTCTTCCAGCAACAACTCCGTGTCGCGCTGATGTCCCGGTCCTTCCGCGACGATGACCTCGCGCGCGCCCACAGCGCGGAATGCCGCCGCCGCCGCCTGCACGACCGATGGATGCGTGTTCACCCGTCGCGCGTCGTTGTACTCGATCAGGTTCGGCTTCAACAGCACCCGGCCGCCACGCGCCCGTTCCAACACGCGAGGGTAATTCTGCAATCCTTCGCGTATCAATCGCTCCAGCGGCGCGCCATAGGTCGGCGCCCTGTAAATTGTCACGCCCGCCACAGGCTGGCGGTGGCGCAACAGCCAGTGTTCGGTCACCGCGCCGATTCCGATTCCACCGGCGACAGCCGTCGCCAGCTTCAGGAACCGACGGCGGTTCAAACGCGATTCACACTCGGAAGACATTGCGTCCTCCTCCCGATGCCTCCAGCGCCAGCAACGCCAGCGCTGTCAGGTGAACTTGTCCCTGCCAACTGCCGTCCGTCCGTTGCCGGCGCGCCAGCAACGCGGCGAGTTCCGTCGCCGGCATTCCAAACGCGTTGAAACATAAAATGGTCAGTGCCAGCGACAGGACGGAGGGATGGGTCTTGATTTTGGCGTCCAGAAACCTCAGCGCGCCTGCGGCACCCGTGTTCTGCAATGCTAGCGCCGCCAACGCTGTCGTCGGCACAAACGATGGCAGATCAGCGCCCATGACGTTTGCGTTGCCGTAATTCCAGCCACCGTCAGCGCAAACGCGACTGCGAAGCATCTCTTCGCCTGCCTTGACTCTTGGATGATTCGTCTCGCCGTTGAGTTTCAGCGCCAACAACGCATAACTGGTCGGCTCAACCCAACTGAACGTGTCCATCGCCCACGGCCAGCCGCACGAACCTGCATCCATCGTCTTCCGTCCTTCGCAGGTCAACAGCCATTTGACGAACCGCTGTTCATCGCGTAGCGCGATTGCCGCCAGTGACGTTGTCCAGTGTGGTTCGCTGTCGCCGTCGAGCGTGATGGCGTCGCCTTGCACGCGCGACTTCAGCCAACGCGCGCCGTCCAACCCGGCCATCATCGCGTAGCATGTCGGCTCCGGCGAACTACTCCCTCCCAGCAGATACGGCCAGCCGCCGTCGGCGTGTTGAGCAGCCTGCAAAAACTTCAGGCCAGCATTTCTTCTTTCGTCCATGATGTGGTTGCCACTATATTCGTCATCACCGTGGCAGACAACTCTCCATCGCGCTGGCTAATGCCGTCGTTGAGTCAATGGCTGTGGCTCGTGCTGTTTCTGGTGCTGCTCGCGCAACCGTGGCGCACCATGATGGTCGCCAGCGACGGCGACGCTTGTATGCACTGGCGCGTCGGCGACTGGATGCTCGAACACAAACAAATCATCCGCCACGACGAGTTTTCGTACACGCGGCACGGCGAACAAGTCATATCAAAGGAATGGTTGAGCGAACTGTTGTTCGCCGCGGCAGGGCGCGCCGGTGGTTTGTTCGGACTGAGTGCGCTCGCGGCGCTCGTGATCGCCACAACGTTCGCGCTGTTACACTGGCGTCTGGTGCGGGATGGCAACGATCTGCTTGTCGCCACCGCGCTGACGTTGCTGGCGGTGTGGGCAGCCTCGATGCACTGGATGGCGAGGCCGCACGTCTTCAGTTTTCTGATGTTGCTGCTCTGGCACCACTGCATCCGGCGCGGCGCAAGTCCGTGGCTGCTCGCGGTTATCATGGCGGCTTGGGTGAACCTGCACGGTGGATTCCTCGCCGGGTTCTTCGTGCTCGGCGCTTACTGGATCGGTTCGTTCCGCGATGCCGCACAATTCCGCCGTCTGAGCTTGGCATTGCTGCTGTGCGCGGGCGCGGTGCTGTTGAACCCGAACGGCTGGCGGCTGCCGTGGCATAACCTGCAATTTCTGCGCTCCGAATTTTTGGTGAACTGGCTGGCGGAATACAGCTCGATGGATTTTCAATCGCGCGAAGCGCGCGGGTTCATCGGCTGGCTGGCGGTGCTGTTCGTCACGTTGGCGTGGCAACGGCCACGCTTGACGATGGGGGAATCACTGGTGTTGGTGAGTTGGACGGCGTTTGCGCTTTACTCGCGCCGCAACATACCCTTGATGGTCATTCTCACGGCGCCCTTGATCGCGCCAGCGCTCTCGAAGGCAGTCGGTGAACGCTGGCGCGCGTTGTCGGCGCGACTCGGCGGCACTGCACGTGGTTGGCCGGTTGTCGCGGCGCTGGCGCTTGGCGTTGTTGTGTGCATGGCGCACCCGACGGAGTTGCCGCGCAATCGTTGGCCGGTCGCAGCAGTGCAGTACATCCGCGAACATCCCGCGGACTTCGGCGGCCGAATGCTCAACGATTATGTCTGGGGCGGGTATCTCTTGAAGGCGCTGCCGGAGCATCACGTGTTCGTGGATGGGCGGACGGATTTTTATGGTGAGGCATTGATCCGCGATTATGTTGCCGTGACGGAGTTGAAGACGAACTGGCTGGCCACGCTCGACCGCTATGACGTGCAGTGGACGTTGCTGCCGCGACGGAGTCGCTTGAATCAGGCACTGGCCGAGTTGCCTGAATGGCAACGCGCGTACACCGACGAGGTGGCCGTGGTTTACCAACGGAGGTTGCCGTGAACGCGCGCCGCTGGCTGACACCGTCGCTGGCCGTGGGGTTGTGGATGATCTTCTTTGTCGGCCTGTCCTGTTCGCCGTGGCGGGCGCAACTGGTCAGCGGTGACGGTGACGCGGCCTTGCACTGGAAACTCGGCGCGTGGATGCTCGACCAGCGCGAAGTCATTCGCGTGGATTCGTTCTCGCACACGCGCCCGCACGGAACGGTCATCAGCAAGGAATGGCTGAGCGAGCTATTCTGGGGGGCGGCGGGCGAGGCGCTCGGCTGGAACGGGCTGGCGTTGTTGGCGGCGTTGTTGATCGCGACAACACTGTTCCTGCTGCAACGCCAACTGGAAGCAGAAGGCAGCGATGCGCTAGCCGCAACGCTGCTGACGTTGCTCGCGGCGTGCACCTGTTCGATGCACTGGCTGGCGAGGCCCCATTTGATCACGCACCTGTTGGTGGTCGTGTTCAACTGGCAACTGCGCGCCTTTCAGCAAGACCGTATGTCGGGGCGGATGTTGTTTGTGTGGCTGGTGCCGTTGATGGCGTTGTGGGCGAATTTGCACGGTGCGTTCCCGATCGGGCTGGTGTTGATCGGGCTTTATCTCGTCGGCAACATTGGCCGACAGCCGGAACAAATACGGAACATGATACTGATGGCGATGTTGTTTGCGGCGTGTGCGGCGGCGACGTTGCTCAACCCGAACGGTTGGAAGTTGCACGCCATCATCATTCAGTATTTGCGGCACTCGCAGTTTGTCGGCGGCGTGAACGAGTTTCTGCCGCCGAATTTCCACGCAACGAACACCCACGGGTTTGCGTTGCAGTTGTTGGTGCTGGCCGTGATTCTCATGGGCATCCGCGGACGATGGCAGCGCGTGGACATCGTGCTGGTGGGCGCGTGGTGTTACTTCGCGCTGCACTCGGTGCGAAACCTGCCGGTCTTTGCACTGGTGGCGACTCCGGTCTTGGCCGAGCACCTGCGGGGTCGTTTGCCGCAGTTCTCACAAAGGATCGCCGCTGATGGAAGAATCTGGATGACGGTGGCGGTCGCCGCGGTGGCGCTGTTTCAGCCGCCAACAGTGCCATCGGCGGCGGTGTTCCCCGTGGAAGCGGTGAAGTTCTTGCGGGCGCATCCATCGGCGGTCCGCGGGCGGATGTTCAACCCGGATCATTGGGGCGGTTATTTGCTGCTGACGATGCCGGAGCGGCCGGTGTTCATGGACAGCCGCCATGAGTTTTACGGAACAAAACTGGTCGCGGACTATTTGCAGGTGGCGCGCGGCGATCCAGATTGGTTGGAAACAATGGGACGATATCAGGTTGATTGGACATTGATGCCGGCCAACCATCCGCTGAACCAGTTGTTGGCATTGCGACGTGACTGGCGTCGTGTGTATAGTGATTCGACAGCCACGGTATTTGTGAGGAATTGATGAACTGGAAATGTGTTTTGCTCTCGGTCAGTTTACTCGTACACGCACGCGCCGCGACATACGATCTCATCATCCGCAGTGGAACCGTCGTGGACGGCACCGGCCTCGCGGCATACCGCGCGGATGTCGCGGTCAAGGACGGACGCATCGTCGCCATCGGCCAGTTCGGCGGTGACGCGACGCGCGAGGTGAAAGCCGACGGCTTAGTCGTGGCACCTGGATTCATTGATGTCCATACGCACGTGGACAAGGCGTATGAACAACCATTGGCAGAGAACTACGTCCGCATGGGCGTGACGACGCTCGTCACCGGTAATTGCGGCGGCTCAGTGCTGGACGTGGGCGCATATTTTCGACGCCTTGACGCGACGAACGTTTCCATCAACGTAGCGACGCTCATTGGTCACGGCACGGTTCGCAGCAAGGCGATGCGCGGCTCGTTCAACCGGCCGCCCACTGACAAGGAATTGGCGACGATGAAATCGCTTGTCGAGCAAGCGATGCGCGATGGCGCAGTCGGGTTGTCCACCGGGCTGATCTATCTGCCCGGCTTGTTCGCGAAGACCGATGAGATCATCGAGTTGGCCAAAGTCGCATCGGCGCACGGCGGCATTCACGCCACCCACATGCGCAACGATCCCGCGAACGTCCAGACCGAAGCGACGTACAAGGATCCGCACCACTGCGCGACCGGTTTCGCGTGGGTGTTCGTGAATGGGGTTGCCGTCGTGAAGAACGACATCCATACCGGTGCCCGCCCCGGTCGTCCATTACGTCATCGCGCAACTGGTAATTGACCCGTCTTCCGGGTAAACACCCACAAGCGTTCGCCGGCTCCGCCGGCCAACGTCTCGGTGTGACGGAGCGTCAGTTGACCGCGGCTTCCCGTATGACGGTCGAGTGACGTCGCGGCGACAGTGCCGGGAGAAGTGCCAATCCAAAGTTGGCGTTCGCCGTCGCTTAGACGCGCCCAGCCTTGTGGGAACGACCAAGCCAAATCCGCTCCCACTTGCCAGCAAGTGCGAACCTCCGCGTTGCGACCAATACCTTGTAAACAATCGCGCACAACGATGGTATCCGGTTCCCAGCGAATCTCGCGACACACTGACGCGCCCGCCGGCAAGCTGGCATAACATGCCGTTAGATCAATCGCGACGTGGTGTTGATCCAGCGAGCGCAACTTCGGCGCTCGTCGCGTGGCCGCTTTGCCGGCGATGATCGGCGCGTTGTGAGCTTCCACGCCAATCGTGAAATCGCGTTCATCACCGGGGCGATACTGCTGATAC
>Ga0233425_10011467_pt1 | contig 10335 bp, 9 predicted proteins | sample Watercolumn_Towu_2_FD_181712 | JGI IMG/M metagenome (GOLD analysis project Ga0233425, IMG submission 181712) | Freshwater microbial communities from Lake Towuti, South Sulawesi, Indonesia - Watercolumn_Towuti2014_140_MG | ecosystem: Environmental > Aquatic > Freshwater > Lake | place: Indonesia... | reverse complement strand
AAGGACCGGCCCTCAAACAGTCCTCGCGCTGTTGCGGCCGCGTCTTCGTCGCGAAGGCTGCGTGAAATGGCGTTCTCAAAAACATCCCGCAGCCCCTCGTTGGCTGAAGATCAGTGGTAATCAGATTTTATATTGCATTGTCTGCTCGGTATTTCGATACCGTTTTATTACATTTATCGTTGTGCCATCTTTAATTGGTTGGTTTCTTTATTAATTTTTAGGTTTGCACCCGGAAAATGACCCATTTCGCAGACATCTACCCCCTCAGGTTGCAGCATGGGAAGGCTGACCGCCCAACCGTGATTTTCGAGGCGCTTGGCGACCCGGAGTGCAAAAAAATTGTGCTGAAATTCAGCTAAATACCTGCGAACAAGAACCGGGTCTATCATGAATACGAAGTCGAGATTTTCGGACAGGACATGGCGTTTCTCTTGTCGATGATCTTGAACGAAAAAGCCCTAGACCCCAAGCATGGGATCACCTGGCAGGACGGATTGCTCAGAATTGTGCGGCTGAACAGACAGGAAGTGGCAGACGACACCCCGCGCCGATGCGAGCTAAGGTGCCGATGGAACGAGCATTCTCGGACATGGACCCTGCGTCCGAGCAAGATCGATCCGGACGAGGATCTGGTCTATATGGATATACGGATGTCCCCTGCTGAGACTGACCGGTTCGCCATGCTCATCCGTCGAGTGATCCGGATGGCCGAAGTGATCCAGGTCGAGGCCCCGGTGATCGCGAACATGGTCGCCGAAATCATGACCCCGATCATCCGGCAAATGGTCTCTTCGGAGTCACGCGGGTAGGCCTTTTGGTATTTTAGGTATATTAGGGTCATGACATTTTATTATTTTAATATATTAGACGCGCGCGATTCCCTTATTACAGAAATTGAGCTTTTCGAGGTTTTTCGTTACCCACGTTTAACACGTTAAACTCAATTAACGCGATGAACCTCTTTAACGCGATAAACGCGATAAACGCGATAAACGTAGCAAACAACGTCATCCATCAAAATTGAGGTCGAACATGGAAACCAAAAAGCAAGAACAACTCGCCCCAAAAAAAGGGAATCCGACTACGCTCCAGGTTGCCAGGAAGAAGCCCGTGAAACCCACCTTTATGGGGTCAGCTCACGAAACGGAAAATATCGTACGCTAAGCCTCACTAGGCATTCGTAGCGGCCGGAACTTGCCTTGCTCGACCTGCTTGTTCTGCCGCCAGATGTAGTCTCCGGTCAGATTGATATGCTCCCAGCCCAGCGGCGAAAGATGCGGTAGCAACCGCTCGTCGATGTTCTTGCCCGTGTCGCGCAGCGCCTGGACTGCTCGATCCAGGTAGACCGTGTTCCACAGGATGATTGCCGCCACCACCAAGTTGAGGCCGCTGGCGCGGTAGCGCTGGTTTTCGAAGCTGCGGTCACGGATTTCACCGAGCCGGTTCAAGAATACGGCGCGGGCCAGCGCGTTCTTCGCTTCGCCCTTGTTCAAGCCAATCTGCACGCGGCGGCGCAGTTCGACGTTTTGCATCCAGTCGAGCGCAAACAGCGTACGCTCAATGCGCCCCAGCTCGCGCAAGGCTACCGCTAGGCTATTCTGGCGCGGGTAGCTGCCGAGCTTTCTGAGCATCAGCGAGGCCGTCACCGTGCCCTGCTTGATCGAGGCTGCCAGCCGCAGGATTTCGTCCCAATGGGCGCGAATGTGATTCACGTTGACGTTGCCGCCGATCAGGCCGGCGAGCGTCGGGTACTGTTTGGCGTCGCCGTGGATATACAGGCGCTTGTCGGCCAAGTCGCGGATGCGCGGGGCGAAGCGGAAGCCCAACAGGTGCATCAGCGCAAACAGGTGATCGGTGAAGCCGGCCGTGTCGGTGTAGTGCTCCTCGATGCGCAGGTCGGATTCGTGATACAGCAGCCCGTCCAGGACATGGGTGGCGTCGCGCACTGTGGCGTTGATGACCTTGGTGTGAAATGGCGCGTACTGGTCGGAAATGTGGGTGTAGAACTGCACACCCGGCTCCTGACCGTACTTCAGGTTCACCTGGCCGGCAGCTTGGCCGCAGCCACCGGCCTTGAAGTTCTGGCCGTCTGATGACGACGTGGTGCCCTCGCCCCAGTAGGCGGCGAAGGGTTGGCGGAACTGGGCGTTGACCAGCTCGGCCAGACCCGCCGAATAGGTTTCATCGCGGATGTGCCATGCCTGCAACCACGTCAGCTTGGCGTAGGTCACACCGGGGCAGGACTCGGCCATCTTGGAGAGGCCCAGATTGATGGCATCGGCGAGAATGGTCGTCAGCAGCAGATGCTGGTCTTCGGCTGCAGCGCCACTCTTGAGGTGCTTGAAGTGGCGGCTGAAGCAGGTCCAGCCATCGACTTCCAGCAGTAGCTCGGTGATCTTCAGATGCGGCAGCAGGCTGTACGCCTGCTGCATCAGCGCCGCGGCGTCATCCGGCACGGCATTGTCCAGCGGCGTAATTTTGATTCGCCCGGAACTGGTGAAGGCCGCATCGGGCAGTTCGTTGGCGGCGGCCAGCCGCTCGACTGTCGCCAGTTGCTCTTGCAGCACCGCAAGACGAGCTTCCAGGAAGCGGTCACAGTCGGGATCGACAGCCAGGCCTAATTCCCGCTGGTCACGCTGCGCCGCGAATCGCGGCGGCGGCAACAGGTAGTCCTCGAAGTCCTTGAACTGGCGCGAGCCCTGCACCCAGATGTCGCCAGAGCGCATTGAGTTTTTCAGCTCGGACAGAACGCATAGTTCATAGAAGCGCCGATCCAGCCCATCCTCAGTGCGCACCAGGTTTTCCCAGCGCTTGCGCACGAAGGACGTGGGCGCGTCGTCCGGCACCTTGCGCGCCTGACGGTCGTTCATCCCTTTGAGCACTTCGACGCCGGCCAGCAGTTCGCGCGCTGCCGGCGCTGCCTTCATGGTCAGCGCTTCAAGCAGGGTCGGCGTGTAGCGCCGGAGCTGGGTGAAGCCGTCGCCGACCAGGGACAGGAAATCGAAGTCTTCCGGCCGGGCCAGCGTTTCCGCTTCAGTGATGCTTTCGCTGAATACATCCCAGGGGATGATCGCCTCGATGGCGGCGAACGGGTCGCTACCCGATTGCTTGGCTTCCAGCAGGGCGCGGCCGATGCGCGAGTACAGCCGCACCTTGTCGTTGATCGCCTTGCCGGACTGCTGGAAGCGGTCGGCATGGTTACGCTTGGCCTTGCTGAACAGCGAACCCATGAATCGGTCGTGCAGGTCGATGATTTCGTCGATCAGCGTGGCACGGGTGTCGAGGATCACCGCGACCAAGGTTGCATAGCGACGGTTCGGCTCCAGGTCACGCAGGTGCTGGGCTGTCATCTGCCCACCTTCGCGGGCGAGCTTCAGCAGGCGATTCTGGTGAATGGCGTGTTCCAGTCCGTCCGGCAGCGCCAGGTCGCGGACGGTTTTCAGACGCTCCAGGTGGGCCAGCACATGCTTGGGCTTCGGCGGACCGGGCGGTTGGCGTAGCCAGATCAGCCCGCTGCCCTTGGTGCCCTCGCGGATCGACAGCAGGCCGTCGAGCACGCGGGGGTGGAAATCACCGAGCGGCGCGGTGAGCGCTTCGTAAACTTGGCGAGTGCCGCGTGACAGCGCCTCGCTGCACACGCGCTCTATGACATCGACGGTCGGAAGAATGATGCGTTGCTGCCGCAGCAACTCGACCAGCGCTTCGGCCAGCACGATACCCCGGTCGGTCTGCTGGGCCAGCTCGGCGAGCTGGTGGACGAAGTGCCGATAGTCGGCGACAGCGAACGGCGTCAGCTTCAGCCACGCTTGCAACTCCAACAGGTGCTCGCGCCGCGTTTCTGGCCGCTGCGCGTACAGCGGCCAGATGTCCGGCTCGATGCGCAACTGGCGGCCCACGATATTCAGCAGAGAGGAGGGCGGCTCTGCATCAGTCGGCAGGGCAAAGCCGGGATAACGCAGGTAGCACAACTGCACTGCGAAGCCGAGCCGGTTGTGGCTCCCGCGCCGCTGGCGGATCACCGACAGGTCGGGTTCGGCGAAGGTGTAATGCTGGATGAGTTCATCGTCAGCGGTCGGGAAGGCAAGCAGTCCGGAGCGCTCTGCGGGCGTCAACAAATTGCGGCGCGGCATGGTCAGTCATTCGTTTTCAGGTATTGATACAGAGTTTCCCGGCTGATGCCGAACTCGCGGGCAAGCTGAGCCTTCTTTTCGCCGGCAGCGGCGCGACGCCGCAACTCGTCCACCCGCTCCGGCGCGAGCGCCTTCTTGCGACCCCGGTAGGCCCCGCGCTGCTTGGCGAGCGCGATTCCCTCGCGTTGCCGTTCGCGGATCAGAGCTCGCTCGAACTCGGCGAATGCGCCCATCACCGAGAGCATCAGGTTTGCCATCGGCGAGTCCTCGCCCGTGAAGGTCAGGTGTTCCTTGACGAACTCGATGCGCACGCCGCGTTGCGTGAGGCCCTGCACCAAGCGGCGCAGATCGTCTAGGTTGCGGGCCAGGCGGTCCATGCTGTGCACCACCACCGTGTCACCCTCGCGCACGAACCCGAGCAGCGCGTCTAGCTGCGGACGCTGCGTGTCCTTGCCCGACGCCTTGTCGGTGAACACCTTGTCCACCTGGACCTGTTCCAGTTGCCGCTCCGGGTTCTGGTCGAAGCTGCTGACGCGGACGTAGCCGATGCGATGCCCCTGCAAGATGCCTCCCGAGCTGAAAGTGTCAGGGAGAAACCTATGGCCTTGCGCGGCACATGTCAAGAAATTGCAATCGCGTCTCTATTCTGACGCTTTCATATGGCTTGCCCTGACATCCAGTTAGGGTATAGTTCAACTGGACATTTTGCTTGACTGATTCAATGTAAATCACTACGATTGAAGTCATATCACACCGCATTAGAAGAATCGTGCCTGATGGACATCTTCCGCCCATCCGTGACGAGCAACCAAAAGGACTCGACCTAGGAACGCTGAGAACAATGTCAAGGAGGAACGACCGCTCCAGCCGATCCGCAATCTCGTCGTCAAGGGTTCGGTCGATGTGGTGTTCCGGCGCTGAGACAAACCGACGCTCATCGTAGCCGGCGAGACGGCTGACGCGGTGGCTTCGGTCAAGACCTACTTCAACGGCGGGAATCTGGTGATCGAGCGGGAGGGGATGAAACATCAGCTTCGGTAACAGCCGCGTTTTCCGCGGCTTTGGGTCGTTCGTGATGGGCGACATTGAACGGCAAGCCGATGGGCACGAGCATCAGCCAAGGCAAGGTGGTGGTGGGCATCGCACTGCCCGAGGCATTGGCAGTCAAGATCAAGGGTAGCGGCGACGTGACCCTGCTCGATCTACGGCATGCGGGACTGGACCTCGAAATCGAAGGCTCGGGGGGACATTGCCACCTACGGTCAAGTCGCGCACTTGGATGTCCAGATCGCCGGCTCCGGCGACGTGGACGCCAGCGAGTTGGTCATCGACCACGCCAGCCTGTCGGTGGCGGGTTCCGGCAACATTGAGGCGTGTCGTCCGCTCCGAAGTGCGCGCCCGCGTGGCCGGGTCAGGCAAGATCAAGTTCCGATAAAGGAGTTACAACATGACACATCCAGCAACCAAAGTGCTGACCGCGCACGTGCCGCTTCCGCTGGCCGACAAGGTAGATCAGATGGCTTCACGGCTTGAACGCTCGCGCGGCTGGATCATGAAGCAGGCGCTTTCCGCCTGGGTCGCCCAGGAAGAGGCGCGCGACCGACTGATCCAAGAAGCGCTGGCTGACGTAGACGCCGGCCGCGTCATCGACCACCAGGCGGTGCAGGCTTGGGCGGATAGCCTTGGCACCGACCAGCCTCTGCCGGTGCCGGGTTAATGGAACTGAAGTGGACCTGCAAGGCACTTTCCGATTTGGTGCGCTTGTATCAATTCCTGGCTCCGGTGAACAAGCCCGCCGCCGCGCGGGCGGTGCAGGCGCTGACCAAGGCCCCGACCATTCTGCTGACCAACCCGCGCATCGGCGAGCAACAGTTCCAGTTCGAGCCGCGCGAGGTACGGCGAATTCTGGTCGGAGAGTACGAGGTTCGCTACGAAATTCAGGATTCGATCATCTACGTGCTGCGGCTGTGGCATAGCAGAGAGGACCGCTGAAATGGCTTTGCCACCCACCGACTATGACTTCGAGCGCAAGTTCGCGCAAGGAGATCAGGGACAGGGCAAAAAGCATTGCGTCGCTACCGAAACGGCGGAAACTGCTCCAAACGACAGGCCGGCATCCCTCGCTCGACTACGAGGAGGTGGGCGCAGCCGTTGGCCAACGATTTCCCCCAAGGGGCGAACCTCGGCCCGGCCCTCAAGGTAGAGATGAATCGCCTCGTAATCCCAGGAAGAGAGCTTGGGAACCATTCGGTTCTTGATGACGGTGCCGTCGGTCAGCTTCATGACCCGTTTTTCCAGTGGGGTCCCTGCGGGGGCCGGAGCGTAGTAGAGCATATCAATCTGACCGGAGACTACATCTGGCGGCAGAACAAGCAGGTCGAGCAAGGCAAGTTCCGGCCGCTACGAATGCCTGGTGAGGCTTAGCGTACGATATTTTCCGTTTCGTGAGCTGACCCCAAGGAGGGCAAGATAGCCGCTTGAGTTACCTCGCGACGACAACCTCTTCAACTGGTCGGATTGCTCCGGAATGGTGGTCGGATTCAGCCCGGAATGGTGGTCGCTTTCGTCCGGAATACGCAGTCTTTCTCCAGAAGACGATTGAGGCGGGTGTAAAATGGATGGCTGTTGCCCGCAATCTGATGATGGGCAACCCAGAGGACTTGCTGCTTGGCTTTGCGCTTACCGAGGGCCATTTGTAATTTAACTCCTTGTTTCAGCGTATTTAATTCACTTTAACACGCTAACCACAAGGCGCAACACCTTTCTTTCGGGAATTTGAGTTTTTCAACGGGCTGTTAAGGCAATCCAGAAAGTTCAGTCATTATTGTTACCGTCGTCGTCTCCTCCAGACCATTCCGTTAAGGTTGAGAGGAAATCAGTTTTACCGACAAAATTTAAGTAATCTATTGTGCCAGTGATAATCTCGTTTGCTTTTGCATAACGATTCGGCCTCATACATCTTTTCATTTCAATGAGGTAGCCTTCAAGCTTGTCTTTAATCTTATCGGTTTCCTCGCTATCGACAGCAAGAAAGTTCATATTACGTTTCCGAAAACGCAACAGATATAACAATAGTTTGATGCCAGCAAAAAATTTACTTTGGTATTTTCTATCCTTTGCATAGTGGTCAATCACTTTTGAGACGGCATCCAGCAATGTGTTGGCCGTCTCATCGGTCAAGGCATCCTGGCCATTCTTCCGGAGGGTGAGGATGTTGCGGCAAGCACGGATGTTTTGAATGACAAATTTTCTATCCACACGAATTATCTGGCTGATACGATCAAAAACCGTGGAAATTTCTTTCGTCTCAATCAACGCTCTGCTACCGGCCTCGATGGTTCGATTCGTGCTCTTTCGAGCAGAAATCTCTTTCTTGATGCGATCCGTTACGTTTTGTGGTGTGACCGCGTAAAGCCAAGTGGCACGAGTTATAAGTCGACCTGCTTGCTGGCTGTCCCAAGTCGGTAGACCTGCAGAATGTTTTTGTAAAGACTCCCTAAACCGGTCGATCAGCCTTTGGCCATCCTGACATCCCGCCAAACCCTCCTGACTCAACACAGGGAGAGACATTTGCTCTCCTCCAACCGGGGCGACATACAATTTGGGAGACTTGATGAAGTTGTACATCTTGTCAAGGAGATCATTGAAATCTCGTGATAACGGGTATGCACTTTCAAATTTATCCACGAGATCGTCGATCCGTTCCCTCCTCCAGATAGCGCGGTCCGGGTGAGGAGCCAATTCTTCCAAAGGCGGCCAACCACGAGAGTCCGTTAGCAAATCCTCTGGGGGACAGGCTCTCATCGTTCGATAATCAGCAAAAACTCGTCGGCCATAAAGAAATGCTGCGTCCTTGGGGATCACTTCCATGCGGGCCATACCGCTGGCAGGACGGATACGAACATGTAGATCAACGGGCATTTCTTGCGGTGATGGCAAAGGGAAAGGGAAGGTGAGCTTGCGAAAGGGTGTTTCTGGATGTTGCTGAGTTTGCGGGATACTGGCTGTGCCGTCTGATTTCCCAAACCAGAGTTCCGAATAAGATCGTGCGTGATCAAGTGCAGCACGTTGATTACCAATATTACGAAGGTTTAGCTCTACTCTTTTCCGAGCATTATCTTGATTTGCGGAGGTTCGCACGAGGTGACGCACAAGGCTTGCCTGAGCTATGGAGAGTCCCTCGCTATCTCGACCTACTTCATAGTCCAAACGGTCAACTCCGATACTTTGCCTGAGCAATTCCTCATGCCCCCCTCCGAGGGCAATAACAATATCCAGTTCACGTGCATCTTTTTCGATGATGAAACGCTGGCAGATGTCCTTTGTATATTCTTGCCCTCCTTCGATTTCCGCCTTGTCAACGAGGGGCGAGGTTGTGTAGCTCTTGTCTGTTGATTTATAGAGTAAATGGTATTGCGGCAATGTGTCGAGGTAGGTGGGTTCGTCTCGTTGCAGTCTTTGCAGGAATATGGCTGCGCCTTGGGCAATGGCCTCACTTCCTGGGCTCATCCAGAGACGATTGGCCTTACGGGTGTCCCATGGCCCACTGATATCCAGTCTACGGGCTTCGAGTTCGGCAAAACAATCTCGCAACCAGCCGGGCGGCTGCTCTGGGGCAAGAGGGCCGCAGACAGTCATCCCCACTAACTGACCGGCCCTCTGTTTGTTGAGTGTTGTCCTCACAAGGCTTGCCAACCGGACCGGCCATGATTCTTTTGAAGGAATACTTTCTCTGAGCGAGCAAGAGTTTTTTAGAAGTTCCCGTACCTGCCAGGAAGCATCACAAGGAGCCTTGCCGAACCAAGCTGTAAAATCTTCCTTTTTGGGATCCCATAGATCATAACCCTGCTCCATTCCCCAAATGCGAGGAGGGGACTGCTCATTCAACCCTCTTCCTGCAACAATTTGCCAGGGCTCAGGGAAACATGCGAAGGCCTGCCAGAAAGCACCCTCTGATTCTTTACCCCGAAGTTTTGGGAGAGATGCCAAGCCATTGGCCACCCAGTCGTAGCCGGCATGGGATGAAATCGCCACAGGCCGTTCTCTCCGCGGTAGGATGAAATCATTATTCCCTTGCCGAAGGACTCGTAGCTTGAACGGCACACATTCGATGGCGTCTGGCCCGAAGTAGAGGACAAGAAAAAAATTGTCCGGGTTGCCTTTAACTTCTCGGGCTGTCATGTCTCCCCCAGCTTTATCCAGCCAGGAAAGGGCTGCGGCCACCGGACGCCATAGAAGCCGGACCTCGGCTCGAATTTTACGGTCTTCGCACTCCCGGCGTAATTCGCCCAGCAGGCTTTCTTGGCCGTATTCGTCAAGATCGTCTGGAATGGCGACAGCCGCCTTCATCTCAGTTGGATTATTTTTTTCCGAAACGAGCTGGTTCACGATATGTACGGCAAGAATTCTCGCAAGCGGGAAGGAAACTCCACCGCCGATATCCCAGCGGGCCTGACTGTCACGCGCCTCGACTAGGGCGCGCCATACGCAACAGACAGGCGCCCGGCGCAGGTGTTCCCCTATCTTTACCCGAGCATCAAGTGGCCAAGGCAGACCGGTATGCACTCGTTCTTTTCTTGCTTTAGAACCGGTCAAAACGGCGCCATTCGGATGTCCAGGGAGAATAACACATGCAGGTGTCAAGTCAGGCAACCGGTTCACCACACCAATCGGCCCGAAACTCATGTCGTCCAGTCCGAACGCCGCGCATCCGGCAAGCAAAGGAGTTGTGCCGCTGCTCATACGATCATTTTCTCCAGCATATCATCGAGGGAGAGGGCAATAACCTCAGCCGCATCCAGCCACTTTCCAGGTGCGGTAGGGATGGTGAGCATGTGCAATTTTTCTTTTTCAGCAGCGATTCGTGAAGATCCCGCCTCGAATTGACTGCAAAGGACCAGCCCGCGAAGGACAGGGGAGGGATTGATCCTTGACACGGTCAGGAGGCTCTGGTGCGCGTCCAACGCCCTGGCAGCGGAGGCGCCTATTTCCCCCCAGGAGGGAATGTCTTCCGAAGCGGCAGTGTGGGCTGCCCATACGATCAGAACTCTGGGCAGGACCTTGCTGTCCACTGGCCGGAAAACAAGATAGAGATGACCACCGGTTGCCCCAAGATGACGTGCGACGGGATGGTATTCCGCCTGCTCGGGGTGGACAATTTCCAAAATGACACGCTGGGCGATTCTTCCTCCTGTCCCGACCCGTT
>Ga0233425_10011466_pt1 | contig 10335 bp, 7 predicted proteins | sample Watercolumn_Towu_2_FD_181712 | JGI IMG/M metagenome (GOLD analysis project Ga0233425, IMG submission 181712) | Freshwater microbial communities from Lake Towuti, South Sulawesi, Indonesia - Watercolumn_Towuti2014_140_MG | ecosystem: Environmental > Aquatic > Freshwater > Lake | place: Indonesia... | reverse complement strand
GGTCTTCCGCCAGGCGAGTTTCATCGAGTCCTCGATTGCCAACCTGCGCGAGGCGATCCTGGAAGGAATAGTGGTCGTCAGCATCGTCGTCATCTTCTTTCTCTTTAATGTTCGGGCATCTCTTATTACCCTGACGGCCTTGCCGACATCGCTGATCTCCGGCGTACTCCTGCTCAAAGTGTTCGGGATCGGGATCAACGCCATGACGTTGGGGGGGTTGGCCATCGCCATCGGCGAGGTCGTAGACGACGCTATTGTGGACGTCGAGAACATCGTCCGCCGGCTTAGACTCAACCAGGACAAGATTCGCCCTGATCCTCCTCTGAAGGTGATCTATGAGGCATCGGTCGAGATCCGGCACGCTGTCGTCCACGCCACCTGGATCGTGTTGATCGTCTTCATGCCGATCTTCCTGCTTGGCGGGGTAGAGGGACGAATCTTCACTCCCCTTGGGCTTGCGTACACCTTCGCGATCCTCGCCTCGCTCCTGGTCGCAGTGACGCTGGTCCCGGCCTTGGCCGCCATACTCCTGATCCGTCGTGGAGAAGTCCAGACGGAACAGGAGAGTCTGACAGTCAGGGGCATGAAGCGAGCCTATGAAGCGCTCCTGCGCCGAGCACTGTACCGCCCTGTGGGGGTGATGGCTGCCTGCATGCTCCTGATAGCGGCCAGTCTGGCCGTGGTTCCGTTCCTCGGCCGCTCCTTCCTGCCTGAGTTCCGTGAAGGCAACTTCATCCTACAGGTGACGATGCTGCCGGGTGTCTCGCTGGCAGAGTCGATGCGCATGGGGGAGCGTATCGTCCGAATTCTGAAGCAGCACCCAGAGGTCATCTCCGTCTCTCAGCGGGCGGGCCGGGCGGAACTGGATGAAGAGGCGCTCCCGCCGAACGTCAGTGAATTCGATATCGCCATTCGATACAGTGAGCGCGATCTGGAGCTGCTGCTCCGGGCCATCCGTGAGCAGCTGGAAAGGGTGCCCGGCGTGGCCACCGTCCTGGGTCAGTTCATCTCCCACCGCCTGGATGAGGTCCTCTCGGGTATCCGGGCCCAGATTGCCATTAAACTTTACGGGCCGGACCTGGCCGTGCTTCGAGCGAAAGGGCAGCAGGTCGAGCAAATCATGCGGGAGATCGATGGAGTGGCGGATCTGTTGCTCGAGCCCCTCATCAATGTTCCGGGGGTGCGGATTACGGTCAATCGAGAGGAGGCCTCCCGTCTTGGTCTGGATGTAGGCAACATTCTGGAGACGACCGAAGTCGCCTTCGGTGGGCGATCGATCTCTCGCGTCGTCGAAGGGCAGCGGGCCTTTGATCTCTTCGTCTGGTTTGATGAGACCTCCCGCAAAGACCGCGCCGCTATGCGGAACCTCTTAATCGATGCGCCGGAGGGACGAAAGATCCCGCTCCGGCTGGTGGCTGACCTCCAGTTCGTGAACAGCCCATTCATGATCAATCGGGAGCGATTGCAGCGGCGGATTGTTGTGCAGGCGAACGTGACGGATCGAGACCTTATCAGCGTGATCCATGAGGTCCAACGGAGGATCGGTAACGAGGTTCGGTTGCCTGCCGGCTACTTCATCGAGTATGGCGGGCAGTTTGAAAATGAGCGGGAGGCCGCGCGGGTTCTAATGGTATATGGCGGACTTGCGGTGATCGGGATTTTCCTCATGTTGTACAAGGCCTTTAACTCGACCCGTGCCGCCCTCCTCGTCATGGCTAATCTCCCCTTGGCTCTGATCGGCGGCGTGGCGGCGATCCTGCTTACAGGGATGGTGACGAGCGTCCCCTCGTTGATCGGCTTCATCAGTGTCTTTGGCATTGCGGCCCGAAATGGGATCATCCTGGTCAGCCACTACCGGCAGCTTCGGGCTGAAGGGGTTTCGAAGGAGGAGGCCATCATCCAGGGGTCGAAGGATCGGCTGGCGCCGGTCCTGATGACGGCCGCCGCGGCCGCTTTAGGCTTGCTCCCCCTGCTGTTCGGCGAGGCGACCGGGAAAGAGTTGGAGCGGCCATTGGCCCAGGTCATCCTGGGAGGTCTCTTCACTTCGACCGTCCTGAACATGATCGTGGTGCCGACCCTGTTCATGCGGTTTGGTTGGGAGCGGGAGGAGATCTTCCAGCAACAGTTGGCGCTGGAACGCGGCGATCTGTTTCGGCCGGGTAGCACGCCGTCAGATACAAAAGCATAGGCTTGGGGGGCGCTGCCTCATGGTCCTGGAAAAGACCTGTCCAAGGGTAGGGACTGACAGGGCAATCCATTCATTTGTTTGTCATTGCGAGCACCCGAAGGGTGCGCGGCAATCTCACCGTTCTTTTCTTGTAAGTTTTGGGAACTGGGGGCGAAGAACGGTGAGATTGCTTCGCTGCGCTCGCAATGACACAGCCCAATCTCTATTGTTGAGGAACTGGCTTTTGCTCGCACTAATCCTCACCGGGGTGCCTGCTACGGTGTGGGGGCACGCATTCCCTGACCATTCAGATCCCAGGGTGGGGCGGGCGCTGTTGGCGTCACCCCCGCGTGTGCGACTCTGGTTCGACGGAATACTGGAGCCTGCCTTCAGTACGATTACGGTGGTCAATGCGAACAATCAGCAGGTTGATATGGGGGACGGGAAGGTAAACCCTACAGATCATACCGTCCTGGAGATAAGTCTCCCAACACTGCCGCCGGGAACATATCGGATCCTGTGGCGGGTTGTTGATCGCGACGGCCACCACACCGACGGGGATATTTCGTTCAGCATCGGTCCGGGCTCTTACGATCCGCCCCGGGCCGCCAGCGCGCCCCCTACGCTTCCCCAACTCTTAACACGCTGGCTCAACTTTATCGGCCTCTCGACGCTGATGGGCGCACTAGCCTTTCACCTGCTCATCGCTCGGTCGATTGCGCCGCCGCATGGAGGCTTCGAGGCGGTCGAGCGACCGTGTCGGCGGCTGGAGCTGATCTCGCTCGTGCTCGTGGCGGTGGCGAGTGGCGGCGAACTTATCTTGAGAACGCAGATGATGAGCGGCGAGCATCTCACCCAGATCGGCGTCACCCTCACGGTCGTGCTCCGACAGACCCACTTTGGCGCGGTGTGGCTCGTCCGGATCGGTCTCATTGGATTCCTGACCCTCGTGTGGGGGCTCAGGCGGACGACCGCGCCGCAGAGCCAGCGGGCTCTGATGCTCTCCCTTTCTGCAACGGCGCTCATCGCTCTGACGACGACCCTGTCGGGGCATGCCGCGCACTGGGGAGACCTGACGATGCCGGTTCTCATCGACTGGATCCACCTGGTCGCGGTGTCCGTCTGGACCGGCGGCCTCTTCACCTTAGGGTTCCTGTTTCAGCGCATCGTTGCGCCTCCCGGCGCGGAGGATCCGGCGCGCGGACTCGCAACGGTCGGACGTCCATTCTCGAGGATGGCGGCGTACTGCGTGTTCACTCTGCTCGCGGCCGGACTCTTCAACTCGTGGCTGCAGGTGGCGTCACTGCAGTCCATCGTCACTACCTCCTACGGGTTGACCCTCCTCGCCAAGGTCTTCATGGTGGGGCTCGTGTTGGCGCTGGCCGCCGTGAACCGATACTACTTCTTGCCTCTCATGCGAGACCCTGCCGCCGCGTATAACCGACCGCTGGTGAAGACGATCGGTCGGCTCGGCGGCATGTGGCTTGTCGGGGCAGGACGTGACCAGGCAGCGGGGAGCCGCCGTCGCTTGCGTCAGTTCATGCGACTGGAATGGATTCTTGTTATCGCGGCCCTGGCTCTTGCGGCGCTTCTGACCCACCTCCCTCCGGCCCGTCACATCCTTGCCCATCAGCATCTTGAACAGCACGTCCTGCACTAATCCGACCGATGAAGACGCGAGTGTCGTCTTTGACGAGTGACAACAGAGTGTGATAAATTAAGGTGTTTCGCCAACAGGCGGGCGAGATCCGGCCGCCGGGAGACAGCCATCAGAGGATTAGGGAGGGACGCGATGAGAGACAGCGGCAGGGCTATTCGACGGCTCCCTGCGCTCACCGTAATCGGTGTGGCGGCGCTACTGTTGGGTTGTTCTGGAATACATCTGAGGCCGGAATCGTACGATTGGGTCACCGGGGAGCGGACGGCACCCGCTGCGGTGAGGGCGGCTCACGCGGCCATTGCTGAGGCGGAAACGGCGGGTGCGGCGAACGTCAGCGCAGCCCGGTACCCGCTGGCGAAAGCGAGAGAGTATATCCTTCTTGCTGAGGATGAGTTGTCGGATCGTGACCTGGCGGCGGCGGAAACGGCGGCTGGGATCGCCAAGGCGGCGGCTGATGAAGCCAAGGTAATTGCACAGCGAGGCAAATAAGCTGATGGCTGACAGCAACACGCCGGCAGCCGCCTCAAAGGGAGGGAGCTCGAAGATGAACGGAGGTCCAAAGAAAGGCCGGACAAACCGATTTGCGTTCATCATGGCATCAATCGCTCTGATGATTGCGGGATGTGCGACCACCGCGTCGTATCGTCCTGAGATTGACGGCATGAAGGCCGCCCTTGCTGAGACAAAGGCCGCGGGTGCTGAGACGCGCGCACCCAAAGAATATGCAGCCGCAGAAGCCTGTCTGGATTGGATGACTCACGAGGCTACGGAATTCAACCCATTTGCGGATCCTGACGCTCGCATACGCGGCAAGTGCCAGGGCGCCTTTGCCGCGCTGCGGGACAAATTAGCTGCCGCCCCCGCTGGGGCGGGTCTGGCGAAAGAAAAGACGACTGAGGTGGTCTCGGCTCAAGTGGCGCCAGAGCCTGAGACGGCTTCAGCGGCAAAAGAAAAGGTATCGCCCTTGCAGGATATCTTCTTCGACTACGACAGATCGTTGATTCGGGTGGACATGAAAAAAAGCCTCACCGAGAACATTCGATGGCTGAAGGCGAATCCGACGGCTTCGATGATCGTCGAGGGCCACTGCGATGAACGCGGAACCGTAGAGTACAACCAGGGGCTGGGCCAGCGACGGGCGGCGTCGATCAAGAACCATCTTGTCGCCGGCGGGATCGACGCCCAGCGAATCAAGGTCGTCAGCTATGGGAAGGAGCGGCCCTTCGTCACGGGCCACGACGAGTCGGCCTGGAAATGGAATCGGAGGGTCCATTTCGTCATACAATAAGAGAGAGGGGAGGCGAACGCCTCTCCGAATTGACTGCTGGTTGGTGGACCAAGAGTCGGGTTACCTTCAAAAGCCGTTCATGGGGTTGCCTCGAAAGTCCAGTCACCACGTTACGTTGATCCATTCCCACATCCGGTCCCTTTTCCGGAACACCGCCCCGCCTTCTATTGTTCGATCAGGCTATCACCGGTCCAGGATAGGTTACGGATGTATGAACGGATAATTTATGCGACGTATGATGAGATCCAGGCGCAACTTCTCCGCCTGCATCTGGAACATCATGGTGTGCCATGCCGACTCCGTTCCATGCGAGTCGGCGGGTTTCAAGGGATTACCTTCGGTCCGCTTGGGGAGATCCGGCTGATGACCTCTGCGCCGTATGCTGAAAAAGGGAGGCGGCTGATCGATCAAGCCGTCCTGCGCGGATCGCTCTCTCTCTTGCCGGGAAAGGTCGACAAGCAGGAATGACGGTCGATGTCGGCAAGCTCCGAACCCTGCAAGAGCTGGTTGCCCTCGTCTGCGAGCGCCGGGCGTTGGGAGAGCGGATCGTTTTTACCAATGGCTGTTTCGATCTGCTTCACCGAGGACATACCCGCCTGTTGCAACAGGCGAGGGCGCTGGGCGATCTATTGATCGTTGGCCTGAACAGCGATGCATCCGTTCGACTTCTCAAGGGCCCGTCCCGACCCGTACTCTTGCAGGATGAGCGGGCAGAACTGCTCTCGGCGCTGGCCTCGGTCGACTATGTGGTGATCTTCGACGAGGCGGACCCGGGCCGCATCATCGCCGCGCTTGAGCCCGATGTGTTGGTCAAGGGCGCCGACTGGGCGAAGGACGAGGTCGTCGGCCGGGAGACGGTAGAGGGACGTGGCGGACAGATCGTCACGATCCCGTTAGTAGCGGGTGCGTCCACCAGCCATATCATTCGTCGTATCGTGGAAATGGCGCCTCTCCAACAGGCTGAAAGCTGAGCGCTGAGAGCTGATCTTATGGTCATACGATCGATGGAGCCGTCAGAGGATCTCCTGATCCCCGAGGTGCAGGAGATCATGGCTCGGCTTGACAACGGGGCCGACGCGCTGTATCTCACCGGTCTCTTCGGGGCCTCGAAAGCGTTGATACTCTCCCAGATCACTCGCCGGGCGAGGCGTCCCCTCGTGGTGTTGGTGTCCTCGTCCGCCGAGGCTGAACTGTTGGCGAAGGATCTGCAGCTCTTCTGCCGCGGTTCGGTGAGCTTCCTGCCCGAACGCAGTGAGGACCCGGAGACCGGGTATCAGCGGATTGCCTGCCTGGTGGGCCTCGCCACCAAGGAGCTTCGACTGGCGGTTGTCTCGCTCCAAGCCGGGCTCGAACGCCTCTCGCCCCCCTCAGCCCTTCTGGGGGGCGTCTTTACGCTATGCGTCGGACGACTGATCGCGCGAGACGAACTCGCAGGCGCCCTCGAGGCGGGTGGGTACCGTCGAGTCCATCAGGTGACAGAGCGCGGCGAATACAGCCTGCGCGGGAACCTCCTCGACCTGTTTCCACTCACGCCCGGGCTGAGTCATGTCGAATCGCCGGACCTTCCTGTTCGCGCTGAGTTCTTCGGCGACGAGTTGCTTGAGCTCCGCGCGTTCGATCCGGCCACCCAGCGGTCCGTCCGCTCTGTCGAGCAGGTGACCGTCCTGCCGGTTGTAGAAGTGCCATTGATCGGTGAACCGGGTCAACACGCGGTGGAGGAACCGGCCGATCTGTTGCACTACGTAGCGCCGGACGCCTTGTGGGTTGTGATAGACTCGGCAGGGCTCCAGGCTGCTGCGAAGGACACCGCGAGCGGCGGTGCAGGGTGCGAGGTGCAGGGTGCGAAGTCGTCCTTAGCATGGGGCGATCTCGAGGCGAGGCTCTCCATGAGGTCGCGGATCTTCCTGGAGGAGTTCTTGCCGGCGCATCACCTCACAGAAGAGACGAAGATCAGTTTTCAGGTGCGCACCATCACGGCCTATCGTGGACGAATAGCGGAGCTCATACGCGACCTCGACGGGTGGCGGCGGCAGGGCCGAAGAATCCACCTGGTTTGCAGGGGTGAGGCTCAGGGGCGGCGTCTGGTCGAGGTGCTCAAAGAGCACGAGGTTGCAGCCACTGTTGGTCCGGAGATCGCGTTGCCGGGCGAGATCGCCATTCTGTCGCGGGAACTCAGCGGCGGCTTCCACCTGGATGAGGCGTCACTGACCTATATCACCGAGGCTGAGATCTTTGGGGCTCGACACATTCCGCCCCGCCGGGCCCGACCGAAGGAGGTCTCTCCCCTCGCTTCCTACCAGGAGTTGGCCTATGGTGATTTTGTTGTCCATGAGGATCATGGGATCGGTGTCTACAAAGGGCTGCGACAGCTCACGGTGGGCGGGATAGAAGGCGACTACCTGCTCATCGTCTATGCCGATCATGCCAAACTCTATGTGCCGACCGGCAAACTCCATCTGATTCATCGGTACGCGGGCGCTGATGCCGGTCCGCCGGCCCTCGACCGGTTGGGAGGCACCTCCTGGGCCAAGGCGAAGGAGCGGGTCAAGGCGTCGGTTCGGGAGATGGCGCAGGAATTACTCACGCTGTATGCGGCCAGACAGGTGATCAAGGGGTATGCCCTCCCTTCCGATACGCCGTGGCAACGGGAATTCGAGGCCGGATTCCCGTACGAGGAGACCCGGGACCAACTTCAGGCGATTGCCGATGTCAAGGCCGATATGGAACGAGACAGGCCGATGGACCGCCTGATCTGCGGGGACGTTGGGTACGGCAAGACCGAGGTGGCGATGCGGGCTGCCTTCAAGACAGTCATAGGGGGGAAGCAGGTGGCGATCCTGGTTCCGACCACGGTCCTTGCCCTGCAGCATACTCAGACGTTTTCCGAGCGGTTCGGCGGCTTTCCGGTCAGGGTGGAAATGCTGTCGCGTTTCCGCAGTCGTAAGGAGCAGCGCGAGGTGCTGCGAGGCGTCGGTGAGGGTACCATCGACATCGTGATCGGCACCCACCGCCTGCTTCAGAAGGATGTGCACTTCCGGGACCTTGGGCTGCTGGTAGTCGATGAGGAACACCGTTTCGGCGTCGCGGCCAAGGAACGCCTGAAACAGCTGCGGCGACAGGTCGATGTCCTGACGCTGACCGCCACCCCGATTCCACGGACCCTCCATATGTCGATGCTGGGGGTCAGGGATATCAGCACCATCGATACCCCACCGGAAAACCGTCTCTCGATCAGAACGATTGTGGCCAGATTCGACCCGGCCCTCATCCAAGAGGCGATCGAGCATGAACTGGACAGAGGGGGACAAGTCTTCTTCGTACATAATCGCGTGGAGAGTATCCAGCGCACGGCGCGACTGATCAAGCGACTGGTCCCGGAGGCAAGGCTGGCGGTGGCGCACGGCGAATTGCCGGAAGAGCGTCTGGAGCGGATCATGTGCGACTTCTACGGCGGTACGTTCAATGTCCTGTTGTGCACGACGATTATCGAATCCGGTCTGGATGTGAGCGCCGCCAATACCATCATCATCGATCGAGCCGATGCCTTGGGCCTCGCGCAGCTTTACCAGCTTCGCGGGCGGGTCGGTCGGGATAAACATCGGGGGTACGCCTACCTCCTGGTACCGAAGGAGGCGGCGTTGTCCGAGGTGGCAAAGAAGAGGCTCCAGGCTATTGCGGAATTGACCGAGCTCGGCTCCGGATTCAAGGTGGCGGCGAGGGATCTGGAGATTAGGGGGGCAGGTAATCTTCTGGGCGCCGAGCAACACGGTCAGATCGCTGCTGTCGGCATCGATCTGTACTGCCGACTGATCGAGTCAACAGTCAAGGAGTTGAAGGGTGAAGCGGTGACGGAGCCCGTCGAGCCTGTCATTCGACTGGAGGCTGAGGGATATCTTCCGGAGGTCTATGTGGAGGATTCCAACATCCGATTCCAGCTCTACAAACGGTTAGCCGTGCTCTCTGTGCCGCAGGAGGTCTCCGCCTTTCGCGATGAACTGATCGATCGCTTTGGTGAGCTTCCCCGTGAGGCAGAACGGCTGCTGACCGCAGTGACACTTAAAATCCTGGCCAGGACGCTTCATATTCGCGAGATTGATGCCGCAGGCACGGCAATCCGGATTTCGTTCGGTGAGTCGCCGCCCCTTGCGCCGGACAAGGTGGCCGCCCTGCTTCGCGACGAGCGCGGCCGATTGCGCTATATTCCGAAAGAAACCACACGGGCGGGGTGTGATACCTTGGAATACCGGGTGGACGGAGCAGAAAAGATTGCCGCTGCTCAGATCCTCCTGTCGAAAGTTCAGGGGTGTCGATGAGCAGGTGCGAGGTGCGAGGCATAAAATCCCCCCACCCCCCCTTTTTTAAAGGGGGGTACGGGGGGATTTGGGGTGCGAAGTGCGCCCCCGTAGCCCTTCTGCTCATCATCCTCATAACTTCGAATTCCGAGGCAGTCATCTTGGATCGCGTCGTTGCTGTTGTCAATGATGACGTTATTACCCTGACTGAAGTGCAAGAGGAAGGGCTCTAAGCCATCCGAAAGATCGTACAAGAAACGCTGGGGCAGGAGCGGGAGCGACAGCTTCGCAGTACGGAACGCCAGATCCTGGACGAACTGGTTCTCAGGAGGTTACAGCTCCAGGAGGCGCAGAAGGAAAAGATCGAGGTGACTCCTGCAGAGATACGGTCCACCATCGAGGAACTAAAGAAACGGAATGGCTTGAACACCGACGAGGAACTGATGGCTGCACTGTCGAGAGAACTGCTCAGCGAGGAGCAGTTTCGGAAAGGGATCGCCGAACAAGTCATCCTGACGAAGCTGGTGACGAGGCGCGTGCGCGCAAAGGTCGTGGTTCTTGATGAGGAGGTCCAGCAATATTATGCGCAACAACAGGAAAAATTCAGAGAGATCCCTCAGTTCAAGATTCGCCATCTCCTCGTGGCTGTGCCGCCTCAGGCAACGCCCGGCGAGCAGCAGCGCGCCAGAAATCGAATTGAGGAGGCGCAGGCACATCTCAAGATGGGGACCGATTTCTCTACGGTTGCCAAGCGATACTCGGAAGGGCCGCTTGCGTCGTCAGGTGGTGAGGTCTGGACGATGAAGCGCGGGGAGCTCGCGCCGGAGTTGGAGCAGGTCGCGCTTGCCCTCCCGATCGGACAGCCCAGCGACATCATCGTCACGTCGGCTGGTTTCCACCTTATTGTCGTTGAGGAGCGCTCCGGCCA
>Ga0233425_10011465_pt1 | contig 10335 bp, 8 predicted proteins | sample Watercolumn_Towu_2_FD_181712 | JGI IMG/M metagenome (GOLD analysis project Ga0233425, IMG submission 181712) | Freshwater microbial communities from Lake Towuti, South Sulawesi, Indonesia - Watercolumn_Towuti2014_140_MG | ecosystem: Environmental > Aquatic > Freshwater > Lake | place: Indonesia... | reverse complement strand
TTTATAAAGTTTTTAAGGTTTTTAAAGTCAAAAAAGAAATTCATTTTTTTTCCTTGTTAAGAAAATTATACACTCCTTTTTTGCATTCGGGGGTCATCCGGGTGATTGCATTCATTCCGACTGCATAATCAAGACTCGATTCAAAACTCATCGAAACAACATTCTTGAACATTTCTTTTGTGAGGGTCATTGAGCTTGTCGGAAGTTTGTTCAGGTCACTGCAGATTTTTTGTGTGAATGATTCAAGTTCTTCCTGTTTCACAAGATAATTTATTAAGCCGAATCTAAGTGCTTCTTCACCTGTAATGAATCTTGAGGTCAGCAGTAAATCCTTTGCATAAGTCTCCGATACTCTTTTGAGAAGAAAAACCATAACGATTGCAGGAATGAACCCTATTTTTACTTCTGTATATCCGAACTGCGTTTTGTCCGATGCTATTATTATATCGCAGGCAGTAGCTATTCCGCACCCGCCCGCAAGGCAATAGCCGTCAACCATTGCTATTGTGGGCTTCCGGCAATTATAGATTGTGCAAAGCATTTCTTTGTATGCCATTGAATCTTCCTTATTCTGAAGAATGTCGTATTGAGAAATTTTATTCAGGTATTCGAGATTTAATCCCGAACAGAAATTTCCCCCTGAGCCGGTAATTACAATTGATTTTGTTTCTTCATCTGACGAGAAACCCTCAACTGCTTTTCTTAATCCCGATATTATTTCCTCATCAAGAGAATTCCTTTTATCCGGTCTATTGAGAGTTATTTTTCCTGTTTTCCCGTGTTTTTCTATTAATATTTTTTCTGAACTCATTTTATAAAATTTTATAGTTTATAAATGACTCGTTATCAGCCATGTGAATGCTTGAGTTAATTAAAAAATATTTTTTCATAATTTCCTTTGTCAACACGTTTTCCGGTTTAGCAAACTTTACAATTTCACCGTTATCCATCAACAACGTTTTTCCCGTGAACTTCAACGCAAAATTCAGGTCGTGCGTTATCATTAATATTGTTAAATTTTGTTTCTTATTCAATTTATTTAAAAGTGAAAACGTATCGAGCTGGAAATGCGCGTCGAGGAAAGCAAGGGGTTCGTCAATTATCAGGATTTTTCCGCTAAGGTTTTTGGTGATATCAAGCTGTACGAGGCAAAGCGTAAGCAGTACTTTTTGCTTCTCTCCTCCTGATAATTTATTTAATTCTTTGTTTTTCAGATTTTCTATTCCGGCAATTTTTATGCTTTCATCAACAATTCTTTTATCTTCAGGGGTATATGAAAAATCGAAAAATGATTTATACGAGTACCTGCCCATAAGGAGGATATCGTAAACGGGTAACCCCGACTCAATGAATGCGGCGGACTGCGGAAGATAGCTTGCGATTTTTGCAAATTCTTTTCTTGAATATTCCTTAATATTTTTTCCATTGCAGGAAATTTGTCCTTCGAAATTATTAATAAAGCCCGTTATTGTTTTTATCAGAGTTGATTTCCCCGAGCCGTTTCTGCCGATTACCGATATAAAATCCCCAACTTGAACAGAAAAATTAATATTCTTTAATGCAAATCCTTCTTTTTCATAGGAAAAATTTAAATTCTGTATTTCTAATATTTCGTTATCATTATTCATTGTTCATTGTTTTTGAAATTCCATTGTTTTGGGGTTAAACATCCAGATAAATTTCCCTGTTTGTTTTTCGGGGTTATAATCCACAAGACAAACGGCGGATTTTTTAAACGGAAACAGATTTTTTTCTCTGCCGGAAAGCGAAGCCGAAAGAATTCCCATCATCGGCTCATGTCCGGCAAGGGCTATTGAGCCGAGAGATGAATTTAACTTAATTAGTTTAATTGCATCGGACAGGGATGCATCCGTGGAAAGTTCTTTCACAACTTCAACATCATTTTTAAATTTTGCAACAACGGCAAGGATTTCCGCTGTTTGCACAGCTCTTATCAGCGGGCTTGTATAGATTTTTTCAAGGTCGCAAAACTCATCTTTTAATTTTTTAAAAACTTCACGGGATATTTTTCTGCCATTTGAAGTTAAATATCTCAGACCGTCTGTTTTGACTGTTTCCGTCTGATAGCCGATTGCTTCTGCGTGCCTCACTAAATATATTTTCATAGTTTAAATTGCTTTCCCTTCAATTGGTTTTGCTCCATCCGCTTTCGTTAACATTATCTCTTTAATTTCATTTTCTTTTGCCTGATGTTTTGTGGATTTCACTTTAATATAGTTTGTTGTATATCCTTCAATATATCCGTTTTCTTTTAAGTTCTCGAATAGAACTTTTTGTTTCGTGTTAATATTTTCCGAATAGAATTTCGTTTTTTTGATTATGGATAATTCTCTTAATTTTTTGCTTCTTTCTCTTCTGATTTTGGGATTAATAGAGCCGGGTAAATCGAATGCTATTGTGTTCTTCCGCTCTGAATATGTAAACACGTGAAGATAACTGACGGGCAATTTTTCAAGAAAATTATATGTTGCTTCAAAACTTTCTTCTGTCTCCGAAGGAAAACCAACAAGAACGTCCACGCCTATTCCAACATCGTTTATTTCTTTTTTGAGTTTAAAAACAAGGTCGCTGAATAATTCTTTTTTATATCTCCGTTTCATTAATCCGAGAATATTATTGTCCCCGCTCTGCAGAGGAATATGAAAATGATTACAGAATTTTTCAGATGATTTTACAAACTGAATCACTTCATCCGTAAGAAGATTCGGTTCAATTGAACTGATACGATAACGGCTTATATTAAGCTTATCCAGTTCATACAGCAAATTAATTAATCTGTAATCTGCAATCTGAAATCTGTAATCACCTGTATTAACACCCGTCAAAACAATTTCTTTATAACCTGCGTCAATAATTTTTTTTGCTATTTCTATAATTTTTTCCGGACTTTGGCTTCTTGATTTTCCGCGTGCGAGAGGAATTGTACAGAATGTACAATTGTAATCGCATCCGTCCTGAATTTTCATAAATGCTCTTGTGCGGGAATCAATATCCGAGGAGAATGCATCTCCGAAATTCTTCATTTCATCTATGCTTGTGATAAAAACATCCGCTCTGCAAGATAAATCTTTTTTTTCAAATGTGTCGAGATAATCGAATACATTGAATTTCTCATTTTCTCCAAGCACAAGGTCAACACCTTCAATATCTGCTATTTCGCCGGGATTAAGTTGTGCAGAACAGCCTGTAACAACTATAAATGCAGAAGGATTTTCCCTGTGGATACGACGGATGATTTGTTTGGTTTCCCTGTCAGCGTTGTGAGTAACGGAACAGGAATTCAGGACAAACAAATCGGTATCTTTGCCGAAATCCTTTACCGAAAAACCTCTTTCCTCGAATTGCTTTGCAATCATCGAGGTTTCGCTGTAATTCAGCTTGCAACCGAGAGTATGTAATGATACTGTTTTTGACATATAACAAAGTACAAAACTATCAACAGAGATGAAATAATTAAAGACAAAAAACAAAAGATTTTTGACGCTGAAAGACGCAGATGACTATGATAAACACAGATTTTTTAAAGTAAATAAAAAAATGTAGTCGCGGACCTGCCTGCTGCAGGCAGGCTTTATGTCCGCGCCCAGATTCTGATGGAATACCTCACCCCCAGCCTCTCCTGTTTTGAATACCTCACTCCCAGCCCCTCTTCCCGACAAGCCGGGATCTAAAGACCTTAAAGGAGGGGGAAAATAGACATGGGGATCCCGATGAGTCGGGATGTAAAGACCGTACTTGCTCCCTTGTTTTTCCTTATCGTTTTGTTGCTGGAAAGAAAGGTGATTTGTGATTTCGCCTCTTTCCACACTCATCAGTTCAACATTTGGAACGGGAATATTTTGTTTTCCTGAGGCGAGAATGTTTTTCCTGACTCTGTAATAAACAAGTGCGGCTAAAACCAGAAACTAATATTAAACCTTTTTAGAGGTAGTTTTGTCTTATTTGCAGATATTAAAAAATAAAGGAGTTAAAAAATGAACCAGTATCTAAAAACACTTGCACTGATAGTAATCTTTGGAATATTTGTAACGGTTTTAAATGCCCAAAATGATAATGAGAAAAAACCCGAAAACAAAAAGACACCGGAACAAGTGGCACAAACAGTAGCGGACAATATGAAAAATAAACTTGACTTAACCGATGAACAATATCAGAAAGTATATGCCCTGCAAAAGCAATTTGTGACAGACAAGCGTTCGCTAAAAGGAACTTATACCATTGAAAATATGAAAGAGTTCCGCGAAAAAATGAAAGAAAAAAATGTACAATACATGAAAGACATTAAGCAAATATTAACTGACGACCAGCAGAAAAAATTCAAGAAAATGGCAAAAATGAAAAAACACAAAAAAAGAATGAGAAGACACAGGGGGTTTTAAAAACATCTGTCGTCTAATATAATAGATGTTATTTTTTTCATTATTTTCCCTCTTTTGCTCCACTTATTACTACACCCGGTCCACCCAACCGGGTGTCCTTTTTATGTATCCTTCTTCAAAAGTCTTCTTTGAAAACAAATCTGACTTTGGTTTTGAAACGCTTTTTTGGGAAATTTCTTAGGGTAGCTGTTAGACTTTTGAAGTTTTTGTTTTTAAGATTTTTTTAATTAACCACTGATCTGCCTGTTGCAGACAGGTTGACAATGATAAATATGGATAACTATAAGAATTTAAAAATTCTTTTGAAAATTTTATTGTTGGATTCCCTGCCTGTCTACTACAGGTAGACCTGCGGCAGGCAGGCAGCTTTCCCAGCCTTCGCTGGGACTGGAATGGAAAAGTCCAGGGGTCTATTTCTGCATTACTGCCGTTCGGCTTATATGAATTTTCGGAAGTTTATAAAGTTTAAATCCGACAGAAAGTGCAAGGTTGACTGTGTCGGCAAATTCTTTTTTGGATACGTGAAATTTTGGTTCGCAAAGGAATAATTTTCCATTTTCATTTAGTATATTATAAATTTCCTTCAGAAAATTTTCGGAATTTGGTACTTCGTGTACAACATAAAACGCATTTACAAAGTCAACTTTTTCATTTAATCCTATTTTTTCTTTTTCACATTTGAAAAGTGTTATTATTTTTTCAATTTCTGTTCCCGTAATTTTCTTACGGAGTATATCGAGCATTTCTTCCTGCAGGTCAGCGGCTATTACTTTTCCTTTGTCCCCGGTCATTTGGGCAAGAGGAATTGAAAAATATCCGGGTCCGCATCCCACATCAAGAATAGTCATTCCTTCGTGAACAAATTTTTCGAATATCTTCCGTGGTTTGTGTATAATTTTTCTGATAAAATTATCAAGAATGCCCGCGTGGCTTGCGGGACAAACGTATTTTTCATCTTTCATAAAAAATTCTTTTGTTATAATTTCCCCCCGCTTAACTTAAGGAGATAAGCATCTTAAATTACTTTATTATAAAAAATAAGATAAGGGGGTAAATAATTCAATCTTCAGTTTTCAATGTGTAATGTACAATGAATAAAATAAAACTTAATTTTTTCATATCCTTATTTTTTTAAAAATAATATCAACCTGTAAAATTATCAAATATCATTATCATAAAAATTTTCTTATATTTTATTTCTTATCCCGCGTAAATATGGTGGTTCCCCAGTCTCTGTTCGGATATACTTCGCTCTTTTTTGTCTCAAATGAATGAACTTTCAGAATATCTTCCTGCTCGGTTTTTCCCGGAATTAATGTTGCCTCGAATGTTGAATATCTTTTTCCTGTTTTAATTACACAGTCCTTGCAAACGTAATTTTCATTTGTTCCTTCTCCTATTAATATATTCCCTTCTATTTTATTCACTTTTAAATCCCAGTTATCTGTCCTGCTTTTACTGGTTACTATTTGTTTGCCCGAAGATTTTTCTCCTGTAATATTGAAAGACCATTCATAATATCCGTCGCCGTATGGGTCTTTAGAATACCATGGACCGCTGAATCTTGAATAATCTTCTGTATTTTGCTTTATTTTTTCAAGTTCTGCAAGCATCATTCTGTCGCAGAACACCATATCGTTTTCTGCGTATTTTTTCTTATTTTCCGCAGTATTCTTCATTAGTTCGAAAACATATTTTATGTACATTGTTTCATACCACTGAATGTAGTTTATGTAGGAAATTTTTTCCTTAGTGAAATTAGGAGAATTGTTAATTGTATTTTCAAGTCCGGAGCTTTCATTCGGGTATGCAGAACTGAGTATTGTATAATATTCAAATAAATCGACCCCCTCCATTCCAAGTATTTCTGTTTTCTTATCATATTTCAGCCGTCCAGATTTTCTGTCCTGAATATACTGGTCAAGACTTTTATTGGCTGTTATATTCAGACTTTTAAAAATTTTATATGTTGTGTCTCCTTTGTGGGGATTTGTTTTTTCTATCGGAATGTTTATGCTTTCATATAACGGGTCTAATTCCAATAGAAATTTTTTCAGTTTGTTTTCATCTTTGATATAGGTGCGCATAAAAAACATTGCAAACCATAAATTATCAGAGCGGATTATTTCATCAGCAGCCCGTATAGATAATACGGACTGGGCACACTGGGAAAATTTTTTCAATTGCTCAGGGTTTGCGTTGTCAATCAGTTTTACAATATCCTTATATTTATATTCGGGGTTCAATTCATAATAAAGCAACAAATATTTTCTTTCAATCTGGTCAAGCTGTGCAAATCCCGACAATGGAAAAAAAATCAATAAATATATTAATAAAGATTTTAATAATTTCATTTTTACTCCTTAAATTAATTTTTATAAGAACTTTTCTTTATTTTAACAGAATAAGTTTTTTTGTTCCTGAAAATTTTTCTGATGTTAGTTGATAGAAATAAATCCCACTCGGTAAATTGCTTCCATCAAATGTTACTTCGTAAGTGCCGGGTTGTAATTGTTCATTTGCAAGTGTTTGAATTTCTTTGCCGAGGATGTCGTAAACTTTCAGAGAAACCATGAGAGATTGCCACGTCGCTCCGCTCCTCGCAATGACAGTTTTCTGTGGAATATCGAATTTTATTTTTGTTGTCGGGTTGAAGGGGTTGGGATAGTTTTGGTGTAATTTATATTCATCTGGTATTTCCGATGATATTTTATATATCCCAATTATACCTGTCGTTATTACAATATTACAATTCCCCGGGGGAAGTGTGACTTGTTTTTTTAATATTCCAGAGGTATCTGATTGTACGTTTGTTATTATAATATTATTAATAATAATATTATAATTTTTATTTCTGCATAAATCAAATGCAAAGATATTTATCTGTCTGTTTCCGGTAATTCCGTAAACAGCGTGAGTAGTTGAACCGGTGTCTCCTTTTGAATTAAAAAAATAAAGACTATTATACCAGTCGGTTCCAAGAGTTATATTTGATTTTAATTTTATTGCAGTTTGCGGCAAGGGCGCGTTTAAATCGCTTATATATAAATTATGCAGCATTAATACGGTATCTGATTCCAGTTTTGGTATTATTTCAATTCTCCATCTTCCGGGACAGCCGCGGATTGTATCGGGGTTTGATATGGTGGGGAAGTTTACCCCATTGACCCAGTATTCATAATTCGTACCTCCTATTCTTCTTGTTTTTGTAGAATCGGGATGGAGTGTATTTACAATAACCCTTCCCTGTCCATTAACAGCTATATAATTTTTTCCATTAAATGTTTCAATGTGTCCGGGAACTTGTGATTCTATTATTTGCCCATTTATCTGCGGCTGATTCCAGAAATGCAGCGTAAAGCGAACTTCTTTCTGCAGAAGGGGTGAAAGGGAATCTTTTAAAACAATGTAATCACAAATTATTATTTTATCGGGTTTGTGATAGAATATTTTTCTAAATACTTTTTGCTGTTTTGTGGATATATAAGACAATGTTGCATCGGTCGAACAATAAACAAAGTTTGTATCCTGAGAATATGTAAACCATCTTCCTCTCTGAAACTGCGGAGCAAAAATATTACTATAATTTTGCATGGCGTCGGAATATATTTGTCCCCCATCATTTGCAACTACTTCTGTTCCATAATACATTATTTCCCCCGGGTCATAAATATTTATCGTGTTGTGTGCCACCGTCCGTGTATAGTAGTTTTTAAAATGTGTTGAGCCGTAACTGTCGTAGAATCCCGCATCAACAATTAACGGCTTTTTGTAATAGATAGAAAATGTATTGTTATCTCTGTGTTCATGGGAGGCTTTTTTGCTCCAGGAATTAAAAAACCAGAATTGAATTGCTGTTGAATCCCAGCTTGTATTTGAAGTTACAAGACCAACTTTATCCGAAAACCAATTCAATGGCGGGGATGGCTTTGGAACTACTGTTCCATTGAAATCTTTATATTTTAAAATCGAAAAATAAGTATATGTACTTGAAAGAAAAGGTGCGGTTGTGAAATATTGCGATAACCATTGGCTTCGCGGGTCATTAAATACTGCCGCGTGGCGGAAAACAACATTATCTCCAACTACAAATGTTTCACCGTCTCCCTGATGAATACATACATAATCAGGTCTAATCATATACCAGTACTGGTTTATTGAATTCAAAATCCATGGCATATCCTGATAGAAATTTTTATTTGTTCCGTTAAGAAAAATATCAAACAATAAATACTGGTCAGTAAGGCCCCAGAAAGAATATGCCGCCCCCCAGTTCCATCCTCCCGTTATTCCCCTGTAATATCCATAGCAGGGAAAAAATCCGTTTATCCATTTGTCGTATATTATTCTGTACCATGTATCGAGAGTATCCTGCTGAAAAATATTAATCCCTTCGTTACCATAAAGACTTATTATATTTTGTGTTGTGAGAACACAGTTGAATGCATTGTGGCTTGATACATATGAATTCCCGGCTGATGTCAGGATTAAAGCAGTTACAAATTTTCTGTTAAGTTTGTATAACGCCTGGCTAAGTGCAATACGCATATTCTGAGGTATTTCGGAATAACACCAGTCAAGAAGTGATGCACCGAGATTTCCGTATGCACGGACAATTGTCTCGAGTGCCTGACCATTATATCCCGGATATGTCATTGTATCGACCGCTGTTATAAATTTACTTATAATAAATTTAGTTCTGCGAAATTGTGTTGAGTCATGATTAATTTTCCAGATAAATGCGGTAAGCAAACCCGTGTATTGTAAATCACTTGCATAAGATGATTCGGATTCACTGAAATATCTCATGGTATAGTGCCACTGTGTCGAATCGTTTCCCACTAAATAAAAATCCGTAGTGTTAATCCACCAGCCGAAATAATTTGAGACCATCTGATTGAAATAGGTACTGACGGGGGGATTATATCTGTTAGAATCAAGATAATTAAAGCGTGATTGCGAAACATATAATCTTGGATGGTCAGTGTTTACTGCCGGATACTGTGAAAATGCTTTTGAAAAAAATAAAAAAATAAAAATGAGTACAGGTGATTTTTTAAGCATTTTGTGTCTTTTATTTCAATAAGATTACTTTTTTCGCTTCTAAAAAATTATCTGTTTTTAGTTGATAGAAATAAATTCCAGATGGTAAATTTGAACCGTCGAAGGTTACTTCATAAGTTCCGGGATTTAAAGGTTCGTTAACGAGAGTTGCGATTTCACGACCGGTGATGTCGAAGACTTTGAGAGTAACCATGAGAGATTGCCACGTCGCTCCGCTCCTCGCAATGACAGTTTTTTGTGGAATATTGAATTTTATTTTTGTTGTGGGATTAAATGGGTTTGGGTAGTTTTGGTACAAAACATATTTTTCGGGAATATTTGTGTTTATTATATTGATTCCAATATTTATATCTTTTCCCCCGTAAACTCCCATATCGCTCCTTATTAAACCAAGTCCCCAATTGCAATTTATTATACTGTCCTGTAATGCCGGATTACCTGCGTCAATGCAGCGGGAATAACGTGAACTTCCGCAGTGAATAGAATCCTGAAGATGGAAATCATTATTTGCAGAATTAACAAACCATGGAAATACATCAATACAGCCCGTACCAAACCAGGGCTGACCTGCCCCACCCTGTATGTTTGAATATCTTGCGGTAACTGTCTGCATTCCCGAATACGTGAGTGCCGGCAATGTGCTATTGTATAAAATATTATTATAGAAATTTGAAGCTGATGATGCATTATCAAAATAAATATTAACATCACCGCCATCAGTGGATGTATTTGAATAAAAAGTATTATTAAAAATATTAAGGTTTCCCGTATTGGTTGATAAGTTTATTCCTCCGCCCGGACCCGAGGATTGGTTTCCATTAAAAATATTGTGGTCTATTTTTGCCAGCCCGTAATCCAGAAATAAATTTGC
>Ga0233425_10011464_pt1 | contig 10336 bp, 9 predicted proteins | sample Watercolumn_Towu_2_FD_181712 | JGI IMG/M metagenome (GOLD analysis project Ga0233425, IMG submission 181712) | Freshwater microbial communities from Lake Towuti, South Sulawesi, Indonesia - Watercolumn_Towuti2014_140_MG | ecosystem: Environmental > Aquatic > Freshwater > Lake | place: Indonesia... | reverse complement strand
CATAGGGCTCCGTGTAGTAGCGGTGTACTTTCGGAAGCTGCATGCCCTGAACATCGAAGGGAATGGGGTCGTCAAAGTACCCGGTTGCGACTACGACGTTCGCCGTTCGGTATGCTTCCCGGCCCGTAGAGATCTCGAAGCCCCCTGCGACGCGATGTACTCCGGTCACTTCGGAGTTCCTGCGAACCTCAAGCGCGTAGTGCGCGGCCACCATCTGATAGTAACGGACGCATTCGACCCGCGTGGGCCGGAATCCCGCTGCCAGGAACGGGATACCTCCGATCTCGAGCAGCTCCGGCGTCGAGAAGAACGTCATGTTCACCGGAAACCGCCGGATGGCGTCGGCAACTGATCCCTTATCGAGGATCAGGCAATCGAGGCCCTTCTTCTTTGCCTCGATTGCGCAGGCCAGGCCGGAGGGCCCGGCACCGACTATGATGAGGTCATACGTTTTCATGGGATTTGGCCGACACCAATAAAAAATCCGCTCTACGCGGATTTTTTGTCAAAACTGCTTTTTCGAAGCAACTCTGCCGCGATATCGGCGGCGGGCAGAGACTCTCAGATTGAGCTGAAGGTGGCCCGCCATACCGCCACAAAGACGGCGGCCAAGCAAGATTGGCGGGCAACAACCCTCTGAAAGAGCTGAAGGTGGGAGTTGAACCCACGACCTGCGGTTTACGAAACCGCTGCTCTACCACTGAGCTACTTCAGCGTGACTGACCTTTAAATATAGCAAAAAAGTGAGTTGTGAGCAAGGTCAAATTTCGTGGTGTCCCCCCTTGACATTCTCCGCCTCGCTGTGTACCATTGCCAAGAGCAAGCAATCAGTTCTTTGAAACCCACCCATATTGTGCAGGAGGAGTGTATGAAGCAATCGCATCTACCCCTGAAGACAGATTCCGAGCAGCCGCGGTCTCTCCTGAGGAAGGTCAGCGCAATGCAGGAGCGCAAGAAGACGAAGAAACAGGGTTTCAAGCAATTGAAAATGGTGCAAAGCGTCAACGCAGGTCACGTTCGAGGTGGGCATTCGTTTCACTGAACATTTTCCAAATGCTCTTCGATGTTGCACAAAGGCCTCTCACATGAGAGGCCTTTCCTTGTACAAATCTTGCCACCCTTTCAACCAATGCAGCCGAGCCAATCACATCTTTCTTCGTGCCGCAAAACGTGATCTCTGTCTGTCCGCCTGCCAATTGCAGACGTCCCAGAGATCAGCAACGGGCATCTTCGTATAAGGTATCGTGTGCAGGTAATCCGGAGCGCCGAACTCCGGTGTCAACGTCGAGTTGTCGAAGCCTCTGCGTGCCTGCGCATCCCACACCAGGTCCCACCATTGTTCATGTGCCGCGACGTGCCTTTGGTACTCCGGTGCACGCGGATCGGGAACCTGAGGGCCCTCCTCATATCCGACACGGGCGTGAATGTGGATGCACTGTTGCGCGCACTGCTTGATAATTCCGAGTTCCGACTCGAGCAGACGCTCACAGACAACGACCCAGTGGCTGAAGTCGCAGCTCAGGTTCAACTCTGGGTACGCTTTCAGAAGTCGTTCGGTCACCCATGGATTGTAGAACACCCTTCCCCGGTGCGTCTCATGTGCGATGGGAATTCCGATCTTCCCTTCATAGTCGAGTGCTTCCCCAAAGAATCGGCGGGCCTGCTCTTCCGAGAACCAGTCGGCTCCACTATGACAGTTGATCTTCCGTGGCCTCAACCTGACGGCACTTTCAACGACGGCCCGATAGCTCCTCAGATGCTCCTCGACGGTGCTGCCTGAGGTGATGACCTGCGCGATATACTGAAAACCGTTTCTGTCGAGAAGCGACTGAAAGCGATCCACGTCCGATGTCGCAGGAAGAATATGCTCGATTCCCTGATACCCGAGCTCACGGATCGTTGGGAAGAGTGTCTCCCAGGGTTCTGTTATTCCCCACAGATGCCTGAAGATCAGCAGTTTCATCGTTCACCTCCTACTGTATTCGCACGAACACCGGCTGCACCCACGCTACGAAACCACCCGAGTCGAGCACCCGTGCCCGGACATATTTCTCCTGACCGTTCAACTCGAAGACCGCCGGATTCTCCTCTGTATGATGCAGCACTCTCCCCCCTGCTCCGACAAACTCCGTCCGGTATCCGAAGTTCGACTTCTGCCTGATCTTGATTTCCATTTTCTTGAGGTCAACCCGTACTCCCTCGAGCTCGACTCCGGTACTTGCATAGAAATGTCCGGATTCGAGATTGCTGAGGATTTCCTCTGCATCCAATTTCGCGGCCCACACGACAATCCAACCCTTCCCTGGATTTGAGCGGTCGGGACCGAATTCCCCTCTGAAGTTGTGCGCATCATCGACGGCAATTCCGTACATCCTCAAGCCCGAAGTTAGCAAATAATCCCAGACCTCCTCCATGCTCGGATGGCCACTCCCGCCGTGATTGTGCACCTGCGGATGGCCGTTGTAGATCTCGAGCAGTTTGTCGTTCCTGACCTGAAGGAGCGTCCCCTGATCAATTGCCCATCCGAAGTTGGGGTGATTGATGTGCGGCACACCATTGACAGACCGGACTGCGTCGACGTTCTTCTGAATTGTCCCAAGCAGCGTACTATCCTTCTGAGGCTTGACTTCGCCGGGGATGTTCAGGCCATTGACGTGTACCGGCTTCTTCTGAAAGCTCGATGTCAGTTCCTCTCCCGGGATAAGCAGGAAGGACGAATCGACCAGTCCGGCAAGCGTCTTCGGATTCGTGAATATATTATGGTCCGACAGGACGAGAAAGCGATAGCCATGCAACTTGTACCACCGGGCGACGGTATCGGGCGGAGAATCGCCGTCGCTCATCGTTGTGTGCGTGTGGGTGTTTCCTTTGAACTGGAGCAAGCCGTCAGTGCTGAAGGCTTCAAACTCCTGCGATCTCAACTCATAGGAGAGAAACAGGAGAATTGATCCAACAATGATCAGATGACGATATCGCATTGATTACTCCTTGGCAACATGTTTGCAGGCCCGGGCACAGGATGGGCTTGCCCGCACAACCGGACGAGCCGTTCTCCGGCACATCCCTCGACTTCAACTTCCTACTGCAGCACGATGAGAGGGATGTGGAGAGTGGCCCATACACCATATTTCAGGAACGCCTCTTTCCGCGCGGCTGGTGCCAGGACAACAAAATAGACTGACTTGGCGAGTGTGTTGCTCATGAGGGCCACGAGTATCGCCATGATGAGCGCACGAGTGGCGGGTTCCGATGGATTCAGCAGGGAAAGAATATACGGGGAGACATCCGTGACACCGACGACACCCGAAAATACCAGCAAGCCGGTACTTCCAAGCTTCTGTTCGATGAGTTTGGAAACAACCGTCAGAGCGACGAACATCAAAGCAAATGCAATCGCTGGGCGGACTTCAAATGGATTGTGCAAGTTGGGGAACGTGTTCGCCTCTTCGGCTTCTCCCTCCGGTACCGATCGGATTGAAAGAACGACTCCAACGATAAAAAGCAGCACCAGCTTCCACCACAGGGCGGGCAGGTATGCGGGGTTGATAATCATGACCAGAACCAGAATCCGGAGATACATCATGCTGCTGGCCAGGACCGCCGCTTGCAGGGCCATGCCAAGGTGGTCAGGACTCTTCTGCGCTATGCGACCGACGGCAATCGTCGTCGCCGTGCTCGAGACAATCCCTCCCAAAATCCCCGACAACCAGAGGCCCACCTTGTTGCCGAACCTCTTGTAGAGAAAATATCCAACGAATCCGATTGATGAGACCAGGATGACAACCTGCCAGACACGCGTGGGGTTGAGGCCAAATTCGGTGAACTCCTGATTGGGCAGGACGGGAAGAATGATCAAGGTGACCAGGATGAATTTGAGTACCGCGAGGAATTCCACCTTGTTGAAACTATCGACATACTGTTCGAGCTCCGCCTTCTCAGACAGAAGGACGGTATTCACCACGGCGAGCGCCATGGCGATCCAGACATCGGCCAGCAAGCACAAAGCGCCGACAACAAACGTGAGGATGGCTGATGCCTCGCTTGTGAATCCGTGGTGACCCGCCTTGGTTTTGGTGATGTAAGCAATTGCTGCCAATCCACCCATGACGAGGAGGCCCACAGGAAGCATCACTGTGACGCCGTACCGTTGCAGCCAGGCACAGCCAAAACCGAAGAGGCCGATGATAGGGTAGGTTCGCACACCGCCAAAAATGACACTCATGCGCTCAACTTTGGTGCTCTCACGTTCCAATCCAACAAGAAATCCAAGCGCCAGGGCCAGGGCGAGCCGAAGCTCGGTTGTCCAGTCGATGATGTTCATAGAGATCGCCAGTCTTTAGATGTTCATAGTGGCAACATCAACTTCCGTAACCGGGAGGGCCTTCCTGAGATCGGCCGGATCGATCTCGACAAGGAAACCTCTCTTTCCCCCATTGATAAAGATACTAGGTAGCTCAAACATACTCCGTTCTGCATACACGGGCAAGGGATGACGGGTTCCGAAAGGGCTCGTCCCGCCGAACATATAGCCTGTGTGGCGTAATGCTGTTGGCTCGTCACAAGGCTCCACACGCTTCGCCCCGATCAATCTTGCCAGCTGTTTTGCCGAGACTTCGCGGTCCCCGTGCATCAGCACAATGAGCGGTTTCCGCTCGTCCGTTTCAAAAACAATCGTCTTGATCACCTGATGTTCCGGCACGCCAAGTGCACTTGAGGAGAGCTTCGTTCCACCCCGGTCTTCATAGGTATAGAAATGGGGATGAAACTCGATCCCCTTGTCGCGGAGAACCCGAACCGCTGTGGTCACGGGATAGTCTGGCTTGCCCATCAGGCAACTCCCTTACCGGACGAGTGAATTCCTGAGCCATCCATAGCGTTTCATATCGATTACGCCGCCCACCACGACGATCCCTTCGCGACGAAGGAGCTGCCGTTGCCGGGTGAACGACGAGCTCCCCGGAGGAAAGGAGATTCTCCCCTGAGCGTTGATCACACGATGCCACGGCACGCTCGATTTCGGCGGGAGCGAGTGCAGTGCGTAGCCGACCAGCCGGGCCTGACCCGGCAGGCCTGCCTCCGTTGCAACCTCTCCGTACGATGCCACGGTTCCTTTCGGAATGAGGCGGACAGTGTCCCAGATGATCTCATACGTCCCAGGTCTTCGCTTCATGCGCACCGGACTTCGATTCGCATCTAGAGTTTCGCCGGCTCCATCATTTTTGCCAACTCGGCTGCCGAAGCTTTTTCGACATCTGCGTGCAGGCTGTTCCCGTGAGAATCCATGGTGACGATCACCGGGAAGTCCTTCACACGCACATGCCACATAGCTTCAGGGACGCCGAATTCGATGAAATCAACCCCTTCAACTTCCTCGATGCACTTCGCATAGTACTGCGCTGCGCCGCCGATGGCGCTCAGGTAGACCGCGCCGAATTCCTTCATCGCAGCGAGCGTCTTTGCTCCCATCCCTCCCTTGCCGATGACAGCCCGCAGTCCGAACTTTCTGATCACTTCTCCCTGATACGGCTCTTCCCGGATGCTTGTCGTCGGACCCGCGGCGTTCATGAACCATTTGTCCCCCTTCTTGAGGGAGACTGGCCCGCAATGGTAGAGTGCCGCACCCTGAAGATCGACAGGTGACGGGTGCGTCATGAGGTGATGATGGAGTACATCACGTCCCATATGCAGCATGCCGTTCAACAGCAGAACATCACCGACCTTGAGCGCCCGTGCCTGCGTCTCAGAAAGCGGAGTTGTGAGCCTGATCTCCCGTCCGGTCAGCGGCAGCTGTTCGGCTGCGGCCATTTTCATTTCAGGCGTATCGCCTTTATAGAGCCAGCGTTTGATTGCTCCGGTCGACGCATCGATGATGACTCCGAGACGCCGGTACGCCCAGCAATCGTACGCAACTGAGACGAAGAAACTTGCTGGCAGACGGTGATAGGACCCGACCTTGCACCCGATCAATGTCGCCTCGCCACCGAAGCCCATCATGCCGACGCCAAGTTTGTTTGCATTCTCAAGGATGTAGGACTCGAGTTTTGCCAGCTCCGGGTTGGGATTGATATCATCCAGTTCGCGGAAGAGCTGCTTCTTGGCGTAGCTGTAACCGGACGTCCTGTCACCGCCTATGGCAACACCTATTGCCCCGACGCTGCATCCTTGTCCCTGTGCCTGCCAGACCGCGTGCAGGAGGCACTTCCGGACGCCATCGATATTCCGATCGGCCCTTCCCAGATGAGGCAACTCCATCGGAAGAGAATACTGGATATTTTTGTTCTCACATCCTCCACCCTTCAGAATCAGCTTGACCTCGATTTCATCCTTCTCCCATTGCTCGAAATGAACGATCGGTGCGCCGTCTCCGAGATTGTTGCCGCTGTTCTTGCCCGTGAGCGAATCGACGGTATTCGGGCGGAGTTTTCCCTCTTTCGTCGCTTCGACGATCGCTTCCTGGATCTGCTGTTTCATCGCAATCTGGTTCGCACCAACCGGCGTCTTGATTTCAAATGTCGGCATTCCGGTGTCCTGGCAGATCGGCGCGCAGTTCGTGACCGCCATATCCACGTTGATCGCCACTGTCTGCAACGCCAGATCCGACTGTGTGCCTGCACGTTCCCGTTTCGCCGCGTCCTTGATCGCACGCCGCACATCCGCCGGAAGATTGGTGGAGGTCTCTGTAATGAGATTCAGCATGCTCTGTTTGAATTGATTCATTGTTCAGTCTCCTTGGTCACATCGCGTTCATGCGAATTGTCATCTCGATGGTTGATCTATACTTTGTCGATTCCCGGAGCAACAGGCGCTGCATCAAATGCGGCGAAGGGCCGACTCTGCAAATTGCGATAGAGCGCCAATTCCCCGGCTAAGAAGAAAACCCTCGTCCAGGCTCTCAACATCATATAGAGTTGTTGGATCACAAACATCACCGCAATCGTCGGCCCGCTTGTCATTCCTATTGACAGATCAAGCACCAAGTAGACCGCGAACAGAAGTACCGGAACCAGGAGCATCAGGAGTTCGAGAGCGATTGCGGGTAAAAAACGACGGACGACGAATGCAAATCCCTTGCCGCACATCCTGAACGCCGAGCGCTGATCGTGAAGAACCATATGGATCTTCGCGTAGTCCCCGGCCATCATGATCAGCATGACCGGAAGGAGAAAGAGGACAAATGCAACGAGCCTGATCCAGAGTTCCGTCACCTCCGACGATGCGTTTTCCGTCAATCCTTCCGCCAGAGCGAAGACGACAACCGCGACGACCACGGCTGTCAGAACGAGGATGAGCCCAAACAGAAGAAAGAGGCGGAAGAATCGGAAGAAATACGCTCCACATCCTTTGAAGAAATCAGCGGATGTGTACTTCGCCTGGTCCTGCAACACAGTCAGAATGCCGCCGGCGAGAAACGTCTGGACGATCATGGAGAGCACGAACACCGAAAGCACCTGCCCGAGGACGGTCTGAAGATTGGCGTAGTGGAAATTCATGAAATCCTGGAACACCGTGAAATCAAGGCTTTCCATCATCGCCGCCGGCGCCATGGAGGAGCCGAACGCGGTCAGGAGAACGGAGCGAAATGCCAGGGCCAGCGGAATGGCGAGAATCAGGTTCAAGAGATAGAGGACGAAAACCATTTTCGGTTCCGAGGTCGCCCGCCGGAAACCGGTCGAGAATGCTTGCAGAATACTCATATGATTCACCTTCGTTGCACTCGGAAATAGAACCGTCAGCCGATCATCGAGCCGAGGCTCAGGAAGTTCTGAATCCAGAAGAGGAATTTCACCGTGTACTTCCAGATCGGCACCCGTTCCGGTTCCATTGTCTTGCTGTTGTTGTTGAGATTCACATCGATCACGAGCGACACGTCCGGATCGACCATCGCCCAGGCAACCTTCTCAGGACGGCGGAAATTGAAATCCACCCAACGTGCCTGACCATCCCACGCCTGACGCACCTCGTCTCCGTTTTCAAAGCGAACAAGGACCGACGTCGGCAGCTTGATTTCGCCGAGCCGGGACACGAGCACTCTCGTGTCGTAGAGTTTCGCACCTCGAGCACTGTCGTTCGGAGCCGCCGACACCTTCTTGCCGCCGCTGTCGAACAATCCCTCCGGACTGGTAACCAGCCTGCTCTCAATTGAGGTCAGTTCATAATCGCAGATGTCCGTGCCGCGCAAGACCTGATCGAAAAACCAGTCGAGGTTCCTTCCGAATTTCGTTCCATGGTATTTCGGCACAAATTCATTGAAAACCGCAACAAAGTCCCTCTCGCAGGGGTGTTTGAATTTCCAGCGCTCGAAATAGGTTTTCATGATTGTGTCCATCACCGGTCGGCCGATGAGCCGCTCGAGTGTCGTCATGAATACTGCTGTCTTCTGATAGGTCAGATTGCCATAGCCGCCCCCCTTGAACATCCATGCCGGCGTTGCGATTGGCGCGATCTTCTTGTTGCGCATGCCTGTGTAACCAAGCCGTGTCACTTCAAAATCGCCGGCCGTAAATCCCGGAAGGTCGACGGCTGCAGTTTTCGAACCATACACCTCATTCATTGCCCGCGTTTCATAGTACTGGTTGATTCCTTCGTCGAGCCAGGCCTCCTCAAACTCGTTGTTTCCTACCAGACCGTACCAGTACTCATGCCCGAACTCGTGCACCGTCACGATCTCGGCGAATTTGAGTTCTGACCCGATACCCCACATAGATCCGGCCGTAATGAGGGTCGGGTATTCCATTCCTCCGGCCCCGCTCGCACCGTAGGCAGGATCGACCACTGTCAGATTCGGGTACGGGTACTTGCCCACGTGCCTGTCAAAATATTCGAGCGCGGCCTTCGCCGACTCAAAGTAGCGCTTCGCCTGGTGCGAGCGCTGTGGCTGCATGAGAACCCTGATCTTGACATGCTTCCATTGTTCGCTCAAGTCGAGGTACGACGCGGAGGCTGTCCAGGCAAAATCATGGACATCTTCAGCATGATAGCTGAGGCTTTTCGTACCGTCGCCCAGGTCCTTTTCGCCGACGAGGATCCCCGTGGCGCCCAGGACATAGTCCTTCGGCACGGTCATTTCGACATCATACACACCATAGTCGGCATAGAATTCCGTGTTCGTGTGGAACTGATGACAATTCCATTGCCCCTTGACGGCGTACCGCTGTCCCGCCGCCTCATATACTCCGATCTTGGGGAACCACTGACCTATCATATAGTAGTCTTTGTAGTACCCCGTCCTCGCGAAAATGCGCGGCAGTTTCGCCGTGAAATCGATGTTGAGCTTGATCGTCTGCCCGGGAAGAACCGGCTTGGAAAGCGGGACCCGGATCACCGTTTGATCTTTGTCGTTGTCGTCGTCGGGGTGGATGAACTCGATCCGCCCGGTAAGATCCTCTCCGTCGGCTGTTTTCATGGACGTAACATCGATCCATCCCCAACCGCCACCCGCCATCTGAATCCCTCTGTGGCCCCCCCGGGACCCTTTCATGAAGGTCGAGGCGCTGTTCTTGAACGCATTGAGGTAGAGATGAAACTGCAGCTCTCCGACCCGATCGGATGATGTATTCCGCCAGGTGAGCGTCTCCTTGCCCGTCAGCGTCTTCTCGACCGGGTCAAGGCTTACGGAGATCGCATATGTCACGATTCTTGGGCTCAAAGGCTCTCTGAAGATCGTCTGTGCCGCTCCCCGAAGTGGCGGGATCACGAGCAGAATTAGAAGAGCCGTCAATGATCGTCGAATGGACTTCATAGCATTCATCCTAGTCTATAAGGAGACAAGTACTACTCACTTCCAACGAACAACTCCGACCTTCACAAGATCTTCCATGAATCTGCTCAGGCCCTTGAAGGAGCGCCGGCCGAATTCCCCGACCAGCGCCGTCTCGATATCGGCGACGGTCCGTTTGCCGTCGATGAAATTGACGGCCTCGAATCTGAGATCGCCGTTCACCTGATAGCTGCCCGAAGATGCAGCTGCATCTTCGGGGGAGAGCTTGCTTTCCGGGAGCCCAAAGTCGAGAGGTCCGCGGGTCAACCGGACGGGAATCCTCTTATCCGCACTCCCCGCCGGAATCACAACGCTTTTGCCCCCGTTCCTTGCAGCGGCCAGGCGCCTGACGCGGTCCGAGAGTAACTTCAGATCCTCCGCCAGACGATTCTGAAATTCCTGATGGGCCTTTTGTGATCCCTTCCCGGTGTTGTACCACGAAACCGTTGACAGCGTCTGTGAAACGACTCGACCGGTCTCATTGATGGTGACGAGCGCCTCGTGAAGCGCGTCAGGAAGCTGATTTCCTTCCGCGTTCTGGACGATCTGAGCGGCGGATCTCGCAGCGTCCCCCATCCT
>Ga0233425_10011463_pt1 | contig 10338 bp, 10 predicted proteins | sample Watercolumn_Towu_2_FD_181712 | JGI IMG/M metagenome (GOLD analysis project Ga0233425, IMG submission 181712) | Freshwater microbial communities from Lake Towuti, South Sulawesi, Indonesia - Watercolumn_Towuti2014_140_MG | ecosystem: Environmental > Aquatic > Freshwater > Lake | place... | reverse complement strand
AGAGATCCACCGAACGATGCACGCACACCCGACGCTTTCGGAAGCTGTGATGGAAGCTGCCGGTGACGCGTTCGGGCAGGCGATCCACATCTAGATGAACGTCGAAGTTTGTCATCTGGGTCGCACACGCTACGGCGATACCTGGGAGCTTCAGCGCCAGGTGTTCGACTTCTGTCTCCAGGGCGGTGCTGACACGCTGCTCCTCACCGAGCATGAACCGGTGTACACGCTCGGGAAGGGGGGAGACCAGAACCACCTTCTCGCCTCGGACGAGGAACTGAGCAACGATGGCACAGAGGTATTCCGCATCGATCGCGGCGGCGACATCACCTTCCACGGACCGGGACAGATCGTAGGCTATCCAATCCTCAATCTTCAGCATCACACTCCTGACATCCACAAGTATCTGAGGGATCTCGAAGAAGTCATCATCCGCACGCTGGTTCAGTTTGACATCTGCGGAGAGCGTGAACCCGAACTTACCGGCGTTTGGGTGAAAGGGGAGAAGATCGCGGCCCTCGGGGTCAAGGTAAGCCGTTGGATAACGATGCACGGGTTTGCCCTCAATGTAAATACCGATCTTCGGTACTTTGCGCGGATCATACCTTGTGGCATTTTTCACAAAGGTGTGACGTCGATGCAGCAACTTCTCGGCAGGAGTGTTTCCATGTCGGAGGTTGAGGCTGAGCTCACGGAATCTTTTTCGGCGGTTTTTGGTTGTACGCCTGTGGCGATTACGGCGGGTGCGCTCAAGGATCGTCTCAGGGTGCGGGAACAATCTGATGAGCGCTGAGTGTGCCTAACAGCCTCTCTCCAGGAGGACGGACAAAGGTTATGTCGACAGTGCAGGGTCAAGTCAGCACGAAAAAATCGGGAAAGCTCCTTCTTCCGAAGGAGGAACTTCTCCGGGCTTACAGGTCGATGCTCGCTGCCAGGCGCGCCGACGAGAAGATCCTCATACTCCTCAAGCAGGGAAAGTGCTTTTTCCATATCGGCGGATCCGGTCACGAGGCCGCACAGGTTGCAGCAGCATCAGCGCTGAAACCCGGTCATGATTGGGCGTTTCCTTATTATAGAGACATGGCGTTCGCTCTCCACCTCGGGCAAACCCTCGAAGACGTGTTCCTCATGTCACTCCACAGGGCAGAGGATCCTGCCACGGGAGGCCGCCTTCCTCAGGGTCACTATGGGAGGCGGGATCTGAGAATCCCGACCCAGTCCAGCCCGACCGGTACTCAGTACCTTCAGGCAGTCGGCATCGCGATGGGGGCCCGCAAAGAACGGGCGGATGAGGTGGTCTACGTTTCTTCTGGCGAAGGTGCAACCAGCGAGGGTGAGTTTTTCGAGGCTGTAAATTGGGCCGCGCGAGAAGCGCTGCCGGTCATCTTCTTCGTGCAGGATAACAAGTACGCGATTTCGGTTCCTGTTCAACAGCAAACGGCCGGGGGCTCGGTCTATGAGGTCGTTGCCGGCTTCAAGGGATTGGAGCGGTACGACGCTGACGGCTCGAATTTTGCCGAAATCTATCAAGTTACCAGGAAAGCTGTCGACCGGGCGCGTTCGGGTGGCGGCCCGGCGCTGATTCGCGCGAATGTTGTTCGGTTGCTGCCACACTCCTCCTCGGACGACCAGCTGAAATACCGTCCAAAGGAAGAAGTCGACCGCGATCGTGCAAATGACCCGATTCCAAAGATGACACGGTATCTCATCGAGGAAGGTGTCCTCACGGACCGTGAAGCGTCAGAAATGCAAAAAGAGGTCAAAGAGGCGGTTGATGCAGCAGCGGCCTGGGCTGAATCTCGGCAGCTTCCGGATCCTGCGACGGCGATGCATCATGTCTATGGATTGGCGCACGAGAATCCACCGCGTGACTTCGTCGAGCCACAGCACGCCGGACCGAAAGTCGTTCTCGTCGATGCCATCAATCATGCTTTGAAAGAGGAGATGGCACGGAATCCGAGGATGCTTGTCTTCGGAGAGGATATTGCCGATGGCAAAGGGGGCGTGTTTACCGCCACGAAGGGGATCTCGACCTCATTCGGCTCAATGCGTGCGTTCAACTCACCGCTTGCCGAAGCGAGTATCATCGGAGTGGCAACAGGCCTGGCCTTGAAGGGATGGATGCCGGTCCCCGAGATACAGTTTGGGGATTACATCTGGCCGGCGTTCATGCAAATTCGTGATGAGATTGCGATGTTCCGATATCGATCGAACAACACATGGTCCTGTCCGCTTGTGATTCGCGTTCCGGTCGGCGGATATATCCATGGCGGGCATTATCACAGTCAGTGCATCGAAGGTCTCATGGCGCATGTGCCGGGTCTCCGGCTGGCCTTCCCTTCCAATGCTGCTGACGCGAAAGGTCTCTTGAAGGCTGCCCTTCGCGGTGACGATCCGGTGATCTTCATGGAGCACAAAGGTCTGTACCGACAGGGATATGCATCGTCCCCCGAACCTGATGCGGAGTATGTGTTGCCGTTCGGCTTGGCAAGCGTGAAGCGTGAGGGAACGAATCTGACGGTGTTGACCTACGGTGCACTGGTGCAGAAATCGCTGGAGGCGGCGAAGAAGATGGAAGAGCGGGGAACGAAGGCAGAGGTCATCGACCTTCGGACAATCAATCCCCTCGATCTGGACACGATCTTCGCATCGGTGAAAAAGACAGGCAGGGTGCTGATCGCCCACGAAGATACGCTGACGGGAGGATTCGGTGCCGAGATCGCGGCTCAGATAGCCCAGCACTGCTTCGAGTCTCTGGACGCTCCCGTAAAGAGGGTCGCTGCGCTCGACGCACCTGTCCCATACAGTCCGCCTTTGGAAAACGAAGTGCTTCCGACTGAAGCGAAAATCCTCGCTGCACTGGAAGAGCTCGCTGCGTATTAAAGAGGAGTCTGACATGCTGGTTGACGTCGTCATGCCGAAGATGGGTGAGAGCATCCAGGAGGGGAAGATTCTCCGCTGGATGAAGAAGCCGGGCGACAAGGTTGAGCTTGATGAGACTATCCTTGAGATCAGTACGGACAAGGTCGATTCTGAAATTCCGTCGCCTGCCGCAGGATTTCTATCGAAGATCGTCGTTCCGGAGGGGGAGACCGTCGAAGTTGGAACCGTCATCGCTGCGATTGAGACGGACGCTGCATCGCTGAAAACCGGGATTGGCTTGTCTCCGGTACCACCCCGGGAAACGAAGCTCCAGGAACCGCCTCCGGCTCATGTTTCGACGATGGTTGAAGGCGGTGTGCCGCCGGCGAAGACTTCGCGGCGAGAGGGGAGCAAATTCTATTCGCCCCTTGTCCGCTCCATCGCGACAAAAGAAGGAGTGGCGTTCAGCGAGCTTGAGAGCCTCGACGGTACGGGTCTCGGTGGACGGGTAACAAAAAGGGATCTTGAACAATACCTCCAGCGTCGAACGCCGAAGTCTGCAGTTCCCAGTCCGGCTCTACAGACTGCCGATATCAAGGAACTGCAGAAGAAATATCCCGCTCCGGGATTCGAAGTTGTCCAGATGGACAATCTTCAGCAGAGGATGGCAGAGCACATGGTCCGGAGTGTGCGGACATCACCTCACGTCGAAGCCATCTCGGAGTGTGACTTCACAAGGATTGCGGATTTTCGCGCCAGACAGGCCGAACGGTTCGAAGCTCAGGAAGGTTTCAAGCTCACCTTCATGCCGTTTCTTGTCGAGGCGACCGTCAGGGCGTTGAAGGCCTTTCCGATTATCAACAGTTCCGTCGAAGGCGACAAGATCATTCTGAAGACATCCATCAACTTTGGCATCGCTGTGGCTGCTCCCACGGGGTTGCTTGTGCCTGTGATTCGAGCTGCTGACGAAAAGAGCTTCCTCGGGATTGCGCGTGCAATCAACGATCTCGCACAACGGGCCAGGGCGAAGCGTTTACTGCCGGACGAGATCCAGGGCGGGACCTTCACGTTGACCAATTTTGGCGTATTCGGCAACATCATAGGGACGCCGATCATCAATCAGCCGCAGGTCGCAATTCTCGGTGTTGGTGCCGTCAAGAAACGTCCAGTTGTCCTGACAGACAGTGACGGAAATGATTCAATCGGCATTCGATCGATCGGGTATCTGACCCTCGCGTTTGATCACAGGATCATCGACGGTGCCCTGGGCGGCCAGTTTCTTGCAAAGGTTGTCTCGAATCTCGAACAGTACGATTTCTCCAGGGTATTCTAAGTGGGTCACACAATTCAGGAAATTCCGGCAGAGAACACAGAATCCCAGCGCCCGCGGCGGCCCGAGTGGCTCAAGGCGAAGATCCCGGGTGGTGAAGGATATGCGAGGCTGAAATCGATCATCGACACGAACCGCCTCCATACGGTTTGTGAGGAAGCCCGTTGCCCGAACATGGGCGAGTGCTGGCACTCTGGTACCGCGACGTTCATGATCCTTGGCGACATCTGCACGCGCTCATGCGGATTCTGCGCCGTGAAGACTGGCCGACCTGACTACGGACTCGACTGGGATGAACCGCGGCGGGTTGTCGATGCCGTGAGGCTCATGGGAGTCCGCCACGCGGTCATCACTTCTGTAAACCGCGACGAGCGCAAAGACGGAGGAGCTCCCATCTTCGCGGAAACGATCCGGCGCATTCACGAGGAGGTTCCGGGCGTTACCGTAGAAGTACTCATCCCCGATTTCAAGGGAAGCGAGGAGGCGCTCCTGATGGTGTTGGAGGCGGAGCCGGATATCCTCAACCACAATCTCGAGACGGTTCCCCGGCTCTATCGGACAGTTCGCATGCAGGCGAATTATCGGCAGTCGCTTCAGGTCCTGGAGCGATCGAAGAAATTCGGATCAGTCACAAAAACCGGTCTTATGCTCGGTCTCGGCGAACAAACGGAGGAAGTGATCGAAGTCATGAGGGATGTCAGCCGGACGAAGTGCGACATCCTCACGCTCGGCCAATACCTCCAGCCTACGAAAGAGCACCTGCCGGTCGACAGGTACGCCCATCCCGACGAATTCAGGATGCTCAGGGAAATAGGGCTCGAGATGGGTTTTCGGCATGTAGAATCGGGCCCTTTGGTGCGAAGCTCCTACCATGCAGCCGAACAGGTCTAGCCCGTCGGCTCCGTTCCCGCCCTCCTTTTCCATCCATCTCTACTCGTTCGCCACTCGCCAACTCAAAAAGCCGTTGACTTTCCGGCCAAAGAGCGCTATATTTAATACTCAAAACTGATGCCGAGTATTTTCTGTTGATTTGGAGGTTAGAGTGGAGACATCACCAAAGACCAAGTTTTTCAGGACGACTGATGTGAATCAGAAGTGGTATGTTGTAGATGCCGCCGGCAAGACCCTGGGACGTATCGCTTCGCAGATCGCCCACATCATCCGCGGAAAGCACAAACCGACCTTCACGCCCAATGCTGATGTCGGGGACTATGTTGTTGTGATCAATGCCGAGAAGGTGGTCGTAACCGGAAAGCGGCAGGAATTGAAAGAGTACTATCACAACACACAGTATCCCGGTGGTGCGCGCTTCGAGTCGTTCAAGGACGTCTTAGGTCGCAAACCGACAGCCGTCGTCGAGCACGCGGTGAAGGGGATGCTCCCGCACAATCGCCTTGGGCGGCAGATGTTCAAGAAACTCAAAGTGTATACAGGCTCATCGCATCCTCATAGTGCGCAGAGCCCGGAATCGCTCGCACTCTAAAACTGATACCAGCACGCAAGGAACTCAATGCCTTCTATCATCACTGTTGGACGCCGGAAAACCGCAGTAGCCCGTGTCAAGCTGGTCGACGGCTCCGGTAAGGTTACCATCAATAACAAAGATCTGGAACAGTACTTTCCCATCGAGGTGCTGCGCGAGCAGGTCCTGCAGCCCTTCGAGGTCACAGCGACGAAGGGACGCTACGATGTGCGCGTTCGGGTTGCAGGCGGCGGACCGACAGGTCAGGCCGGAGCGATCAAACTCGGCATTGCCAGATCTCTCGTGAACCTTGACGAAGATCACCGCCAGAATCTCAGAAATGCAGGACTCATGACGAGAGACCCGCGCATGGTTGAGCGGAAAAAGTACGGTCAGAAGAAGGCCCGGAAACGGTTCCAGTTCTCCAAGCGTTAAGAGCTTTTTCTATCCACCAATCATATTCTCTGATCTGAACGGGAGTGTCCAAGTGGTCAATGTGACCGCATGGATTCCGGGATGAGATGACGAGAATAGAAGAACTAACTCAAAGGAACATTTATGCCTCGTGTAGAACTCGAAGCACTGCTGCAAGCTGGTGCCCATTTCGGGCACATCACCCGCCGTTGGAATCCCAAAATGAAGCCCTATATTTTCATGGAGCGCAATGGGATTCATATCATCGATCTCAAGAAGACGCAAGAAATGCTGGAGTCGGCCTGCAACTCCGTCGCAAATATCGTCGCACAGGGACGCAAGCCATTATTCGTCGCCACCAAACAACAGGCGAAGGAGGTCGTCCAGGAAGAGGCAAAACGCTGCGGCGCGTACCACGTCACCGAGCGTTGGCTTGGCGGTATGCTGACAAACTTCACCACGATTCGAAAGAGCGTCAAGCGCCTGACGAATATCGAGAAGATGGAAAGCGACGGCACGTTCGAAAAGATCACAAAGAAGGAGCGCTTGTTCCTCGATCGTGAACGCGAGAAGCTGAACAATGTTCTTTCCGGAGTGGTCGAGATGTCAAGGCTCCCGGGTCTGGTTTACGTCGTGGACGTGAAGAAGGAAGCCATCGCAGTGAAGGAGGCTCGTCGCCTCGGTATCCCTGTCGTTGCCATTGTCGACACGAACTGTGACCCTGAACTCGTCGATTTCGCGATCCCTGCGAATGATGACGCGTTGAAATCGGTTCAGTGCATCACGAAGGCGATCGCCGACGCCGTTGCAGAAGGCAGCCAGCGGTCAGTGGCCAAGCAGGCCGAAGAAGCAATGATGCAGGGAGCGGAGAATAAGGAATCATCTGAAAAACCTCATGTTGGCGATAAAGCGTAGTACGGTAAAGGAGGAAGTTCTGAGGTATGGTAGTAATTTCATCTGAGACAGTAAAACTATTGCGCGACAAGACCGGCGCGGGCATGATGGATTGCAAGCGCGCGCTCGAGGAGTCGAACGGCGATCTGGAACTCGCAACGGAGAACCTCCGGAAGAAAGGTGCGGCTGTCGCCGCAAAGCGGTCGGAGCGTGAAGCGAACCAGGGTGTCGTCGAAGCATACATCCACGCAGGCGGTCGTATCGGAGCCATGGTGGAGTTGAACTGCGAAACAGACTTCGTAGCGAAGACGGCGGAGTTCAAGCAGCTGGCCCACGACATCGCGATGCAGATTGCGGCGATGAGTCCTCTCTTCGTCAGCAAGGACGATGTCGATCAGCAGACGCTCCAGAAGGAAATCGAAATCTATAAAGCTCAGGCAATCAACGAAGGCAAGCCGGCGGAAATCGCCGAGAAAATTGCCACGGGCCGGCTCGAAAAGTACTACCAGGAAGTCTGTTTGCTCGAGCAGAGCTTCATCAAGGACTCTGGAAAGACCATCAAGGACCTCCTGTCTGAGGCGACCGGGAAAGTCGGGGAGAAAATCGGCATCCGGCGTTTCCATCGCTACCACTTAGGAGAAGCCACGAAATAATGTGTTTTCAAAAAATCCCGAAGCGATTCGGGATTTTTTTCGCCCTCAGGTGACTATGGAACAACTCAAGTACAAGCGGGTTCTCTTAAAGCTCAGCGGCGAGTCGCTCATGGGCGACCGTGACTACGGGATCGACCCGAAGGTTCTCAGCGCCTTCTCCGAGGAGATCAAGGTCATTCAGAAGCTCGGAGCGGAGGTCGGCATTGTCATTGGCGGGGGCAATATCTATCGCGGCGTGGATCAGTCGAACGATGGAATCGACAAGGTGACGGGCGACCACATGGGCATGCTGGCGACGGTGATCAATGCTCTGGCGCTGCAGAATTCGCTCGAAAAACACGGAGTGTATACGCGCTGCCAGACAGCGATCAATATGGAGAGGATTGCCGAACCGTTCATTCGTCGTCGGGCCATCCGGCACCTTGAAAAGGGGAGGATCGTTATCTTTGCAGCAGGGACGGGAAATCCGTACTTTACAACGGATACTGCTGCCGCTCTGCGCGCCATCGAGATCGAGGCGGACGTCATCATCAAAGGCACGCGAGTGGACGGCGTCTATGACAGCGATCCTGAGAAGAACGCGAAAGCCATCCGGTTCCCGGAGATCACGTATCGCGATGTGCTGGAGAAAGACCTTCGGGTCATGGATTTGACGGCAATCACGCTCTGCAAGGAAAACAAACTTCCGATTATCATCTTCAATATGAATACGCCGGGCAACCTGAGGCGGGTATTGTTGGGCGAGCCGGTCGGATCGAAGGTGTACGCGGAAGCACTGTAAGGTGTACCTTTCAACTTGACTTCATCCTGATCACTAACGAACGAAGGACTTCGTATGGTTAAGGACATCCTGAAGAATGCGGAAGACCGGATGAAGAAGGCGGTGGAAGTGGTTCGTGAGGAACTCGTGAAGGTGCGGACCGGAAAAGCGACCACTGCGCTTCTCGACGGCATCAAAGTCGAGTACTACGGAAGCATCGTGCCGCTCACCCAGGTGGCAAACGTCAGCACTCCTGATGTCCACACGATCAGCGTGCAGGCATGGGAAAAGAACATGCTGGCGGTGATCGACAAGGCAATCCTGAACGCGAATCTTGGCTTAAACCCGGTCAACGACGGCAACATCCTGCGTGTGCCCATTCCACCGTTGAATGAGGAACGCCGCAGGGAGCTTGTCAAGCTGGTGAAAAAGTTCGGCGAAGAGGGGAAGATCGCCGTCCGAAATGTCCGCCGTGATGCGATCGAGCACCTGAAGAAATCGGAAAAACAGGAGCATTTCTCTGAAGACGAGCGCAAACGCGGCGAACAGGAATCACAGAAGCTCACCGACAAGTACGTCAAAGACATCGATTCCCTCCTCGTCCTCAAGGAAAAGGAGATTATGGAAGTGTAGAGTGCCGGCAAGTGTATATCACCAAGAAATCCCGGCGATGAGTCGGGATTTTTTGCTTCTGGAAACAGAATTCTGTATTCTTTTCTGTTGCCGTATGCAGGTGATGCACCCCCATGAACTTCGTCTTGAAATCGACCCAATAACTCACTCAGGAGGCTGTCAATGAAGAGAACCTTTCTTGGCCTTTCCGTACTTCTGCTCGCGCTCAGCTCTGTCTCGGCGCAGTCTACACCGTGGCTGCAGTGGACATTTCTGCCAGAAGGTGTCATGAGTGAAATCATCGGGGAGTCGTCTGGTGAAAACGCTTGGAACATGATCATGGAAACCGGTGGGTACGACAAGAACCGACCGGCATCGGAGTACGAGTCGGTATTCTACGAAACGAAGTACTTTTTCGAGCGGCTGAAGGAGTACAATTTGCCCGGATCGGAGCTTGTACGATTCCCCGGTGGGGAGACCTGGGATGGTGTCGAAGGTGAGCTCTGGGAGGTGTCGCCAGTGAGGCAGAAGCTCGCATCGTATCGGGACATGGCTGCCATGCTGCTTCAAGGGAGCACTTCGGCAGACGTCACTGCCGAACTCGTTTGGGTTGGTTACGGCCGTCGAAAGGACGATTTTACCGGGAAAGATCTGAAGGGCAAAATCGTCGTGACCGAAGGCTCCGCCTCGTCCGTGCACCAGATCGCGTGCCTCGATTCGGGGGCCGTCGGTGTAATCTCGATGAGTTCCCCGAGGCCGTTGTTTGATCCGATTCAAATCCCGTTCGGTGGTATACGGGGTGACCAGGCGAGAAACCTTCAGGCGAAATTTGCTTTCCAGATTCCTCCCCGCGAGGGCGAGTTTTTGAAGAAACGGCTTCTCGCAGGCGAGAAAATCATGGTCCATGCCAAGGTGGTGACAGAGACACGGAAGTATGAACTGCAGGATCTCGTCTGCAACATTCCAGGAACGGATCCCTCCGCTGGCGAGGTCATTCTTTCGGCACATATTCACGAGGGATATGTGAAGCAGGGGGGCAATGATGACATCTCGGGTTGCGCAGCGATCATGGAAGTCGCCCGGACGCTCAACACGTTGATCAAGCAGGGGAGGATTCCGCAGCCGAAGCGCACGATCCGCTTCATCTGGGCGCCGGAATTCTCGGGGACAATTCCCTGGGTGAAGGCCAACAAGGAGCTGATGAAGAAGACGCTCTGCAACATCAACATGGACATGGTGGGGGAATGGCTGACCAAGAACAAGTCGTACATGTGCTTGATCCGCACCAGCTATGGGAATCCCCACTACGTGAACGACGTCGTCGAGAATTACTACCGGTTTGTCGGAGAAG
>Ga0233425_10011462_pt1 | contig 10338 bp, 10 predicted proteins | sample Watercolumn_Towu_2_FD_181712 | JGI IMG/M metagenome (GOLD analysis project Ga0233425, IMG submission 181712) | Freshwater microbial communities from Lake Towuti, South Sulawesi, Indonesia - Watercolumn_Towuti2014_140_MG | ecosystem: Environmental > Aquatic > Freshwater > Lake | place... | reverse complement strand
GCTTTAGAGGCAAGTGCTTCAACGACATGATACAGGATGGGCGCTTCGGTTCGTGTCACGGGCCTGGCGTCGTACATCCGCAGGACAATGCTGTCCGAATACCAGTAACCGCCGAAATTCATGATCAGGGCAGCGACCAGCGCAATCAGCACCCCCTTGCCTTTGGCAATAAAATAACCGACGACCAGCAGAAGTCCGGTAAGCGATGCCAAAAGGACGATCAGTCTAATGCTATTCATGGATTCTTTCCTCCGAGGCGTGTCCGAGATGAAGAAGGACCCGGGCGCTGAAAAGCCCGGGCTGCTCTGCGATGGGAACGTGCAGGCTCTCCGGCATCGACACGACGGTCAGATTCCGGAAGTACGTATGGACGGTTTCCTTAAACGCGCTGATGGGTTTGAAGTTCCGCCCTCCTTCAACGTAGATCGTAGCCACATCCGTCTTGAATTGCTCGCGATACAGAAGGCGGTATTTGTTTTCGAAGCGGTTGATGGCCCTGAGAAAATCAACCGCGGACCTGGCAGGGGTGCGATGGAAACCCTCTTCGATGTAACGCATCCCTTCGCCCTGCCCGGCGATCCGTGTGGTGAGAAGGCTGTTGAGAAAGCGAAAGCCGCTCATGCTGTTGAACAGCAGTTTGTAGAGCAGGATGTTCAAATGGGGAATCAGCAGCAGGTGAAGATACCAGGGGATGAAGGCATACATTTCGATGAGGACGAGCCGCTCGACGAGTCTCGGGTAACGCCGAAGCAGTTCCATGGCAATATTGCCGCCCAGGCAGTTGCCGATAAGCGTTACAGGGGTATCGCCCGTTGCGAGGATAAAATTCCTCCCGATCTCAACGAGCGCCTCGATCGAGACATCCTTCAAGGGAGAGCTTTTTCCATAACCCGGCCAGGCCGGTCTGTAAACGGTGTAGTGGCGGGCGAAGGCGGCGTGACAGGGGCCGAAGGTGTCTTCATTTCCGATCCAGCCGTGGAAAAAGACGATAGGCGGTCCGGAACCGCTTTTTTTATAGGAGATGGCGCTACCGTCGATCCGGACGAAGGCCGATGTTTCCTGGATGTCATTGCGCGGCAGCAATCGATTTTCCGCAAGGGAAGGTTTCATTGTTTATTCGCAATCCGGATCGGCATTATCGCGTATACCCTCTTTCCGACATATAGGCCGCGACTTGGGCCCGCCATTCCTCGTATTGCCGGGAGGTATGGTGTTTCCGCATGTGATCGTCCCACTGTTTTGCGTGGTGGAGCAGGTTATCCGCCAAGGCCGGCAGGACAATCTCGGTGACTTTGTTGACGATCCCCATGAAGGAGGAGAGGTTGCCTCCGGGGTTGCTGTCCACGTAATAGATGCAATCTGTTTTAAGCAGATCTTCCTTGCTTTTAATGAATTGCTCGGAGAGCGGTGACAGGCGCCAGCTTCCTTCGTTTTTCACGGTAATGACAGCTTCCGCGCGATATTTCTGCATCGCCGGACTGAGCTTATCCTGACAACGCAGGTCCGGCTCCTGCGACCATTTACTTTCCCAGGGGAAGGCGGCGCGGTTCGCGGACCGTTTCAGCGTATATTGACGGGGTGCAATCAGGGGCATGACGATAAGCTGGTACAGATACCGGCCATCCTCGCAGGCGGCAGACTCGAAGACATAGGGCATGAATGTCCGCCTCGTGTCGGTTAACGAACCGTTCTTCGGGTATTGTGGCGAAACCATGCTGAAGTGGTTGATGTCGGTGATGATATGCCAGATCGTGGGGGGATCGACGGGAAGGAAGATCCGCATGAAACAGGCCTTGAGGCCGCCGGCCGTATCGAGCAGACGCGTGACGGGCCTTCCCGAGGAGAGAAGTGCCCGGTCGGCCTCATCCAGCGGGATCTCCGGGATCTCCTGCATAAACCGACGGTCCGGCTTGACCTTGAAGCCTATCACCGGATCTGCGGTGTCCGCTTCGGCACTCGAAAACGATAACAACGGGAAGGATAAAAGGACCAGAAGGCATAGAAGCGCAAGCATCACCGTTCGTTTCTTCTCGACGCGCATGCCGGAGGCTCGTTCCGTCCCCGTAAGGATCCGCGCTTCTTCCCGATTACCCATATAGCTTACCGAGCAGCCATGCCATCCTTTGCCCGAGCGATGTCGACAGTTCGATCCCCTCAGCGTCCTTTTCCACCTCTCCCCTTGCCCTGCCGACCCCGATCGCCCGGCCGGCGATGATCATTTCACCGCTCAGGAAGAAATGGTCCATTGTGTCCAGCGTGTGAATCGCGCCCGAGCGACGCATCGTAACCACCGACGCACCGACCTTCTTCTTAAGCATCCGGCCGTTGGCCCTGGAGACATAACCGGCGCGGTCGATAAGGGCCTTCATTTCAGATGTGACATCCTGAAAATAGGAGGGTGAACCCAGAATGATCCCCTCGGCGCCGAGCATCTTCCCGATATACTCATTGGCTGCATCATTGGTGACGGCACACCGCCGGTCCTTGGTTTCACCGCATTTCTCACAGGCGATGCAGCCGTGGATCCCCCTTTCCGAGAGCTGCACCAATTCGGTTTCGATCCCTTGTTTTTCGAGTTCGCCGAAGACATATTTGATCAGGATAGTGGTGTTGCCGTCCCTTCTCGCACTGCCGTTAAACGCGATGACCTTCATCTCGTGACCCTCCTTGGAATGTTCATTCGGTTTCCGATCCGACGAAACCGGCACCCTCTTCGGTAATGGCCGATAGCGCCGCAAATCGCATCGGCCTCATTTCTTCAGGTGCTCCGCCAGGGCATCCACGCCCGCCCTGGAGACCACCTCATCCTGATCGGCATGACCCGAACTGCAACCGATCCCGCCGACAATCCGGTCGTTGAAAAAAACCGGGAGACCGCCCGCAACGATCATGAAGCGGCCCTGGTTGCTGACATGGATGCCGTACGAGGGACCGCCCGGCTGGCTCGTTTCCCCGTAGGCGCGCGTCGACTTGCGTGCGGCCGCGGCCGTGAAGGCCTTGCTGATCGCGATATCGATGCTGGTGATTCGCGCGTTGTCCATGCGGTGAAACATGAGCAGGCTGCCGCTGTCGTCGGTGATGGCGATATCCATATCGACACCGATCTCGCTCGCCTTCCTCTCGGCGGCGGCCATCATGACGCGCGCATCATCGAGGGTAAGTTTCGGAACCATTTTCATCGGATCAACCTCCCGTGATCTATTTTATCTGACCCTGTTTCAGGTGTCTTTCAAAAAACTCCCTCACCCGGATGACCGAATCCGCTTCGGCCTCCGGATGATGCTCGATGCGATGCATTCCGCTCGCCCCCCGGACACGCGAATTCGCACCCGCCGTATCAAAGCCGTGGAAAGCCCCCGGATAGACCTTCAAGGCGACTTCGTTTGACCCCTTATCCTTTGGCAGCATCGAGACGCAGCGTTCGGCCGGCGTCCAATCGTCCGCTTCGCCGATCAGAATCAACAGGGGCGCGTTCAAATCCCTCAACAACCTCCGGCAGGAAGGATAAAAGGCGACCGCCGCTCGAAACGGGGCCACGTTCTCCTTGTGCAGCGCTTGGAGCGTGGTGATACCCCCATGCGACCACCCCATCACAGCGATTCTACCCTTGTCGACAAGGGGAAGCCCGGCAAGGTATCGCCCTGCATCATAGGCGTCGCCGACCCTTTTTGCAACCATCTCGAGCGAATCTCTGCCGGAGTACGTACAGACATTCGATATCCCTCGGGGGCTGAAACTGTCCACCTGCAGGGTGACATAACCCCAGCCCGAAAGCCTTTGCGCCCAGCGATGATCCCTTCGCGGTTGTATCCCCCCGCAACCGTGGAGCAGTACGATCGAGGGAAAGGGTCCATCCCCGGGCGGTTTGTTGAATATCCCTTTCAGCTTCAAACCTTCTTCCGTGCCCTTAAAGACGACCGCATTGGGATGCGCAGGACGATCGCCCTTGATGGGAAGGGAACCCTGCGAACAGGATGCGAACAAAAGGGCGCTGCATACCAGGGCGCACCGCGGCGTATTTTTAAGGAAGAATCTGCGCAGCCCTATAGGCGAGTTATTCATTATTTGACCCCGCAGTTTCCGTAGATATCCTACAGTATAATATTGCTCCCCCCCGGGGCTGCGCCGCCGGGAACGATGAGCCGGGACTGCTCCTGCCGCTGCATCTCTTTGGCCTGTTCGACCAGATGCGCCACGAAATCCTCCATGGCCTCCGGGAATTTTTCCATCGCCGTCTGAAGGTTCTTGGCATCGATAGGAAACTGTATGGGCATGGGGCCTTGCTGGGTATAGATCTGCGACTGTCCCACAAAAAGGACCGCGCGGTTTCTGTCCACCTCCCCGTTCGGCTTGACCGGCGTCAACCGGCGGATGGAACCCACTGTGAGATCGCTGAATACCTCTTCTAAATGAAGATTTTGCTGGTTGAATTTGACTTTTTTCTCTTTTCCCTCCGAGTCTGCCATGGCGTCCTCCCGATGTAAGATCGTCTATCATAACTCGATTATCGTCATTTTCCAACTGTTATCGTGTCTTGTGTTATCCTGTCTTGACAAGACCCCGGACTTCAGCGATATCGTATTCTAATTTCTCTCGAGGAGGCATCTACGGCAGAAGACACCGCTCCCGACCTGACCACCGGAAGCCTATGGCGCAACATCTGGCAGCTTTCCTGGCCGATGCTGCTCATCATGATCTTCAATTTCTTCGTCGGCTTCGTCGATGTCTATGTGGCGGGGTTTATCAGCCCCGAGGTCCAGGCGGCGGTCGGCTTCGTGAGCCTCCTCTACTTCCTGGTCATCATCATCGCCAACGCGATCAGTATCGGGACGGTGGCCCTGACCTCACGGGCGATCGGGGCCGAGGATTTCGATCGGGCGACGGAAGTGGCCAGGCAATCCCTGCTCTTCGGATGTCTGGTCGCCGCCGTCCTCACTCTGGTCGGTGTTTTCCTTTCCCGCGAAATCGTCGCCGCGGCGGGGTTCCCGGAAAAGATTCGTGAGATCGCCGAAGTACTGCTGAGGATCTTCTCGATCGCCCTCGGGGCAAATTACCTTCTGATCATCTCCAATTCCATTTTTCGTGCGAGCGGTGACGTGCTGCGCCCGCTTTTCACCATGTTCGTTGTAAGCGCCGTCAACATCCTGGCGGCCTTCGCCCTGGTCTTCGGCTGGTTCCCTTTTCCACGTCTTGGATATGCGGGGATCGGCGTCGCCACGGCGGTTTCCGTCACCCTCGGCATGGGAATCAATCTCATTCTCTTTTTCGGAAGCCGGTGGCGGTCGATCTATAAGGGATCCTGGAGCCTCTCCTTTGAGACGATGAAGCGGATCTTCGATGTCGGTTGGCCGGCGGCCATGCTTCAGATCGCCTGGAATGCCGGGACGATCATCCTCTACAATATCCTCGGCCGGCTCGGCGAGGCGAGCATCACCGCCATGGCGGCCATCTCCAACGGTCTGAGGATAGAATCGCTCATCTTCTTGCCGGCCTTCGCCCTGAACATGTCCGCTTCGGTCCTTATCGGCCAGAACCTGGGGGCGGGAAACCCGGAGCGGGCCGAACGGGTGGTATGGCTGATAACCGCGGCGGGGGTTGGCACTCTCAGCGCCCTGGCTCTCGTTGTGTTCCTCAGGGCCGAGGCCTTTGCCGCCATCGTGGCGAAAGACCCCGCCGTCCTTGCCGAGACCACCCGCTACCTCCAGATCAACATGATCGCCCAGCCCTTCATCGCAGCGAGCCTGGCGCTCAGCGGCGGGCTCCACGGCGCCGGAGACACCCGCGGGACCATGTGGGTGATCATCATTGCCACATGGCTGATCCGTCTTCCCATGGCATACGGTCTTGCCGTTCCCCTGGGTTTCGGGGCAACAGGGGTCTGGTGGTCGATGGTGATCTCCGTCGTCTGTCAGAGCGTCCTCATGGCCCTGCGGTTCCGTTCGGGAAAATGGAAACATCTGAAGCTGGAGTAGGATAATACGTTGACAATCCGGGCCGCCGGACTTAATATAACATGCAGTTGCGGAACGAAGTGCTCGCGGCAACCCATGGAGAATTCTCAAGGAGCGATGTATGTGGGAATACACGGATAAGGTCAGGGAACATTTTCTCAATCCCCGCAATGTCGGGGAAGTGGAAAATGCGGACGGTGTGGCGGAGGTCGGTTCGATCGCCTGCGGGGACGCCCTTAAGCTTTCGTTCAAACTCGACGAGAACAAGCGGATCAAGGAGGCGATGTTCAAGACCTTTGGCTGCGCAAGCGCCATCGCCTCCTCTTCGGCGCTCACCGAAATGATCAAGGGCATGACGCTTGAAGAAGCAAAGCAGGTGACCAATCAGGACATTGCCGCCTTCCTGGGCGGCTTGCCCGAGGAGAAGATGCACTGCAGCGTCATGGGAAAAGAGGCCCTCGAAAAGGCGATCGAAAATTACCAGGGGGCGCCGGCAAAGGAGCCGGGGGCGCAGATCGTCTGCGAGTGTTTCGGCGTGACGGACCGGGAGATCGAGCGCGCCGTCCGCGAGAACAACCTCGCGACCGTTGAAGATGTCACCAATTACACGAAAGCGGGCGGAGGCTGCGGCAACTGCCATGACGCCATCCGGCAGATCATCGAGCGGGTGCGGGCCGAGGCCAAACCGACGGCGCAGCCCAAGCTGACCAACATCCAAAAGATTAAGCTGATCGAAGCAACTCTCGAACGGGAGATCAGGCCGTCCCTAAAACACGACGGAGGCGATATCGAATTGATCGATGTGGTCGGCAATCGCGTCATCGTCGCGGTGCGCGGCGCCTGTGCGGTCTGCAAGGCATCCGACATCACGCTGAAGCATTTTGTCGAGGCGAAACTCCGGGATCTGGTTTCACCCGACCTGATCATCGAGGAGGTCGCCCCATGAAAACGGTTTATCTGGACAACAACGCCACCACCCAGGTGGCGCCCGAGGTCCTCGAGGCGATGCTGCCCTATTTCAGCGACCTATACGGCAATCCCTCGAGCATGCATTCCTTCGGAGGCCAGGTCGCGCAGAAGCTCCGCGAGGCCCGCGAGCAGGTTGCGTCGCTCATCGGCGCCACGCCCGACGAGATCATCTTCACGAGCTGCGGCACGGAGAGCGACAACGCCGCTATCCGCTCCGCCCTGGCGACGAATCCCGAAAAACGCCATATCGTCACCAGCCGGGTCGAGCACCCCGCCATTCGCTCCCTCTTCGCACATATGGCCGCTCAGGGTTACCGGGTCACGGAACTGCCCGTGGATAAAAACGGCATTCTGGATATGGAACAACTGGTTGCCGCCTTAACACCGGATACTGCGGTGGTCAGCCTGATGTGGGCAAACAACGAAACAGGGGTCATTTTCCCCGTGGAGAAGGCGGCTGAGCTGGTCCGTGAACGGGGCATCCTGTTCCATACCGATGCGGTTCAATCGACCGGCAAGATCCCAATCGACATGAAGAAAAACGGCATCGACATGCTTTCCATTTCCGGGCACAAGCTCCATGCCCCCAAGGGGATAGGCGTTCTGTACGTCCGCAGAGGCACAAAGTTTTCCCCTTTTATGATCGGCGGACATCAGGAAAAGGGGCGCCGGGGCGGCACGGAGAACACTCCCAGCATCATCGGCCTGGGAAAGGCGTGTGAACTGGCGGCCCGTCACCTGCCAACGGAAAACACAACCGTCAGGCGCCTGCGCGACAAGCTGGAAACGGCCCTTCTCACCCGCATTCCGCAGAGCCGGGTCAATGGGGATCTTTTACAGCGGCTGCCCAACACGACAAATATCAGCTTCGAATTCGTCGAGGGGGAGGGTATCCTTCTGCTGATGAACGAGTACGGAATCTGCGCCTCTTCCGGCTCGGCCTGCACATCGGGATCGCTGCAGCCGTCCCATGTGCTGCGGGCCATGGGGGTTCCGTTCACGATGGCCCACGGTTCGATCCGCTTCAGCCTGAGCATTTACAATACCGAGGCGGAGATCGATTTCGTCATGGAGAAGCTGCCGTCCATTATCGAGCGGCTGCGGAACATGTCCCCCTACTGGACCTCGGTTGCGCAGGCCTGCGTAAGCGCATAGGCAGGACGTTGAAAATCGAATCCCGGAACCGAGTCCCCGCAGCTATTCAAAGGGATTTGCAATCACCTTTACCCTGATCTCGACCGGTACGGTGAGGCGCACATTCGTCCCCGTCGCCACAGCCCAGACACTCAGCTTTCCCGTGTTCAACAGGGTTTCTATGAAGTCTTTGTTCAGCCAGACGACATCGGTGGCGCCGCGGGTTTCGCCGGCCGCAAAGCTGATCGTCTCGGCCACTTTTGTAGCGGAAGCGAAGCTGCCCCCGAAAGAGGTGGCGTAAAAGTCGGCCCTCCCGCCGTTCCCCGTGTTCGTGGTGATGGAATATCTCAGGTAATCGATCTCGATACGGCGTATCTTGCCTCGGTACCGCTGATAGTCCGAGTTCGTAGTCAAGTCGAGATCGTAAGGGAAGGTGGTTAGGGTCACATCAATCGTAAAGACATGACTTTGCAGAATGGTAAACTCAATGTCCGCCGCATCCTTGATGATGTCGCATCCGCTCGTGAGGGCGAACAAAAAGAAGAAAACAAAAATCAAACCCCTTTTCCTCATGCTTTTCTCCTATGTCATTTGGCGCAGTAGCCGCCGAGGTTGGCCAAGGCAACGCTCCCGGGGCTGATCACACCGGGATCCACCATCACGTTGATACACGCGGTCCGTCCCGAAGCGAAGGCCGCCTCCAGGGCCGGACGAATCTCCTCCGGACGCTCGACCAGGGCGCCGAAACCCCCGAGGGCTTCGACGAGGCGATGGTATTCGACGCGCCCAAGCCACGTCCCCTCCGGGATGCTGTGCCCCAGGCGGAGCGTCTGACTATGGGCGATCATCCCCCAGCTCTGGTCGTTGGCGATCACGGCGACAATGGGGAATCCCTTGCGGATCGCCGTGTGGAACTCCATGAAATTAAATCCGATCGATCCATCGCCGGAGATCAGAAGGACACGGCTCTCCGGATGGCGGAGTTTCGCCGCATTGGCGAAGGGGAGCCCCACCGCCAGGCAGCCGTATAGCCCCGAGTCAAAATAGCGGCCGCCCCCTCTGACGGTCCTGGTCATCCCCATCCAGACCTGGGTGTCGCCCCCGTCGGCCACGACGATGTCATCGTCCCGGTCCATGAAGGCATCGACCTCGCGGGCCAGACGCAGGGGGTGGATGGGAACGGCATCGTTTTCCCAGAGCGGCTGAGTCGGGGCCTTCCCGTCCGCGTCGGCCTTCCGGACGGTCTCCACCCATCCCTGGAAACGGCCCCGGAGGGCTTCGCCGATCCCCTGCGCATCGATCAAGCGATTCAGCTCCCCCAGAATGGCGCGGAGGTCGCCGACGACGCCCAGGTCCACGGAGCGGTTCCGGCCGATCTCCTCCGCCTCGATATCCGTCTGGATGAACTTAGCGTCCTTCCTGAAGATGTCGCCGAAGAGATAGAAGAGGCTGAGCCGGCTCCCGAGAAAAAGGACCAGGTCGGCGCTCGCGAGAGCGAAAAAGGCCGCGCCGGGGCGGATGGCCAGCGAAGACTGGAAACACAAGGGGTGGGTATCGGAGATCACCCCCCTGCCGGAATTGCCCGTGAAGACGGGAACACCGGAGCGCTCGACGAAACCCCTCAGCGCCCCCCCTGCGTCGGCGTACCAGGCGCCGCTCCCGGCGATGATCACCGGATTCTGGGCTGCCTGGAGCATCGTCAGTATCTCCCGGGCTCCTTCGGGATCCGTCGGCCGTGACTCCACGCGGCTCCGGGGGCGCTTCACCTGCGCCGGGTCGACGGCCTTGTTCAGGACATCGCAGGGGAGCTCGAGGTAGACCGGCCCGGGCCGTCCTGCTGCGGCGGTCCGGAAGGCGAGGTCGATCAGCTCGGGGATCCGCTCGGCCTTGTGACAGACCCAGGCCTTCTTGACCATCGGAGTGATGACCGGAAGCTGACTCATGTCCTGGAGGTCGAGCTTCTCCGCGCTTTCCAGGCCGACGCAGCCTGCGATCAGGACGACCGGAGCGTTGGAGAGTCTGGCGTTGGCGATCCCCGAGAGCGCATTGGTGAATCCGGGGCCCGCCGTGACCATGGCGACCGCGGGTTTGCGGGTCATCCGCGCCCAGGCCTCGGCCATGAAAACAGCGGCCTGCTCATGCCGGGTATCGAAAAGGGCGACCGGCGATCCTTCGAGATACTGGTAGATTGGGGTGATGTGCCCCCCGCTCAGGGTGAACACATATTTCACTTCCCGCTCGATGAGCGCCTCCGCCGCCAGCCTGCCGCCTATCACCTGCTCCA
>Ga0233425_10011461_pt1 | contig 10339 bp, 9 predicted proteins | sample Watercolumn_Towu_2_FD_181712 | JGI IMG/M metagenome (GOLD analysis project Ga0233425, IMG submission 181712) | Freshwater microbial communities from Lake Towuti, South Sulawesi, Indonesia - Watercolumn_Towuti2014_140_MG | ecosystem: Environmental > Aquatic > Freshwater > Lake | place: Indonesia... | reverse complement strand
CGGTGCCGAGGAGTGCAGGCTCGTAGTGGGTGTCGACTCGTATCGGAAATCTTGCTGCCGCCACATGCGCCTCGACGATCGATGCGAGATGGTGGGTATTGAGCCGCACCTCGGTGAAACCGGCGGCGGCGAGCCGAGTAATCCAAGTGTCAAGTAGTGCGATGCCACCGACTGAAACGAGACACTTCGGTATGTGCTGAGTGAGAGTGCCGAGACGGGTGCCTCGACCCGCCGCGAGCAGCAGCGCTTTCACGCGTCGAGTTCCCTGGCAATCTCCGAGTTCGTGATCGGGATATTGCCAACTCGACTCACCTGTACTGCAGCCGCAATCGAACCGAGCAGCGAGGACTCCCAGATCGATGCGTTCGACGCGAGAGCCAATGCCGCTGTGACGAGGAGAGAGTCGCCGGCGCCGGCGACATCTCGCGGGGCTGAATTGAGTGCTGGAAGCTGTTCGATCTCGTAGTTGCCAGCCGAGTCCGTGCGCCGCATGATGAGTGCACCGTCGGATCCCAATTTGAGGATGAGGTTCGCCGCCATCGTCTTGGAGAGCAGTGAATGCGCCACGATGTTGATGCCATCTTCGCTGCTTCGCAGCGCGAGGCGCGCCTCGCGCTCAGTAGCCGAGAGGAGGGTCATGCGCGTATAGCGCGAGATGTCGCCCAACTGCGAGGAGGACTGGCTGTCGGCAACCATAGCGATATTCCTTGCGTGCGCAACGCCTGCAATCTGGTCCACTACCACTTGGGGCAGCACTCCATAATTGAAATCCGAAAAGACGAGGACATCGGCATCCTGTACCGCGGCACTCACTTGGCTGACAAGTTGGGATTGAATCCCTAAGTCGACGGAACGCTGCGAGAGCTGACTAACGCGCAGCAGTGTCTTGTCATGGGCGCGGAATCGCTGCTTCAGAGTGGTGGGTCGCGTGTCGTCGACGATCAGTTGTGCAGTGACACCGAGACCTTGAAGTTCAGATTCGACGTATCGGCCCGAGTCATCGTCCCCAACGACAGACACAAATGCGACATTCGCCCCGAGGCTCGCCGCGTGTGCGGCGACCACTGCCGCGCCACCGATGAATCGATCGGTGGAGATCGGGGTGACGACGACCGTGGGATCTTCTTCGGACATTCCGAGAGGTTCGCACGTGACGTATTCGTCGACGATCGTGTCTCCGACGACGACTGTGCGCAGGGTTTTGAAATCGGAGAGAGTGCGCAGCAGTTGTTCGTTGGCGATACGCCGGCGCGCCATATAAGCCACCGGCAATGAGGCCCGTCGGGCAGTGCCTTGCTGCAACTCTCTCTGGATCAGGTCCTGTGAGGTGAAGGTGACCTCGCCGGACGAGAAGAACAAGCGTCCGCCATACGTCCCGAGAGCGGCGATCTCAGGATTCTCGCGCTTCGCATGCTCTTTGCCTTTCACCACGATTGAGGGACGCAGTCGCGCTATCTCGTCAACGACTGAAGTGGTTATCAGGAAAGCCTCGTCAACAAGTCCGTTGAGTTGCACACCGTCAAGCCGGAGCTCCTGGGGCACATGTGCGCTCGAACCTGCTATCTCGTCTGATACGACGCCCACCACGAGGCGATCACCGAGGTCGCGGGCGTATTTGAGCAGTCGCAGGTGTCCTGGGTGCAGCACATTGAACACGCCGCTCACGAAAACCGTTTTCTTGCTCATGTGCCCGTTCCCCGCATTCCGCCTCTACTCAAAATATATGAATTCATAGTCGCCGCGGTAATCACATTTGGTGAACAGCCACTTCCATGCTTCGACGTCCAGGAATGTCTCGCACGTGAGGGCCCAGCATTGCAAGTTGAAGAGTTCATGTTCATTGCGATAGCTCTCGACCATGATGTATCCGTTGTGCCCAACTCTTGCGATTTCGCTCAGGCAGCCCTGCAAGTCCGGAAGTCGCAAGTTGTGCAGAGTCGCGAGCGAGATCACGAGGTCGAATTCCCGATCGCCGAACGGCAGTGGTCGGCGGGCGTCTAGCTGTCGCAGATGTGGACGGACAATTTCAGTCGCCCCGTCGAGACCGTGTTGCGAGATGTCGCCACCCACTACTTCGAGGTCGGGCTCCAGCGTGAGCAACTCGTGCAAGAGAAACGCCTTTCCGCATCCGATGTCAAGCACTCGCGAACCCGCCCGCAATCCGTAGGTGTTGATGAGAGCTTCTGCGACTGGAGTCCAGTATCCAGGGCGATATACGTACCCTCCGTATCCGTAGCGACGGTCGCCGTCCCAATAGTCGCGACCGTATCGTTTGGCGACCTGCATGCAGTGCGATTTGTCGTCGAGCATCCGCGCCCGATAGTCGCGCCGTGTGGAGCGGTGGAGCGGCGAGACGAACGAGCGGAGCTCTCCATGCTTGACGGAGGTCGAAGCCAGAGTGGGGGCGACACCGTCGATTGCTGTCTTGACCTGCCAGCAACGCTCGACCGCAGAGGCCGTCGCAGAGTCGACAATTCGCATGTTCTCAACGGCGAAGTGCAGGCTGCGACCCGCGGCCAGCACCCGCCGTATTACGTCAGCACGTGCGGATGTGTCGCGCGGAAGCTGATACAGGCTGTACATCACGATGCCGTCGATGTCGCGCAGTTCTTGCAGCACGGTCTCCAGAATCATGGATGAGTCCGGCATTGCGTATTCTGTCGCGGCTAGCAAGAGATTGTGGTTCTGCGACTGGCAGTAGTTTCGCAGGACGATGTTCTGCACATGTTGAGGCACGCGCTCACCCATGAAAGGGCGCGCAAAGATGTATCCGCGCAGCGTGCTCAACGTTTGCCAGGCAGTCGGTAGGTCATACCCCGCCGTGTCGCGGGACGTAGCACGATTGGTTCGAAGAACTCTCCGAGACGCTTGTCGCCGTAGGGCGTGAAGACCCCCTTGAATCGGCAGTTCATCGACCAGCGTGTCTCGGACTCCTCATTGACGCGGTTGCCATGGGGGAGTGACTGGTCGAACACCAGAACCTGGCCGCTGCGGATCTCGAGCCAGTTCACTTGATCCTGAATTGCAGAGAAAATCGATTCGCTACTAGACCCGGCGAGTTGCGAGAAGTTAGCGTCGAAGTCGGCTGCACGTGCCGGAGGCAGCAGGTACATCGCTTTGGTTCGGTAGCAGTCCACCAGCGGTAGCCAAACGACCACCTCATATGGGGAGTCCCCCGACCACGTGTCCGCGTGTACTGCCAAGAGCGAACTCGTGTCGCCAGGCAGCTGGATGCTGAGGTTGACGCGTTGCTGCATCGCCAGTTCATTGCCGACAATCTCTTCAAGAATTGGCCGAGCCAGGGCGAAGTAGGCCATCCGCAGTTCGGGAGAGTCGTTGAGGGTCTGTATCACCTTCAATCGAAAGTCGTTTAGCGAAGTCGTTTGGACCTTCTTGTGCACGGCGTTCAAGTAATTCCCCGAATCGGAGGTTCCGATTGGCGCCACATCCCCGAGCAGGTTGGCCGCCACGCTGGCAGATTTCTCCACGATCCAGCGATGTGCATCTTGGTCGGCGACGTCGCGGATGACGTAACCCTGACTCTCGTATTCCTGCATCAGTGCGCTCGGACGAATCTCAAAACCCATGTCGCTTACGCTTTCCGTCTCGCCAGTCGCATTCGCTCCGCGAGTTTCTCAGCCGTGAGCCCCCAGTGTGACAGCATGGTTTGCTGACTGCCGTACTGAGTGGGGAACGCATCTGGGACTCCGAGTCGTGAAATCCTGTGCAGGAGGTGCGTCGCGTGTGTGCTGCACGCATCGAGTACCGCAGATCCGAGCCCGCCGTTCACAATGCCCTCCTCGACCGTGACCACCGCCGGAACGGTGGCGACATCTTCAATGATGCGCTCGACATCAAGCGGCTTGATGGTGTGCACGTGGCGAACGCCCACCTCGATTCTATCTGATTGCAAGAGGGCAGCCGCTGTGAGTGCTGTCTGCGTCATCACTCCCGTAGTGATGAAGAGCCCGTCTCGGCCCTCGCGAAGACGAATCGACATCCCCAACCTGAACACATCTCGCGACTCGCTCACGACGGGGTCCCCGCCCTTTGCCAGGCGTATGTAGATGGGGTGCGGCCAGTCGAGCGTGGCATGCATGAGGCGTCGCATCTCGTCGGCATCGCATGGCGCTACGACGGTCATGTTGGGCAGTGCTCGCATGATCGCGATGTCTTCTATAGCCAAGTGTGTCGGGCCGAGCGGAGCGTACACACCGCCACCTCCGTTCGCGATGAGCCGTACGGGGAGGTCGTGCAGACAGAGATCCACAGCAACTTGCTCGTAGCAGCGTCGCGTGAGAAACGTGGCGATTGTGTTCACATACGGGATGAAGCCCTCCATGGCGAGCCCGGCCGCCATGCCGACGATGTGTTGCTCGCTCACCCCCTCCATGAACCAACGATCTGGGAACTCTTCGCGCATCTTGGCGAGAACACCGGGCCCCAAGTCTGAGCCAACAAAGACCACTCGCTCGTCCTGTCGCGCGAGCTCGTGTACACAGTCAAGGGCGGTTTTTCTCATGGCGTTCCTAGGTGAGACAGTCGTACATCTTCGCAAGGTCCGCCTCGGTGAGACCCGACTTGTGATGCCAGTCGGGGTTGCCCTCCGCGAAAGGGAACCCCTTTCCCTTGACCGTGTGGCACACGATTGCAGTCGGGCGATTGGCATCGAGGGGAAGACCGCCGAGTACTTCTTCGAGTGAGTGTATATCGTGGCCATCTACTTCTGCGACCGCGAACCCAAAAGTTTTCCACTTGTCGGCAAGTGGCTCTAGGTCGAGCACTTCTCGAGTTGGCCCGTATGACTGGAGCTTGTTGTAGTCGACAAGCAGGGTGAGATTTGACAGCTTGTGTTTGGAGGCCGACATGGCTGCCTCCCAATTCGAGCCTTCGTTGATTTCGCCGTCGCCGGTCATGACGAACACTCGCGAGGTCCGCCGCCGCATTCGCATCGCAAGAGCGAGCCCGACTGCAATTGGAAGGCCGTGACCGAGCGCGCCGGTCGACGCCTCGATTCCCGGCACTTTGCCCCGCTCGGGGTGTCCGCCGAGTCGCGAATCGTGTCGGCAGAAACCGAGCAACTCTTCAAGGGGAAAGAAACCTTTGTCGGCGAGCACGGCATAGAGGGCCAGGCAACCGTGACCCTTGCTCAACACGAATCGGTCGCGGTCCTCCCAATTCGGCTCGGACGGTCGGTACAGAAGCGTCGTGTCGTACAGCACGCGGAGAACTTCGACTATCGACATCGACGAGCCGAGATGGCCGCGACCGCCGCCGCGCAGGGCGTCGACGATCAGCCTTCGCAGGTAGCGCGAGCGCTCATCGAGGGCGGTCACCGGGGTTACTGCCAATCGCCAGTGATGAGATTGGGCAATCTGGTACGGAGCACGTTGCGAGACTTCTTTAGTTGCGAGGCTTGGAACCTCAGTAAATCTCCCTCGAGGGTACCTCTTGCATGCAGGCGGTTTCGTGATTTGTCGCCGAGGAACTCGTTCAGCATGATCAGCGCCCACCGCACGGCGTACAAGTGAAGGCATGCGTCCAGCCGAACGATGAAGCCCTCGTCGTCGGCGGCGAAGCGCGTGACCATGTCGCTGATCCAGCGCCGCTGCGACTCGAGACCGAGCGACGACCCGGGATGCAGCAGGAAATCGGCGACGAGCTTCACGGGATCATCCCACCCGAAGTATTCGAAGTCAAAGAAGACCACACGACCACTCATCGTCTTGAGCGCGTTGTGAAAACCAAAGTCAGAAGGACTCAGGATTCTAAGTGACGGAGCCAATTCAACTCCCCAGGCTTTGCCGAGCACCGAGATGGCTCGAATTGTTGCAACATCTCGTGCAGGTTTGATCTCGTCGCGCAAGTAGCGAACCAAATTTGCATCCTGCACAGAGGTCAAGCGCGCAATTCGAGCGTCGATTTGTTCGAGCACTTGGCTGGGCCGCAGACATGCTTCTGTGGCGAGACCGAGTGTGATGCCGGGCGACTTGCTGAGCGCGCGAAGGTCGTCGACAAAATGAACAGCCTGCGCCAGAGATTCGGGTAAGTCCGGATCAGGCCGAACACCTTCGACCCAGTCGAGGAGCGACCAGTTGAGAGCATCGCTTGTTGCGATGGGGCGCGGCACCGGCAGACCAAACGCGAACGATTCTGTCAACGCGAGCCATTCGGTGGCACGTCGCGATCGTTGGTCAAAGCGAAGATCTGGGTAAGACTTCAGCGCGTACGAATGACTGCTGCCGTACACCTGGAAGATACGGCTGTTGCCTTGGCCAGGTATTCGTCGGACCGCGGTAATCGGAATATGTGGCCACTCGGCTTCGGCGAGAGCCACCACGTCACTGTCGGTCAATTCACCCAGAATACATACGCAGATGTCTCGCCAGGACGCAAGGGCCGTGATGTCGCTCGTGCCCACCGAATCGCGAAGTGCGGCGGTGCCAGTCGACTTCGGTTCAGCGAACAGTATCCGCCGAGTACGCGCTGGAAAGTGTGGGTGGAGCAGCACTTCGGGCAGATCGTCGACAAAGACGTCGAGCGATAACCTTTCGATGATTCCGACCTTCACGTCGCGATTGTCGGCGAAGAGCACGCCGGATTGTGGTATCTGTTGTGGGCCATCGCCCACAATGCCGCGCTCCGTCAACCACGACAGCGCAGTATCACGCAGAGGAGTTTTCGACTCGTCCTGGTGCCCGAACTGCGTCTTGTGGCTGACGATAAAGACCTCGTGGCCGGCGACTCTCGCTCGCCGGATGAACTCGTGGACGCCCGAGTGGACCCGCGCAAAGCGAATGTGGCGACCGTAGACGAGTCCTTGAATACGCTGCCAAAGCTGCTCGCCGTCTACGTCTGACCGCAAGGTGTCGCGTAGTGCCGACTTGGTGGACGCGGACGTATCCACTCCGAGCATCTTTGCCACTCGCGGAAAGGCGTCGTCGTAGTCCGCAATCGTATTGTCGAGGTCGAGGCCGATTCGAAGAGCCAGAGCTGGCGCCTCAAGCCAGTTTCGCCGATTGCATCCGACGAATATTGAAGTAACGTTCGTCGGTCAATGAGTCCGGGAGCAGTCCCGCGTCGAATGCACTCTTCATGTCGACTACGGCATCACGAATGGAGTGTTTCGGAACAAAGCCGAGCACGTCGCGTATCCGCGCCGACGAGATATGGTACGAGCGATTGTCGTCAGTCGGCGTCTGCACGAGTTGGACATCATCGCCCATAACTTCTCTCACGAGCACCGCAAGTTCTTCAACACTCTGATTCTCGTACCCGGCGTTAAATACTTGGCCCGCGATCACGTCGTTAGGCGCGTCCAGCAGTGCCACGTACGCTTCCACCATGTCAGCAATGTGGATATTGGGACGCAACTGACTGCCGCCGAAGATACTGATTTTGCGCGTATGGTACGCGAGGTTGGAAAGGATGTTGACGACTACGTCGAGCCGTTGACGGCGACTGTATCCGCACACCGTAGCCGGTCGGATCGTGACCGTGGTGAATGTCGGAGACTGGTACTCAGAGAGAATCTGCTCGCACTCAGCCTTGAACTTCGAGTAGTCGGTCAGTGGCTCGAGGGGCATGTCTTCGGTGACGTTCGGCTCGTCCTTGACGCCGTACACCGACGAGCTCGAGGCGTAGATGAAACGTCGCACCCCCGCGTCGCGGCTGGTCTCGACGAGCGGTCGAAATGCGTCGAGATTGATCGACTTGCCGAGAGTGGGGTCGAGTTCGAACGACGGATCGTTGGAAATACATGCGAGGTGAATGACGGTGTCGTGGCCGACGAGGGAGCGCGCTAGCAGTTCGCGATCTCGCAAATCCCCCTTGATCATCGTGAGTCGGTCGTGTGCGTCGATGACATCGTCGCCATACAGCATCAGGTCGAGGACGGTGATCGAGTGGCCCAATTCGAGAAGTCGGGGGACGAGCATCGCCCCGACGTACCCTGCGCCGCCCGTGATCAATATGCGCCGAGTGGTCACGAATTCCCAAGATACTTGAACCAGTCTTTGGTGGCTGTCTCGATTGTCGCGGGGGTCCACACCGGGGCGTCACGCCAGTAGTCGATGTGGCGCAGCACCTCAGCCACGCCGGCCGCGATATTCACTTGGGCTGACCATCCGAGCATCTGTCGAATGCGTGTCACATCGGCGAACGTGCAATCTGGTTCGCCAGGTCGTTTGGGAATGTTCACGATGTTGCCGCCGAGCAGCTCGCAGACGTGGTTGATCGACACGGTGGCGCCGCTCCCGACGTTCATTATTGTCCCTGAAACATCGCTACGTGCTGCTGCTACGAAGGCGCGAGCAACGTCAGTCACAAAAGTGAAGTCGCGAGTTTGCTCACCGTTGCCGACGACGGTGAACGGCTTCCCGGCAAGTTTCTGAGCGAGGAACACCCCGAAGACCGCTCCGTAAGTGCCGGAGGTGCGAGACCGAGGACCGTACACGTTGAAGAGTCGCAGCGAGACGACGGGCAGGTCGTAGACGTGTCCCCAATGCAGAACGAGTTCTTCTCCAAGTCGTTTGGTCAGGGCATACGGATACTGAGGTCGAATCTCTGCTGTTTCAGGGGTCGGATATACATCGGGGATTCCATAACAGCTCGAAGACGCCGCGTACACAAGTTTCTTCGGTGAACCTCCACGAACTGCCTCGAGCACATTGAAAGTGCCGTCCACGTTTGTCCGGTAGTACGCGCTGGGTTGTTGGATGCTGGGCACGATGTCGGCAAGTGCGCCAAGGTGAAACACCCAGTCGGCGCGACCCACGACGTCTTGCCAGGATCCGGGCTCGGCGATGTCAGCTTGGATGATTTCAACGTCACTGCCAACGTGAGAGAGGTTCTGCAGCCGTCCCGTCGACAAGTTGTCAATAACGGCGATGCTGTCCACGAGCGGTAACAATGCGTCTATCAAGTGGCTGCCGATGAATCCTGCACCCCCAGTGACGACGGCTCGCACGACCATGATTTCTCGTGGATGATGCTATTGAGGTCGCGAGCCTGAAAGAGTCCCCATGTAATCTACTTGGGTGGCGACTTTTGAAGATTTGGCAATGCCTCGCGGTCTTGACCCGTTGTATTTCAATCGACGGCGGAGCCTTGACGGTGCCCTTGCTTGGTCGGGGTTGCGAAAGCCGGTGAGCCTTTGCATTGACGTGGGCGCAAACGTCGGACAGACCATGCGGTCATTCCTAGAGTGGTGGCCCACCACGCGATGCGTGTCGTTTGAGCCGTTACCTGCAGTCCGGAAAGTGCTGTTCGAGGAGGTGGCGAGGACTGGTGGTCGTGCCGTTGCATACGACTCAGCGATCTCGGATCGGGCTGGCTCTTGCGTCCTCCATGCTTCACGGAGTTCGTCAGTCTCTTCGTCCCTGCATCGATTCAACAAGTCGTCAGACACAGTCTCGGCACATCGAGGGCTTCGGGATTCGTTGTCATTTCTGGAGCGAAGCGATTCAGAAGACACATACGAAGTTCGCGTTGATTCCACAACCCTGGATGATCATTTTGCGGAGACGACCGGACCCGATCGCGAGTGGATTCGCGGCGGTGTCGACATCCTGAAGTCGGATACGCAAGGACACGACTTGCAGGTTCTGCGCGGTGCGAATCGGGTCTTGCAGAGCACACGCGTGGTGCTCGTGGAGTGGCAGTTCGACGACGTATACGGACGACCAAAACCAATCAGTGAGCTTGACTCATATCTCGCGAAGCATGCTTTTCGTTTTTGGGACGTGGCGCACATCTATAAAGACCTCACGACGTTGCGAACGCTCTGGGCAGACCTCATCTACGCGAAGCAGGCCGTTGCGTCGAGCGGGTGACGGGAATCGAACCCGCATAGCCAGCTTGGAAGGCTGGAACTCTAGCCATTGAGCTACACCCGCGTCCGTGCCGCGTCGCCGCGGCTCGTGTTGACAGCGCCGCGTTGCCGCGGCACCAACTTCAGCGTACTTACAGCTGCATGCTCTTGATTTCGAGGAACTCCTCGAAGCCGTACTCGCCGTATTCGCGGCCGTTGCCCGACTGCTTGTAGCCGCCGAACGGCGCGTTCGGGTTGAACCCGCCGCCGTTCACCTCGACCTGACCGGTGCGCATGCGCCGCGCGACCGCCTTTGCCTTGTCTTTGTCGGCCAGCCACACGCCGCCGGCCAGGCCGTAGTCGGTCGCGTTGGCGATGCGCACGGCGTCATCCAAATCTTCGTACGCGATGATGCTGAGCACGGGCCCGAAGATTTCTTCGCGGGCGATCGTCATGTCGGTCGTGACGCGGGAGAACACGGTGGGCTTCACGTAGTAGCCCTTCGTCATGCCCTCGGGCGCGCCGACG